>Ga0070698_100003711_pt1 | contig 16766 bp, 15 predicted proteins | sample KBSK1502metaG_FD_65477 | JGI IMG/M metagenome (GOLD analysis project Ga0070698, IMG submission 65477) | Corn, switchgrass and miscanthus rhizosphere microbial communities from Kellogg Biological Station, Michigan, USA - KBS K1-50-2 metaG | ecosystem: Host-associated > Plants > Roots >...
CGCGCCATCAAGCACTCCGGCGGCGCCACCCGCTACTGCCCGCTCTGCGTCCCCCGGCCCCGGACCGGCCACTGGGCACCGCTCACCCCGCCCCGCGAACCCCCAGACCCATGGGAGTGATCACCATGCACCCTGACCCGCCCGACGTCTCCGACCCGGTGCTGGCCGCCCTCGCCGACGCCCGGCACCGCCGCGACCAAGCCGACCGGGACATCCGCATCCTGCTGGCCTACGCCCGCGAACTCACCAGGCCACGGCCCTACCGGCTGGCCGACCTCGCCGAAGCGGCCGGACTGTCCATCTCCGGCGTCCGGGCCGCCTACACCCGCCAGCACGTCGACCAGGCCCGCCGCCTCCTGCTCACGGCGGGCGCTGAGCCGGCCGTCAACGGCTCCGATCCCGGAGGCAGCCGATGACACTCGCACTCCGTGAACCCCGGCCGGGTGTCAACCGGCCGTTGATAGCAAAACGGCGGCGGCGGGTGGTCGAAAACGACGAGTACGTCCGGTTCCTGCGCCGCGTCATCCGCGCGTACAGCCGCCGCGTCGCCAGCGGCGACATCGAGGCTATCGGCTCGATGATCCGCCTGTCGGCGGACCTGGACCGCGCCACCACCGAGGCCATCACCGGCCTGCGCGCGATCGGCTACTCCTGGGCCGACATCGGCCTGCGGCTCGGCATCACCCGTCAGGCCGCCCAGCAACGCTGGGGCACCGGCCCCGACCGCGACAGCACCGGCACCGCTGCCGGGAGCTGCCCGTGATCATTACCGGCCCGACGCTGGCTCCCGCACCCGGCACGACGCCGGGCGCGGGGGCGAACGCCGCCGGCCGCTACACCCCGCCGCCCGGCCTGCTCGACCCGCCGCGCACCGACCCGGCCGCGGCCGCGTTCATCCGCGCCAGGGACGGCTACCTGATCACCCGCGAACACCCCGGCCAGCCGAACCGGCCGCCCGACCTGCTCCCCGGCGCCTGGCTGGACCCGGACGCCTACACCGCCTGGCTGGACTCGGTCTGGCCCGCCGCCGCCTGCGCCCACCCGATCCGCCTGGCCGGTCACCTCCACCGGGTCGACGCGGCCACCGGGGAGGTGCTGTCCACGCTGTCCACGACCGACCTGCCCGACAACGTGATCTACAAGGCGTGCGGCAACCGCCGCGCCGGGTCCTGCCCGGCCTGCGCCGAGACCTACCGCCGCGACGCCTTCCACCTCATCCGCGCCGGCCTGATCGGCGGCAAGGGCGTCCCCGCCGAGGTCGCCGAGCATCCGGCCGTGTTCGCCACCTTCACCGCCCCCTCCTTCGGGCTCGTGCACACCCGCCCGGTCCGCCGTCACACCTGCACTACTCGGGCCGGCTGCAAGTGCCCGCCCGAGCCGTGCCACGCCCGCCGCCCGGGCAGCGCTGTGACCTGTGAGCATGGCCGCCCGATGACCTGCTGGACCCGGCACTCGCGCGACGACCCGGCACTCGGCCAGCCGCTGTGCCTGGACTGCTACGACCACGAAGGCCAGGTGGTGTGGAACCACCACGCCGGGGAACTGTGGCGGCGCACCAAGCAAGCCATCGAACGCCGCCTCGGCCAGCTCGCCCGCCAGCGCGGCATCCCGCTGATCTGGGTCACCGACAGCCGCGGCCGCCGCCGCGGCATCCCGCCGATCCGGCTGTCGCACGGCAAGGCGGCCGAGTACCAGGCCCGCGGCGTGGCGCACTTCCACGCCCTGTTCCGCCTCGACGGCTACCACCCCGGCCACCCGGACGCGCTGCTGCCCCCGCCGCCCGGGATCACCGTGGCCGACCTCGAGGACGTTATCCGGCACGTCGCCGGGCATATCAGTTACACCACCCCGCCGCACCCCGCCCGGCCAGACGGCTGGCTGCTCATCTGGGGCGGCCAGCTCGACGTCCGCATCATCACCGTCCGCGGCACCGGCACCGTGACCGACCTGATGGTCGCCTCCTACCTGGCCAAGTACGCCACCAAGGGCACCGAGGTCACCGGCCACGCCTCGGCCCGGATCACCGCCGACACGGCCGGCCTGTACGCCAGCCCTGTCGGCAGCCATGCAGAACGGCTCATCTGGGCGTGCTGGACCCTCGGCCGCGACAAAGCCTGGTGGAAGCTGCGCCGCTGGGCGCACATGCTCGGCTTCGGCGGGCAGTTCTTCACCAAGTCCGACCACTACTCCCTCCGGTTCGCCGACCTGCGCAACGCGCGGATCACCTACCGCCGCAGCCAGGACACCGGCCCCGAACACGGCCCCATCCGCACCGCCGACCACACCGGCGACGACGAGACCATCCTGATTGTCGGCACCCTCAGCTACGCGGGAACCGGCTGGCGTACCACCGGCGACGCGCTGCTCGCCAACACCGCCGCCGACCAGGCCAGAAAACGCTGCGAAGCCGGCCGCGAAGACCTCGCCTGCGAATACAACAGCACCACCACCGGTCAGCATGCCGCATAAGCCCACCCCGCGGGCTCTGACATTTAATCGTCAAACTGACTGCATCTAGACTCGCAGCAAGGAGAGACCATGCAGCTCGCTACGGATCAGCTTTGGACAGCGGAAGAAGCCGCGAGCTTCCTCCGCATTCCCAAGGCAACCTTGTACCAGTGGCGTTACCTCGGTATCGGCCCGAAAGCGGGGCGCGTGGGACGGCATCTGCGTTATCACCCGGACGACGTGATCCGCTGGTTCAGGGAGCAGCAAGAGGCCAGATGAGCATTTCTGACCGCTGGCACAAGCGCAAGCCGGGGAGAGGCGACACGCCCTGCCGGGAGCACAGCCGGGGCGCTACGAAGCTGTACCCGGCCACCGAGCACCTGCGGGGAGACCGCTGGCTGGTCAGGTGGCGCGACGAGCGCGGCGAGCAGTGCAAGCGCAGCTTCCCCAGGAAAAGCGGGCAGGACCCGGAGACCTGCGCCGAGGCTTTCGATGCCCAGCGGCGAGCCGACGAAGCTCGCGGCGAATGGATTGATCCCCGGATCGGCCGCACGCCGTTCCGGGATTACGCGCCCATCTGGATGAAGTCCCGGCTGCACAAGACTGGGACAACGGATACGTATGAACAACATCTTCGGAATCACATCACCCCGGCTTTCGGCGGCTATGGGCTTGCAGCGATCCGGCCGACTATGGTGCAGCAATGGGTCAAAGATCTCCAGGCGATGAAGGGTCTTGCGCCGCGAACAATCGAGACCATTTACATTATCTTCGCCAGTATCATGCGCGGTGCTGTCCGGGATGGCTACATCCGCAAGACGCCTTGCGTCGATATCCGGCTGCCTGAGACAAGTAAGACGGTCGTGCGGCTGCTGGCTCCTGCCCAGGTTCTCGCGCTGGCTGACGCGATGCCCGAACGTTACGCTCTACTGGTCTTGCTCGGCGCGGGCGCAGGCCTGCGCCAGGGCGAAGCCTTCGGCCTCGCGCTCGACCGCATCGACACAGCCGCTGGAATGATCACCGTTGACCAGCAGGTAATCATCGTGGACCGGCGCCCGGTCCTGGCCCCGCCGAAGACATCCGCGTCATTGCGCGACGTTCCCATGCCGCGGTTCGTCCTGGACCGGGTGATGGCGCACACCGACCAGCTCGGGCTCGTCGCCGACGCCGTGCTCTGCCGCACACCGCGCGGGACGCTGCTGCGCCGCGACTACTACAACCACAACATCTGGAAGCCGGCCCTCGCGGCGGCCGGGCTCCCTGACGACACCACGTTTCATGATCTTCGGCACATGTTTGCCAGCACCGCGCTCGCCGAGGGCGTGCCGATCTCCGAGGTGTCCCGCTGGCTCGGCCACAAGTCGATCACCACCACCGTTGACCTGTACGGCCACCTGGTCCCCGAGGCCAGCGGCCGGGCACGCGACGCGTTGGACAACGCGTTCCGCGACGCGCGGATGTGCCCCGAAAGTGCCCCCGCCAACCGGCGAGGACGGAATGCCGCAGGTCAAAGCTAGGGGCGGCGGGCGAGTCGGCCTGTAGGCCGGGTTCTGTGCACCCGCTCACGCGGGCCGACGGCCATCCATCTGGGACTGCCATTGCTGACAGCCTCGTGCGGTCTACCCGCGAGCATCGGGCGGGCCGCCCTCAACCGCTCGCGCAGCCAGCCGAAGCTGACCTTCTTGACCTTGCTCCGGGTGGGGTTTACCGAGCCACCGCAGTCACCTGCGATGCTGGTGGTCTCTTACACCACCGTTTCACCCTTACCCCAGGACGGGTCCCGGGGCGGTCTGTTTTCTGTGGCACTTTCCCGCGGGTCACCCCGGGTCGGCGTTACCGACCACCCCGCCCTGCGGAGCCCGGACCTTCCTCACCGGGACGCGCTGTCCCGGCGCGGCCGCCCGGCCGGCTCGCCCGCCGCCCCGCCATGATACGCCCGGCCGGCCGCGCGATCACCTGCCGTGCAGGTGCGCCGTGTCGTTGAACGAACGCAGCACGGCCCGCCCGCCGGCGTACCAGTCGATCTCGGACAGCGACGCCACGTCGAGCTGCATCCGGTGCAGCGCGGCGGGCGTCGCGAGCAGCGCGCGCACCACCAGCAGCTTGATGGGGTTCACGTGGCTGACGATCACGATGGTGCGACCCGGGTGGGCGGCGGCCAGCGCGTCGAGCGCGGCGCCGACCCGCAGCGCGGTGCTGGCGATGCTCTCGCCGCCCGGCGGCGCCACGGCCGGGTCGGCGAGCCAGGCCGTCAGCTCGGCGGGCCACTGGCGGGCCGCCTCGGCGAAGCTGAGGCCCTCCCACTTGCCGAAGTCGGTCTCCCGCAGCCCGTCTTCGGCCTGCACCGGCGCGCCGGTGGCCGCCGCCACCTCGGCCGCGGTCTGCCGCGCCCGGCGCAGCGGCGAGGTCACGACCAGGTCGATGCCGCCGCGCGCCGCCAGCCGCGCCGCGGCGGCCCCGGCCTGCTCGACGCCGACCGGGGTGAGCGGTATGTCCCCCGCCCCGGCGAACCGCCGCTCGGGGGACAGCGGCGTCTGCCCGTGCCGCAGCAGGACGGTCGTCACCGGCGGGCCAGCCACCTCGCGCCAGGATCGGGGCGGCGGTACGGCGGCGACAGGATTTTCTCCCGAACGGCTGCCGCCGCCAGCATCACCGGCCCGCTCACGTCCGGCCGCATCCATCGCCTCGCCGCTGGGCTGGCCGGCACGCTCAGCGCTTCCCCCGTCCATGGCCTCGCCACCGGCTCCCCCGGCATGCTTGGGGCCGGCCCCGTGTATGGCCTCGCCGCCGACTCCGCTGCCATGGTCGTGCGCGGCCGCGGCATCCATGGCCTCGTTCGCCAGCCGGTCGGCGTGCTGGTTGCGCACGCGGGGCACCCAGGTGTAGGTCACCGGGCCCAGCCGGCCGGCCGCCGCCCGCGCCTGCTCGGCGAGCGGGAGCAGGTCCGGGTGCCTGATCTTCCAGCGGCCCGACATCTGCTCGACGACGAGCCGGGAGTCCATCCGCACCTCGGCCGCGGCGCCCGGGACGATCTGCGCGGCGGCGCGCAGCCCGGCGATGAGCCCGCGGTACTCGGCCACGTTGTTGGTGGCGCGGCCGATGCTGTCGCTGACCTCGGCGAGCACCTCGCCGGTCCCGGCGTCCAGCACCACCGCCCCGAACCCGGCCGGGCCGGGGTTGCCGCGCGAGCCGCCGTCGGCGGCCACGATGAGGCGGCGGCTCACCGCCGGGTCACAGACCCGATTCGGGCGTGCGGACCAAGATCCGGCGGCACTCCTCGCAGCGCAGCACCTCGTCGTCGGCGGCGGCCCGGATCCGGTTCAGGTCCACGGTGTTCAGCGTCAGGTGACAGCCCTCGCACCTGCCGCCGCGCAGCGCCGCGGCGCCAACCCCGTGCTGGGCGCGCATCCGCTCGTACAGCGCGAGCAGGTTGTCCGGCACCTGGGTGACGACGCCGGCACGCCGGTCGGCCGCCTTGTCCGTCTGCTCCCCCAGCTCGCCCAGCGCCTCGTCGCGCCGGGCCGCGGCGGCCTCCCTGCGGGCGGCGAGCTCGGCGCGCTCGGCGGTCAGCGCGTCGCGGCTGTGCTGCGCGGCCTCCCTGCGCTCCATCACGTCCAGCGCGACTTCCTCGAGCTCGATCTGCCGGCGCAGCAGCGAGGCTATCTCCGACTGCAGGATCTCCAGCTCGCGCGGCGAGGACACCTGGCCTGCGTCGAGCCGCTCGCGGTCCCTGGCCGACCTGGTCCGCACCTGGTCGACGTCCGCCTCGGCCTTCGCCTGCTCCCGCGCGAGGTCCTTCTCGCTGGTCTCGGCGGCGACGATGGCGTCCCGCAGCTCGGCGTCCCGCACGTCGATGGCCGCCACCTCCGCGACCTCGGGCAGCCCGCGGCGCCGGTGGTCGAGGCGGGCCAGCTCGGCGTCGAGGTCGGCCAGCTCGAGCAGCCGCAGCTGCGTCTCGGGAGATGCCTTCACGTATTCCAACGTAGTCTGTCGCGGCGTGTGCCCGCGGCAGGGCGGCCCACGTTCGCCAAATCGGTATGCACGCAGGCCCGGCCGCCCGGTGGCGGCGGTGCACAATCGTTCGCCAAATCGGTATGCGCGCAGGCCCGGCCGCCCGGTGGCGGCGGTGCACAATCGTTCGCCAAATCGGTATGCGGTCTGGGCCTCGGCCGCCCGCTGGCTGCGGTACAAGGGGCTATGGAGATCCCTGAGGTGACCCGCCCGCACATGCCCGGCTACGGCATCGCGGGTCCGGCCGAGGGCAGCGGGCTGCTGCCGTGGTCCTGGGCGGCGGAGCAGCTCACCAGGTCACGGAACTACTGGCTGGCCACCGCGTGGCCGGACGGCCGCCCGCACGTCATGCCGGTCTGGGGCATGTGGGACGACGCCGTGCTGTGGGTCACCTGCAGCAGCCAGTCGCGCAAGACCCGCAACCTGGCCGGTGACCCCCGGTGCTGCGTCACGACCGAGGACGCGGCCGACCCGGTGGTGCTGGAGGGGACGGCGCAGATCATCACCGAGCCCGCGCTCCGGCAGCGGGTCATCGACCTGATGAACGCCAAGTACGGGACCGAGTACACGGCGGACTTCCTCGAGCCCCGGCAGAACGCCACGATCCGGATCCGGCCGCGCCGGGTGTTCGGGCTGCGCGGCAGTGACTTCACCGGCTCGCCGACCCGGTGGACATTCGAAGCGTGAGCGCAGCGCCGCCTACAGGCTGACGCGGAGGATCGGCGGTGACGTCGGCCGGGGCGAGCCCGCGGCCGGCTCGACCGTGAGTTCCACCATGTCCCCGGCGCGCAGCCCGGTCGCGACCACCGGCGAGGTCATGCCGTGCGAGGGCCGGGGCAGCATGGCCGCCGCGCGCTCCCCCAACGGCCCCATCAGCCACAGCTCGTACGCCTTCCCCGCGGGCAGGGCCGGCAGGCCGGCGCAGCTGACTGCCAGGGCGTGCTCGCGGTGCGACATGACGATCGCGGCGGTCCCGCCCCCGGCCATGGCCGCGCTGGTCATCTTCGCGTCGGGGGCGGTCAGCACGGCGGCCAGCAGGTGATCGCGCGCCTGCGACTGGCTCAGGCTGTGCTGCGTGACCAGGGCCGCAGCGCCGAACGCGACCGCCGCGGCCGCGAACCCGGCCGACAGCGCCAGGGCGGCCCGCCGCAGCCAGGGCGGCCTGGCCGGCCCGCCGCCGGACGCCGCGGCGGGCCGGGCACGCCACGGCCAGCGCGCCGCTCCCAGGCCGGCCGCGACCGGCGGCAGCTGCCTGGTCCGCGCTGCCTCGGCGAGCACCCGCTCCCGCAGCCCGGCGGCGGGCGGCACCGCCGCGGCACCGGCCAGCCGGGCGGTGGTCTCGAGCAGCCCCCTGACCTCCTGCGCGCACGCGTCGCACGCGGCCGCGTGCCGCTCGAACCGCGCCCGGTCACGCGGCGGCAAGGCGTTGAGCGCGTAGGGGCCCGCCAGGGTGTGCAGCTCGGCGCGGCCGGGCCTGATGCGGCTCAGTCCCCGGCGGCCCTCTCCCGGGCGGCGCCGCGTCATGCGGTCACCCCCAGGCAGTCGCGCAGCCTGATCAGCCCGTCGCGCATCCGCGTCTTCGTGGTACCCAGCGCTATCCCGAGCAGGCCGGCCACCTCGCGGTAGGTGTGGCCGCCGTAGTAGGCCAGCACGATCGACTCGCGCTGCAGCTCGGTCAGCGCGCCCAGGCACCGGCGGACCCGCTCGCGCTCCAGCTTGGCCTCGACGGCCTCGGCCACGCCGTCGTGGCCCTCCGGCGCTTGCGCCGCCGCCTGGTCGTCGCGGCGCGTGGCCGCCTGCGCGGAACGGACCCGATCGACGGCGCGGCGGTGCGCGATCGTCGCCACCCAGGCCTGCGGGCTGCCGCGGTCCGGCTCGAACCGGGACGCCGCCCGCCACACGTCGAGCATGACCTCCTGGGCGACCTCCTCGGCCTGCGCCGGGTCGCGGAGCACCCGCTGCACGAGGCCGAAGACCGTGGGCGCGACCTGCTCGTAGACCGCGCTGAACGCGTCCTCGTCACCGCGGCCCACCCGGTTCAGCAGCGCCACCAGGTCCGCGCCGCCCGGGACGCTCCCGCCCGCCGCGCGGTCACCGTCCGCCGCCCGGCCGCCCTGGTGGCCGGCCCGCAGCCGCCTGCCCGGGCGGTCAGTCATCTCCACGCCCAGCATTCGGATCCGTTACGTGCTTGGCTTGGTCCACCGGCGCCGCCAATCCGCGCCGGCGGGAGCAACGAATAATCAACATGACATCCGGGACTGACAGATCGCGGCCGGTCTTCGGTGCCGTGGCCGGCCTGCTGACCGGCCTGGTCGCCGTGGGCGTCGGCCAGTTCGCCGCGGGCCTCGGCGTGCCGGCCAGCGCACCAGTCTATGCCGTGGGCGAGGCGACGATCGGCCTCACGCCGCCCGCCGTCAAGGACTTCGCCATCTCCACGTTCGGCTCCAACGACAAGACCGCCCTGCTGACCGGGATCTACGTCCTGCTCGGCCTCTACGCGATGCTGGTCGGCGCGCTCGGCGCCCGGCGCCGGTGGTACGGCCTCGCCGGCCTCGCGGCCTTCGCCGCCGTCGGGCTGGCGGCCGCGGCAACGCGGCCCGGCGCCACCGCGGAGTGGCTGATCCCGACGCTCGCCGCCGCCGCGGCGAGCACGCTGGTCCTGGTCCTGCTGCTGCGCATGATCCCCGCCGCCGGGCCCGGCGGGCGCGCCGCCGAAGACGCCGGAACGGCCGCCGGCCGCGAGCCCGGCGGGCGCGCCGCCGAAGACGCCGGAACGGCCGCCGGCCGCGAGCCCGGCGGGCGCGATGCCGCCGGCGCCGGAGCCCCGGCCGGCCGCGAGCCCGGCGCCGCGACGCCGGCCGCCGCGGACGCGGACGCCCTCGGCGGGCAGTGGGTGCCCGTCACGCCGCCGGCGCCAGCCGCGGCGGGCGGCTCACCGGACGGGTCGCGGCGGCAATTCCTCGCCACCGGCGCGGCGGCGGCCGGCGCCGCCGCCGTCGGCATCGTGGGAGGGCGCCTGCTGGCCGAGCGCGGGGCGGTGACGACGGCCAGGGCGACCCTGCGGCTGCCGCGGCCGACGCGGCTGATCGGCGCGCAACTGCCACGGGGCACGGACCTGCACATCCCCGGGCTGAGCCCGTTCGTTACCCCGAACGCGAGCTTCTACCGGGTGGACACGGCGCTGCTCCTCCCCCAGGTCGCCCCCGCCAGCTGGCGGCTGCGTATCCACGGCATGGTCGAGCGCGAGATCGAGGTGACGTTCGCCGACCTGATCCGGCGTCCGCTGATCGAGACGTACGTGACCCTGACCTGCGTGTCCAATCCGGTGGCCGGGCCCTACATCGGCAACGCCCGGTGGCTCGGCGCCAGTCTGGCCAGCGTGCTGCGCGAGGCGCGGCCGCTGGCCGGGGCCGACCAGATCCTGTCGACCTCGGCCGACGGGTACACCTGCGGCACGCCCGTCCAGACCGTGCTGGACGGCCGGGACGCGCTGCTGGCGGTCGCCATGAACGGGTCGCCGCTGCCGGTGGAGCACGGCTTCCCGGTGCGGATGGTGGTGCCGGGCCTGTACGGGTACGTGTCGGCGACCAAGTGGGTGGTCGACCTCAAGCTCACCACGTTCGCGGCCGAGACCGCCTACTGGGCGCAGCGCGGCTGGAGCCAGCAGGCGCCGATCAAGACCGAGTCCCGGATCGACGTCCCGCTCAGCGGCGCGACCAAGAAGGCCGGCCGCGTCCCGGTCGCGGGGGTCGCCTGGGCGCAGCACCGCGGCATCGACGCGGTGCACGTGCGGGTCGACGGCGGCGCGTGGCACCAGGCCACGCTGGCGGCGGTGCCGGGGATCGACACCTGGCGGCAGTGGGTGTGGTACTGGGACGCCACCCCCGGCAGCCACGTCATCGAGGCGAGGGCCACCGACGACACGGGCTACACGCAGACCGTGCAGACAGCCCCGCCGCCGCCGAACGGCGCCACCGGGTACCCGGCGATCCAGGTCAAGATCACCTGACCAGGCTGGCGGAGCAGCGGTAACAGCAGCTGGTCGCGGACGTCGGCGGAGATGTAGGCGCCGAGCCAGCGGCTGAGCTCGTCGTAAAGCCGCCAGCGCGCGGCGCGGTCGGGCCGGGCCAGGCCCGGCGGCGGCCCGGGCAGCCGGACCGAGGTGACGTGCGGGCCGAGCCGGGCGGGCTGCCCAGCGCGAGCGCCAGGCCCGGCCCGGTAGGCCGCGCCGGGCAGCCCAGCGCGAGCGCCAGGCGCGGTGCTGACCGCCGACGGGCTCATCACCAGCACCGGGCAGGAGATGTCCAGGCCGCGCCGCACCTTGCGCTGTACCCGGGGCAGCACGTCGGGCGGCCGCTGTTCCGGCGCGACCGCCGGCCGGGCGTCGGTCCCGCCCGGCCGCCCAGCCTGCTGGGGGACGCCCAGGAGCCGGTAGAGCCAGGGCTGGCCGGGGCCGAAGTCCGGGTCGGCGAGGATCAGCGCGTCGGCCGACTGGTCGCCGCGCCGCGCGTGGCACCACAGAGCGGCGATCACCGCGCCCGCCCGGTGGGCGCTGACCAGCACGGTCCGGTTCCCGTCGACGTCGCGGACCTGGCGGGCCGCGCGGTCGAGATACCGGAAGTACCCGGCCAGCGTCACGTCGGCCGACCTCGGCCGGGCGGCGCGCAGGTCCGCGACGTAGAAGTGGAACCCCCGCTCCAGGTACCAGGCGGCGAGGTCGGGCTGGACATAGGGGTCGGTCAGGCAGTGCACGTAGAGCACGGCGCGGGTGCTGCGCCGCGCGGGCGAGCGCCGGACCATGGTCGCGGTCAGGGCGGCCTCGTCGCCGGGTGCCCGCGGGAGCGGGATCGCCTGGTACCCCTGGCCGCGCGCGCCCTCTGCCGTGATGAGGCTCATGAGACCGACCCCCGTCTCCGCCGGCGCCGCCCCGCCGGCCCTGACCCGCCGCGTGGCTCCCGGCGGCGTTCTGCTGGCCGCGCCCCGGGCCCCGCGCGGCGTCTATGCGGAGTCTGGCACCTTGCCCAGGGCGGCGCACGGCAAACGCGTTATCGACCCGTTACTCTTCGTGACGACGCGGGCGGGGGGGTGCGCGGGCGGCCGGAGATGCGTGGGTTCTGGGGGCATTGGGGGTATCGGTAAGCAATGGAGTGTGGGGAGGCCGTTCGGTATAAACGGGGTTTCTCATTTCGGCGTTCTCGGCCGTGGCTCCGCATTGCATCTCGAGCAGGCAGCATGTGTCCCATAATTGGCCAGGAGATGTCCCGGCGCGCGGGGCTGACGGGAGTCGACTAGATGACGACGTCCGAGACGGCAGAGGCGGGTGCGGCGCTCGTGTCCGGCGAAGCGGGCACGGACACGTCGGTGGTGCCCGACGCGTCCGGCGCGAGCCCGGCGCCGGTCCCGGACGGGGCTGCCGCGGCCGCACCGCCGCTGCCCGGCCCGGCCGCCCGCACGCTCATCCTCGGCATCGACCTGTCCGGCCGGATCCTGCAGTGTGACCGGCACGCGCCCAAGGTGCTCGGCCGCTCCCCCGGCGAGCTGCTGGGCGCCGACCTCGGTGACCTCACCTCCGGCACGGCCGAGCAGAAGGACGCGCTCGCGGGGCTGATCGACGCCATGCGCTCCGGGCGCGAGAGCACCACGATGCTCTCCCTGCAGACCGAACGAGGCCGGATGACCGACGCCGTCGTCACCGTGCAGCCGATGACCGCGACCGACCCCGACCTGACGGCGCTGGCGGTGATCCGGCTGCCGGTACCGAGCGACGAGCGCTTCCTCGATCCGGCGGTGATGCGCCGGGCTCTTCTCGATGACCCCTTTACCCGGATCGGCGGGACGCTGGACGTCGACCAGATGGCCCGCGAGCTGATGGACGTCATCGTGCCGCACTTCTGCAACGCGGCGGAGCTGTCCATCCTGGAGAGCCTGGTCGGCGCCGACGAGCTGCCGGCCAGCGCGCTGGACTCGTCGCACCTGCTGCGCAGGCTCGCCGTCGGCTACGACGACGGCGACCCCGGCTGGGACGCGGCCTTCCCGACCGGCGAGGTGCTGCACTACCCGCCGGGAACGCCGTACGTGCGGTGCATGGACAGCGGCGAGCCGGTCCGCGCGCCCAACCTGTCGGGGCAGGACGCGGCGGCGATCGCCGAGTCCTGGCAGCGCAAGCCGGTGGCCCAGCTGCTGTCCAGCTCGTCCATGCTCGTGCTGCCGCTGATCGCCAGGGAGACCAACCTCGGCTTCCTGGCCTGCATCCGCAAGCCCGGGTACCGCAGGTTCGACCCGTATGACACCGAGATCGGGATGGAGTTCGCGTCCCGGGCCGCGCTGTTCATCGACAACGCCCGCCGCTACAGCAGGGAGCGCGCCACCGCCCTGACCCTGCAGCGCAGCCTCCTGCCCACCGGCCTGTCCGCGCCGTCTTCGGTGGAGGTGCGGCACCGGTACCTGCCCGGCAGCAAGCTGATCGAGGTCGGCGGCGACTGGTATGAGTCCATCGCGCTGCCCGGCGCGCGGGTCGCCCTGGTGATCGGCGACGTGGCCGGGCACGGGGTGCACGCCGCGGTCACGATGGGCAGGCTGCGCGCCGCGATCCACACCCTGGCGGGCCTCGAGCTGCCGCCGGCCGACGCGCTGCAGCAGCTCGACGAGCTGATGCAGACGCTGGGCGAGCGCGAGCCGCACTTCGCGACCTGCGTCTACGCCGTGTTCGACGCGGTGAGCGGCACCTGCGAGATGGCGTCGGCGGGGCACCTGTCGCCGCTGCTGGTCCGCCCGGACGGCACCAGCCAGTTCCTGGACGTGCCGCCCGCGCCGCCGCTCGGCATCGGCGGCGGGCCGATCGAGAGCAAGCAGTTCACGATCGACGACGGCAGCCTGTTCGTGCTGTACACCGACGGGCTGGTAGAGAACCGCACCCGCGACATCGACGACGGCCTGAACCGGCTGCGCGACGTGTTCGGGCCCGGATCGACGCAGCGCCCGCTCGAGGACCTGTGCAAGGCGACGCTCGACGGCGTCTACGGCGACACCCAGCGCGACGACATCGCGGTGCTGCTGGCCAGGCTCAGCCGCATCCCGGACGGGAACCACGCCTCGTGGACGCTGGCGCTCAAGCCCGCCTCGGTCCGGCGGGCCCGCGCGCTGGTGAAGATCCAGCTGGTCCGGTGGGGGCTGGGCGACTCCGCCCACACCGCGGAGCTGCTCGTCTCCGAGCTGGTCACCAACGCGCTCGCCTACGCCACCGGCGAGGTCTCGATGCGGCTGATCCTGGACCGCGCGCTGGTGTGCGAGGTGTTCGACGACGCCGCGGCGATGCCCAAGCTCAGGGGCGCCGCCGACAGCGAAGAGAACGGCCGCGGGCTGCACGTGGTGAGCCAGCTGGCGACGCGGTGGGGAACCCGGCGGACTCAGACCGGCAAGGCCGTGTGGTTCGAGCTGCCGCTGCCCGAGGGCATGGCGACCCCGCCCGACGCGACGCCCGCCGGGTGAGCCCTATCGCGGCTGTCACGTGCGGCGATATAGTGATCTCACGCGAAGGGGAGTAGCTCCAACGCCGGACCGCCGTCATCACGGCCCGTTACGGGCCCGGCGCCCGGGGCACCGCGAACGTGCTGGGCGAGACCTTCGGCCGCAGCCTGACGCTGCCGTGCCGGAGGAGTCGCCACCGGCCCGGCACGCGCGGAGAGGAGCCCCGCGTGACGAGCATCGCGGTTGCTCTCACCACGTTCGCCGTCATCTTCCTCGCCGAGCTGCCGGACAAGACCTTGCTGGCCAGCCTCGTGCTCGGCACCAGGTACCGGCCCGTGCCCGTGCTCATCGGCATAGCCGCCGGATTCGCCGTGCACGTCGTGCTCGCCGTGGCGGCCGGTGGCCTACTGGGCCTACTGCCCCACCGCACTCTCGCGATCGTGACCGCGGTGCTGTTCCTGGCCGGCGCGGTCCTGATAGTGAGGGGCCACCGGCAGGCCGGGGAGGTCGCGGAGGCGGCGGAGACGGGGGAGGCCCGCCGCCGGTCCGAGCGGTTCGGGCCGGCCGCCTGGACCGGGTTCGCGGTGATCCTGGTGGCCGAGTTCGGTGACCTGACGCAGGTCGTCATCGCGAACCTGGAGGCCAGGTACCACGACCCGGTCGCGGTGGGGGCGGGCGCTCTCGCCGCGCTGTGGGCGATCGCCGCGATCGCCGTCTTCGGCGGCAAGGCCCTGCTGCGGCTGGTGCCGGTCAGGCTGGTCACCGGCGCAGCCGCCGTGTGCATGCTCGCGCTGGCCGGCTTCAGCCTGGCCGGCGCGGCTGGCTGAGCAGGGCTGGCTGAGCGGGGCCGGCTGAGCGGGGCCGGCTGAGCGGGGCCGGGCGCGCCGGGCCGGCCGGGCCGGCGTTCTCAGCAACCTCCGAGGATGCACGCAGCGATCCTGCAGGCAAGCGAACGACACTGGGATCACCGAACGGGCGACGCCGGAGCCTGGAGGTCCGCGATGGAGACTCGTCAGCTGCACGCCTCCCCTGCCGCGACTGCGCGGGGCCATCGCGGCCGGTTCCAGGCACGATCGACCAGCGCCGCCCCGCCGGGTGCCGGACCGGCGCGGTCACCGCGGCTGATGCCGCCTGTGACCGCGCCGGCCGCTAGCCGTGGGCCTAGCCACGCGATATCCGGCGGCTCGTGATGCTGTCCGCCCCGGCGGACAGCCGGGATGCCGATCCCCCGCCCGGATGGACCGCGCTCGGCGCCCACGTCCAGCTCGTGGTCACCGACCCGGAGCGGCTGGAGCGCGGCCGCGCGATGCTGGAAGCCGACCTCGCGGCGATGGACGCGGCGTGCAGTCGGCTCACGACCGGTTCGGAGATCACTGCGCTCGACGACCGGGCCAGCGGCCGCGTCCGGGTGAGCCCACTGCTCGCTGACGCCATCGCCACGGCGCTACGCACCGCCCGGCTCACCGACGGCGACGTTGACCCGACGGCCGGCGACGTCTTCGTCCCGCCCGGCAGCGCGTTGAGCGCGGCCGGCGGCGTCCCGGCGGCGGCCGGCGACGTGTTCGCCCCGGCGGGTCGTGTGCTCGCCCCGGCCGACGGCGCCTTGAGCGCGGCCGGTGGCGGGTTGAGCGCGGCCGGTGGCGCCTTGAGCGCGGCCGGTGGCGGGTTGAGCGCGGCCGGTGGCGGGTTGAGCGCGGCCGATGGCGGGTTGAGCGCGGCCGATGGCTTCTTCACCGCCCGGCCCGGCTGGCAGCAGGTGCGGCTGAACGTCAGATCCCGCCTCCTCTGGCTGCCCGCCGGGATCCGCCTCGACCTGGGCGCGACCGTCAAGGCGTGGGCGGCCGACCGCTGCGCGGCCCGGCTCGCGCGCACGCTCCGCTGCGGGGTACTGGTCGGCCTCGGCGGTGACATCGCGGTCGCGGGCAAGGCCCCGCCGGGCGGCTGGCGAATCCGCGTGCAGGACGGCACCGGTCACGCCGGGCAGGCGCCGGCGGGCGGGCCGGTCACCGTGGTGGCCATCCGCGACGGCGGGCTGGCCACCGCCAGCGCGGCCGCCCGCCGCTGGCGGGGCCCCGGCGTGGTGCACTACCTGCTGGATCCCAGGACAGGGGCTCCCGCCGCGCCCTTCTGGCGGACGGTGTCGGTCGCGGCCGCGAGCTGTACGTTCGCCAGCGCCGCGAGCACGGCCGCCATGATCCGCGGCCGCCGGGCGAAGGAATGGCTCGCCACCTTGCGCCTGCCCGCCAGGCTGGTCGGCCTGGACGGACACGTCTACGCGGTGGCCGGCTGGCCCTCCGCCCGGGAGCCGAGCCCGGCTTGCTAACCGAGAGCCGACCGCCGCCGAGCCCGGCCCGCTGGGGCGGACCGCCTCGGCGGCGAGTGCGTCATGTCGGGCCTTTCGCTCGCCCGGAACCCCCGGTCGCACGCCAGGAACCCCCCGGTCGCACGCCCGGAAGCCCGGTCGCACGCCCGGAACCCCCGGTCGCACGCCCGGAACCCCGGTCGCACGCCCGAACCCCCGGTCGCACGCCGGAATCCACGGTCGCACGCCCGGAAACCTCTCGGCGTCTCGCAATGTGAGATGAACGCGGGTTCATCCGTCGACGTGAACCATTGGGCGTGCCATAGCAGCCCTAACGCTTCGCGATCATGGGCGGCCGGTTACGACGAAGACTTAGGGTCGTGATAGAGGCTGTCGCATGACTCCGTGGCGGGGTGTGTCAAGACCCAAGTTTCATACGGACTGGCTACTCAAGTGGAGCGCGGGAGCCGATTTCAGGTCCATCCGGGGCGCGGAGTGGAATCGCGATCTTGCCAGAGAGCAGCCGTGCGACAGCCTC
>Ga0070698_100003712_pt1 | contig 16763 bp, 11 predicted proteins | sample KBSK1502metaG_FD_65477 | JGI IMG/M metagenome (GOLD analysis project Ga0070698, IMG submission 65477) | Corn, switchgrass and miscanthus rhizosphere microbial communities from Kellogg Biological Station, Michigan, USA - KBS K1-50-2 metaG | ecosystem: Host-associated > Plants > Roots >...
TGCGTGACATTGTTCATGTCTCGGAAGTTCAAATGGGGATCCAGATTGAGCAACCACAGGTCACCGATCGCCGGAGTGGTGGGCGCGGTGGTGCTGTTGGGCACGTTCAATGAAGGATAGGCCGCCGCCGCCGCCGCCAGTTTCTGCGAACCGCCGATGAAGATGTTGCCGCCGACCAGATTAGCTTTCGAAGCTTCCGCCGCAGTGGCTCGGTTAGTCTCCGTCAATACCGAACTATCGGTGTAAGTGTTGGCTGTGGCCAGAGTGGTGGCATCGCCACTTGCCCGAGCCAGGGCTTCCGCCGCATCCGCCGTGCTGCGCGCCGTCGCTTCTGCCGTCACCTTAGAATCGGTGTAGCTGTTGGCTGAACTCAGAGTGCTGCTGTTGGCCGCGGTCACGTCCGAGGTGAAGGCCAGCATTTGCGTGACATTGTTCATGTCTCGGAAGTTCAAATGGGGATCCAGATTGAGCAACCACAGGTCACCGATCGCCGGAGTGGTGGGCGCGGTGGTGCTGGTGGGCACGTTCAATGAAGGATAGAGTGCCGCCGCCGCCGCCAGTTTCTGCGAACCGCCGGTGAAGATGTTGCCGCCGACCAGATTAGCTTTCGAAGTTTCCGCCGCGGTGGCTCGGTTTTTCTCCGTCAACACCGAACTATCTGTGTAAGTGTTGGCTGTGGCCAGAGTGGCAGCATCCCCACTTGCCCGAGCCAGGGCTTCCGCCGCATCCGCCGCGCTCCGCGCTGAGGCTTCGGTCGCCACCTTAGAATCGGTGTAGCTGTTCGCTGCACTCAGGGTTCCACTGATGTCGCTTAGGTAAGCTAGGGTCTCTGCCGGCCCGGTACCCGCCTTAAATTTCAAATGACCTATCGGCGCAATACTGCTATTGAACCAAAGGTCGCCAACCGCCAGTGTGGTGGGATCAAGCGCCGTCCCAGCGAGGTTCAGCCCTGCAGTGCCATTCGACGTGAAGGTCTGTTTATTGCCCGCGCCGTAAGTGTTGGCCTGGTTGTTGTAAACCAGAGTGCCAGGCAGTTGAGAAACCGGCACGTGCGTCGTGCCATCCAGAGTAGCTACTCCATTTGTAGCTCCCATAAAAGACAGGGGAATTTTGCTGGCAACGTTGATGTTCAGGTTCCCTATGTCAGTGGGCAGGTTTGTGACCTGCGATTCGGAAATGCTGCCAGGAATCTGCGAGAGGGTAGTATTCAACACAACGTCCACTTCTGGCGCGTGGCTGGTGGTTGTGCTCTCCTTGCTTTCGAAGGTTACCGAGATCGTCGTGCCGTTCGGCTTAAGTGCGAGCCCGAGGTTCGTGGAAGGCGCGTTCAGCCATCCTTGAACCAAGCTCGTGATATCCACTTGCACGTACTTGCTGGTCGTGTTGACGCACTGGACCCCAGGGCAAGAACCTCCTCCCGCAGCAACCAAGGTCATCGAAGGCATGGTGTTGTAGGTGACCGTGCCCTCCACCCAGGGTGACGTCACTTGGTAAACATCGAAGGTACCCTGGCCGGTAACGGCGCTGGTGTACAACTTCAGGTACGCCTTGCTGACCGCGTTGCCTTGCACGCCCGCGGCTTGCAACTGAGTAAGGTCAGGCTTGATCAGTGTTGTCCCATTCGACGATTTCTGTACCACAAGGGACGGGCTGTTCCCGTTGTTGGTGGTGGGCGCAGCAGAAGAAACATAAGTATCGTCGCTCACTGGCGACTGCGCGAAGGCCGCGCTCGCAAGTAAAGTCACTATCGTGACGAACACAATCATCATGCCACGCGCACGGGTGGCGAAGAATTCTGCGGTTGACGCCATTGAAGACCTCCAAGAACCTGGCTGAGAGAACTGGGTCAGACGAACTGAAACACTCAAAATGAGTTGCGAAATGCAATTAGGGTTTGCAAGGGGAGAAGATAACTGCGGGCTGAAAAGCCCGTTGGAAGGGGAGTTGGACGAGTTTGTATGCCTAAATTCGCGAAGTGTCAACATGAAAGTTCTTTCGCCTCGGCACATTGCAGAAATTTGGCGATCAGGCGCACAAAGCCTCCGGTGAGTTCAGCTCGGAGGAAGAGCTCTCGCCCGTGGAAATTCAGTTGAAAAGTTCTAGATAGTCGGGGGGAAACGGAACACTTATTGGGGGAGAAGCAGCTTTATATGTGCAATTCGGTCGCCGATAGGCGTCGAGATTGTTCACAAATGAAATCAGCAACCTATCGGAATAAAGCTCGTCCCGGGGCTAATGTGTTGCCGCGATGGAGAAAATGTTTGCACACTTAGGAGAAGCCGGTTCGCTAGTGAGGAGGTCTATTCCGTGAAGATCAGGGTTCCAAAGTGTTCAGGTACGTGGTTAGGGTCACGATTTGTGACACAGGTGGGCTGCCAGCACATAAAATGACGCTGCGGATCCGCGCCGAGTCCCTCGATGCGATATAGGTTGACTCGCCAGTTAGTCCCGGCTTTTACCGGTTGCTCGCTGACGGACTTCAACGGCACGCGTGCCGCAGCGTACCAAATGTGGTTCTTCTCATCGATGCGCGCCTGGCGCTGCCATCCGGAATTCCACTTCGCGTCATAGCTCTCCTTGTTCAGATCGATGGCCAAATCAACCCAGTCGCCTGTGGGCGCGACCTCGAACTCCCGATAGTGTTTGATGTCGGTCCAGTCATCGCCCAGAAAGAATTCGACTACGTCGCGGTCCCAAAGCTTGAGGCGGTCTTTTCCATTATCCGCGGGCAGCCAGAGATTTAAATCGTGGTAAGGGCAGATGAAAAGCAGATACAGATCCGAGCCGGTCCAAAATCCACGCACTTCAGTCTTGAGCTTGGGATATTCAATCTGGTGCGTACAATCTTTCTCGATCCAGGCAGACGCTGCGTGCGACCAGGTTGCAGAGTGTGGATCAGTATCCAGTTCCGGCGCTGGCGCGACGTGAGGGATGGAAAAAGCGGCCATGGGGGATGCAACTTCGCAGACGGCTTCCGCTGCAAACGCGGCCAGGGGCGTCAGAAGTATCAGTAATAGGATTTTCGTGGCGGTCATTTTTTTAAGGGCTTTACGGGCGGGGCGCGTCTCTCAACTCCGGCGCAATCTCATACGCCTGCTCGAACTCGGCGCGTGATTCCGCCTCCTTTCCTTCCTGATGAAGGGCCAATCCGAGATTATAGTGTGCTTCGGCATAGCGAGGCTTAAGGCGTACGGCCTCACTAAACTCTGCCCGTGCCTTGGGGACATCGCCGGCCTGCAACAACACCAACCCAAGATTGTTGTGAGCTTCCGCGAAATTGGGATCACGGCGCACGAGTTCTCGAAAGACATTGGCGGCGCCGGCGGTATCGTTGTTCTGGCTCAGAACCAATCCCAAATGGATCCGCGCGTCGGTGTATTTGGGATCGAGGCTGATAGCTTCCTTGAATTCGCGAGTCGCTTCGTCTAAACGTCCGGATTGCGCCATCGCCAGACCGAGGTTGTAATGCGGTTCGGCGAGGTCAGAATCGGACATCACCGCCTGTCGAAATTCTTCCAGCGCTTTTGAATGATCGTTCTGATTCCAATAGAGCAGGCCGAGGCTCGAATGAGCCTGCGCGTAGTCCGGTTGCAGGTCAAGCGCTTTCTTATACTCCGCAAGAGCACGTGAAGTGTCGTGTTTGCGCTCCCAAGTCATGCCCAGATAGTAATAGCCGGTCGGCAGCTCGGGACCTTGCTCGATGGCTTTCTGAAACAGAGCCTGTGCGTCGTTGAGCCTCTGCTGTTTCAGCGCATCCACTCCCTGGAGGGTAAGAGATTTTGCTTGCGCCAGGCGCGCCCGGAACGCGTGCAGGGCATTCAGCTCATTTAATTCTTTCTGTGCCGCGCCAGTTTCGCCCTGAGCACGTAAGGCGATCCCCAAGTTGTAACGCGCTTTTTCGAAATCGGGCTTCAACGCAATCGCTCTCCGGAAAGCCGCGATTGCGCCTGTCAGGTCTCCTGCAGCCTTAAGTCCCACACCGAGGTCAGTCTGCGCTTCCGGATCTTTGGGATCGAGTTCAACAGCTTTGCGGAACTCTGACAGCGCGCCAACCTGATCGCCCTTGCGGCGCAGTGTCACGCCCAACATCAAGTGTGCCTGTGCGGAGCGTGGATTGAGCTGGAGGGCGCGGCGAAACTCGATCGCCGCGTCATCTAGCTTGCTGAGCTGTCCTTCAATCAGCCCCATCTCGAAATGAATCTCTGCAGAGGGCTTCAACGCGAGCGCTCTCCGTAACTCTGCTTCAGCGGCGGAAGCATCGTTCTCCTGCAAGTAGACACGCGCAAGGAAGCGATGTGCGCTCGCCTTTGCTGGATCCAGATCTACTGCTGTGCGTAGTTCTTTGAGTGCGGCGGCCTGGTCGTGCAGATCGTACCAGGTCGCGCCTAACCCATAGTGTGCGTCGGCCCAGTTTGACTTAAGCCGCAGGGCGGCCTCGAATTCTTCAACGGCCTGCCCGAGGTCGCCCTTTTTTTTCAGCGTGAGCGCCAGGTTGTAATGCGTAAGCGGATCGTTAGGTTCAAGTGTGAGAGCCTTGCGGTAATTCGCAATCGCCTGGTCCCATGATTTGTTGCGAGAGAATTTGAGCGCGCGCTGGCGATAGATCTCGGCATTCTGCGCAAAAGATGGGGAGGAGAACAGGAGGCACAGAATCAGCAGAAACACCATTAGCCTACATCCCTACCGGAGCGTATTAAGTGGATCGCATACGGCCACGATCGACTGAGACATTGTGGCACGTTGTCAGGCATTCGGAGATTGGTTGATTCAAGCGGCGCCGGGTAGGACTCTTTTCGTCGTGTTGTCCTACCCAATGCCGCTCAAATTACCAGTAGAACTTCGCGCTGATCTGTCCGATGCGCGGTGCGCGCGCGCTGGTCACCAAGCCGAACTGGTCGCTGCTGAAATTACCCTCCGGATTTTCGAACTGAGCATGATTGAAGACGTTGAAGAATTCGGCGCGTATCTCGAACGCTGTGGACTCGGTAATAGTAGTTCTCTTCATCAAACCCAAATCAGTATTGTTGATTCCAGGACCGTGGAAGAATTGACGATTCGCATTGCCAAACTGTCCCAGCGGACCCGAAGCAAATGCACCCGGAAGGAAGAAGGCATTGGTGCGACTGGGATCGCTGGGGTCCGGTTTGCGCGGATCCTGGATCACAACTTTTCCAACGACGTCCGGTACATCAGTGTTCCCGCTGCCAACCAAGGAGTAATCTCCGCCCTGTCTGATTGCCACGGGCAGACCGCCGGTAAAGCGGGTAATGCCGGTGAAGTTCCAACCTTGTGTCAGGCGCTTCGGCAGGCTGCTGAATGCCCGGTCGAACGGAATCGCCCAGCTATAACTGACCACGAAGTTGTGGGTCACGTCGAACGCTGAAAGCGAACGACTGCGGCTGAAATCAGAAAAGTTTACCCACTGGTCGAAGCCCGAGGAATTGTCGATTGCCTTAGAGAACGTGTACGCAGCAAGGAAGGTCAGATCTGCTGCCTTTCGCTCCACTGTAATCTGTCCCGCGTTGTAGTTCGAATTGGCAATGTTGGCGGTGTAGCTGTTGTTCTGACTGAAGTTAGGCCCCAGCCGGTCGCGCGTGCCGAAGACTTGGCTGCCATCGGGCAAAGTGTACGTCTGATTTTCACCATGACGCCCACAGGTAGGGGTGGCACCCAACTGGATCAACTGAAGACAGAGCGCTGCGTTGCCTGGATTGGCATCGTATTGCGAAATCAGCCGGTGACCCTGCGTTCCCACATAGGCCAAAGTAAGCACCGTCGACTTGGACAACTCCCGCTCAATCGAGAAATTATAGTGCTCCGCATACGGAAGCCTGTTGTGAATGTCGTAGCCTGGCGAAAACGAGATGGGTAAATAGATGGAGTAATCGAGTGTCTGGTTAGCCGGGCTGCCGGGAGTCGGGAAGGTAAATGGGAAGCGCTGTGTCTGCGACGCTCCATCAGCACGAGTCTGGTAAGGCAGGTCGAATAGGGTCGGGTTCGGGGAAACCCAATATAGCCCGAAAGGAGCATCACCAACCTCGTAGAACAGGTTCAGGTCCTCGATCGACGTATAGTAAATACCGAACGACGCTCGTATGCTGCTCTTGCCGGGGCCGCCAAACACCTTGGCTCCTAACCCATCGCTAAAGCCAGGCGAGTACGCAATGCCAAGGCGCGGAGCGAAATTGTTGTACCGTGTTGGGGCGAGAGTGCTGGGGATGCCCGGATCTCCGGGAACAACCCAACCTTTTGGGGCCGTCGGAAATTGGGTGGATTGTAAGCCGGGGACGATGGTTTCGATCTTGCCCTGCGTGTCGTACCACGGCATGCTCACTTCCCAACGCAACCCAAGGTTTAAGGTGACATTGGGTTTCACCTTGTAAGTATCCTCAACGTACGCGCCACCATATCGGGTGCGGGAATCCAGAAACTGCTGGCTGCACTGGTTAAATTCGGACGGTGCGCCGATCAGGAAATCGGCGAAATCGGAACCCGTCTCGCTGCCATCAAAAGTGAAGTCTCCGTTTGGCGCGCAAGTATTGCGCTCATTGATTTGCAGGTAACGGAATTCGCCACCAAATTTAAGCGTGTGGGTGCCCACCACTTTTGAAAACCCATCCGAAATGTGCCATGTGTTGTTGGGCTGGAACGTGGTAAGCGTATTCACGCCGAGAGTAAAGTCATTGAAGAATATGGGCGGGACGGTTTGCGGAAATCCTGACGGCCCCGAAGGGTTGATACCGAGAGTTCCCACGCCTGTAACAAAACCGAGGTCGGAAAGATTTGCGAAGCTGGTTTGCGGCTTGTCTGTAACCGTGGCTGTCCGGAAGAAGCTCGCGCGAACTTGGTTCACGGTGGTTGGACCGAACGTTTTCGTGTTACTGATCACGAACTGTTGAGCCCGAGATGGAGTGACGCTGGTAAAGCCCGGCACGCTGGCGTTCAGCGGATTCACCACCTCCGAATCATCAAAATGATAGTAGAACGACCAGTTGCCGGTCTTTTGGTTGATGAAATCGACGCGTTGGCCGGCTTTGTCATCCCGAACCCTTTTCCTTTGACTGGCGTCCGCGAAGGAACCTACGGCCGGATCGACATTCGGCAGCGGGATATAGGGAAGTATTCCAATGGCTGGGGCGGCAAAGGCACTCTGAGGAACTATGCCGTTAGGAAATACACATTGAGCAGTGCTGGTGCAGGTACCGGGCAAAGCCCCATAAGGCTCCCCATCGCTGACCGGGTAGCCCAGCCGATTGGACAGCGTCTGCGCCCAATATGTTCCTTTAACTGTCAACGGGACACCGGTGGAATCAAGAAAGGCACTGGTGTCGAAGATGCCTTGCCGCTGGGCCTCGGTGGGCAGTTGCACGATGCCAGTACTGGCACCCACAACCTCCCGCGTGCCCTGATAGTCCGTGAACCAGAAAAGCTTGTTCTTCCAGAACGGTCCTCCCACCGCGTAGCCGAACTGGTTCCGGCGCAATTCCGCCTTAGTGGGATCGAAGTAGTTGCGGGCGTCGAATTTGTCGTTGCGTAAGAACTCGAAAACATCTCCGTGAACACCGTTGGTGCCGGACTTGGTAATCGCGTTCATCACCGCGCCGCTGAATTTTCCGTATTCGGCGTCAAAACTATTGGTGATCAGCCGGAATTCTTCTATCGAGTCGAGATTGGGGATCAACCCGGCGCCGAGATTGCGTCCCTCGCTGACATCGCCGCCATTCACAAGGAACGCGTTCGAGGTCTCGCGCTGGCCATTTACCGAAAGATTGCCGGACATCAAAGTTCCCGAGACCGGCCGGTCCTGCTGCATTACGCCAGAAGTGACGGGCACAACTCCGGCCTGCAGCCCGAGAAGATCGAGGTAGCTGCGGCCATTCAGCGGCAGGGCGAGCATCTTTTTCGAATCGATCACGTCGCCTAACTGCGTGCTTTCGGACTCCACTTGGACAGCATCGGCGGAAACGCTGACCTCCTGTTGTACGCTGCCAACCTGGAGCGTTATATCGACGTGCAATTGGTCATTCACCTTCAAAACGATATCTGTGGCGGTGAATGGTCCGAATCCGGCGGCAGTGGCAGTCAGCTTGTAGTTCCCGACGGGCAGAGCCAGGATGCGGTAGGAACCGTCTGCAGCCGAAGTGGTCTCCTGGCTGTAATTGGTTTGCGCATTAGTGACTGTGACGTGAGCCCCGGTAACCACCGCTTGCGAACGGTCGTGTACCACACCCAGAATCGATCCTGTGACGTCCGCATGCAGAAGGTTCGAGCTAAAGAGAGTTACGAAAACTAACAGAAGGGTTGAGGTTACACGTTCACGAATCTCCATTGGGCCCTCCCCGAAACACGCGTGTACAATCTCACAAAATAGCAATGGTAATCAAGCATAAATCTCACCTAGTTACGTTTCTGGCCGACTGCGCAACTCTGCGGATTTAACGTTTTTGGCGCGGGTTCGCGACTATGCCATCGGCTGGTCATCTACGTCTATGCCCCATTGCTGTGTTCGAGTCCGCGATTCTGATGCCAGTGCTAAATCAATGATTCGAGGGGTTGCGCACGGCGATGAGCGAGACCTGCTCCAGGGTTGGATAATGGCCCTCTTCATCCGATTTTCGCTCGGCGGGCTGGACCTGCTGAACCGATGTCTGTGCCGGCGGAATTCCGCTGAAATATTGCTTGTACACCTTTTCGAATATCGGCAACTCCGATAAATCGTCCAGATAGACGATAGTTGAGACTACTTGATCGAATTTCATGTCCGCTTCTTCCAGGTTGTCGAGGAGGTTTCGCATGGTCTGTCGAACCTGCTGCGAAGTCGTCGAGGCGTATATGCCGCTATTGGGTCCGGGAATAAATCCGCTCTTTGCCGAGCAATACAATGTCTCGCCGGCGAAGACGCAGGGACTGGCAGTTGGACTTGGCGCCATGTTCTTCGGACGTATCGCCCGGCGCTGGCTCAAATCCCGCACCGCCACGCCGGTGTATGCGATGTGTACGCCTTCGGGCAGACTCGATACTTCAATGGTTGCGCGCGCCGGCGTGTTCCCGAATTCGAAGCGCCGGGCATAATGCTCATTCATAATTTGCATCGGCACTTCCCGCGTTAGGTAAGGATTCACAAACACCATGTTGCTCAGCTTAAGTCCCGCCGCTTCCACTATTGATTTCATACCGTCGAGGGCAAAATCAACTTGAGTACCGGGATCGTCCGGCACCTTGCCGCTCGAGGGGTCGCTGCCCAGCATTGTGGAAACAAACAACCGGTCATGGGTCAGCATTCCAGGAGAATACGACTTGTCGGGCTTGAGGTTCGGCGGACACACGGGCTGCCTTCCTGCAAGATTGCGGACAGCCACGGCGTTAATCTGCACAGCAGAAACAGGAAGCCAGGCGACACCTAAAACCGCACGCGCAGGAGGATTCTTCGGAAAATAGTCCGAGAAAATCTTGTTCAGTTCTCCAAACCGATTCACGTCTTCGAGATAAACCTGGACATAAACCACATGATCTATCGTCAGGCCCGCTGCTTCGATCACGCTCTTTATATTCTGGAGAGACTGGCGAACTTGATCCGCAAAGTTCATTGGCACACTACCGTCCTTGCGGCGAGGCCCCTGGGCGGAAACATACAGATAATCTCCAGCATCGACTGCGGGAGAACCGAAGCCATCTGCGGCGGGTGGCATTTGTTGCGGGGCGATCGCACGCAACTGGGCCTCGATCCCGGCGCCGAGGAGAAGCACCGATGCAACCAGCAGGACCAATGTCTTCATGCGGCGTTACCTTTGCGTGCCGTGCCTAGAATTGTTCTTAGTCTCTGTCCCACAATCATTTCTTCTCCGGGCTGAATCGTCATGGAAACCAATTCGAGATGGCTCGGCCCTTTGCGCTCCTTTTTGTCGGGTTTCTGTATCCCTTCGCGAACCGCAGGCACTAAGCTGGGATTGTCGGCGCCGAGGACTTCGATGACGGGATCGCCTTGCCTTAATTTCTGAACGCAGTCGTCAACGCTGAAGCCCCATGCCTCCTCGTCCCACGAAACCTTGAGCGTGGGATATCGATTCCCGCCATCGGGAATATAGATTTCCGTTTTCACGCCGGGCACTGTTTCCACCAGTCTCGCAATGCGAGCCACTCGTGCGTTCCATTCATCATAGAGTTTCTTTGAATCGATTTTCAGCCAGGTCTCCACTGCGGTCAGGCAGCCGATCACTTCTTCTTTTCCCACCTTCATCGGACGGCACACGGCGCCTTCAAACGGGCTGGAGTTGCGTAGCGCGGCCTCGATCAAGTCCTTGCGGCCCAGCAGCACGCCGCTGCATTGCGGCCCCTGCAGGCCTTTGCCTCCGGAAAAGGTGTAGAGGTCGATCTTCATCCTCGCGTAGAGCTTTAGATTGTCGGCCGGAGGAATGCCGGCAGCATCGTCCAGCAGCATGGGCACGTTGTGGTCCTTGGCGATCGCTACTTCTCGTACGAGTTTGTCGCCGAGGTCAGTGGTGTAAATCATGGCCGTGCTAGCGTTGACGGCGTTCGCAATTTCCTCAGGCGACTCGACCAGAACTAGCTTTGCCCCAGTCAATCGGATCGCGTTGTCAAACGCGCTTCGGCCTCCGACCATGATGACTTCGTGCTTCAGTCCGGTTGTGTCGGGGAGTTGCCAGATTTTTTGGGGATCACTGCCCGCCATGCACGCAGCGGTTGAGGCTGCCATCGCCCCCGCAGCTCCTGAGGTGATCATTCCGGATTCGGCGCCTGTCAGTTCGGACAGTCTGCGGCCTACCCCACGTTGCAACTCGATCATGTTGACAAAATACCGGGCTGCCTCGGTCTGAGCGGCACGGACTTCGGGAAACTGCAGTGATCCGCTTAGGTACGTCCATGTTCCACGGCAATTGATGACGGTCTTCACTCCCAGTCGGCTATAGACATTGTCTCGTGGGTCGATCCCGATCGCGCTGGCGGATTTTTCATACATCTCACGAACGGTAAGTTGAGCTAATAGTGGTGAGGCGGCCAGCAGTCTAATAAATCTGCGCCGGCCGGAGGCATGGGCGAAGGGCATCCGCGTCCTCCCGAGGTGTTCAAAATATCGTGGTGCATTATCTAACATCCGATTGCCTTGACGCCAACCATCCGAATGCCGGGTTGCTGAATCTAATCCAGCATGCGACCAAGAAGCTTAATCGGTTTCATTGCAATTATTCAGTTCGTTCTTTTTTTGACGCATTTTCTCCTCTACGAGACCTGGACATTGTCGTCCCCGGGAAGCGATGCTCATGGGGCGCTGTGGATCAGAGTGGTTTTCGGCTTTTTGTCGGTGAGCTTTGTGGCCGCTTCGCTGCTGGCCCTTCGCTACACAAATGCTGCTCTGCGCGCGTTTTATAGGGCGGCTGCGGTATGGCTCGGGCTGCTGAGTTTTCTCTTCGTTGCGGCGGTTTCCTCCTGGATTATTTTCGGAGTGGCGCGACTGGCCGGACTGGATCTGAACTTCCATCGGATTGTGGAATTGCTGTTCGGCGTTGCAGTGGTGGCGGGACTGTATGGAGTTTTTAACGCCGGCTGGACGCGTATCACGCGAACCACGGTGCGGCTGGCGAACTTGCCGGAAGCGTGGCGCGGGCGAAAAGCCGCGCTGATCAGCGATGTGCATCTAGGGCACGTGCGTAACGGCAGCTTTCTTAGGCGCATGGTGGCAAAGATTTTACGGGAAGAGCCGGACGCGATTTTTATTGCCGGAGATTTGTATGACGGCACGGCCATCGACGCGGGACGAGCAGCGGAGCCGTTGAACAAGCTAACGGCGCCGCACGGCGTGTATTTTGTCGCGGGAAATCACGAGCAATTCGGGGACGACAGCAAATATCTGAATGCCATTACCGCGGCCGGCGTGCGCGTGCTCAGCAATGAGAAGGTAGAAGTGGATGGTTTGCAGATTATTGGCGTGCCTTACCGTAACGCGACGCAGCACGGGCATCTTGCGTCAGTGCTGGACAGCATCCCCTTGGATCGCGACCGCGCCAGCATTCTATTGACTCACGCACCCGACTATCCGGAAATCGCGGAGGCTGCGGGCGTTTCACTTCAGCTATCAGGACACACGCACGTTGGGCAGTTTATCCCCTGGAGTTGGATGGCGCGGCGAATTTATCGGCAGTTTGTCTACGGCTTAAGCCGGATCGGGAAGATGCAGGTTTTCACTTCGAGCGGAGCAGGAACGTGGGGACCGCCGCTGCGGCTGGGATCGAATCCCGAGATCGTAGTGCTCCAGTTCGAGTAGACCTCCAAATGGAGTTGCAAACGCCACACAGCTGTGTCAGAACAGATGCATGGTTACCAGCCTACTCTCAGGCCATTGCTCAGTCGCTCCTCTGCTCGTATGCTCCGCGCACGAGAAGTCTTTAGAACCGCTGTCCAACTCAGAAGCTGTAGATCAGGTCAAACTGCATGCGTTTGAGCCAAGGCTCAATCGATCCTGAAACGGTTCCCGGCGCCACAATTGCGTCTTCCAAATTGCTATTGAGTGTGCGCCCCACCCACATAGTAAAGTTCGCAGTGGTGTTCGGACGAAGCTTCCATTGACCGTAGATTCGGTGCTGCAGGATGTTTGTCGGAGCGCGCTGCTCGCTTTCGGCGAAGGAAGAGATGATTGCATCCTGCTCCTCGCGCTCGAATGCATAGCCGAACTGAACGTCGTTCCGGTTCTTCAGTTGCCCCAGACTAATATCCGCCATATACCCATGCGACTGCTTTCCTAGGTTAGTTGGGTTTCCTTTGGCATCAAGCGGATGGCTCGCGGCGTTCAAGTTGTTTTCGTACTCGAGGACGAGATTTAAAGGAAAGCGACTGATTCCGGTGTGGATCTGGTTGTTGAGGATGAAGTCGGCGTACAGGAATTGTGACAGGAAATGTATTTTCCCGGCGGTGTCCGTGACTGTAGCGTTGGTGAATCCCTGTGGTCCATAAACGCACGGGGGAAAAGCAGGCAGGTTGAGGCCGGAAGCACATCCAGGACCCTCCCCGGGGACATTACCGTTGTTGGTTGTGCCGCTTCCGGTAGTGGTCGCCTGCACCGCAAAGGCCGATGCATTCAGGATGGCATCCACGTTGCGCCAGTTCAGGATTGTGAAAGACGGCGTGCTGGTCATGAAGCCGAAATCTAGTTTGCCCGAGACTTGACCACCGACAGCGAACGAATCATGACCAGTTAAAAACTTGGAGTTGTTGTTCTCGTTGTACAACAGCTGTATCCCCTGGGCCGTGAAGTTCTTAAGCACCGGCGTGCTTAAGTCAAACGAGAATTTCTCGTTGAAGCCTTCAGGGTTGATATCAGGATCGAAGGTGACCGATGTACGTTGCCAGGTATAGGCGAATTTCCCGCCCGTCAATTGTAGCCATCTGAGTGCCACGGGCTGATACGTGATGTAGCCACGGTCCAGGCCAATCGTCTTCCGATTAAAGAAGTTCGTGAGGGTCTCATTGCTTGAATTGGAGTCGCCCAGCGAACCCGTAGCAAGATAAAAACCGCCAACAAAATCCTCACTGAGCTTTCCCTCGAGGCCAAAACGCACACGAAGCCGGGCACGATTACGATCTAAACAAGTTGGGCAGTTCTGAAAAATGCTGTCATCGCGTACCCGGATGTCACCGCCAAGCCGGAACCGTCCGACCAGCCCTTCGAGCGCGGAGACACGCTTCTGCTCTGCTTGCTCAGATGTGCTGCTCTTTGTCAGATTCATCTTCACATCCGCAATATCACTGGAGAGCTTGGCCACGGAGGCCTTATCGTCGTCAGCGACAGTCTGCACGGCCACAACCTTGCTTTGCGCCTGCTGAAGCTGCTGTTGCGCTTGCGCCCAGACCTGGTCACTTCGTTCAAGCTCCTGTTTCAGCTCTTGGATTTGTTGCTGCTGTGCTGCAAGCGCACTACTCTGCGCGGCCAGCGCATCACGCAATACTTTGATATCGTCGGCAGTGACGGCTGCGGTCTTTGGTTTTGCAGAAGGCTTACGTGCTGTTTGAGCTGCTAGCGATGCCGTCAACGAGACGGCCACAACCAATGAGAAAAAAGTTTTCATCAAGGCTCCTGGGGGAATGATTCGATTTTCTTTTGGGATCTTTTATTGGGCGGTCGAACCAGTCGGTATATCAAAGCCATAGGTCCGGAAAAGTTCGGCCACTGTCGGCGTCTGGATGAACTTGAGGAACGCTTTAGCTGTATCTTTCTGCCGCGAAGACTTGAGAATCACACAAGCTTGCTCGATCGGCGGATAGTCAGCGCCTGGAATCTTGGCATACCGCCCTTTGTCCTTCATATTGGGAGACAAAGCGAGCGAAAGCGCGATGATACCGGTATCAGCGGATCGCGAGACTACGAAAGAAGCCGTCTCGGAAATGTTTTCGCCGAATACGAACTTGTCAGCAACCTTGTCATAGATATTTTCCTTCTTCATTGCCGCCACGGCAGCCTGTCCATAAGGAGCATGTTGCGGGTTGGCGATAGCGATTTTCTTAATGGCAGGATTCAGAAGGGATTGCAGACCAGAACTCACATCGAGCTTCGAGTCATTCGGCACCCAAATCACGATCTTCCCAACGGCGTATTTGTAAAACGTGCCGGGCTCGGTTAACCCGGCAGCCTCCAGGTTCGTGGCATAGTCGAGATTGGCAGAGAAGAACATATCGAAGGGCGCACCGTTCTGAAGTTGCTGGAAGAAATTGCCCGATGAACCATAAATCGGCTTTACACTTTTTCCGGTTTCTTTTTGGAATCGAGAGGCTATGTCCTGCATGACAGATTGCAGATCGGCCGCTGCGGCGATCCTTATCTCTTGGGCTAGGCAAAGCCTGCCGCTAGTCCCCCACAATAGAGCGATTCCTACAAGCAACCTTGTGAAGGTCATTCTGCACTTCTCCTAATGAATAGAGTTTTACTCGCTCGTGGCCGTAGCAGAGCGCGGGGCTGCCCGGCAGAATAGCTCTAACCCGGCGGCCCCCCATGCATCGCTCTCGTGTAGGCTGGTTTAATGTAGATTACAGTGACCTGTCAAGTCGACTTGAATCGGATCATCTTGAGGCGGAAAAGGTTGATTTCCCCCTCTTCGGGGAGATGAATTCCCATGCTGCAGAAGTCTCAAACTCGCAGGATCATCACTTCTGTGGATTTGATCAGGGCGGCGGCAACTTGCCCTTTTTCCAGCCGGAGTTCGCGAACCGCATCCGCAGTGATCACTGAGGTGATCTGCTGACCGCCGATGGACAGGGTAATTTGCGCCATGATGCCTTCGACTTTGATGTTCACGATGCGGCCAATCAGCTGATTGCGTGCGCTGATTCGTCGAAACGCCGCGCGTCTCTGCGGAAGAGGCGCTTTTCTCTCCGCAATGTGAAGGTGTTTGTCGAGTTCGCTCTCCGGAACCCGGTGGTGTCCGCCTTGGGTTTGGACAGTCTGAAGTTTTCGTGTGTGGATCCAGCGTTTCAGTGTGGAATAGCTGATCCCCAGGACTTTCGCCGCATCACGAGGTCGGACCAGCTTGGCACGGTCACTCACGCGTTATTCCTCCACCGTCCAGTGTACCGGTGGCGTCTATAATAGACGCATGACACTTTCGGCGAGAAATAAACTACGCGGGCAGGTCGAGGAGATTGTGCTCGGAGACATAATGGCGCACGTCGTCGTTCGCGTGGGGACCAACCTCATTGAGAGCGTCATTACCCGTCGTAGCGCAGAAGAACTCAAGCTCAAGAAGGGTGACTCCGTGGCAGCGGTTGTCAAAGCGACGGAATGATGATCCAAAAGGACTAGCGGTATCACTGCAAATACAACCCCGCCGACGACCCGACCCACTCCAGGTTGCGGTTATGATCCACTCCCATCATCAGCCCTCGCCCCATGCGGATGATGGTCATCACGGGCAGCAATTCCTCCAGCCAGATGTACATGACACGCACCTCCGCCTTCGTCCCCCCATGCGGAGTGTCAATGACCGGCTCAAACTCCAAGCGTTCTTGCAGGATGTATTGCGAACGTTTCTCCTGAGGAATCATCGCCAGGTCTTCTTTCTTTGGATTGAAAATCACTCCCAGCCCCGCAAAAGAGAAAAGTGGTTTGAGGATGTAATTCTCGAGGTCGTCTGGAGGCTTTTCCATTCGATCCAGAAACCAAGTCTTGGGCACGCAATCATGCTGCAAATAGGGCAGGGAAAACTTGCTCATGCGAAAGAACCAGTTAGGATGTCCTGCCCACTCCACCTTTAAATCTTCACTGAATGTAAATGCGAACTTCAGATTTTTGCGGATCAACTCATCTACGATGACGCGATTGTAGATACGATGAATGGGAAAACGCTTGCCTGTGTTTTCGTAAAATAAATAACTTCCCACTTTGTGGATATCCGTGATCGCAACCGTCTTAATTCCCAATAGCCGTTCCGTCAGTAGGAAATCCGGAAGCGTTTTCTGCTGCGCCGGATCAATCTCCATAAGGATGACGTTTGCCGGATCGTGTTCGCCCACAATCGCCCGCCGCAAAAGTTTTTGGTAGTTCTCCCAACCCAGTCCGCCCAGAAGATATTTCAGATTCGGATCCAACCCGAAAACTTCTATGTAAACCTGCGAGAGCATCGCCTGATAGGCATACAGGGAAGGGAAGCCCTGCAACTCCACCAGCTTTGGCTGAAGTTTGCCACCACTGTCGCGCACTAATCCGAAGTCCACCTGCACGAACAAGGGATGCGGCGCTTCGTTAGGTACATTGAACTCGG
>Ga0070698_100003715_pt1 | contig 16758 bp, 15 predicted proteins | sample KBSK1502metaG_FD_65477 | JGI IMG/M metagenome (GOLD analysis project Ga0070698, IMG submission 65477) | Corn, switchgrass and miscanthus rhizosphere microbial communities from Kellogg Biological Station, Michigan, USA - KBS K1-50-2 metaG | ecosystem: Host-associated > Plants > Roots >...
CTAAGGTTTGTCCCGTAATGCTGCCATCACGAAACATGTCGGTTCGCCACGTGATCGGTCCGACGTGGTCCGGCTCGACGAGCCGGTCTCATCCGGGGTTGGCCACGCAGCCATTCCGACGTTCGCCGAGCCACCATCAACATCATGGTGTGCGCCCGTCTGGCTCCCGCATGTGCGGGGCGCGACGAAAGTTGCGTTTACTCGACGGGGCGCCTTGCCGCCCCTGTATTCAGTTGTCAACGCTGCAGGCTCTACACGACGCGTCTGACAACCAATTGCGGGACAACCTGTAGTGCCCACGATCCATTGCCACGCCGCCGTAATTGCGCTCGTTGCGCTGTCATGCGATAGCGGCGAGCGTCCGCCGAAGACCACGACGAAAATGAGCGAACCCGCACTCACACCCGTTCCCGCCGGCTGGGTGGCCGTCGAGCTCACCGATGAGGTGCTTCGCTGCGCGAACCATTCGAAGCACGAGTGGCAGGTGTCATTCGCGCGCGGGGCACTGTCGATCGTCGAGGCCGCCGTCCGCGAGCCAAACACCGGGCCAGACCTGCCATTCCCGCTGCCCGCCACGTTGCCCTTCGGTGCACAGAGTCGCCGCCACGTGCTCGCGGTGCCAGGTGGGTTTCTCGTCGGCCTCGATGCGGGCGAGTGGGGCGGCTCGCTGCATGCGTTCTCGGCAGATGGCAAACAGCATACGGAGCTCGCGGGCGGTAACGTGCGCGGCCTCGTCGCATTCGGCGAGGAAGTCGTGTCGATCGAGGGACTCAGCCACCTGTCGCTCAGCGAAGGCAATCTGCGCTGGCTTCGCCGCGATGGTGGCGCGTGGCGTGAGGTCGCAGTCGTAGCGCTCGACGCCGGTCCGGAGACATTCGTCGCGACGACCGATGCGCTCTATGTCGTCACGATGGAGAGCCTCGTGCGCGTCGGCCGCGATCGCAAGCCGAAAGTGATCCAGCCAGTACGCATCGGCGGCCTCTATCCCGACTCGATGACACGCGATGACGCCGGTGGGCTATGGGTTGGGATGCGTCACCTCATCTTGCATCTCACGCCGCACGGCAACCGCTACGACGAGACGTGGCTGGTGCCCGAGCGCTGCAAGCACGCGCGGATCGACACCAAGAACTTCGACTGCGTGTGCGAAGGTTGAGCTGTGCCGGCCACCGCCGGCGTCAGCGGAGCAGAATCGCGTCGCCCTCGACGGCAACGACCGGCGCCTTCGGCTGATCGAAGCGCTCGGCGACAAACCGCCGACCTTCACTGCCCTCGATGGTGTCGCCGGGCTCGATGCGCTCACCCGCCGCCAGCGTCGCCGCGATGTCGCGCAGCATCAGCGCGGCTTCGGTTGCATTCTCCGGCGTGAGGCCGAGCAGCACGATGTCGGGCCGGCCGAACTTTCGGCAGCCGAGTGACCACGCGGCGAGCGTGCCGTCATCGTTCTCGTCGAAGAACAGCGTGACCTCGTGCATGACATCGAATGAGCGATCGGCTGCGAGCTCGGCGACATCACTGCCGAGGTGAGCGCGCGCGGCGTAGACATCGATCACGACGGAGGCACCGCTTTCGCACACGCACTTTGCGAGCGCCCATGCGGCCTGGACATGGCCGAGATCGTCGGGATCGGCGACCTGTGCCTCGATGACGTAGGCGTGGTTCGAATCGAGGGCAGCGGCGGCGTGCTGCGGGCCGAGGTCGGCGGCGATGAGATCGGCAAACGGCGCGACGACTTGTTCGGTGAACCACGCTGGGTCTTCGGCGCGATCGCGCGCGACGAGCGCGACCGCGCCTGCACCGTCACCGTCGTCGGGCATGCCGTGATGCTGGCGCGAGATCGGCAGCGGATCGGGCAGCTTTTGTGAGGAGAGCGCGATGAGCGCGATCTCGCCCGTGCCTCCGCCGATGACGTACTGCTCCCGACGCCAGACAGCGACCACTACGCCTCTTCCGCGTACAGCGACTCGATCTCTTTCGCGTACTTCTGGGCGACGACGTTGCGCTTGATCTTCATCGTCGGCGTCAGCTCGCCGGAGTCGATGCCGAACGGCTTCGGCAGGATCGTGAACTTCTTCACTTGCTCGACACGTGCGAGGGATTGGTTCGCTTCGTCGATCTTCGCTTGAATCGCCGCGCGGACTGCAGTTGCGTCGAGCTGGCGCACGGCGGCCTCGTCAAGCGTGACGAGCGCGGTGAGGTATTTGCGGCGGTCGCCGATCACGACGGCCTCGGCGACGAGCGGCGACTGCTTGATCATCGCCTCGATGTTCTTCGGCGCGATGTTCTTGCCGCCGGCGGTGATGATGATTTCTTTCTTGCGCCCGGTGATGGTGAGAAAGCCACCGGCATCGAGCTTTCCGAGATCGCCCGAGTGCAGCCAGCCATCAGAGCTGAGGGCTTCGGCCGTCGCTTCGGGCTCCTTGTAGTAGCCGAGGAACACGTTCGGACCGCGGATGAGAATCTCGCCGTCGTCAGCGATCTTGACCTCGAGGCCCGGCATCGGCGGACCGACGGTGCCAAGCTTCGTGCGACCGGCGAGGTTGCAGGACGTGGGCCCGCAGTCTTCAGACTGGCCATAGATCTCGTGCACCGGCAGATCGATCGAGTTGAAGAACTCGAGGACATCGGGCGCGATCGGCGCCGCGCCGGAGTAGAGATCGATCACGCGATCGAAGCCGATCGCCTCTTTGATCTTCGAGAGCACGAGCCGATCGGCGAGACGGTATTGCAGCTGCAGCGCCTTCGGCAGCGGCTCTCCGCGGTCGCGCTTTGCATTGACCTCCGCGCACACCTTGCGGGCCCACTCGAGGAGCAGCTTCTTCGCGCCCGTCGCTTGCGCCATCTTGGCCGCAAGGCCGGCGTGGAACTTCTCCCAGATCCGCGGCACGCCGAAGAATGCGGTCGGCCGTGCATCCTTGATGTTCTCGGGCAGCTTCTCGATCGACTCGGCGAAGAACACGGTGCCGCCCGTCGTGGCCGGCATGTGGATCGTGCACATCTGCTCGGCAATGTGCGAGAGCGGCAAGTACGAGACGGAGATATCGTCGGTGCGCCGGCCCGCGACGTCGACGAGCATCTGCGATGTCCACGACAGGTTGCCATGCGACAGCATCACGCCCTTCGGCGGGCCGGTCGTACCCGATGTGTAGATCAGCGTCGCGAGATCGCCTTGCTCGATCGCATCGATGCGCTTGTCGAGCTCGGTCTGCGGCGTAGCGTCTGCCTTCGCCAGGAAATCCTCCCAGCTCAACACATCGCTGCCGGTGGCCTGCGTTCCCTGCATCATCACGATCCACTTGAGCAGCGGCAGCTGCGCGCGCTTGGCCTGGATCTTCGCGAGCTGATCGGCGTTCTCGACGAGCACGACGAGCGACTCGGAGTGATGCACGATGTATTGCACTTCATCGGCCGAGCACGTGGTGTAAATGCCGGCCGGCACGCCGCCCGCCATCATCGCGGCGTGATCGAAGATCACCCATTCGGGGCGGTTAAAGCCAAGGATCGTGACCTTACCGCCGCGCGGCAACCCGAGCGACATCAGCGCACGAGCGGCGCTGCGGATCTGCTCGACGTACGTCTTCCACGTCGTCGGCTGCCAGCGCCCGCCGACCTTCGCTTGATACGCGATCGTCGAGGGTCGCTCTTTCGCCATGCGCAGAACCCGATGCGGGATCGTGTCGCCGGTAACATCGGGTTTCACGCTGGGAGCCGCCATGTGCCTCAGTTCTTCTTCTTGCGCTCGCCGGCGAAGTAGGTCGTCGAGCGCTTCTCGCCCTTCGTCTTGAGGGCGCCTTCTGCGACCAGCTTGCGGATCGGCAGCGCGAGATCCTTCGTCGTCGTGCCGAGCTGTTTGTTGATCTGCTCGATACGCATACCGGGATGCTTGTTGACGTACGCGAGGAAGTTATCAGCGAGCTTGTCGAGCTCATCGGAGCTGCGTTTCGCACCGCGGCCGCGGCCACCGCCGCCGCGACCTACGCGACCGAAGCTGCCGTAGCTGAGCTTGCCGCCTTTGCCCAGCGCCTCGTCGATCATCTCGCGGGCTGCAGCGCGCGCGAGCTCGGTGATCTGGGCCACGAAGCCGGCCACCACACGATTCATCTCGTTCTGGAAATCGCTCATACGTCGTCCTTAATCAGTATGGGTATCTGATCTTCGGAGCGCATTCGAGCACACACCACATCCAATTACAACTACGGTACTGGAAATGCCTTCGTCACATCACTGAGCGTGATGTAGACGACCGGCCCGGTGCCCTTGCTGGCGAGATGCTCGTCGGCGTATTTCAAGAACCCGTTGACGCGCGAGTATTCATCTTCGGTGAACTGCATCGCAGGGTGAAAGCCCATCATCAGCGTCTTCGGGTTCGCGAATGGCGTACCGTCGAAATTCGCATCGAAGATCGCATTCATCTCGACGAGCGATACGTAATCGATCATCACGCCGTTATCCGGCACCTCGAGCATCGCAAGGTTCGCGCCGGGCGTCGTCGCCTGCGGATCCGACTCGCTCGGATAGTACGGCTGGCTCGTATCGCCGATCGTGGACCAGTTCGTCTTCGTCCAGTTGTAGAGCTCGGTCCGCGCCCATTCTTCGATCCGCGCCCAGTTGAGCGCCGACGTATCGGCGACGTAACCATTCGCGTCGAGCGCCTGCAGCACGTTGATGTCTGCCGTCCACGCGCCCGCGCGGAACGTCTTCGGCGTGCCGAGCCCGCGCTCGTTGAAGATCGCCGCCGCCTTCTGCAGCAGCGTGCTCATCGACTGCATGCCATACGCCGCCAGCTTGATCGTGTAGCCGCTCGTATCCGATGCGTACACGACCGACTGATCGGTGATGCACGTGAGCCCCGCCGCGACGACGAACGTGCAGTACGGATGAATGTGCAGCCCGATCTCGTCGTGGAACATATCGCGCTGGGTCTTGATCCAAACGTCGAGCTCGTCGCGGCGCTCCGCCGTGACCGCCGGATCCGTGTATGTGTACGGCGCCCAGAAATGAGTGATCACCATCCCCGGGTGATCCATATGCAGCCTGTCCATGTACTGCAGTGACCCATTGCCACAGTCGGAAAAGTCGTAGTCCGTCGATACCAGCACGTAATACGCCGCGCTGCGATTGAACGTGAACTTCGCGAATGCGTCGTCGGAGGCGTTCGCCGAGAACAACAAGTCGTATGAGCCGACGGCCAGGCTCGCGATCGACACGTCCATCGAGAACGTGTGCTCGCCTTGCTTCGTCATCCGCACCGGCGGCAACCCTGGGATGTACGCGTCGACGACATCGGCGTCTTCGGGCGCCGTGATCGTGAATGTCATCTGATCCTCGCCGCGCTGCGCGCCATCGGCGATCAAGTACCAGGCCTTGAGACCGTTACTCGCAAACGCAGGATCGTTCGCCTCGGGTGCGTTCGGGCGATCCGGCTTTTGGTCCGGAATACCAAAACAGGCCGATAGAACAATGGTCACCCCGAGAGCCCATGTCCGCATGGCGCGGGACCCTATCACGAAGACAGGGAGACTCGATCAGGGACTTTACGCGGCGTAAGGCCGCGGATGTTTACGGCCGCGGACCGGCGCAGGTGCCGTCGTTCGTCCCGTTACAGGCCGCGAGGCGCGTCCCCGACGGCGCATTGATCGTGATGCCGGTGAGCCCCGTCGGCGCGCCCTTCTCGAACCAGCCGTTGGAGAAGTTGCCGCTGACCGTCGTGCCCGTCTCGAGCGCGATATCGACGCCGTTGCCGAACCAGTTGTCGTACGTCATGTCGGCGCTATTGCCGCCGTAGAACATGAATCCATACGACGAGGAGCTGATGTTCGAGTGCGTGATCTTGATGACGTTGCCACCGCCCGTGAAGTGAAGATCGCAGTGCGTGGTATCGGTTTGGCCAGGCTCGACGCCGACGGCCGAATACGACATATCGATCGTACCGTTCGACATCATCAAGAAGTCACCGCTCGCATGTGACATTTTCGAGTCGACGATCGTCGACTTGCCGCCGTTCGTGATGACGTTACCGGTCATCATCGTCACGTAGTTGAAGCGCAGCTCGCCGCCGCTGCCCACCATGAAGCCGCCCATGCCCGACGTCGCCGACTCCGGTTGAATATTGATCTTGCTCGCGCTCGTGCCCTGCGCGTCGAAGATGCCGTTGACGGTGATCACCGCGCCGCCCTTAACGGTGACCGTTGCGCCCGCGGCCACGGTGATCGTCACGCCGGCCGAAATCGTCGCGTTGCCCGACACGAGTACGTTGCCCGTCCAGGTCCCGCTCTGGCTGATGGTGCCGTTGATGCCGGACTCGCCGCTCCCGCTGCCGGAACCGCTCCCCGAACCGCTGCCATCGTCTCCGCCCCCCGTGGGATCGTCACCGACGACGCACGCTACGAGGGGAATGCACAGGGCAAGCGCTAGGAAGTTCCTCATGTAGCAATTGTAAAGCAACCGATGTGCCGGGATTCGCTCGGAAGGCCCCGCGAAATCGTTCGATTCTTGCGCACCCCGACGAGGTGTTCACCCCCAGCCTGTGGGGCAGGTTGTCCTCGTTTAGCCCGGAAACAGGAACCGCAAGAAGCGCCAGGCCCGGGCCTTCCAGGCAAGCTCGTCGTGAAGCGCGCCCGGCTCGAGGTAGTAGCAAACCGCGTTGGGCCCCGGCGAGCAGGCCGGCGAGTCGGCGCGCTGCCAGCCGAGCCCGACGAGCAGGTCACGCACCTCGGCGGTATCGACGGCACCGTCGGCGTTCGTCGTGAGCGATCCGCCGCTATCGAGATAGATCGCGAGCGGCTGTTTGCCCATCGCCGGCAGTTGATCGCGCAGCGCGGTGCCTTCGTCCATGCCGGGCCAGAACGCGCCGGAGAGCGACGCCGCGCCTGCGTACGTCTGCGGATGGCGCAGCGCGAGCTCCATCGATACGAGCCCGCCGAGCGAGCTGCCGGCGACGTAGACGCGGCCATCACCACGCAGCTTCGCGAGCGCGCGCGGTTGGATCTGGTTTACCTGCAGATCCATGAATGACGCCATCGCGGTCAGCGACAGCCCGTATTCATCATTGCGATTGGCAGTCTGATCCGCAGCGACGACGACGACCGGCGCCACACGTCCCGCCGCGATCTCGGCATCGAGCGTGACGTTGACTTCCCACCCGGTGTGGCCGAAGCAGCAATCGTGATCATCCCAGACGTTCTTGCCGTCGTGCATGAAAAGCACGGGATACGCGCCCGCGCCGGGCGCATCGTACCCGGGCGGCACGTACGCGGTGACATCGCGACAGTTGCCGAGCTCCGTCGAGCACACGCGATCGAGACGCATGAGATGACCGCGTCCCGAGTCGGGCGTGTCGAGCACTGAATTCATGCCATCGGGATTGCCGGTGAAGTCGTCATACGCGAATGCGGGATTCGCGAGATCGAGTTTCCACGACGTACCACTCACGAGTTTGTATTGGTGAAATCCACTCGCGACGGGCGCTACCGCGACGACGAGGCTACTGCCACACAGTGGCGCCGTTGCCGTCGCGCTTGTCGACCACGCGTTGAATGTGCCGGCGATGTTGATCTCGCCGGGCGTGCGAAACAGCGCGCGGCCGCCGGCCCACAGCGGCCCGAGGTCAGCGCGCGCATCGAGCTCAGCGCGCAGCGCGTCGACGTCGGTCGCGTCGCACGATGCAGCCGCGCGGTCGTACAGCGCGAGCACGCACGGCGCACCGGCAAGGCCCGGCGCGCAGCCGGTTGCTCCATCCGGTCCGGTGCCGCTATCGGGGTCGATCTGGCCCGGGTGATAGTTGCAGGCGGCGAGCAGAAACAGGGATAGGCGCATGATGTCGCGATAAGCAACGCTCGGTGGAGGTAACGTGGCGGATCGGCGTGCTTCGTCGCGCGAGCAGCAAGAACCAGGCCCTGGTAGAAAGGAAGTGTGCTGCAGCGGCCATCGCGCACGCTCTGGATTGCGGCGATCGTCGTCAGCGTCATTTGCGTTGCCGCTCTCGCGTACGCCCTGATCGCGGAATGGGATACCGAACCGACGTCGCCGGTCGAGCACCGCGCGATGAGCGGCGGCGGCGGCAGTGGATTTGGCCTTGGCCTGCTCATCGGCATCGGCACCGGCATCACGATCGGAAGTTTGATCGCGCTGCGGAAGCGTCAGCCGTAGCGCTCGATCCACTCGTCGCGCAGCATGCCGTATAGATCGACGTCGACGAGTCGCTTGCCCTTGCGCACGTGACGACGGCGCAGCCCTTCGTGCGTCATGCCGAGCTTCTCGAGCACGCGACACGATGTTGCATTGCCCTCGAGCACCTGCGCGTAAATTCGCGCGAGGCGCAGCTCGTTAAATCCGAAGTCGACGAGCGCGCTCGCGGCTTCCGTCGCAAAGCCGTTCCCCCACGCGTCGACGCCGAGCCAGTAGCCGAGCTCGGCGCGCTGATCGCGCGAGAAGCGGCGCAGGCTGACGCTGCCGAGCAGCTCATCGGGCGTTTCGCGGCGCGCGATCGCGAGCGTGACGCCGCGGCCTTGCGACCACCACGTGATGCGGCCTGCGATCCACCGCGTCGCGAGCGCGGGCGGATACGGGCTCGGCACCGCGATCAAATAGCGCGCGACGCGACGATCGCCGGCGCGGTCGGCGACCGAGGGCGCATCCTCGAGGCGGAGCTCGCGCAGAACCAAGCGGTCCGTGACGAGCATTGGCGTCGCGGGCTCGATCGCGAACATCAGCGCAGGGCCAGCAAGATCAAGCGCTTCATCCACCGAGGATAACCCCGTTTTGGCCTATGGTCGCAAAACGTGCCCTGGCTGCGCCCCCGTGCCTATCATCACGCTGCCGCCGCGGTGCTGGCGGCGGGCGCTGCCGTGCACGACGTAGAGACCCATCGGCTCGATAACGGGCTCACGTTACATGTCGCGAGCGGTCACGTCGCGCCGGTCGTCGCGATGCAGGCGTGGGTCGGCGTTGGTTCGGCAGACGAGACGCCGCGGCAAGCGGGCATCGCGCACGTCGTCGAGCACATGCTGTTCAAGGGCTCGCGCGGCTACGGCGTCGGCGAGCTGACGCGCGCGATCGAAGGCGGCGGCGGCGAGATCAATGCGTGGACATCGTTCGATCACACCGTCTACCACGCGGTGTTCGGGCGCGATCACACAGACGGCGCGATCGACGCGCTCGGCGATGCGTTGACCGCGCCGCGCGTCGACCCCGACGAGCTCGACCGCGAGCGCGGCGTGATCCTCGAAGAGATCCGGCAGGGCAGTGATGATCCCGCGCGTTCGGTCGCCCAGAGTTTGTTCGCGACCGCATACGTCGAGCATCCGTATCGGCGCCCCGTGATCGGCACGGCCGAAACCGTGCAGCGCATGGGCGAGCACGAGCTCGTCGAGTTCTTCCGCAGCTTTTACGTCGCCGACAACACCACTCTCGTCGTCGCCGGCGATGTCGACGCCGCGCACGTTCGACGCAGCGTCGAGCGCCGCTTTCGCGCGATGCCCGCGGGCCGACCAGCGCGTCGCGTTGCAGCGGAGCCTGCGCAGACCGCGCCGCGCGCTGTCGCCGCATTCCGCGCTGTCAGCGAAGCGTACCTCTCGGTGGGCTTTCACGTGCCCGCGGCTGGTCATCCCGATGTCGCCGCGCTCGATGTCGCCGCGATCCTGCTCGGCGAAGGCGAGTCCGCGCGGCTGCCGCGCGTGCTTCGCGATCGCGATCAGGTCGTGACCGGCGCGTACGCACACATCCACGCGCTGCGCGATCCGGGTCTGTTCGTGTTGTCGGCGACCGCGCGCTCCCGCGATGCCCAGCGCAGCGTCGGCGCGCTCGTCGAGCAAACGCTCGCGCTCGTCGACGACCTCTCGCAAGACGAGCTCGACAAAGCGCGCATCGCCGCCGAGGCAGGCCTCGTGCGCCAGCTCGAGACCGCGCAAGGCCGCGCGCGGCTGCTCGGCTGGAACGCGAGCGTCACCGGCGATCCGCGCTTCGCGCACGTCTACCTCGATCGCATTCGCGCGGTGCGCCGCCACGACGTCGCGGCCGCCGTCCATCGCTACTTTCGCTCCGAGAATGCGACCATCGCCGCGATCCTGCCGCCGCGTTCGGCGAAAACGTTCGCGCGCACTGCCGAACGCCGCGTGCGCAGCTCGCTGCGCGTCGCCGCTGCCACTCCGACGACGCCCGAGAAGCGCGTAACGCTCGCAAATGGCATGACGCTGCTCGTGCGCCGCGATCCGGCGGTGCCGATCGTCGCGATGCGCGCCGTGTGGCGCGGCGGCCAGCGCAGCGAGAGTGCGACAGAAGCGGGCGCCTCGACGCTCCTCGCACGCATGTTGACGCGCGGCTGCGGCAAGCTCGATGCAAAGGCCGTCGGCGATCGCGTCGATCGCCTCGGCGGTGCACTCGGCGGTGTCGCCGGGCGCAACAGCTTCGGCGTAGCCGCCGAGTGGCTCTCGAAGTCGTGGCGCGCCGGCCTCGATCTATTCGCCGATTGCATCCTCGATCCCGCGCTGCCTGCTGCCGAGCTCACGCGCGAGAAGCGCCTCCTGCTCGACGATCAGATCGCGCAGGGCGACAACCCGACGCAGGTCGCGTTCCGGCTATTCAGCGAAGCGCTCTACGGCACGCATCCGTACGCGCGCGACGTGCTCGGTACCGCGCAATCGGTCGGCGCGTTCGATCGCCCGATGCTCGCCGCGTTCTACAAGAGTCACTATCCGGTCTCGACGCTGACGCTCGCCGTCGTCGGCGACGTCGATGTCGACGAGGTGATCAAATCCGTCTCGCGCCGGTTCGCGGCGGTCAAGCAGCCCAAACCTGCGCCGCTCGTGGCAACGCCGCTCGCCGCGCCCGCATCGCGCGAGGTCTATCGCTTCCTCGACCGTGCGCAGGCGCACCTCGTGATCGGCTATCCCGGCGCGACCGTCGACGCGCGCGATCGCTTCGCGCTCGAAGTCCTCGTCTCGGTGCTCGGCGGCCAGAGCGGACGTTTGTTCGGCGAGCTGCGCGACAAGCGCGGCCTCGTCTACCGCATCTCCGCGCACTCCGTCGAAGGTGTCGAGCCCGGATTTGTCGCGGTCTATCTTTCGTGCGCGCCAGAAAAGCTCGATGACGCTGTCGCGGCAACGCGCGCAGAGCTCGAGCGCGTTCGCACGCAGGGCATTACCGCCGACGAGCTCGAGCGCGCAAAGCGCTACCTGATCGGCAGCCACCAGATCGCGATGCAGCGCCGTTCGGCCGTCGCAAACGCGATCGCGTACCACGAAGCGTACGGTCTTGGCTGGCGCAGCTGGGCCACGTACGACGATGCGATCCGCGCTGTCACCGTCGACGACGTTGCCGCCGCGGCGCAAGCGTATCTCCGTCCCGATCGCGCGGTCACCGCGACCGTGCGCCCGCCGCTCGCATCGCCTGCGGCAGCGAAGCGCAGCGGGATCAAACCGAAGCCCAAGCGCAAACGATGAAGCGTACCGCTCCGATCTGCGAAACCGGTCACGGCGATCTCGAATCGAGTCTCGTCCTGATCTTTCCGCTGCTACTGGCATACGAAATCGGCGTGCTGTTCTCGGGCCGCGTCAACGGCGCCGATATCGTCACGCGCGCGCTGTACGCGCTCGCCGGCAGCCGCACCGTGTATCTGCTCCTCTACGCGCTGATCGCGCTGTTGTTCCTGCTCTGGATCCGTCGCGGCAAGCGCTGGGGCGCGCTGCGCATCGAGGTCGCCGGCCCTGTCATTCTCGAAGCGGCGATCTACGCGCTCACGCTCGGTGCGCTGATCTCGATCGTCCTCGATCGCCTGCTCGGGCTCGGCCTCGGTGGCCCATCGCTCGTCGCCGCGCTCGGCGCCGGTGTCCACGAAGAGCTCGTGTTCCGCCTCGCGCTGTTCGGCGGGCTCGTCGCGCTGCTCCGCAACACCGACCAACGCTTCGCCATCGGCGTCGCGCTGATCGCCTCGTCGCTGCTGTTCGCGGCCGCGCACCACCTTCACGGCGAGCCGGTCAGCGCGCACGCGTTCGCGTTCCGCACGCTCGCCGGTGCCGCGTTCGGCGCGATCTTTTGGTTTCGCTCGCTCGCGCACGCGGTCTACGCGCACGTCTTGTACGACATCATCGTGTCGATGAGTTAAGGCAGCGTTTCGATTACGATGAAGTAATCGAGTCGCACGTCGAGGTCCTGCAGGTACAAGTGGATCTGCATGCTCGTCGTCAGCGCGGGCGCCGTCGCCGTCGAGCCGCCGATCGAGTACGTCAGCCCGCCGAGTGTGGCGTCGAGTGTCGCGGTCTGCGCGGCGACAGATTCATCGACGCGCATCGAGAACGCGCCCGTCGGAACCGCGCCCGAAAAGTTTCTCAGATCGATGCTCGTGTACGTTCCGGCGTTCGCCTTCGTGACCGCGATCTCGCCGGTGTTCGGGCCCGAGTCCCAGAACTCGGCGTAGTGGTAGTACTTCACGTTCGCGTCGACCCCGAACATCAGCGACATCTGATGCGGCGTCTGCGGCGCAACGGCAGCGATCGTCCCGCTCGTCACGATGCTCGTTTCGCCGTTCGCGACGGAGAGCACGGCACCGGATTCCGCGCCGAAGAAGCGAAGCGTTTCGCCGACGCGCCCGGTGTTCGTGCCGTACTGCCACTCGGTGCGATCACTCAAGAACGGATCGAAGAACTTGATGCGCTGCTTTGCGATCGTCGGCTCGGGATCGCAGGCATCGCCGACGCCATCGCTGTCGCTATCGACCGCATCGCCGCGCAGGTGCGGGCACGGATCGCACGCATCGCCGATCGCATCGGCGTCTTCATCGTGTTGGTCTTGGTTCGCCCGCGACGGGCAGTTGTCCATGCCATCGAGCACGCCATCGCCGTCGACGTCGCCCGGCGGGCCATCGATGGTCATTCCGTCCGCAACGCCACCGCCGTCGCTGCGGCCCGAGTCGGTGCACACGTGATCGACACAGACGAGGTCACCCGGGCATTCGGTATCGCAACGCGAGCCGGGACCGAACGTCGGGCTGTAGCACGCGCCGCACAACGCCCCGATCAGGATGCCCCGCACCCCACCAGGATACCCGGTCTGCCGCGCGCGGAGCGACGCTTCCTACGGTACGAGCTTGTTACCCGGTCTGCCGCGCGCGGAGCGACGCTTCCTACGGTACGAGCTTGTAGCCCAAGCCGTACACCGTAAGGATGTGGCGCGGGTTCTTTTGGTCCTCTTCGAGCTTGCGTCGCAACTTGACGATGAAGTTGTCGACGGTGCGCGACGTCGGCGACGACTGCACGCCCCACACTTTCTCGAGAAGCTCGTCGCGCGACACCGTCTCTTCCGAGCGCTCGCGCAGTAGCTTGAGCACTTCGAGCTCGTAGAACGTCAGCCGCTTTTGGCTGCGGCCCTTCATCATCATGTGCTTGCGCGCGTTGATCGTCCACTGACCGATCGTGAACGTCTCGTCGGCATGCGAGCTCATGCGCGCCTGGCGCCGGAAGATCGCGTTGATGCGCGCGATCAGCTCGGCGACCGAGAACGGCTTGGTGACGTAATCATCGGCGCCGGCATCGAGGCCGCGGATCTTGTCGGACTCTTGCTGCTTCGCGGTAAGGATGATGATCGGAACGGTCTCGTTGCGCTGGCGCAGCGTTTCGCAGACGCGATAGCCGTTGTCATCGGGCAGCATGAGATCGAGGAGGATCGCGTCGGGCTCCCAGTCCATCGCCGCGGCGAGACCTTCGGCACCGGTGCCGCGCGATTGCACCTCGAAACCTTCGAACTCGAGCGCATCGCGGAGCCCGCGCACGATGTCGGGCTCGTCCTCGATCACCAAGATGCGCTTTTTGACGGGCTCCTCTGCCACGCATCGGTTGTATCAGATTGGCAGCCACAAGCGAAAAGTCGAACCTTGGCCCGGGCTGCTGGACACGGTGATGTCGCCGTGGTGGGCCCGAAGAATGTGACGCACGAGGGCAAGCCCAATGCCCGAGCCGCGAATCGGTTTGAGCCGCACCGCGCGCGCTCGGTAAAAGCGCTCGAAGATCTGCTCTTGCTCATCGGGATCGATGCCCGGTCCGAAGTCGCGCACGTCGAGCACGATGCGATCGCCTTCGCGATGCAGGTCGAGCTCGATGCGCTTACCGTCGGCGGCGTACTTCGTCGCGTTGTCGATCAGGTTCATCACCGCGAGCGTGAACGCGTTGCCGTCGAGCTGCACGAGCGGTAGCTCGGGCTCGATCTTGACGTCGATCGACATCTCGGCGGATGCGAGTCGGCGGCCGACGAGATCCACAGCGCGCTCGACGATCTCGCCGACGTTGGATTCGGCAAACTCGTACATGCCGCGGCCGCGCTCGATCTTCGCGAAGTCGAGCACGTTGTCGATGAGACGGCTCAGGCGCACGCTCTCGCGCCAGATGATCTCGGCGTATTCGGATGCTTGCTCCGGCCCCTTCGTGCGGCCGTTCGCGAGCATCTCGCCGAACATCGAGATGATCGATAGCGGCGTCTTGAGCTCGTGCGAAACGTTCGAGATGAACTCGCTCTTGAGCTCGTTGGCGCGGCGCTCGCGGCGGATCGCGAACGCGAGGAAGACAAGGCCGATCAGCAGCACGAGGACCGCGCCGGCGATGAACAGCGAGTCGATGATGCGCTTGCGGCGCAGCTCCTTCGTCGGCTGGTCCGTCAGATCCGACACGCGCACCTTCCATTGGTCGACGGTGTCGACGAACGGTTGAACGTAGTGGAGCGCGCCGGGCTCGGGCTGGATCATCGGGTCATAGCGTTTGATCCCGTTCTGATCGATCACCTGATAAATGCGTTTGGACTGCTCCGTGACGCCGAAGTACTGCGGGAACAGAAGGCCGACGAGGTAGTTCAGGTCTTCTTCGATGACGATGTAGTACGTCTTGTCGCCCGACTGTTTTTTCATGAACGAGAACAGGCGCGACTTCTTGCGTTCGAGGGGCGTTGGCCCGTCCCAGTCGTCATGCAGATGGCCTCGCACGTCGCGGTCGTTGCCTACGAGCCTGCCCTTGGTGACGAGGTCCGGTAGCACTTTGCGTTTGAACCACTCGAGAAACTCGATCGCCTCTTTGCCGGTGCGCTGGCCGCCCGCGTAGCCACCGAGAATCGGGTTGAGCTCGTCGTCGAGCACGATCACGCTCATGACGTGGAGGTTCTTCGCGAGGTCTTCGAGCTTCGCGATGAGACCCTCGACGCTGAGCCCCGAGTTGAACAGCTTGTTATCGGCGTCCACGATGCGCGATTCGATGCCGACGACCTTCTCCTCAACGACTTCGCGCATCAGCGAGACTTCGCGCTCGCCAGACGTGCTAGTACGCGTGGAGATATAGCTGTAATAAGCGAGGGCGACCGCAGCGGCCAAGACCGCGAAGATCAAGGCGTTCACGAGGACTAGACGCCGCACCTGCCGGCAATCCTGCCATGTCCCAGTTCACTTGTGAGTACGGAGGGTTGTCGCGGTGTTGGTTTCCGTGTTAGAGGGCAAATTGTTGAATAGCAGCACTCCGGACAGCCGGATTCTGTGACTTTTCAAGAAGTTGGCTGCTGATGAAGAGGCGCGATGGACTCCATCTTTGAAGAAGACGCCGACGAGGTAGGCGGTGAGATCGAGGCGTACTGCCCGTCGCCCCGCTGCAAGGCGGACACGACTCACACCATCATCAGCATGTACGAAGACGAGGTGCGCCGCGTTCAGTGCGTGGTGTGCGGCGAAGTCCATGCGTACAGAAAGCCGCGGGGTGATGGCGTCGAGGAAGGCGGCGAGGGTGGTGGCAAGAAGCAGCCATCGCGCAAGCTCTCATGGGACGAAGCGATGTCTCGCGCGACCGATCAGGATCTCGCGAACTGCCGGCCCTACTCGATTCGCGACACGTACGAAGACGGCGACGTCGTGCACCACCCGGTGTTCGATATCGGCTTCGTCATCGATCAGCTGCCCGACAACAAGGTCGAGGTGATTTTCCGCGACGGCGGGTCGCGCATCCTCGTCCATAACCGCGGCGATCTCGCGTCGCGGATGCCGGACATCGCCGAAGTGCCGATGCCGCGCGAGCAAAAGAAGAAGAAGCGCGCGAAGAAGCCCGAGACGCCCGCCGCGCCCGTCCCGCAGCGCAGCAAGGCCGAGGTCGAAGGTGCCGTGCAACGCGCCCGCTCGGCTGCGCAAACGCGCATGGACGAAGCGGCGCGCTCGGCCGACGAGCGCAACAAGAAGCTCAAGGCGGAGGCCAAATCGAGCAAGGCGGCAAAGCCCGTGAAGGGCAAGCCCGCCCCACCCGCGAAGGCCCCACCCGCGAAGACCCCACCCGCGAAGGCCGCGAAGGCTGCGGCGCCGGCGCCGAAGGCGGCGAAGACCGCGAAGGCCGCAAAGGCCCCAGCGAAGAAGCCCGCTCCGCCGGCGAAGAAGAAGCCCGCGCCTGCCGCGAAGAAGCCCGCGGCCAAGAAGGCCGCGGCGAAGCCGGCGAAGAAGAAAAAGAAGTAGCAGCGCCGCCAATTCTGGCGGCGTTACTCTTTCGGCGGTGGCGGGTCCGACGACGGCGGGCGCTGCCGCGGCTGCTTGAACGGCAAGAGCACCGTGAACTCGGTGAACACGTCGGGCTCCGAGTCCACCGTGATGAGGCCACCGTGGAGCTCGATGAGACCGCGCGCGATGTACAGGCCCAGGCCCGCCGAGTCCGGGCCCGCCGACGTGTGGTGCTTGACCGGCCTGGGATGCAGGAACGGATCGAAGATGCGCTGGCGATCCTCTTCCGAGATGCCGATGCCGTTATCGCGCACGCG
>Ga0070698_100003716_pt1 | contig 16758 bp, 16 predicted proteins | sample KBSK1502metaG_FD_65477 | JGI IMG/M metagenome (GOLD analysis project Ga0070698, IMG submission 65477) | Corn, switchgrass and miscanthus rhizosphere microbial communities from Kellogg Biological Station, Michigan, USA - KBS K1-50-2 metaG | ecosystem: Host-associated > Plants > Roots >...
AACGTTTAGTCACTGGGGCGCTGCCGGCCAGGCATTGGAGGTTTTGCGGATCGCCGCCGAATCGCTGGCGGTCGTCGCCAATCTCGGAGAGTAAGCGGGGAGCGATCTTGGGTCCGGCGCAAAACGCTGCAAAAACATCCAGGCCGAAGCGAAAAGTCCGCATACCTCGGCCGAGCCAGGAGTCAGGGGGCCCAAGGCCTCGGGACGGTCCTAAACCAAGTGCCGGATAGCCTGAGCTACTTTCGCGTGCGCGGCGGCTAGCCGCGAATACCTGAACCGCAAGCACCTAGCTGCCGAGCCTGGCACACCCAATGCTAAGTTGATGGGCCACTTACCGGTCGGCAATGCTCTTCGATTCTTATCACTGCTTCACACCGCAAGATTTTGTCTTCAAAATTGCTCAGACTCAGCTTGAGCTCGAAGGCTACTGGGCACTGCGTCGCGCCATTTTCTGCCAGGAACAGGGAATCTTCCATGAGTCTGATCGGGATACGGTGGACGAGCGGGCAATTCCGATTGTCTGTGAGTCGCTAGTTGCCGGCATGGAAGACTTAGTGGTAGGCGTGGTCCGTATCGACGAGCGAGAGCCGGGCCTCTGGTATGGCAGCCGGTTGGGAGTTGCCGAAGAGTTTCGCAGCATCAAAAAGTTAAGCCCCGGCGTGGCGGTACGAAATCATCAGCCGGTCTATCGCGGCCTCGGTGCTCTCGGCGCTGGTCTTATCTATAAAGCCGTATCAACCGCGCACGCGCTGGGATGCCGGGAATTCCTCGCCGCGGTTCAACATCAGAATGCGCGTTTTTTCCAGCGACTCCATTGGGAGCCGATGGGAAAACTCGAGCTATTCGGCTTAGCCCATGTGAAGATGCGTGCGGACCTGAACTATTACCAGCCGGCGGCGTATGTATTCTGATTCGAGATGGATGATGATCGCGCGACACTCAATCGACTGCTTTCATTTCTCGAGACGAACGCGGCGATAGCTGCTAAGGCGACGATCCAGCAATCGTATCGACCAGCACACGCTCTGGCCGGCAACATTCGGGTCGGCGACGATTGCGCTGCGATTCCGGAAGAAGACGGCTTTCTCCTGTTTGCGGCGGAAGGAATGCTAGAATCTTTCGTGGCGAACGATCCATGGTTCGCCGGCTATTCCGCCGTGATGGTTAATCTCAGCGACGTCGCGGCGATGGGCGGTCGGCCACTCGCCATCGTCGATGTGCTCTGGACACCAAATCTGCCGGAATCGGCAAATATTTGGGATGGTATGGCTGCCGCCTCCGGCGCTTATGACGTGCCGATTGTGGGAGGACATACTACAGTGACTGGCACGGGCAGCGTCGTTCTCGCCGCCGCGGTGTTGGGCAAGGCGCGGAAACTGATCACCAGCTTCGATGCGCGACCAGACGACGACCTCTTAATGGCCGTGGATTTGCGCGGCGGCTATCGGGGAGAGAAGCCGTTCTGGAACGCCAGCGTTGGCGCTCCGGCGCAACGACTTCGAGACGATCTGCGCTTACTGCCAATCCTGGCAGAGCAGGGCTGGTGCCGCGCGGGAAAGGACATTAGCAATGGAGGCATCGTCGGAACGCTGAGCATGCTCCTCGAATGTTCTAAGATTGGCGCCGAGCTTTGGCTGGACCGGCTGCCTCGACCTACCGATGTCGCGCTCGAGCGTTGGCTGATTTCATTCCCAAGTTTTGGCTATTTGCTCAGTGTGGCTCGGGAAGATTCTGGAAAAACGATCGCTCTATTCGAGGAACGCGGGATCGCGTGCGCGCGCGTCGGACAAATAACCGCGTCACCGTCGATAATTCTGTCCTACGGCTCTGCTCGCGAAATTTTCCGGCCAAAGATTTAGCGATTTCAGAGTGCAGAATGCGAATTGCGGAATGTATACTCCGCAATCCAACCGACGCTACCGCAAGGGGCCCAGATTTAGCTCGCAGCGCTCCCGGCGTTCTCGGCGTTTCCTGGCGAATGGGGGTAGCGTCGATCCGTCCCGCCAAAAGCCTTTGATCAGGACCTCTTTAGGGCAAGAACCTGCGCCGGTCAGATTCGCATTCAATTTTTCCACAACCAGATCGAGCGCTGCTGACCCGACAGCGGACAGATTGCCATCGATACCTGCGGCCGCACCCATTTCGTCCGATGTCCGATAGAGGTAAGCGACACCAACATCATCCGGAACCAGGAGTCCTCGTTTCGCGAGGAACCGGCGAACGGGCACTTTGTAAACCAGCAACGAGTCCGGTCGATTCGCGTCGAGCCACGCATAGAACTTCGCACGATCCTCTCCGTCGTTTGGGATATACGGTTCGCACCGATCGCGCAGCGGAAGCTGAAGCTGCCAATCGAGAAAGGCGCCCGACCAGAGGTGGTTAGAGATTTGATTGTTGAGGTCCGGCACGACGAGCGCCGGCCGCCGATAACCGAGCTGGCGCATCTGCTCAAGCGCAAGCTGCACGTTGTAAAACCCATGAAAATTTGCCCGATCGACAATGGCCGAGCGAAAATAAGCGCTTAGGCCCGCCACCGCGAAACCCTCAGTGCGGAATGATGCGTGAGGATCCTCGTCCCGCGAGAATCCTAAGAGAACGCCACGGATTCCGCGCGCCCGTAACGTTGCGATCAGTCGATTCGCGTCGCCACTGTACTCGGCAAAGGGAAAAATCTCGACGCGAAATCCGAGCGCGGCTGCCCGCGCAACGATGCCTTCATACTCCCAACGACACACATCCTTAGCGCGCCAACTCTCGCGTCCGCCGCAGTTAGTGACCAGCGCGATCACATCCACGTCTCCGCCGCCGCCGCGACGGCGCCGACTTGCCATCAGCGCACTGACCAAGGGATTGGGTCGATAACCGGCATTTTTGGCGAGAGTCTCAACGCGCTGCCGCATCTCCGCGCTGATCCGCGGATCACCACGCAAAGCGCGCGAAACGGTGGAAGAAGCCACGCTGAATTCTTGGGCGATTTCCGCCATCCGCGTTGTCCGAATTTGCTGCACGAGTATTCTTTTGGCCAGGACAGATCGCGTCCCGCCGATCCGCACCCGCCGCTGATCTAAATGCGAGCTAACCGCATCTAAAGCTGTAGGCATTAACCGTGCCGCGGTTGCGCAACGATATGCGCAACAAAGATGGCCCAGCCAACGGAGCAGGGGTCACCTGATGCTCTCTGCCATCGTCGTCGGAGAAGCAACCGCTTCGCCCCCGAAAACTGAATCGCCCCAAAACCAAATCATTCCATGCCAACCGTTGAAAAAGAATTAAACAAGAAAGGCGACTTTCTCGTAGATTACGAAGAGAAAGTCTTCCCCGATATCAAAGCCGATCCCGGCGAAAAAGCACTCGTGACCTTCCATACCATTGCGTTTGAGGGCTCAATCTCAATCGTAAACACGCTGACCGCCACGCGATTGCAACGGAAAGGATACGAGACTTCGATCCTATTGTATGGACCGGGGGTGACGATGGGTTTTCAACGAGGCTTCCCAACCCTCGGAGACGAAGCTTTCCCCGGTCATCTTTTCGTGAACCAGCGTCTGGAGACATTTATGAAGGAGGGCGGCAAAGTCTATGGATGCCGGTTCTCCACCCAGGCTCTCTATGGTCAGACCGAGAAAGCTTTTATTCCGGGTATTCGGCCGATCTCTCCGCTCGATGTGCTCGACATCATCTTGATGCACAAAAAGGCGGGTGCCGTGATTATCGACTCATGGACCGTCTAATAGCATGAAACGGCTCAAGGCGGCGGCAGTCCAGATCGCTCCGGACCTTTTCGGCAGCGGCACGGTTGATCGCGTATGCGGCGCGATTGCCGAGGCCGCGGCTCAAGGTGTGGAGTTGGCCGTTTTCCCGGAAACGCTTATTCCTTACTATCCCTATTTTTCGTTTGTCGTCCCGCCGGTGCTTACTGGCAAAGAACATCTCCGGCTCTATGAGCAGGCGGTAGAGGTTCCCGGTCCGGTAACCGCCAGGCTCGCGGCATCAGCGAAGGGCGCGCGAATGGTTCTCGTTGTCGGCGTCAATGAGCGTGATGGCGGGACTCTCTATAATACTCAATTGGTCTTTGATTCGGATGGTTCGCTCGTCTTGAGGCGACGCAAAATTACGCCTAGCTATCATGAGCGAATGATTTGGGGGCAAGGTGACGGCAGCGGATTTCGAACCGTAAATACGGCGGTCGGCCGCGTCGGCGCGCTGGCTTGTTGGGAACACTATAACCCGCTCGCTCGCTTTGCACTGATGGAAGGGCGCGAAGAGATACACTGCGCCCAATTTCCTGGATCGATGGTCGGACAAATTTTCGCCGACCAGATCGCCGCGACTATTCGCCATCACGCCCTGGAGTCTGGCTGTTTTGTCGTTAATTCGACGGGCTGGCTCACGGACGATCAAATCGCTTCGATTACTCCAGATACGAAACTGCAGGGAGCGCTTCGCGGCGGCTGCTATTCGGCGATCATCTCGCCAGAGGGTGTGCCGCTATGCGATCCGATTATCGCCGGCGAAGGGATGGCCATCGCAGAACTCGATCCTTCTCTCGTGACCAAACGCAAACGAATGCTCGATTCAGTTGGTCACTATGCGCGTCCTGATATTTTTTCACTCCTGATCGACCGTGAGCCGCGAGTGAACGTTAGATCGAAGGCTCCGTCATCCGCAGAAAGTCTCCTCGAGCATAGAGCGTTCAATTCTGAAAGTACCAAAAGCGATGATGCTGGATTTCCAAACAGCGCTGCTCACGAAGAAGCAGTTCCTACTCTCTGAACTGCAAACGCACGGTCTCAGGTTAGTCGATCTGAGCGTTGGCGTTTCCAGCCGCGTCGGCGGTGCTGGCCCGACCGATCATAAGGCTGTCACTGTGCTGGGCACGACAATCATGGTACCGGTGCACACCCGCGCGGCCGCGCGTTCGCCTTACGTTGCGGCACCTCCCGACAACCGCGGGATTTCGGTCTTGCACGAAGCTGATCGTGTCGTCTGCGAAATTTCGTTTCCGCCGCAGCCCAGATTCTATGCGTTATCGACTCAGGACGGCGTACCGTATTGGAAAATCGCACAGCTGCATTCTCGGGACGCACTTGCGACCACTGTGCTCCAGACCTGTGTTCGTTACGGAAACAGTGCGATGAAGTGTCAATTCTGCGCAATTGGCGAATCGTTGCGAGCTGGACGAACCATTGCTAAAAAGACTCCGGAACAGCTGGCCGAAGTGGCTGCTGCTGCGCAGCACCTTGATTTCCGTCCAAAACGTGGTGATGACTACGGGCACGCCTCCGACGGCAGATCGAGGGGCGGCCGTACTCGCGGAAAGCGCGCTCGCCATTAAGGCGCGTACCGGTCTGCCAATTCAGGGACAATGTGAGCCACCCTCCGATTTTGCTTGGTTCGGGCGATTGCGTTCCGCCGGTGTCGATTCGCTCGGTATGCATCTCGAAGCTTGGGATGAAGGCGTCCGGCGCCGGATCATGCCGGGCAAAGCGGAAGTCTCGATAAGCTTCTACCTGGAAGCGTTCGCGGCCGCGGTCGCGGTATTCGGCCGGGGTCAGGTGAGTACCTATTTGCTCGCCGGCCTTGGCGACAGTATTGAGGGGCTACTCGAGGCTTCCGAGCGTCTGATTGAAATCGGGGTCTATCCATTCGTGGTGCCATTTGTTCCGGTAAATGGAACGCCGCTGGCCGACCGTCATCCGCCTTCGGCTGAGTTTATGCGCCGCGTGCTTCAGCCACTGGGCAGTTGGCTCGCGGAAGCCGGCCTGACTTCCAACACCGTGAAGGCCGGGTGCGCCAAATGTGCCGCTTGCTCGACCCTGTCCACTTTCGAAAGACAAGCCGTTGAAGCGAGCTAATCGCGAGCTATGCCCGAGGTCATCTTTACTATTCAGCTCCCGGATGGCTCGACCAGGGAATGCTACTCGCCATCGAGTGTCGTGTGCCGCTACTTCGCAGCGGGCGAGGAAATGCTGGTAGCCGAGTTTGTAGCGCGGAGTCGTGAAGCTTTCACCGCCGCCTCGGAACGCGTTCGTGTGAGGTTTGGTTTCTCGTGCAGCTCGGCCTCCGCCGAGATGGCGGAGATCGAGCGATGGACGAGCACGCTGCCCGGCAATTCAACTCTGCGCATCCTGCGTATTTAAAGAGTTGCCAAAAACTACTTTGCCCCATGGTTCACGAACAACACTGCAATTAGCCAATGCACGACGCATCCGCCAGCGAACGCTCAACCGATCTGCACTATCCCGTCATCGTTGTTGGTGGCGGCCAGGCCGGTCTGGCAATGAGCTATTGTCTGAAAGAACGGGGTATCGATCATCTCGTCTTTGAAAAGCACCGACTGGGCGAAGCTTGGCGATCGAAACGGTGGGACAGTTTTTGTCTGGTGACACCGAATTGGCAATGCCAGCTTCCCGGATTCGACTATTACGGAAATGATCCTCACGGGTTTATGGCCAAGGAAGAAATCGTCCAGTACCTCGAGGCCTACGCACGATCTTTCAATCCACCGCTTAGGGAAGGGATTCTGGTATCACATCTTCGGGCCGACGACTCTGGGGTATTTGCGATAAAAACGAGCCGAGGGGACTACTTTGCCGACCAAGTTGTGGTCGCTACCGAGGGGTATCAGGTCGAAACAATTCCTCGAATTGCTGAGCGCTTTCCACCGACCGTCAAGCAACTGCATTCTGCTGAGTACAAAAATCCGGGATCATTGCCCGCCGGAGAGGTGCTGGTGATCGGCTCCGGTCAATCTGGTTGCCAAATAGCGGAGGATCTCCATCTGGCCGGTCGTCAGGTGCATCTCTGCGTCGGCGGCGCTCCCCGAACCGCGCGCCGTTATCGCGGTAAAGACGTGGTCGATTGGTTGCACCAAATGGGTTATTACAACATGCCGGTAAATGAGCATCCACTGAAGGAGCGGGTACGCGCGAAAGCCAACCATTATGTAACCGGTCGCGACGGCGGGCGCGACATCGACCTCCGTAAGTGTGCGCTCGAAGGGATGAAGCTCTATGGACGGCTGCGGGATGTTCGGAAAAGTATTTTGCGGTTTGCTGACGATCTGAAACAAAACCTGGATCAAGCGGACTCCGTCGCAGAGAGCATTAAGACAACGATCGATAAATATATTGAAGCCAACCAACTCGTCGCGCCGCTGGAGCCGCGCTACCAGCCGATCTGGGAACCGACAACTCCGTCGCTGGAACTAGACTACGTCGAAGCAAAGATCAGCGTGATCATTTGGTCGGTAGGTTTTCGCACCGACTATAGTTGGATTGAAATTCCAATCTTCGATGGGAAAGGGTATCCGAGTCACCGACGCGGAGTTACCTCCGTCCCAGGTATCTATTTTCTTGGTCTCCCTTGGCAATACACCTGGGGCTCCGGGCGCTTCTCCGGGGTTGCTCAAGATGCCCGATTCCTGGCCGACTGCATTGAGGCGAGGCATTCCGACTCGATGCCGAAAACAGGCAAGCTCCTTAACGAGCTAGCCCTCGGATCTTAGCCACGCCAAGGTAGGCGTCTTACCCTCAATTTTGGCCGCCACCTTGATCACCAGCGGAAATAAGGGCCCGCGTGGTCAGGCATCGAGGAGATATCATCATGTTGTACGAATCAATCAAAGTCAGTCTACCGGGACTGGCTATCATCGGTAGTTTCAGCATTGCCGGTACAGCGGCGGCAACTGTGAACAAAGAGACAACAACCAACAATGAAAGGGTCGCCGGGCTTAGGCTGACTAAGGAGCTATTTGGCAAAATGCCAGACGGCACCCCGGTCGACAAATACGTTCTGACCAATGTCCATAAGGCGCGGGTGGGGATCCTGACGTATGGCGGAATCATACAGTCCATCGTCGTACCGGATAAAAGCGGAAAGCTGCAAGATGTGGCGTTGGGTTTCGACAATTTGGACCAATACGTCAAGGAGAGTCCATACTTTGGCGCCATTATAGGGCGCTACGGTAATCGCATTGCCAAGGGCCAGTTTAAGTTAGATGGGAAACAATATCAGGTTCCGACGAACGATGGACCAAATGCCCTGCACGGCGGACCAAAGGGCTTCCGCTTGGGGTTATCCGATCGCGCTGGAGACTATTACCCTAATCTATAACAAAAGACTCTTGGTTGGTCCTCTCCCGAGAGACCTTTCAGAGCTGTTATCGACTAACCGATTGATCCGAGCCAAGCACCCCGGCGCAAGAACGATTCTCTGGGACTACAAAAACGCTTACTACTCTTGGGGGATCCTGGCTAGCTCGGGAGGGTACGTTTTCAAGAGGCGGCACACAAACTATGACATAAGGGATATCGGCGTGGCAACTGCGGGAGCGATTGAAGGACTTTCGAAGATTGTCGCGTTAGTTCGAAATGGTATCCTCCCAATAGGACCGGTAAGCGGCGAAGGGGAGGAGTTAATGGCGCAGGGCAAGTTAGCGATGACGATCTCAGGGCCATGGGACTGGCCGAACCTGATCGAAAATGGAATCGATTTCGGATTGGCTCCAATCCCGGGCATAGAAGGGAAGCTAGGACGCCCCTTTGTGGGCGTCACGCTTGCATATCTCAGTCGGTCGAGCCCGAATCAAGACCTGGCTAAAGAATTCCTGGAGCATTACCTCCTGACCGACGATGGACTCGGCGCGATAAATCGGGCAAAACCGATCGGCATTCCGGCGTTAATCTCATCGTACGAAAAGCTTGCACCAAATGACATTCGTTTGCGTCAAATGAAGATGGCAGTGGACCTTGGCCAGATTATGCCGAACATCCCGCAAATGGGCCGCTTTTTTACCGCAGTTGGAACAGCCCTGCAAATTGCGACGGACGGCCAAGCGTCCGCCCGGGAAGCGCTCCGAGAAGCCGCGATGAACATGCGAGGGGAATGAAACCGGAGAGAAACCGCCGTACTGAGCAACCGCGCTTTCGAGAACGGTTGGCCGAGTACTAATTTGTGAGACGGTCGGCTACGAAACCGTTTAAGGGGGCGGGAGTTGCGCATTGGAACGGAAACGGCGAAGATATATCGCATGAGGACATAACGCTTACTAGAGTATGCCGAGCTTAACCTTATCCGAACGATTAAATGCCCGCTACCTCCCGACGAGTTTCGCCGCGCCTCACTAAGGCCGAGTACAGACTGCTCGCAGCATTCCGCTATCATCTTCGGCGATTCCTCCAATTCAGTGAAGAAGCTGCTCAGGCCGCTGGTCTCACTCCTCGCCAGTATCAGGCCTTGCTTGCCATCAAAGGATTCCCTCAGCGAGAACGTGTAACCATCGGCGAACTGGCAGAGCAGCTCCAGATCGTTCATCATGCAGCCGTCGAATTGGTTGACCGTCTCTCCGCCCAGAAACTGGTTGAACGGCAGAATGATCACGAAGATCGGCGCAAAGTCTTTGTGAAACTCAGCAGTACCGGATCCAAGATTCTCGAGAAACTCTCAGCTGCCCATCGCCAAGAACTCCGCCGATTGGGTCCCCATATCCTGCCTCTGTTGGAGAATCTGATCTTGGATGGAGGAGCAAAAGGTGGCGGGGTGGCGAACAAATCTTTAGCGACTTGAGAGAGTCGGTCCATATAGAATAGGGGTTTGTGAAAATGGAATCGATGTTATATCGCTCCGCGATATACATCAAACCCGGCCTTTGACCGTTGCACTAGCAAAAAGCGTTTATGCACCCTAAAGCCCGCCCCCCCGCTACCCGGCTCAGCAAAAGCCAATACGAATGCTCGCCGCCTTTCGTTATCAATTACGCCAATCCCTGCGCTGCGGTGAACAAGCCGGGCTTACCCCACGTCAATATCGAGCTCGATTGGCGATCAAAGGGTTTCCGGTCTCTAGGAAAACGCAGGGAGAGGTGAGAAGGCGCCCACCCGGATAGGGCGAAACCCGACTCCGCAAGGCCTACGTCGCGGCGCTCTATAAGTTTGCTGAGACACACATCTAGGGCGCGCCAAAGCGAAGCGACGGCGGCACGCCGCCGAGCGATAGCGAGGTGAGGCGTGTGAGCCCGGTTCCGTTTGCCACGACATTGCTAGGTCCAGGCCGACGAAGACGAGGCATCCTCTCACGTCAGATGGTTGGGCCGACGAAAGGCTCACAGTCCGGCGCCTCCCAACATCTTATTTCACGTGACGTGAGCCGGACTGTTTCGCCCTAACCAACTGGATCACCCCTACCGATCACGTTCCGACCTCTCGACGATGACGGCGTTCCCGGCGTTTTTCACTCCGTCAACAGTTTAAATGCGTGGGTCCACTGGTTTTTCTGGAAGCCAGGGATGCACCAAAGCATACAGAGCGGTTCGATTGCGCGAGCCGAGATGATGGTTCCACAATCGAACGGCTCCCATCCAAATTGCTCGATAACCTCTGACACTTTAGCTTTTGCTGCCACATTGTTTCCGCAAATGAACATGGTTGGGATGCCCTGTTTATACTGCGGATTGATCATTCGAGGGGCGCCGACGCTGTTAAAGGCCTTTACAACGTATGCGCCGGGAATCTTCGCTTGAATCTTCTCGGCCAGCGATTCGTTGGGCCCAGTGGTGAACTGCAGTACTCCGTCGACCGGCGGGTCATCTGACAACGGGTTAGTTGCATCGATCACCGGTTTTGCGGTGAAGTTGTTGGGGCCGGCTAGATCGATCACGTTTTCCACCACGCGGCCGAGAGTTGCCAGCACGATTAATTCCCCGAATCTCGCGGTCTCTTCGAAGGTCCCGGCTATGGCCTCAGGTGTGTCCTGAACCCATTTTTGCACGTCCGGCTTTTTCGGGTCGCGAGTGCCAAGCATGACTTGATGGGCATGCTTGAGAAATCCCGCGCCAAGTGTTTGCCCCACAGTCCCAGATCCTAAGACTCCGACTTTCATTCGATCATTCTCTCTGTGGTTATCCAAACGCGCAAAGGGCAGAATTGGAAGCCAGTAATCGGTGATCGGTAATCAGTTAGTGGTTGGCGGTTGGCGGTTTTCGGTAGCGGCGACTGTCCCGCTGGAACACGCTGGTATGAACGATCAGTTAGTTCCGTCGAAGCGATCGGTTTGAATCAGCCCGAGCCGCCGTCGCTGAAGCTTTGGCGCGCCCTTATAATGAGCTTCAGCAACACCATAGTGGCGGCTGCGACGAAGGCTCTGCGGAGTCGGGACCCAGTCGCCACATTCTTCTCCGCGGTTGCCGGTTGGTAGCTGCCACACGATGGCGACTGCGGTTTGTGGTAACGCCACCCGAGCAGCTTCGGATGAGTTCTCCGGTTTCGCGAAGATCAAGCCGTAGCGGGACAGTCGCCGCTACCGAATACGCCAACCGCCAACCGCCAACCGCCAACCGCCAACCGCCAACCGCCAACCGATCACTGGTTACTCTCCATCTGCCGGCGCTTCGCTTCCTGGAGCAGAGCGCGCACCTCTTCATCGGACACCTGATTAAATTTCTGGTACCATTCTCCGACCCCGAAGAACAAGCGCGGAGTCATGTATGCCACAACCTCATCCACTTCGGTTCGCAAATCCTGAACAGATGAAGGAGGTGCGGTCGGCACTGCGACCACAATCTGTGCTGGCTCTCCGCGTTTCACGGCGGCGGCCGCCACCCGCATGGTCGAACCAGTCGCCAGCCCGTCATCAACCAAAATGACTATCTTGTCCCGTACCTCAGCCGCCGGAGCGTTGCCTCGATACGCCATCTCGCGCCGCTGCATTTCGGCTTGTTCCTTTGCGGTGATGGCGTCGATCGTGGAATTGGAAACGTGGGATCGTTGCACCACCCCGGCATCCAAAAAACGTAAACCGCCGGGTGCAATTGCTCCCATCGCGAGTTCTTCGTGACCGGGAACCCCCAGCTTCCTCACCACAATGATATCGAGCGGAGCATTTAATCCCTTTGCTACCTCGAACGCGACCGGGACGCCGCCTCGCGGTAACCCCAAAACTAAGACGTCCTTGAGATTCGCATACTCCGCTAGCTTATCAGCGAGGAGCTGTCCGGCTTGGGTGCGATCGCGAAACTGAGTGACGAAAGGAAACATACCGAGGGATTGCCGCGCTGTTGCGGTCTACGGTTCCAGCTTCCCAGATATCTTTGCGCGGACAAAGTGGAATTTAGAATCTGGAGGGGCTGGAGAAAAATCAGTCCCGGCGAGACCGGTCCCTCTCCGCATATTCCTAAGCCCGATGGGGACGCGCGTGCGGAAGCGGGCCCTCATCTCGGCTATTGGCTATTGAATGGCGCCATTCATCATGTCACTTGCGTCCGAGTCAATATGGCTACTTGACCCACTCGGAGATCCATAGCTTCAATTGGTGATGGAGATGATTCAGAATCTTTGGAGTGATGCCGACGCAACCGGATACATCTCCCGCTATCATAATCCGGATCTAGCTCTCCGGATTTATGGTTCTCGGCTACTCGGCCAAGAGCCGCGTCTGGTCCTGCACGGAGGGGGCAACACTTCCGTCAAAACAACTGAACCAGATCTCTTCGGGATCGAAACCGAAGTTTTGCGGATAAAGGGTAGCGGGTGGGATCTTGCTGCAATCGAACCAGTTGGACTGCCCGCGGTACGGTTGGAACCTCTTCTGAAACTGGCTCAGCTCGAACAGCTCTCCGACGAAGCCATGGTCAACTATCTGCGGGGATGCCTCATGGACTCCTCAGCACCGACGCCATCGGTTGAAACTCTCTTGCACGCTTTTCTTCCGCACAAATATATCGATCACTCTCATGCTCTGGCCGTATTGGCAGTCGTTGATCAAACGGACGGCGAAAACTTAGCGCGCCAGGTGTTTGGGAACCGGGTCGGATATGTTCCTTATGTCATGCCGGGGTTCTCTCTGGCCAAAGCAGCAGCGAGTGAGTATCGCCGTAATCCACGAGTCGAAGGACTGGTGTTAATGAAACATGGTTTGTTCACTTTCGGTGATACCGCCAAACAGTCTTACCTTCGAACCGTCGACCTCAACAACTTGGCCGCCCAGTTTGTGCAAAAAAACCGGCGAATTGCCGTCTTCATTTCGCGTTCCTGGTCGGAAAAAGAAATTGGGCGCAGGGCGGACATAGCTCCTATCCTCCGAGGATGTTTGGCCAACGCAGGGCAGATTAGCAATCCAACGCGTTGGATCTTGGATTTTCGCCGTTCTGACCAGATTCTGGAATTCGTAAATGGTCAGCAGGTCGCAGACTACGCCAACCGCGGACCGGTCACACCGGATCACTTAATTCGGACAAAAGGCGCTCCTCTGATTTTGCCTTTCCCGGAAGCTAATGCTTTACCGGAGTTTCGGCGCGAGACCGCGGGTGCGATTGCGGACTACATCGAAACGTATCGAAGCTATTTCGATCGTAACAATTCCCAACTTGGGAAATCGAAATCGCCCTTGGATCCGATCCCCCGAGTCGCGCTATTACCGCACTGCGGGCTTTTTGGGATCGGGAAATCGGCCAAGGACGCCGCGATCGCAGCCGATATCGCGGAAATCTGGATCGAGGCGGTGAGCGCAGCCGAGTCGATTGGCCGTTTCTCTTCCTTGGACGAGAGCCAGCAATTTGCAATGGAATACTGGTCACTCGAACAGGTGAAATTGCGAGCGCTATCCGAACCACGTCTTTCTCGACAAGTGGTACTAATTACTGGTGGCGCTGGAACCATTGGGAGCGCGATTGGGAGAGCGTTTGCGCGGGAAGGCGCAGAAATTGCCATTGCTGATTTGGACCAGAGGAAGGCCGAGGAAGTAGCCCGAGCGATCAAAGAAACCGCATTGGGTGCGACTTGCGACGTGACCGACGCTGAGTCGGTGAGAGGGCTTTTTGATCGGGTTTGCGAACGCTTTGGAGGAGTCGACGTGGTAGTATCAAACGCCGGCGCGGCGTGGCCCGGACCGATTGCGACGATAGCGGATGACCTGTTGCGAAAGAGTTTCGAACTTAACTTTTTTGCTCATCAATTGGTTGCGCAGAATGCGGTGCGAGTGATGCGCTGGCAAGAAACGGGTGGCGCTCTCCTATTTAATATCTCCAAACAGGCGATCAATCCCGGTCTGAATTTTGGGGCGTACGGTATCCCGAAAGCCGCTACCTTGTCTTTGGCTCGGCAGTATGCCTTGGAATATGGTCGAGACAAGATCCGGGTGAATGCGGTTAATGCTGATCGAATTCGCAGCGGTCTTCTCACCGACGAGATGATCCGGACACGAGCACAATCCCGCGGAGTGACCGAAAAAGATTACCTGTCCGGAAATCTCCTTGGATGCGAAGTGACGGCCGAAGACGTCGCCCAGGCATTCGTTCATCATGCGTTAGCCCTGAAGACGACGGGAGATGTTACCACCGTGGACGGAGGTAATGTCGCGGCGTTCTTGAGGTGAGGGGGGACTTACGCGCCGAAGGCGCGGTTCAGGATAGCTTAGGGCTTCGCCCTGGGAACCGGTCGGATTTTGGAGTCAGTTTCGCTATAGAGCAATGAAGAGGCGCGAAGCGCAGACAAGACCATAGCCTGGGCTGTTAGGCCCAGGGAATGTGAAATAAAGGCGAGTAGCGCTGAAGGCGCGGCGGAAATGGGTGCTTTATTGTCGCGAGCAATATCGGCAAACTGACCTAACCCCCGAACCGTCTAGCACGTTATCTCTCGGGCTTGAGCGGTTCTCAAAATCCACCGCGCCTTCAGCGCTGAACCGCTAGGGGGCATTTCCCTGGGCCTAACAGCCCAGGCTATAATCTCCTCAGCGCTTCGCGCCTTCCCCGCCCCCAAATATCCATTGTCACGCTTAGACCGGCGTTCAAATCCAACAATCTCCTAGGGCTACGCCCTAGTCTATCTTGACTCGCGCCTTCGGCGCTGTGGGCACCTGTCTCAAGGTCCCACCTCGGCTCTACCGTTTCCGCGTGAGAAGGATGAATGCGAGATTGCCGAAGGTCAAAATAACAACGAACGCTCCAGCCAGCCATAGAATAAGCGTTCGGAAGACATGCTCTGCTATCTGCACAGGAAGAGCCATTGGTACCGACACGATTTGCGCGCCAATGACATCGTTCATCTTCCACCCGAATCCGTTCGCTGAACCGTAAAGCTTGATCATTTCCGCGGGAGCCTTATCGGCGGTGCTATGACACTCAAGACAGCTCACGTTATTGACTTTGATCGCTCGAGCGAGAAAGAGTGAAGGGCCAGTCGGTGTGTCGCGCGTGCTCACAATTTCAGTCTGTTCCGGTCTGCTCCGGAATTGGTTGACCACATCGCTCTCCCAGTCGGTCGCGCGGTTTCGCGGGTTGGTAGGATTAAGGGTCGCTTCCTTGTAGAAGTAATTGGGAAATTTTTCCCGCAGGTAATTGAAGATCTCGGTTGCTGCAAACGCGGGTACTGATTGGGGGTGAAATTCGTTATCGAGCAATTCGCCGGGCTTGTCTTTGGCCGAGGCGACAAACTGCTCCAGTGCTTCGAGGGCCCGTTGCTGGCCTAGAGTGAAGCCTTTTTTCAGGTTGGCTCGAACATCTGCGGTCGCATTTGGATCAAAAGTCTTGGGCATCGATTCCAGGGTCTTCCGAAACTCGGCCACTGCGGTTTGGAGCTTGAAGTTCTTTTGTTCAAGTAGCGGGGCGACCTGTTTGGTCGTGTAAGTACGGCTCGAGAGCGCAGTCTCCATGATAATCCGAGCATTCTCGATAATGTGTTGGCGCGCATCTTCGAGTAACATCTTCTGTGCGATATAGCCGACCGCGCCCAGAGAGAGCGCCAGAATTGGGATGAAGATGAGATTAAATTTGACCAGTTTCATTGTTCGCCTCCATCCGCTGCAATCACGCAACGAAAACCGACATCATCGCTTCGAAACAGCGGATCATAGCCGCGACGGTAAGAAGAGAGTGTCTCTTCCGCACGAGATGTGGCCCACGATCCACCCCGTAACGTGCGCCAGTTCATCGTGCGGTTATATTTGTCGAGGCACCATTCCCAGACATTCCCCCCGACACAGCACAGACCATGGGAGTTTGGCCGGAAAGCGGAAACCGGCGCCGTGCGCGGAAAAGCGTCGTGAAACCCCGGGATCACAGCCCACGTTTCGGGCGCGTCTACCCGTGATTCACTCCCGGCGTAGTTGGCGGAATCGACTGGGGGCGGAAAAGAGTTGCCCCAAGGATAAGCGCCCTTAATCTTTCCGCTCCGGTCTTCCGGAGTGGCTCCTTGCTCGCGCGATAAACCGACGGCTTCACTCCACTCGAGGTCAGTCGGCATGCGATAACTTTGGAATGGCGTTAGCGCGCCCTCGCTGCGTTCCTTGCGTGTCAGCCAGGCACAGAACTGATTGGCATCCTCCCAACTAACACCGACGACCGGATGCTCCGGTGTTTGGGCGAACCCAGGATTTTTCCAGCTCATCGCGTTCAGTTTAAATCCGTTTGCGACTATGATCGAGGACATGCCCCCCACGGCATCGTAGCTGGTGGCTTCAACAAAGGCATTGAAGTCCCGGAGACGTGTCTGCCAGACAGCGATGTAGATGTTTCCGAGCGGCACAAAACGCATTTCGAGCGTGTTCGTCCATGACTGGCCGGATTGAGGTGGCGACCTCGCGGCGACGATCTTCGTAGCTGTTGGCTGGGGAGTCGCGACGACAGGAGGAGAGCCTGGATTCGACCAATTAGCCAGAAAAATCGAGAGGAGTCCTCCCGCCACCAGCGCTGTGAGCAGACCCACGATGATTGGCAGCGCCCGATTCTTGTGGGCCGGCCGCGACGGCGCCTCCACGGAAGGAGAAGGA
>Ga0070698_100003717_pt1 | contig 16757 bp, 9 predicted proteins | sample KBSK1502metaG_FD_65477 | JGI IMG/M metagenome (GOLD analysis project Ga0070698, IMG submission 65477) | Corn, switchgrass and miscanthus rhizosphere microbial communities from Kellogg Biological Station, Michigan, USA - KBS K1-50-2 metaG | ecosystem: Host-associated > Plants > Roots >...
CACTCAGCTCGTTATATCGGAAGTGATGAAAGAAGCACAGATGATATTGCAAAAACTATTGGCGCCGCTATTGGCAAACCTCAGCTTCCATGGGTAACTTTTACTGATGAGCAGGCTTATGGCGGAATGATACAGATGGGTCTGCCGGAAAATGTTGCAAAAAATTATGCAGAGATGGGCCATGCTATGAACGATGGTTCAATGTTTGAAGATTATTGGAAGCATCATCCTGGTAAACTTGGTAAAAAAAAGCTTGAGGATTTTGCAAAGACATTTGCCGCAGTTTATAATTCAAATTAATATTTATTTAGCCCAGCATCAGTGCGATTATTAAGCTGCTGTTGCGTCGCACTCTTATACTTCAACATTTCTATTCAACAAAAAAAATAACTATGAAAGTAGGAATCATCGGAAGCGGCATCGTCGGCCGGGTATTAGCAACAGGTTTTTTAAGTGAAGATCACCTGGTAATGCTTGGCACAAGAAACATCAGTAAAGAAGAGGTCGTAAAATGGAAAAATGAAAACACAAATGGATTGCTTGGTTCATTCCAGGAAACGGCACAATTCGGAGAAGTAATTGTATTAGCAGTAAGTGGTCTTGTTGTGGAAGATGCAATTAATCTTGCAGGTAAAGAACATTTCAATCATAAGGTTGTAATTGATGCAACAAATCCTATTGCAGCTGTTCCCCCTGAGAATGGTGTGATAAAATTTTTTACAACTCTTGAAGAATCATTAATGGAAAAAATTCAAAAGCAATTGCCTGATGCGAAGGTGGTAAAAGCGTTTAGCTGTGTTGGAAATGCTTATATGTACAAACCAAATTTTAATGGCATTATACCAACCATGTTTATCTGTGGTAATGATGATGATGCAAAAAAAACAGTTACAGACATTCTTACATCATTTGGTTGGGAAACAGAAGATATGGGTAAATTAGAAGCGGCAAGAGCAATTGAACCACTATCTATTCTTTGGTGTATCCCGGGTTTTATTAGAAACCAATGGACACATGCATTTAAACTGTTGAAAAAGTAGCAACCATAAAAAAAGCCCTCGTAAATAGGAGGGCTTTTAAAATTATAATTGGTTCTTTCTATTATTATCTCAATACAACCAATTGGCCGGCTGCTAATCTATCGCCACCCGAATTGCGGAACTCAATGATATAAACACCTGCCCCCAATTTCGAATTACTGAAATCAAATCTTGTATAAGGAGCAGTTGTTGTTTCATGACGTTCAACTATTCTTCTTCCCATCATATCGATTACAGTTATTGTAACCGGGGAATTAACCTGCGGCATATAATAAGTAACATAGTATGCGCCGCTTGTCGGGTTCGGATAAATGAACAGTTGGCTTGTTGGTAACGCTGTAAATGTTACACCCGCAGTAGTACTGACGCAACCATTCACATCTGTTACACGAACAGTGTATGTACCGAGATGATAAGCATCAACCGCATACGAAGAAGTAGTTATAGAAGGTTGAGCAACGCCATTTATAAACCATTGGTAAGAAGCACCAGCAGGTGATGAATTCACACTTACTATAGTTAACATTCCGGGTCTTAGTTGTGTTTGACCAGCAGGTGTTAAGCTCAGGCTTACTGTTGGCAATGGATTTACAGTAAGGATTGCAGCATTTGAATTAACTGGTCCGCAACCTGCATTAGACAATACAAGACGATAACGATAGCCATTTTGTGATGGCTGAACATTCGTTAAGGTCAATGTTGTTGTAGTAGCACCACCTATGTCTGTCCAGGTTGTACCACCATTGGTGCTCACCTGCCATTGTGTTGATGTAATAGTACCTGTTGCAGCTGCAGTAAATGTAACTGAACCATTCTGACATGCTGTTCTGTTTGCTGGCTGAGTTGTAAATACAATTGCTGTATGTACAGTAACTGTTACTGTCCGTGGTGGTGAAGTACAGTTGGTAGCCGTTGGAATTGTAAATGTGATTTCCCAACTGCTTATGGAACCTACATCACCAGCAAAACCATCATTGATATAAAGATTCCATGTACCGTTTGGATCACCGGTAAATGATGATAATGCAGGAGTACCTTGCGTAATGGCACCAATCGGAGCAGGATAAGTATCAGAAGCCCCGATATTAGTTGGATGATATGTACCTGTTCCATTTAATGCTGCATCTGCCATAAGACCGCCGGCATCATCAAATGTATAATTCTGTCCTGTTACATCAGTACTTCCGCCTACATCAGACATTAATACAACATTTGTTCCTGTTGGTGATTGCAGCAATATATCTATATCATCAGGGAATGAATGCTTCATTCCTTTTACAGTTACTGATTTTATAACAGCATTTGCCGGCAATCCTGAAACAACAATTGATGACGGATATGGTGCCCCTGCGCCAGCAGCAGTTGAACCAGGAGCAACTCCTGGAATAGTAACTGAACCACCAGAAGAAAATACACTTGTTTCAGTGCTTGTATTTGTCACTGAAACAGAATAGGTGGTAGTGACTGCAGGACTTGCATAAACAGTTGCGGCAGGTGTACCCGCTACATAAGGAGTAGTTCCTGCTGAATTGGTGAACAAGCCTGTTACAGGTGTCCATATTCCTGCATCAGGAGTCGCATAATTAATAGTTATCGACCATGAAGTAAGTGTTCCCACATCACCACCGGCAAAGTCAGCCATTGCTAATCTCCATGTACCATTTGGCACAGAGAACAAACTTGCAAAAGTGGAAACGTTAGAAGCAAGAGAAGAAGGTCCCCAACCAATATTTCCATCTGCTGCAAATGTTCCTGTAAATGGCGGTGTTCCCGTTGCTAAAGAAGTAGTAGATGCAGAACTGATCGTTGTGTTTGTAAAATTATCACCGGAACCGCCTCTTGCACCAACCAGGTTTAGAATATTTCCGTTCGGGGCAACGAGGTTTATATCGATATCAGCATCCCATGTGTGTGTGATGTTGAAATTTACACTTATACTTTGCACTGCACCAGTAACACCAGAAACGACCAATGGATGGTTTGCTCCGGTGACAAACTCATTATCCGGTATTACAACACTAATGGGGCCTGAAGAAGTTGCATTTGCTACTGGTGGTAATGATGATGAAGTGATTGATAATTGCTGTACTGATCCTGAACAAATAATAGGAGCTGCAGGAGCTACTGTTGGTATTGGCGGCGTGAATTTAACATCAACTTGTGTTGAATTTGAACAACCAGTTGCAGTAACAGTTCCTGTCACAGTATAAGTTGTATTCGCCGTTGGATTAGCAGTAACAACTGCACCTGTTGTTGCACTTAAACCGGCAGAAGGTGTCCACGCATATGTAGTAGCACCGGAAGCGGTTAATGTAGTTGGTGCACATTGGCTGCTCTTTGTAACAGAAATAGCAGGCAATGCATTAACAACAAGTGTTACATCAGTTGAAGTAGCTACAGGTGTACATGTTCCCGAAACGACAACACGATATTTATAACCATTCAGCGTTGCCATTACATCATTTATACTTAATGTCGCGGTAGTTTGCCCTGTATAAATAAATCCGCCCGGGTTTGTTGGTGTGCCTGTTGTAATGTTTACAAAACCACTTCCCATATCCACCTGCCATTGATAAGTTAATGCCGTACCCGTTGCCGATACTGAGAAGGTTTTCGTTCCGCCAACACATGCATTTGCATTACCCGGTTGTGCGGTTATCACCGGAGCAGCATTTACTGTTACAACCGCTGTAGCCCCGGGAGAATTACACGTACCGTTTGTTACACTTGCCGAATATGTAGTAGTAGCTGCAGGTGATGCATATACAGTAGTCTGATATGTACCCGCGACGTATGCTGATGTTAATCCTGCATCATTGAATAATCCTGTAACCGGAGACCATGCAGCATTAACAGTAGACGAAGGTGTAAGTGTAATTGACCATGATGTAAGTGTGCCGACATCACCTGAGCCATGATCCGAAACAGCTAATGTCCAGTTGCCATTTGCAACTGAATAAAGAGATGACCATGCAGTTGTTGTCGAAACATAAGGAGCAATACCTACTGCACTTGCAGCATCAGCTGCAAAAGTGGCTGTAAACGGAGCTGTGCCGGTTGATAATGAAGTAGATGATGTAGAGCTGATTGTTGTATTTGTAAAATTGTCGCCACTACCTCCTCGTACATTTACAAGATTTAAAATAGCACCGTTCGGAGCAACAAGATTTATTCTTACATCACCATCCCATGTATGCGTTATATTAAAATTTACACTTATAGCTGCAATAGGAACTGCAGGTAAGCCCGATACGTTAATTGTACTTGTGCTTACTGCAAAATCATTTATAGGAATACTGATTGCACCAGATGAAAATGTAGATGGAGTGGTAAGTTGAGAAGCATTAAGTGCAACACTTCCTCCCGGGCAAATTGCTGTAGCGGATGGTGTAACTACAGGTGGCGACGGAGATACATTAACTGTTAGAGTAGCCGGGTTTGAAATTTCAGGTAATCCTCCCTGTGAGCAGGTAACAACAGCTCTATATTGGTAACCATTCATTGCAAGAGTGGCTCCCGTAATATTTAGCGTTGCAGTATTTACTCCTGAATAAACACCTCCATTGGTTAAGTATGTAAATCCTGAACCGGTATTCACCTGCCAGTTATAGCTAACACCTGCAGGAGATGCTACTACTGTAAATGATCCATTTGCCCCTGCACAAACAGTTGCATTGGCAGGCTGCCCAGTAAGATTTATTGGGAAACAAACAGTAGGTGGATCAGTAAATGTTATGCTCCAGCTTCCCCAGTTGCCCGAATCACCGGCAGCATCATCAAGTATAAATAATTTCCAGTCTCCGTTATGATTTCCGTTCCCAAAAGAAGATAGTGTAGGATTGGGTTGACTTACTGCACCCGGACCAGGAGCGACCCAGTTATCAGGCTCTACACCTATGGTTCCAACACGATTGGTTGGCTTATATGTTCCTGAAGCCGGAACAGTAGCACCCATGCTACTTGCTGCTCCATCATTCAATGTATAATTATTATTTGTAAAATCCGCACCACCACCACCAACATCTGATATAAGAACAACATTCGTTCCTGATGGAGATTGTAAAAGAATGTCAACATCATCTGACCATGTATGATTCAATCCATTTATTGTAACTTCTTTCACAAGTGATCCTGCTGGTACTCCGCTTACAGTGATAATAGCTGGATAAGGAGTAGCAGCTCCGGTAGCGTTTATCGTGCCACCACCACCATTGAATGTATAATCTGCTGTTACACGCTGGTTGTTGTTTGATCGATTGTTTGTAGTATTTACTTTAGGTGCATTTATCAAACTATTAATCTCACTTTGTAATGCATCCAACGGATAATTGAGGTTTCTTCTGAGTGTATTTGAAGCATAAATAGCTTCTTTTTCTGCCTGAACTTTTTTATCGTAAACACTGCCGTTTGAATTTATTGCATGCCTGTAAATTTCTTCCCCATTATTTGTAACAATATATTCAACCTGGTTGCCATTTGCGATCACCTTGTAATTTATTCCCTGCTCTAATGGCACTTTTCTTTCCAACATTTGCTTCGCAATATATTTTGCTTTCTCATCGGCTAATTGCTGATCTGAAATTTTCTGTTGTTCTTCCGGTGACAATTGAGTTGGCGTCAGGTTTATTTCTTTGACTGCTTCAAGTCTATCTCTTAGTTTAGGATTTGCTTTTAACTTGGCATCGATTAATACAGCTTCCTGCTTTTTCAGCTCGGCCTCTTTCCTTGTTTGCTCTTCTTTTGATTCCTGGGCAGACACTCCATTAAATGAAAAACTGGCAATTAAAAAGAAAAAAAGGAACCTGAATGCAAATTTTCTGTTTCGGATTTTTGATTGGGCATAGTCTGTCCGTAAGGTAAGTGGGTATAAAACTGACATAGGCAGTTAGTTATTTTGGTATTAAAAAAGTTCAGCGTTAGTTACAGCGACCTAAGTTAGTGTTTTTTTGATAATCCGAGCAAAACCCATGAAAAAAAACTAAGGGGGTTTTCTACAGTAGTAAAACTCATTTATTTCATTTGTATACAAAGTCTTCTTAATCTTCAAAAGCCAGCAAAATAATTGCTTTTTTTACCCGTTTTAGTTGTCGGAGACATTGGAAAATGCAGCATAAAAAAAAATCATTTCTTACATCACTGATTTGGATCTTCTTGCTCTGTTTTTTTACAGATTCTTCTGCACAAATGATAACGGGTGTGTGGAAAGGAAAGATCAATAAAAAAAAGACGGAAGTAAAAATAATTCAGAAAGGCGATAGCCTTGTTGGCACCTCTTATTATTACGAATCAGAGAATAATTACCGGCGTTATTCAATTAAAGGATATTTTGATCAAAACACTAATGAAGCCGTTTGGTGGGATGATCAGTTATTGGAAGAAAAAACCGGTAAGCTTAGCTTAAATACACCCGGAAAAATTCCTTACCTGTCATCTGCGGACTTTAATTGCCCCGGAAGTGATAAAATGTTTTTAGATGGTGATGCCGCTTTAAAAAACAAAAAAGAATCGATACAGGGGCCGGTGCATCTTGAAAAAACAAATGAAACTTCTTTTCCTGATGAATGGGATTTTATTATTGAAAACTATACAGCCGGCGCTAATGATCCTTATTATATCGACAGCGTTTCGTCAATTGCTTCAACACCGGTTATAATACCGGTTGAAAAAACAATTCAGCAAAAAGAAAATACTATACCTGTTGAGAATAAGGAAACGGTTAAAGTAAATAACCTGCCGGTTGAAAAAGCAGAACCCGTTAAAATAACAGCAGCGCCAAAGACAGAAGTAAAACAATTAACCGTTAAAAAAACTATTGAAGAAGATTTTAAGATAAGAGAAAAGATCATTGTCACCGAAATACCAATCACAGGCGATTCGATCGAGCTTCGGTTTTATGATAATGCTGAAATAGATGGCGATTCAATTTCGCTTTTCTTAAATAATAAACTAATATTTCAACATATTCGGCTTACAGCTGCTGCTTATATAATTAAATTACCGGTTAATGAATTGAATGAAAATAACGAACTGGTAATGGTTGCTGAGAATCTTGGATCTATTCCTCCCAATACATCTTACATGCTTGCTATAGTTGATAACAAACGTTATGAAGCTATGTTGAAAAGCACTGAAGAGACAAGCGCTGTTATCCGATTAACCAAAAAGTAAATTATATGTGAATAAATTAATTGGTTTATTATCTTTTAATGAATAATTTTATTTCACCATTATTTTCTATTCATTAATACTTACTAACCATTTATGAAATTAAACCCCGCTACAAGCACCGACTATGACATAGTCGCTAATCACCAGTTTGCAGAAATAAGAAAAGACCGGGAGACCGGTCAGCAAGTTTTATTCGCATTAAGAAGTTTTAGAAAAGGTGAAAAGATAAGCCCCCTGGGCGCCGCCTTTGTTTCTGATAAACCTTCTTATTTAACTGTGCAAACAGGCAATAAAACGCATATTGCATTGCACCCTTATTTCCTGCAATACATTAATCATGGATGCAATCCGAACTGTTTCTTTGACACCAGTAAAATGGAAGTAACCGCTTTGCGTGACATTGCAGAAGGCGAAGAGTTTACTTTTTTCTATCCTTCTACTGAATGGAATATGGCAAGCCCTTTCCAATGCTATTGCAACCAACCGGGTTGTCTTGGTTTTATCAATGGCGCTGCACATATTCCTGAAGAAATACTCAAGCGTTACAAACTGAGTGATTTTATCAAAAGAAAAGTTCAGTATCGCCAGCGCAAATTGAAAAGAGCTTAGTGGCCCATCCTGATCCCGCATTAGGCGGGACCGTCATCACACAGCCCTAGCCCTTAAACTTATTTCAACTGTTTAAGTATCTCTTCAATTGCCTTGTCTAATTGTGGATCGCGGCCATTTAGCTTATCATCAAAACTATTGATGATCAAAATATCCGGATGTACACCCGTTTTTTCCAAATCTTTCCCATCAAGAGAATAACAACCCCATGCCGGCATACGAACAGATGAACCGTCAACCAGGCTGATTCCGCTTGTAAAAATTATCCAGCGATAAGTTTCATTGCCAATGATCTTGCCAAGCTTTAATGCTTTGAAACCCTGTGATGTCATTTCTGCATCACTTAATGATTGTTCATTTATCAATAAAATGATCGGTTTATCGCTTGGTGAAAAATTTGATTGAGGAGTTACTTGTCCTTCACGATATTTCCATTGCAAATAACTGCGTTGGCTAAGGAACTTCAATACTTCATCATGCACATTGCCACCTGTGTTATAACGCAGGTCAAATATCAATGCATCTTTTTTATTTAATTCCTGCGTCATATCAATAATGAATTGATCAAGTTCACCCTGCCCCATATTCTTCATATACCCATAAGCAATGCGCCCTTTTCCTTTTTCTTCCACTCTCTTTTGGTTATTATCGATCCATTCATCATAAAGATTAGTAAACAATGTAGCCTGCGGGTGAATTTTAATATTCACCATTTGCCCATTTCGATTAAAAGTCAATCTTAATTCCCTGTCTCTTGAAGGGACAGTGAAATAATAATTCCGGTCCATGTTTTTATCAACTTTTTCATCATTTACTTTCACTAATACATCACCGGGTTTTATATCAATGGATTTTCTATCAGCAACTGAGCGACGGGCTATGTATTTTACTTTATAAGGATCATCATTTTCAAAAATGATCCCTGTTTCCATCGTTTGATTTTGCAAAGCAATTGTTTCATCAGTACCAAATGTGCCAAAACCCTGGTGTGATGAATTCAATTCGCCCAGCATGTCGTTCAACATTGTTCTCAGATCTGCACGGGTATTTAAATAAGGCAAAAACTGTTTATAATAATCTCTTGTCTTCTTCCAATCCAATCCATGAAATTTATCATCATAATAACCTTCTTCCATCTGCGCCCATGCTTCATAAAACATTTGCGTAAATTCTTCTGAAAGATTTCTTCTGAATGTATAACTAATACTGATCGGATCAACTTTATTAGCATCAAGATTGAGTTTGTTAATGTTTCCATTGAATAATACATACAACTTATCACTTACTTCAACAATATCGAATCCAAAGCTGTTATCTGTGTTTGCGATCTTTTCCGTTTTATTTTGCTCAAATGGTTCGATCACAGTTTTCCAAAGAGAATTTCTCCCTTCGCCATGATTGCTGGTATATAAAACTGTTGTCTTATCTCCCTTCTGATAAATAGCTTGCAGGAACTGTGCACCGATCGAAGGACTGATCTGCTCCATTCGTTCAGTTATCAGATCCATATCAATTGACACGGCCTTTAAAGAGTCTGCATTTGCAGCTTTAGTTGTATCTTTTTTCTCTTCTTTAAAAAGTTCATTGTACTTATCAATTCGGTAAGGCTCATCCAATTTTTCTAACGGTAACCGATACACTCTTGCATTCGGCATGCCAAAAGGATAGCCAGGCTTCAATCGCTGTGAAGTGAAATAAATATATTTTCCATCACCTGACCAGATGGGACCAGTTTCTGTAACACCTGTGTTTGTCAGGTTGGTTGTTTTATTTTCTTTTATGTTATAAACAAAAATATCTTCTTCAAAATTCCTTTTAGCAGTAAACAAAACATAATCATCATTGGAAGAAAAACCGGGATCACTGCTTTGAAAGGCCCATATCTCGTCTTTTACGATCGTCTTGCTTTGCAAAGTTTTCAGATCTATCAGCCTCACTTCATCACGGCCGCTGAGATAAACTCCCTGTGTTCTTTTTTTATTTAATACAATACTCCGATTGTTTCTTTTATCACTGGTAAGTTGTTTTGGAGTACTGCTGCTATCGGCTCTTACAGTAAATAAATTGTAATAGCCATCGGGTGACGTTTGATTAAACAACAACGTTTTATTATCACTCATCCATTTTACTTCACTTATTCTTTCTGCATTGCCTTTATTTATTTCCTGAATGAATTTTCCTTCCACATCGCTTACAAATAATTCACCTCTTGAAACAAAGGCAAGCTTTTTCCCATCTGCAGAAATATCAAAGTCTTCAATATTCCCTCTTACTTCAAAATCTTTTTCCTTTGGTAAAACATTATTACGGATGATCGAAACATTCAGCTTGCTTTCTTTATCAGACTTTACATCATATATCCACAGTTGATAATCCTTTTCAAAAACAACTTTTCCGCCATTGGCATTTACCTGCGGTGTTTTTATTGATGAAGATAATTTTGTCAATTCTTTTTTCTTTCCGTTATCTAATGCATAAAGATTGTATTCTCCGTTTGCTTCATCAGAAATAAAATAGATGTTACCTGCTTTATCTATTGTTGCGGCAAAATCTTTTCCTTCCCAATCGGTGTATTTCTTATGTTGCTTTGTTTTTAAATTATACGATTGAATATCGGGATTAAAAGGCCCCTTATATCTTTTACGCTGTGCCTGGTTACTGCTTTCCCAGGTATCATTAAAAAATATTTCACCAGATGTTGGATGCTCAATTAGATTATGATCGTATTGAAAAAAATAATTTCCAAAAACCCGTTGAGGCGTGCCGCCATCAGCACTTACCTTAAATCCTGCCACTTGTCCCATACGACCGCTATTAAAATAAATTGTTTTTGAATCCCAGCTCCAGCTTGTCACTTCATCATTGCTGCTGTGATAAGTAATTTGTTTTACATCGCCGCCATTGACAGGCATAATATATATATCACCGTTGCCATATTGTCTTCCGGTAAATGCGATCCATTTTCCATCCGGTGAAACACGGGGCGAAGTTTCATAACCCTGCATGGCAGTAAGACGTGTTGCATTGCCATCACTCACATTTGCTTTCCACAGATCACCTTCATAAGCAAAGATGACAATTTGCCCATCGGGAGTAAGAGTGGGGTTAGATAGAAAATATGTATTGTTTTGAGAAAACAATACAATTGCTGCAAAACAAAGTGCTAATGATAAGGAAAGGCGTTTCATTGATGAAAATTTAGTGGCGAAAACTACGAAACAATATCATTTTAGCAATACCATTTATAAATTTTGAGGCACTAAACTCCGTAGGAATTTAATATTTATAAAAAGACCCATCAAAAAAATTCAACTCCTATAGGAGTTGAACGCAAATGTTTAATTATGTTCTATAGATATTAGTCTCCTACGGAGACAAGCATGATCAGACAACCACGTTTATCATTTTATTCTTCACATAAATGATCTTCTTCGGCTGTTTGCCCTCCAGCCATTTTGTAACGATCGCATCCTTCATTACAATTTCTTCTACCTGCTGTTGCGTGGCATCCAAAGCAAGTGTCAATTCAGTTCTTGTTTTGCCGTTAATGGCAACCGGGTAAGCTTTTGAAGTTTCTTTTAAATATTTTTCATTCCATTTCGGGAATAGTGTATCGAGAATAGTTCCGCTATTGCCCAATATGCTCCATAACTCTTCGCTGATATGCGGCGCATAAGGAGCTAATAAAATAAGCAATTGTTCCAGCACTTCTTTCTTATAACATTTCAGATCTGTCAGATCATTTACACAGATCATAAAACTGCTGACACCAGTATTGAAACTAAAACGTTCTGTATCTTCTTCGATCTTCTTGATTGTTTTATGCAGCACTTTTAATTCTGTGTCTGTTGCGGCCTCTCCCCCCGCCCTCTCCGAAGGAGAGGGGGCTGTTGTCGTCCATACTGGACCCTTCACTTCATCAAAGAATAACCTCCAGAGCTTTTTCAGAAAACGATGAACACCTTCAATTCCTTTTGTATCCCATGGTTTGCTCATTTCCACAGGGCCAAGGAACATTTCATACATGCGGAAAGTATCGGCGCCATATTTCTCACAAAGATCATTGGGGTTTACAGTATTGAAATAACGTTTACTCATCTTCTCTACTTCGCTACCGCATATATATTTTCCGTCTTCTAAAATAAACTCCGCATCGGCATATTCTTCATTTCTCCACTCCTTAAATTCTTTAATGTTTAATTCAACTCCGTCCACCATATTTACATCAACATGCAGTTCAGTTACTCCAAAGGGTGGAACAAAATTTATTCTTCTACGTTTAAATATTTTATCTATTTCCTCTGTGACTATTCGGACAATTTCAATTTGGTTATGCACAAAACCATCTCTAAGTTTTTTGGAAATAAGAATATTTGGTAATCTAGAAGTATCGAAATCTGGCTTCATAAGAGGCCCTGTCCATAAAACCCTGTATATAAACCTTGAACTTCCCTGTATCATCCCCTGATTCACCAATCTTTTATAAGGTTCCTCATGACTAATCAATCCCATATCATACAAAAACTTCGTCCACATGCGGCTGTATAATAAATGACCCACTGCATGTTCAGTACCACCGATATACAGATCAACCTGCCCCCAATAATCAGAAGCTTTACGACTGCAAAACTCTTTATCATTACCAGGATCCATATAACGAAGAAAATACCAACTGCTTCCTGCATAACCTGGCATTGTATTCACTTCTCTTATTCCGCCTTTATAATTTTTCCATTCAGTCAAATTTGACAATGGTCCTTCTGCATCGGGCCCAGGTTTTAATTCATCCATATGTGGCAACTCGACAGGCAATTCAGATTCATTCAATGGATAGGCAATCCCGTTTTTCCAAATGAGCGGGAATGGTTCGCCCCAATAACGCTGACGACTGAAGGCAGCATCACGCATTTTATAATTTACTTTTCTTACACCAATTCCTTTTTCTTCAATTTTTTTGATCACTACTTCGATCGCATCTTTCATTACCATGCCATTAATGAAATCACTGTTCTCAAGTATTGCATCTTTTGTTGGGTTTGCTTCTTCACCATTATAATGCGAACCAATAATGTTGGTAATGGGAATATTAAAATGTTTTGCAAATAAAAAGTCACGCTGATCACCACAAGGCACAGCCATAATAGCCCCGGTACCATAACCTGCTAATACATATTCTGATATCCAAATGGGAATCTCTCTTCGATTAAAAGGATTAATGGCATAGGCACCTGTAAATACACCTGTGATCTTTTTCTCTGCCATTCTTTCTCTTTCGCTGCGACTATTTACATACTCTAAATATTTTTCAACTTCTGTTTTATGTTCAGTCGTAATAATTTGTTTTACCAATTCGTGTTCGGGAGCTATTACCATAAAGTCAACCCCGAATATTGTATCAGGTCTTGTTGTAAAGACTTCTAATTGGGATTTGGAATTTGTTATTTGGAATTTAAGATTAGCTCCATAAGATTTGCCTATCCAGTTACTCTGCATCTCCTTCATGCTATCGCTGAAATCAACCTTTTGAAGTCCTTCCAGTAAACGATCAGCATATTCGGTTATCCGCAAATACCATTGACGCAATTTCTTTTTTACAACCGGATACCCGCCACGTTCACTTACTCCATTGATCACTTCATCATTTGCTAACACTGTTCCCAATGCTTCACACCAGTTCACTTCACCGTAACCGCAATAGGACAAACGATAATCCATTAATATGCTTTGTTGCTGCGCTTCATCAAAAAATTTCCAATCGGCAGCAGTAAAAAAAGTAATTGGGGATTGGGATCCGATAGCTATCGGATTAGGAATTGGATGTAAAACATTTCCTTCCTTTTCAAAAGATGCTATCAAATTTGAAATAGGTTCTGCTTTATTCGTTCTTCTATTATAGAATGAATTGAACAATTGCAAAAAGATCCATTGCGTCCATTTATAAAATTTGGGGTCACTGGTTTGCACTTCACGATCCCAGTCGAAACTGAAACCGATGTTATCTAATTGCTTTCTGAAATTTTCGATGTTATTGTCTGTTGACACTTTCGGATGAATGCCATGTTCAATTGCATACTGTTCCGCCGGCAAACCAAATGCATCATATCCCATTGGATGCAATACATTAAAACCTTTTAGTCGTTTGAACCGTGCATAAATATCCGATGCGATATAACCCAACGGATGTCCCACATGCAAACCAGCACCGCTCGGATACGGAAACATATCCAGCACATAATACTTCGGCCTCGCGGAATCATTCAATACTTTATATACCTTATTCTCATCCCACCATTGCTGCCATTTTTTTTCAATATCTCTGAACCTGTATTCCATTTCTGATTTCTCGTTTCTTATTTTATATTATTTATATTTCCAACTCCATTACTACTATTTAGCTTCCGTTGCGTCGCACTCTTCAACGCCTTGTTTACTATTCAACAAATGATGATAAGAGAACAGGAACCCGATCCGCCTGCGGCGGACGCAATATCAGCTGAGCAAAGATGTGAAAGAAGACTTAAAAAAATATTTCTTTCCACCTCTCAAAAATATCAACGGTTATTAATCGTTAGAGAGCAGCAAATTTACGGATTTGACCGATACATGTGGGAACAAAACCGTTACTTTGCCCGTCCGAACGATGATCAATATCAGTAACAACAATCTTATTTTTTCATCCGGGCGGACCAATCCTTAAAAACCTAATAAAGTAGTCATGGTCAAACAAGGCAGAGCCTCCATCAAACGCGGAAAACCGTCTTATTTCATGTCAATACTGGGTGTGACACTTGTGCTGTGCCTTATGGGAATCATTGGCATTATTACTATCAATTCCCGTAAACTGATCACTAATTTGAAAGAAAGTGTTGAAGTGCATGTGTTCCTGAAGCAAAACATAAAAGACACAGCAAGAGAACGGTTGCAAAATTATATAGCATCGCAACCGTATGTAAAAGAAGTGAAGTATACAGATAAAGAAACAGCAAAAAAAGAGTGGGCAAAATCTGGTGGCGAAGATTTTTCTGAGTTTATCGAAAACAGCCTGCTTCCTCCCAGTATTGATTTTAAATTGAAAGCCGAATATCTCGATTCGGCCCGGTTGGTAGCAATTAAAACCGATATTTCTCAATACCCGATTGTAGATGAAGTAAAATATCCAACGGCTGTAGTTGAACAAATGGTTTCTAATTTCAGAACGGCCAGTATTGTTTTATTAGTGGTAGCGATCCTGATCTCTGCTTTGGTGATAGTTCTTATTGATAATACGATTCGCCTGGCCATGTTCAGCAATCGCTTTTTGATTAAAACAATGCAAATGGTTGGCGCTACCCGATGGTACATTGCAAAGCCGCTTAATATAAGAGCCATCATCAATGGAGCTATCAGTGGGCTAATTGCCACTGCCATCGTTTACCTGTTGATGTTGTTGGCTGAAAACTTTTTTGATGGCTTCAAACAACTTCGTGACACGGAATCATTGTTATTACTTGGCTTTGTATTAATACTTCTCGGTATCGGCATTACACTCTTTAGCACTCACCGCAGCGTACTGAAATATCTCCGCATGAAGCTGGATGAACTGTATTAGACGACCGTCGACAGACGACAGACCACTGTATTGCGAGCAGGCTGTGGACTATCGACTGTGGTCTGTGGACTTTTCTTATATTGCAGCCCTAAAATCCTGGTATGAGTGAAAAGAAACCGGTAACAACAAATACATCAAGTTTATTTGATAAGCAAAATCTATGGCTGATGCTATTGGGAGTTGCTGTAATTGCAATAGGCATACTATTAATGGTGGGTGGCAGGAGCAATGACCCAAACACATTTAATTATGATGAAGTGTATAGTGCCCGCAGAATTTCTGTGGCTCCTGTATTAATTATAATAGGTTTGGCTATCGAGATCTATGCTATTTTTAAAAAACCGAAAGCCTGATTCAATTAAAAATTAGTAATGAATAATTAATAATTTTCGTCCCGCCTATGGCGGGACTTTTAAATTTTTATTATGACCATTGTAGATGCTATTATCCTTGCGATCGTTGAAGGGCTGACCGAGTTCCTGCCTGTTTCTTCTACAGGCCACATGATCGTTACCAGTTATTTACTCGGTATTCATAAAGAAGAATTCACCAAATTGTATGAAGTGTCTATCCAGTTCGGCGCTATCCTCGCTGTTGTTGTTTTATACTGGAGAAAATTTTTTGAATTTCGCCGCTGGCAGTTTTATGTAAAACTTGCTATTGGTGTTTTACCTGCACTAATTCTTGGTTATTTATTCTCTGATAAAATAGATGATATGTTGGAAAGTCCAACAACGGTTGCTGTTACTATGCTGGCAGGCGGGTTCATTCTTTTATTCATTGATAATTTATTTAAGGTTCATACAATTGAATCGGATGATCAAATAACTTTTCCAAAAGCATTTTTAGTTGGTTGCTGGCAGGTGCTGGCAATGGTTCCCGGAGTAAGCCGCAGTGCTGCTTCTATTATAGGCGGCATGCAACAAAAATTTACAAGATATCTTGCTGCTGAATTTTCTTTTTTCTTAGCGGTGCCCACTATGCTGGCGGCAAGTTGTTATACCATTTTTTTTAAAGAATGGAGTAATGGCCGCAAAGGTTACCAGATCATCAGGGAAAGCAATGAGAACATGGCTTCGTTCATTGCGGGTAATATCATTGCTTTTGTAGTTGCTATGATCGCAATAAAATTTTTCATCAATTATTTAAAGATCTACGGCTTCAGGGCTTTTGGATTTTACAGGATCATTGCCGGTATTACTTTGCTGATCATTATTCTAAGTGGCATGATGGAAGTCGGTTAAACTTTTCTCATTATCTTTCCTTTTACTAAAAATCAACTGCATGCAGACGGCTTCAAAAAAAGTTGTGAATGGCTGGGCGATGTACGACTGGGCGAATTCGGCATATAA
>Ga0070698_100003718_pt1 | contig 16757 bp, 11 predicted proteins | sample KBSK1502metaG_FD_65477 | JGI IMG/M metagenome (GOLD analysis project Ga0070698, IMG submission 65477) | Corn, switchgrass and miscanthus rhizosphere microbial communities from Kellogg Biological Station, Michigan, USA - KBS K1-50-2 metaG | ecosystem: Host-associated > Plants > Roots >...
CGGGCCTGGGAGATCCCGATCGGCGCGACGGCCCCTGAGGCGGCCGGCGTGATCCACACCGACTTCCAGCGCGGCTTCATCAAGGCGGAGATCGTGTCATTCGGCGACCTGATGGCGGCGGGCTCGCTGGCGGCGGCCCGCGCCGCCGGCAAGGTCCGCATCGAGGGCAAGGACTACATCATGCAAGATGGCGACGTGGTCGAGTTCAGGTTCAATGTGTAACGGCAGCTGACGGCAAGCCACCACAGGCGCGCTGTCAGCGCTGGCCGCGAGGTTCAGCCGCGGCACGCCGGTAACGCACGACAAACGGGGTCGCGACGATAATCGCGCCCAGGGCGCTGAGCACGGCGAGCTGAGCGGGACCGAGCACCGGCCCGGCGCCCGAAGGGGTGTACCCGCCAGACTCCAGGCCCGCCATGCGCTCGAAGGGGTTGCGGGCGCCGGGGAAGAAGAAGTACGCGATGCCGTAGGTGATAGGGAATGCCAGGGGACCCCCGATGGCGGTCCCGACCGCCCACTGCTCCCGGTGCCGTGCCTCGTGCTCGACCAGCGCCTTAAAGTCTTCCCTGGGGTAGAAGAAGTCGAGCCCCGGCTTGAGGACGACGTCGCCCAAGGCCACCGCTCGCGCCCCGGCGATGTGGTTAGCGTTCGCCGCGGTGTAGTAATTCTGCGCGCGTGAAAAGCACACGTCCGCGCCGGTGGCCTGCGAGTACAGGAGTCCTATCCCGGTCTCCGCCCAGGTGGCCACCTTCTGTGCCACCACCCACGCGGTGACCGAAGTGGCTGGTAGCGGGCCTCCCGGGGGTGAGCATTCTGGCACGGGCTTGAAGGCGATGACTAGCCGCCAGCTGGCCCCAACCGCGATGACGAGCAGCCCGAGGGCCACAAGAGCCGCGCGGGTCCGCCGCAAGCGCGCAGTTGCTGGCGCGTGGTTCCGGCCATGACGCCACAGCCACCACGCCAGCCCCAGTATCCCGGCGAGCAGAACCGCGATGCAGGCACCCAGCGTCATCTTGGCCCGCTGTGACAGCACCATGCTCTCACTCAATCACGAAGAGCGCGCGGGAAGGCTCGCCCGGTTTGGCCGAGGCTGGCCGTGGGCCCAAGCCCCGCCTGTTCTGGTCATGTGCGCAGCCGTCTGGCGGCCGCTGAATACGCGAGCGGGCTTTTAGGCATCGCCGTCATGTTTATCGGCAACGCAATCTTGTGGAGTTCCGCATCAACGTCTGATCGTCAGGAATCGCCCGCTCCGCTGTGGGTGTCGGCCAGTAGCCGGGTCTCATGAGTACCGGTCAGTGAGCATGAGTAAGCTCCCTAGTCCGGCAGGGGTGCTGGTCTGCCTGTCAGGCCGGTCACGAAGGCCAGTCCGTACAGCACACCTATCACGATCAGCAGCACGTGATACCCGGTGATCAGGGACAGGTACTCCAGCGCGCCACCGACCATCGCGCCAAGAAGGTTGACGGCGAAGGCCGTCCCCGAATTCTGCACGTCGGAGAACCGCTGCGCGAACACCAGGTTCGCGAGAAATATTGGTGCGAAGGCCAGGGCGCTGCCCGCGAAGAAGCGCGCGACCACCGGCAGGGTCAGCAGCGAATCCTGGGGCACCAGCCAGGCCAGGACCAGCGACGCGATGAGGAAACCGTAGAGCACGGCCGGCCTTGGCAGCCGGACCCGTCTGGCGGTCTCCACCGCGAGGTACACCGCGAGCAGGACCCCGGCAAAGACGAGGGAGTTCACAAACCAGGTGGTGCCGAACAGCAATGCGAACTGGACGATGTTCTTGGTTTCGAGCAGTAGGAAGGCGGCACCCATGAACGCCAGGTCGATGTAGAACCGCATCCCCTTGAAGCGGCCGCCGCCGAGCCGTATGAACAGCAGCGACCCGAGCAGGATCCCCACGAGCATCCACCGGAAGGTGACGGGGATGGTGGCCGTTTGCAGGTACGGGAACGGGTGATCGTCAGTCGCCGCCGCGAGCCGCGAGTCGTGCCAGTATGTGCTGCAGCCCGCCACCTGGCCGCCTGGGTGAGCGGTGAGCACGGCAAGCGCCCTGCCGCCCCCGCGCCCTCCGGGCTGAACCTCCGCACAGGGCGCCTGGTGGTATACGTCCTCGAGCGTTGTCGCGTACCTGTCCCGCAGGAACGGCTGGTAATAGTTGTACATCGCGAAGGTGCCGCCCGGGGCAAGATCCGACTTGGCCGCGGCGAGAGCCTCCTCGGTCAGCAGGAAGCTCTCCAGCCTGACAGCGGACTGCCCGGCCAGCGCGGCCGTCGAGTCGGGCAGTGCGAACAAGATCAGGTTGTACCGCTGGCTGGTGTCTTCCAGAAAGGCCCGGCCGTCACCGACGTGCATGGTGACCCTGCGGCTCTGGTAGGGATGATTTGGATGCGACTGGCCAACCCGAAGCAGCAGCAGTGGATCGATCTCGACGGCGTCAACGTGCCTGGCTCCCTCCCACAGGGCGACGGCGACATCGTTGCCCGTCCCTGCCCCGATGATCAGTACGTTGCCCAGGCTTTCGCGGGTGACGTGCCGGTACGGGTAGAAGTAGACAGTCTGCGCGGGGTTCATCGCCTTAAGCGAGACGGCCATCTGGTACGGAACGTTGTTCGCGCTCACGCCGATCGCGGGCTGCCCCCCGAACTGCTTGTACTGGATGGTCAGCTTGTTGTAGGGCGACCACAGCTGCCCAGGCAAGAGCGATTCCACAACAAGCAGCGCGATGACGCCCGCCACCGCGGCTAGCTGCCACAACTGGGGATGTGGCAGCAACAGCACCACCAGGCCGACGCCGGCGACCGCCCCCCAGACGCCCGGCGGCAGGTCGAGGAAGGACAGCAACGAGAACACCGCGATCCCGGCTATGCTGCCCAGGATGTCCAGCCGGTAGGCGTTCAGCGGCCGGAACCTGACGAAGGTCCGCGCGACTGCCTGGCCAATGCCCGCCATCACGCCCACGACGAGCACGAAAACGATCGCGAGGCTCAGCGGCTGGGGAAGCGCGTGCATGTTGCCCACGCCGTGGTACGGGTTGGGCCCGCTGACCGTGACCGCCACCACGGGAAATGCGAGCACGAAGCCCACGAGCAGCAGCAGCGCCACCGGCGTCCAGCGCACGTAGTCACGCTCGGCCCGGGCGTTAAGGAAGCCGATCCCGATCCCGAGGAAGCTGGCGAGCAGCACGAAGTTCGTGGCGTTGTTCACGAAGACGTTGTTCGCGCTCACCCACCGTATCAGGGCGAGTTCCACGAACAGCATGAGGAAGCTGGCGAAGCCGAGCCTGACCGGGCTCGCAGGTTGTTCCGCGCGTTCACTGCCCGCGGAAGCCTGGCTGACGGCAGTGGGTTCCTGGGCAGGAGGCCTTCCAGTTTCCACCTGCCTCACCGTAACAACCCGGTCCGGTGCATGAAAGCTGCTGCGGCAACGCAGTTGCCGTGCTGCGGCGCGCCTGATAGGTGCGGGGGAGACGCTCTCCTTACCGCTTCGCCGCCGGGAAGCTGTAATGCGGCATCAGGGATTGGCCGCCCTATCGTGGGTAGTCTCCGTCCGTTGACCTGGTAGCCACGGAAGGAGCACGATGATGATGCCAGACGGTGCTGGCCGCGGCGCGATGCTCGAGGAAGCCATGCGCGAGCTCGAGGCGGCCATCCACGACGCACGGGTGGCGTTCGACTGCATCGGTCTCGGCGAGATCGATCGTGCGCACACCAGCGCGGTGACCGCCAGGGTCGCTATCGACGCGGCGGTGACCGCCATGCAGGCGGCGCTGGTCCAGATGCCCAGCCAGCCGACCGGCAGCGACTAACACCCCGCCCTGCTGTCCACGTGAGCGCTATCGCGATCGTGGTAAGCACGTAAGGATTGCTGAGCACGAAAAACCAGAACGGGCTAAGGGTCCGGTGGCGCTGCTCGCTGATCGGGACCGAATACGTGCTGGCGAACACGGCGATGACGACGATCACGGCGCTGACGCCGGCCCAGCGCTCCCACTCGGCATCACGCCACATGACCTGCAGCCAGGAAAGCAGCGTTATCAGGGCTAGCGCTATCCACACCCAGCATGGCATCCAGGAAACCGGCGCCAGCAGCAGCCCGAAGAACGCGGTAACGCACAGAGCTGCCACGTCCTGCCCTCGCTGGTGGCAGCGGAGTACCAGCAGCAGCGCGGGAACCGCGAGCACGGCGCCGGCGAGCCATGCGGCGTGCGCGGACCACGGGGCCACGCCGGTCACCCGCGTTATGAGCCCGTCGAGCGACTGATTGTACGGCTGCTGCGCCGGGCCGATCCTGCCGGTCTGAAACACGTAGGACGTCCAGTAGCCGGAATCCCGCGGGGCGATGACGAGCGTCAGCCCCTGCAGTCCGGCGAAGACCGCGAGCGCCCGCGCCGCGGCGGTGCGCTTTCCGGTGAGCAACAGGTGCGGGATGAAGATCAGCGGCACCAGCTTCACGGCCGCGGCGACGCCGGTCAGCAGGCCGCCCCACCGCGAACCGCGGGCGGTGACCACCAGCACGTCCACCGCCACCATGGCCATCAGGAGGACGTTGACCTGGCCAAGCGCGATGGTGCGCCAGACGGGTACCAGGCACAGCATCGCCGCGGTCAGCAGCGGCGTGCTCCAGGCGGCGGGAAAGCGCCAGTACGGCACCGCGGCGATCGCGACCCGGATCGCCAGCACGAGCGCGAGCGCGCTTGCCGACGCCATCACCGCCCAGGCCGGCTGCGCTGGCAAGGCCGCGAGCGGGGTGAACAGGAGCGCCGCGGCCGGCGGATACGTAAAAGAGAGGTGAAGGTAGCCCAGGTCGCTGACGACGTACGGCGAACGGCCGTGCAGGAGCAGCACCGCCCCGGCCCGGTAGACGCTGCTGTCCGCGCCGAGCGCCCACCCGCGCAGCCAACCCGCGAGACCGTACCCGAGGAAGGCCAGCGGCAAGGCAAACAGCCAGCTGGCGGCAAGCGCACGTCGCGGCCAGCGACGGGTCCCCGTGTCTACCGCCGCCACGTCGCGAGCGCTGGTGGCCGTCACTGCCAGGTCAGAGCTCATACTCGCGAATATACACTTAGCGTATACATCGCGCTAATACTCGTTCAGAGGCCGGCTGTGCCCTCCGGCGCGAGAGTGATTGGGGCCGATGACATTTGAACCTGGAGCCCCGCTGTTGCGTTTCTGTGAGTGAAGGGTTACTTTCAGCAAACAGGTCCGCGACGTTGCGGGCCGTACCGGAGTCATCTGCGGCTGGAGGTAACTCCAGATGTCAGCTGTGACTGGAGGTAGCTCCAGGATGGGAACGTGCGTTTTGTTCGGGTCAAATGCCCCACATGAGGCGAATTCATGCCGCAGACTGGTGCACGAGACCGGCAGGTGGGAGCGCGCCCGTACCTGGCTGCCCAGGCGCGGGCGCGGGCGGAGGAGTGTATGTCACGCAGGCCTAGCGTCGCTAGCCTCGACAGCGGTACGGAGTCGCCCGAGTACGCTGGCGAATCGCCGATGGCTGGACGAGGTGCGCCGACCGCGAAGCCGCTGTGGAGCGGCAGTGGCGGACGGTGGCTGCTATGGCCCATGCGGCTCGTACTCTGGGCGGCGATTCTCATAATCGGCTATCGCGGCATTTCAGCTATCGTGCTGAATGAGACGCCTTCCACCGCTTCCTCCGGGAATGGCTCGGCTGCTACCCCGGTGCCTTCCGGGCCGTCCTTTCCTGTGACGCTCGGTTCCGCCTATGCTCTTCAGTTCGGCGAGGTTTACCTGAACTTCAGTCCCAATAACGCGACCGCGCGAGCACGCGAGCTGGCCGCATTTATTCCGGCCAATGTACGCGCGCTGCAGCCCCAATTCGGCTGGAACGGCGCCGGGATAATGCAGCTCGAATCAGAGCAGGTAGCAGGCGTGGACGTGCGCAGCGCCCATACGGCGGTGGTAACGATTCTCGCTACGGTCAACGGCAGTTTGATCGAGATCGGCGTGCCGCTTTATGCGTCCGGTCGCGGAATAGTCGTGTCTGGCGAGCCGGCCTGGCTTCCCACGCCCCCGGCCGTGTCCCCGCCGAACTCGCCGGCGGCCGCTTCCGATCCAGCCGCGCAGAGCGCGCTGGCGAGTCAGCTGCCGGCCTTCTTCCAGGCGTACGGAAGCGGCGACCAGGCCACGCTGAACCGCTTCCTCGCGCCGGGGGCCTCGGTCAGCGGGCTCGGCGGCGCGGTGAGCTTCGGGTCGATCGCCAGCATCACCGTCCCGCGGGGAGGCGCGACACGCCAGGCCACCGTGACAGTCAACTGGGTGCTGTATGGCCAGGTCAGCCAGGCTGCACCGCAACTCGCGGCAACTTACGATGTCACGGTAATCGACCAGCCAGGCGGGAGATGGTATGTAAGGGAGATCCGTGCATCTACGCAGCCGATGGGGACCCAATGACCTGGTTCACGTCACCCTTGGTCGTGCCGTGCGGCGGCATACCCACGACTGAGGGTGCCAGGAGGCCTGCCCCGGGCCTAAGGCATCCCGGACAGCTCACTGATGTCCACGGAAGGGAAGGTTGATGTCAGTTCAGATCCTCGCCGCGGCGGCCCCGCAAGCGGCGATCAGTACCCAAGGCCTAGTCACGTATCTACAGAGCCTTTTCGGGCCGCTGTTCCTGGGGATAGTCGGCATCGTCGCGCTCTTCTTCCTGTTCACTCGCGAGATCACCCGGTTCGTGCAATTCATCGTCCTCGCCGTCGCGATCGCCGTGATCTTCTATACCCCCAGCATCGTCCAGACACTGGCTACCGGAATAGCAAATGCGCTTGGGGTCCACTGACGATTTCTCGAAGCGGAGCGCTGATTAGTGGACCTGCCTACTTATACGAATATATGGCGAATAGAAAAGCGGCTGTACAAGCTGTACGACTTCCGGCTGCCCATGCCGCTGCCAATCAACTGGATCGCCGTATTCGCCGGGATTACGGTGCCCTACATCGTTCTCCTGGTCGCGATAGGGCTGCCATTCAACCACACCCTGGTATGGCTGTATGTGCTGCCGCCTGGCCTGCTTACGTGGCTCACCACCCGGCCGGTCATCGAGAACAAGCGGCTGCCCGAACTCGTGGAGTCCCAGGTCCGCTACCTGACTGAGCCGCGCGTCTGGACCCGGCTCACCCCGCACAACGAAAAAGACCAGATGGTGGTCACCGCCCGCGTGTGGCACCTCCGCCAGGCGCCGCAGCAGCGCAAGGCGGCCGCGGCCAGGGCGGCCGCGGGCACTGTCGCGCTGCGCGGACGGAACGCGCTGGCCCGCCGCGGTGTCGCCGCCACGGCTATCGGTGATCCCGCCGAGGGTAACGCGCCGTTGGCCGCCGCTTCCGCGCTAGCCGCCGCCCCCGCGGCGGCGAACTCCCGGTCCCGTGCCCGGGCGCGGGGGACCGGGCCGCGGGTTCCTGCGCCGGGCTCGTCCGGCAGGCAGCGTCCGCCTGGCAAGAGGACGCGGCCGCCCCGGCAGGACTGGGCGGCACAGCAACGCGAGGCCGCGCGGCACGATGAATTCCCCGAGGAGGCCTGGCCGGCCGAGCAGCCGCCGCGCGCTCAGCCGACGGGCACGGAGGACCAGGCGCCGAAGCATAGCCGGTTCCGGCTGTCCGCGCTGCGGCCGAAGCCTGCGGGGCAGGCCCCGTCGCTCCCGCCAGGCGTCGCGCTGCGGCCAGCGGAACCCCGTCGGCCGCGGTTTGGCAGCCTCCCGCCTTCGGACCAGGAAGGAAGCGCCCAGTCATGGCCGGGGGGACCTGACCGCCCGGGCCAGGCGGGACCGGCGTGGCGAATGCCTGCCATCAGGTCGGCGCCGCCACTAGGTTCGGTCGCGGCCCCGACGCCATCCGACCTCCCCGCCCACGCCACGCCCGACGTCTACCCGGCCTCGCCGCCCGCCCCGGACGTCGAACCGCCGACGTCGGCGCTCGCGGCCCTGCCGGTACATCTCGCCCTGGACACCGACCTAGGCGGGCCGGTGCACGCCGCGCCAGACCTCTACCTGTCGGCACCGGTACTCTCACCCCCCGACGAGGACCAGGCCCTGCCGGTACACGCCGCCCAGGACGTTGAGCTGGGCGCACCCCTTGGGCCGGTCAGCCCGGAAGTCGCCCAGGACACGCCATCGTCCGCCACCACCTTTGACGACGAAGCGGCCACGTCGGCACCCGCCGCCCCTGAGGTCGACCCTGCTGCCCCAGACGTTGTGCCAGCGATCTCGGCACCCGCTTCGGGCGAGTTGCGCGCGGCGTCGGCCACTCCAGAGGTTGACTCGGACGTGCCTCCGGTCGCCCTCGACGGCAAGCCGGCCACGTGGGTCCACGTCGTCCCGGAGGTCGACCCGGCTGCCCAGGCTCCGGCGGCGCCTTATGCGGCCGACCTCGGCCCGGCGGCGCCGGCACCCGGTCTGGGCAACGTACGGTCAACCCCGGCGCCTGCTCCGCCGGGCGGCGCGCCGCGCGTTGAGATATCGCATGACGGGCCGGCCCGGCGGCTCGTGCCACCCGCACCCGTCCCGCCGGTCAACCCCGCCCTGGCATGGCCGTCTCCGCGGCCGGAGCCCGCGGATTTGTTCCTGTTTGCTGCTGCCCTGACGACAGAAACCGGGGACAAATCGCAGATTCCGGCTGACGTGCCGGCTGAAGAGCGTGCTGAGGCCCCAGAGGTTGAGGACGAAGAGGCTGGTGAGTCTGGCGCGCTAGAGGTTGTTCACGAAGCCGTAGCGGTGCCGCCGCCGGTGCCGGTCGTTAAGGCGGTGGCCGACGCGGTGCCGCTGGCCGTGCCGTCGATCGAGCGGGCGCTGAGCGGTCCCTCCAAAGACCGCAACCTGACCTGGCACGGCAAGGTCAAGATCGTCGCGGGCACCGGGCAGGGGCCCGGCAAGCGTGACCAGGAGACGCTGGACCGGGCCAGGGCCAGGCTGCCGCTCAAGACGCCGCAGCGCGTGCTCATGCTCGGCTGCACCAGCGGCGCGGGGCAGAGCGTCACCACGCTCATGACCGGCCACATGCTGGCCAGCCTCAGGGAAGAGCCGGTGGCCGCGGTGGACCTGCACGACGGCACGCTGGCGCGCTACGGCGCGCCGGCCGGCTCCCTCGAGGACATGCTCAGCGGCCGACCGCTCCAGGGGGCCATGAAGGCGCGCCCGGACGGGCTTGGCCCGACTCTGAAGAACGACCCCGCGCGGCTCGACGTCATCGCGTCCCGCGATCCGCTCGGGGACGGCGATGAGCTGAAGCTCGCCGTGCAGCTGACCCGGCACTACTCGCTGGCCATGCTCGACCCTGGTGGTGCGGGCCTGATGAAGCTGCTGAAGATCGCCGACCAGCTGGTCATCGTGGTTCCGGCCAGCGTCGACGGGGCCGGTGCGCTCGCCGACACCAGAGACTGGCTGGACACGCACGGCTTCGCGGAGCTCGCGGGCCACTCGGTGACGGTGATCAACGGCGTCAGCAGGCGCAGCCTGGCCGACGTCGCGCACGCCGAGTCGGTGGCGCGCGGCCGCTGCCGCGCGATCGTCCGGGTGCCCTGGGACGACATGCTGCCCGTCGAGGTCGCGGACCCGTCCGCTCTTCGCCCGCAGACCCGCGTCGCCTATACCGCGCTCGCCGGGGTCCTGGTGGCCGGCATGGCCGCGGCGCCGGTACGGACAAGCCAATGACCGACAAGACGGAGATGTGGTGACCAAGAAGTCGAAGGGCCGTAGCCGCCTGGCGATTCGATACTTCGACGACCGGGTGCTGCTGACCGACACGCACGCCTGGGCGTACTACCGCGTGCCGTCGCTGTGCTACGAGTTCACCACGCCAGAGGAGCGCGAGGCGCTGGCGACGAACATCACCGTGGCGCTCGCGGCGATCCGGATGCAGGACGCCGAGGTGCACCTGCGGATCGCGCACCGGCCGTTCCCGGCGGTGGAGTGGGCGACCGGTCTGGACGCCACGGCGGACGGCGGCCCGGGCTGGCGGGAGTACCTCGACCAGATCTACCAGCACGTGTGGGCGAAGGACTTCTGGACCAAGGAGATCTACCTCGGGGTCAGGCTCGGCCAGCGCAGCATGCGGGCACAGCTGACCGGCGGCGTGTTCACGCAGTTCTTCACCACCTACCGGACCGCCGAGCGGACCCTCGGCATCGAGGATGAGGCCGTGCCCGCCGGGGAGATCGGGAAGTGGACCGAGCAGGCCGAGCGGCTCGGCCGGGCGCTCAACTCGAGCGCGCTCGCGGCGCGGCACGCCACCTCCCGGGAGGTGGCGTGGCTGGTACGGCACACGCTGATGGGGTCGCTCAGCGACCCGCCGCCGTCCGCGGCGCGGCGCAGGAGGTGGGGGCCCGGCGAGGTCGAGCAGCTGTACGAGGGCCAGGTGCACAACGGCCGGACGCTGCTGCGGCTTGAGCACGCCGAGGGAGAGTCGTACGCGGCGTTCCTGTCGTTCGCCAGGTTCCCTGACCTCATGAGCTTCCCCGACGGCGAACCGTGGCTGCACCACGCGGACTCGCTGCCGTTCCCCGTCGAGATCAGCTCCCGGATGCACCTGATCTCGCCGGCCAAGGCGAGTAAGGACGTGGGCCGGCGGCTCGCGCACGCCCGCGACATGGACACGCACATCAGGGAGGCGGGCGCGGAGGCGCCGATCGCGCTCGCCGAGCAGATCGCGGCCGCGCGGATGCTCGAGCACGGCATCACCAAGGAGCGGCTGCCGTTCGTCTACGGCTGGCACCGGCTGCTCATCACCGCTCCGACCCGCGACCTGTGCGTACGCCGGGTAGAGGCGGTCACCGAGCACTACCGCGACATCGGCATCGACCTGGTCAACTCCACTGGCGACCAGTTCTCGCTGCTGACGGAGTCGCTGCCGGGGGAGCGGATCAGGCTCAGCTCCTACGTGCAGCGCCAGCCGCTGTACACGATCGCAGGCGGCATGCCCACGGCGACCGTCGAACTCGGCGATCGCATCGCCGACGGCGTCGGCTGGATCGGTCCGTATATCGGCGAGACCATGGGCAGGGCCCGCTCGGTGGTGCACTTCGACCCGATGGTCGCGGCGGCGCGGAACAGGCCAACGGCCGTCGCCATCACCGGGGAGCCCGGCGGCGGCAAGACCACGCTGGCGATGCTGCTCATCTACCAGCTCGCGCTGCGCGGCGCGACGATCGCGGTCATCGACCCGAAGGGCGACGCCGAGCCGCTCGTCGAGTTCCTCTCGAAGTCCGGGCGCAAGGCCCGGGTGCTGCCGCTCGGCTCGGCGGCGGCGGGGCTGCTCGACCCGTTCTCGTTCGGCGACGACCTCGCGGAAAAGCGCACGATGGCGACGGAGACGCTGCGCCTGCTGCTGCCCCGGATGAGCGAGGAGCGAGAGAGCGCGATGATCCAGGCGGTCGGCGCCGTGGCAGGCGGCCAGCGGCCGAGCCTCGGCAAGGTAGTGCGCCACCTGGAGGAGTCCGGCGACCCCGCGTGGAAGAACCTCGGCGCGGTGATGCGCTCGATCTCCGAGATGCGGCTGGCCAGGCTCTGTTTCGCGCCCTCAGGCGGGCAGCAGATCGACGCAGAGGGCTGGACGACCGTGTTCACGCTCGGCGGGCTCACCCTGCCGGACACCACGACGGGCCGCGGCGACTACTCCTACGAGCAGCGGTTGTCCGTCGCGCTGCTGTACCTAGTCTCCCAGTTCGCCCGTCGGCTGATGAACGGCGTCGAGCGCACCACGCCGAAGGCGATCTTCCTCGACGAGGCGTGGGCGATCACCTCCACCCCCGAGGGCGCCAAGCTGGTTCCCGAGGTCTCCCGCATGGGCCGGTCGCGGAACACGGCGCTGGTCCTGATCTCACAGAACGCGGGCGATCTGCTCAGCGAGCAGGTGACCAACTGCCTGTCCAGCGTTTTCGCGTTCCGCTCGTCGGAACGCGGCGAGGTGGCGAACGTGCTGTCGCTGCTTGGCCTGGAGCCGTCCGAGGAGCACAAGGCCGTGCTCCGTTCCCTCGGCAACGGCGAATGCATTTTCCGTGACCTCGACGACCGGGCGGGCCGCATCGGCGTCGATCTCGTATCCGAAGAACTACGGGACTGGATCGATACGAACCCGACGCGAGCCCGCCGGCCTCCCCAGCCGGCGGTTACCACCCCCCCGTAGAACCGCCGCCCCCCAGGAGCCTCCCGATGGCTGAACCCCAACCGCCCGCCAGCCGCCGAAGCCCCGGCAGAGTGCTGGGGCTGGCGGGCGCGATCCTCGTGATCGTGCTCGGCGGCCTCTTCCTCGCCCGCTCGGCGTCAGCGGCGACCACCGCGCCCGCGCAGCCAGACGCGCATTCCCAGCCCGTCGCGCACTCCGCGCCGGCCCTGCCCGCCGCCCCCGACGCGTCCATTGCGACAGGGGTCTGCGCGGTACCGGGCATCGGCGACATCGGCGGGCTGCTCGGCCTGTGCACGGGGGGCTCCTCCGGCGTAGTCGGGGATCTGAACAACATCTGCACCCCGTCGGTGCCACAGCCCGAGCAGGCCACCACCGGCGTCGACTCGTTGATCGCGACTCCCGGCGGGCAGACCGGCGGCAAGACGCTGTACGACAACTACGGCATCGCCGGGCAGTACTGGGCGGCGACCGGCCTGCAATGTTCCGACATGACCTCGCTGATCGGCAACAACGTCGCCAGCATGGTCTTCGACATGTCCAAATCGCTCGACCGGGCCACGATCACCGTGTACCAGACCGCGGCGGGGAACGGCATCCTGAGCTGGCTGCAGAGCGCGGTGAACACGCTGATCACCGCGCTCGGCAAGGCGATCTACTACCCGTTCCTCGCGCCGGTCGTACTGCTCGGCGCGGTCTGGCTGGCCTGGCAAGGGCTCATCCGCAAGCGCGCCACCAGGACCATTGAGGGCACGATATGGATGGTTCTCGCTTGCGCCGCCGCGGTCTGGCTGATCGGCCGGCCCGGCGACTTCACCGGTATCGGCACCACCGTGTCCAACGGTGTCACGCAGGTGCTGAACACCGCGTTCTCGGACCTGCCAGCGCCCGCCGCCAGCAACTGCCTGCCCGTCGGCACCACCGACCCGCAGAGTGTGACCGCCAACTACGCGTTCACCTCGGGGAACGGGCTGGTCGACGAGAACGCGAATGAGCTGTGGTCGGTCCTGGTCTGCAAGCCCTGGCTGGACGGTGAGCTCGGCACCACGCAGTGGGCGCCGCCGAACTCGGTGGGCGCCACCACGAACGTGGTGAACCAGTTCGGCAGGCAGCTGCTGTGGTCGCAGGCGATCGCCGCCAACGAACAGCCCACCCAGGCGCTGATCACGGCCAAGCAGGACACCTATACCGGCATCGCCCAGAAGCTGCACGCGAACTTCCCCGCCGTCTACCCGCTATTCCAGGGAAACCAGTGGACGACGCGGCTCGAGATCGGGTTCGAGGCGCTGTTCGCCGCGCTCGCGGCGGGCCTGCTCGTGCTGCTGATCGCGCTCACCCTGATCATCTTGAAACTCGGCTTCTTGCTGTTGCTCGTCGCCGGGCCGTTCTTCCTGATAGTCGGCGTGCATCCAGGGTTCGGGCGGGTGATCGCGATCCGCTGGTTCGAGATGCTCGTCGGCGTGCTGATGAAACAGGTCGCGATCGCGCTGGTGCTGAGCATCCTGCTGTACTGCTACTCGCTGATCATGGGCACCACCGACCAGGCACTGCCCTGGGGGCTCAAGATCATGATGATCGCGCTGGTCACCGTCGCGGTGTTCATCTACCGCAAGCCGTTCCAGCACCTGTTCTCCTCGGTCGGCTACGGGGTCCTCGGCTCCACGGAACGCGCCGAGTACAGCTGGCGCGAGGCCAGCGTCGGTTTCCGCCGGGCATCCGCGAACGCGGTGGGTGCCGCGGTGCCTGGAGCCGGGGCCTACCGGGCCGCCCGCTGGGCGCGGCGCAATCCGGCAGCGGCCGCCGCTGCCGGGGGTGCCGCCGGAGCGGCAGCCGCCGCGGCGGCGACGGCGGGCGGTGGTGGCGACGACGCGACAGGGACCGGGGGCGGTCCAGGCCTCGGGAGCGTCAGGCTGCCGAGTGGCGCCCAGGCGGCGGACGGCCACGCCGCGGCACGGCTGCGGCCCGACGGCGCGCCTCCCGCGAACGGTGACTACGCGGACGCGACCGCGGACGGCGGAGGCGGTTCGGGCAGCGGAGGCGGCGCCGCCAACGGCAGGAGCAGGCAGTGGCCGGAGGCCGGCGGCGGAGCCAGCCGGGCGGCCCCGCCGTTGCCGCTGCCCCCGCGCGGCGGGTCCACTCCGGCCGGCACGTCGGCGGGCTGGGCCCGCGGCTCAGCGGCCAGGGGCGGCACGGTCAGCGGCAGGTCCGCCCCGCCGCCCCGGGCACCCCACCCAGCAGGCAACGGCAACGGCACCGCAGGCACCCCCGTCCGGGGCACGGCCCAGCCGCCGGTCCGGCGGAACGCGTCGGGCGGTGCCGGGTCCGCGTCCCGCCCCGCGGGCGGGAACGGGTGGTTCTCCGGAGGCGGCACGGTACGTTCGGACGAATCGGGAGCGGCACCACCGGCGACGGAAAGGTCTTCGCCGATGCCGTTCTGGCTGCGGCCGAGACGCCGGGACAAGTAGCGGGGCCGCGCCATGGAACTGTCCAGCGGGCAGCAGCGTCTGCTGTTCGTCGTCGTAGTGCTCGCCCTCGGCGGGCTCGGCATCTTCCTGCTCGGCAGCCGCCACCGGACAGCCGCGCCTCCGCCCGCCCGCCCGTCCGCGAGCGCGGCGCCCGCCACCAGCACACCCGCGGCCGCGCCTGTTACCACGACCGGCGGCGGGGCGAACATCTACCAGTGGCTGCCGTTCACCCAGCAAGATCTCACCGCTGCCTCGCGGGCGACCGTCGCCTTCGCCGCCGACTATGAGACCTGGACGTACACCGAGCCCGCGCAGGCCTACGTCGCCAAGATGAACGGCCTGGTGACCACCAACTTCGCGGCGTCACTGCAGAACAGCTACGCCACGCCGGGCGTCGCCGCGCTGCGGAGCGCGCAGAAGCAGATCTCCACGAGCAGCGGCGGGATCGCCTCGATCCGGTCGTTCGGCACCGGGTCGATCACGTTCGTGGTCAACATCGCGCAACGCCTGGCCACCACGTCGGGCACCTCGAACAGCTCGAAGCAGTACGCGGTCACGGTCGTCTCCAACGCGACCGGCTGGCAGGTCAACGACGTTGAGCTCGCCGGGGCGGGTAACCAGTGAACCCCCGGGTCATCGGCGCCATCGCCATCGGCGGCGTCGTCGCACTACTGCTCTGCCTGCTCGCCGTGCCGATGATGGTTCTCGGCGGCAGCAGCATGCTGTTCTCGAGCGGCGGCGCCGGCGGCTGCGTGGCCGGGTCCTCCGGCACCGTCGCGCAGCCCGGGGTCAGCTCAGCGGCGGCGAACTCCATCCCGGCCAACTACCTGACGTGGTATCGCAAGGTCGGGCAGCAGTACGGCGTGCCGTGGACGGTCCTGGCCGGCATCGGGAAGGTCGAGAGCGACCACGGGCGGACCACGCTGCCCGGCGTGACGAGCGGCGCCAACGCGTTCGGCGCGGCCGGGCCGATGCAGATCGGCATCGAAGGCGCCGCGGGCAACCAGTGGAGCGCGGTGGCCACCGTCGAGGACGGCAAGCCGCCAGCGTCCGTGTACGACCCGGCAGACGCGATCGCGGGCGCGGCGAAGTACCTGATCGCGCACGGCGTGCAGACCAACGTCCAGAGCGCGATCTTCGCGTACAACCACCTGGACTCGTACGTGACGGCCGTGCTCGGCTGGTCCTCGACCTACGCGGGCGGCGGGTACACGGTCAGTGCGACCAGCCAGAACGCGGGGTCGGGTGCGACCTCGTCCGCGTGCATCGGCACCGGGACGCTCGACTCCCTCATCACGCCGAACGGGGCCGTCGCTACCGCGATCAACTTCGCGCAGGCCCAGCTGGGCAAGCCGTACCTGTGGGGCGGCACCGGGCCGGACGCGTTCGACTGCTCGGGGCTGGTCATGATGGCCTACCGGACGGCCGGCATCAACATCCCGCGTACGTCAGAGGACCAGTGGGCACAGTTGCCGCACGTGCCCGTCGGCAATGTCGAGCCGGGTGACCTGGTTTTCTTCGCCGGATCAGACGGCACGCCGACCTCGCCGGGACACGTCGGCATGGTGATCGGCCACGACAAGATGATCGAGGCGTACGCGACCGGGTTCCCCATCCGGATTTCCACGTTCGGCTCGCCGACGTCGCAGCCGGGCCTTTCGCAGGTCGTCGGCTTCGCCCGGCCGTGGGCCCAGCCCGGCCTGAACCTCGGCAACGCGTCGCACGGGTAAGTGTTTTCCCTGGGGACAGGCACGGTATTTACACCCCTAGCGAGCCATGTGTGGCTGAGAGGGGCGGACTGTCATCTTTGAGACCAGGTACTGCATAAATCTTCCGTTTTGAGTTTTATGTACCCCTCACAAGGCGCCCCGGGGGTGTTACGCTAACTCGCTAGTAACTCTCTGCGTGAAGGGCGTCACTGTGTGGAGTCGTAAGCGAATAGGCTTGGCCGGGGTGGGGGCAGTGACAGGGATCGCGGCGCTGCTGGTCGGCCTGTCGGCCACAGCCGCCCCGGCAGTCCCGGTAGTGGCGGCGGCTCGTACCGTGGCGAAAGCCCAGACCGGGGCCACGGTTCAGGACGCGGCGGTGACCGCGACGTCGGCCGTGGCCGCGGGCCCGATCGTCGCGCTCGGCGACTCCTACACCGCGGGTGACCTGCTCCCGCT
>Ga0070698_100003720_pt1 | contig 16754 bp, 18 predicted proteins | sample KBSK1502metaG_FD_65477 | JGI IMG/M metagenome (GOLD analysis project Ga0070698, IMG submission 65477) | Corn, switchgrass and miscanthus rhizosphere microbial communities from Kellogg Biological Station, Michigan, USA - KBS K1-50-2 metaG | ecosystem: Host-associated > Plants > Roots >...
CGGAATCGCCACCCGATCGCCGACCCGAACGTCGCGCGTCACGCGAGCCAGGACTTCGTCCTCCACGCGTGCCTTCTCGCTCGTCAACGCGGTCTCCACCTGGAGGCCGAGCACCGAATCGGTCGAGACGACGAGATCGACGAACTTCGGCGCGGGTGGCGCCTTCGGCTCAACGGGTTCGGGCAGTGCCGCAGGCGCAATGGGCGCTGCGGCCACGGGCTGAACCGGCCGCGGCTCGGGTGGCGCCGGCGTGACGGGCCGCGACTCGGGGATCGACGCGCGCGCGTCCTGCGTCGCGCGCGACGCCGGCACGCTCGAGGCGGGTGCCGGACGTGCGCGTGGCGCCTCTGGCGCAGTGTCTCTCGCTGCTGGCGCAGTGTTTCTTGCCGCAGTGTTTGTCGCCCCTGACGCGGTGCGTGATGCTGCGGGCGCAGTGCGTGGCGCATCCGCTCGCGCGCTGGCGCGCGGTGCGGCCTCAGGCGCTGCGGGCGCGGCCTTCACTGACGCACCGTCAGCCGCGGCAGCAGGTGTGTCGGCGTCGGAGATGACCGCTTCCGACTGCTCCACTCCACCTGTCGCGACATCGGCTGCCGGCGCAGCCGTTTGCGGCGCGCGCGCCGGCCGGCTCGCGAGAAACGCACCGGCCGCCCCAACCGTGATGCACGACGCTGCGACGACCGCAACGGTGCTCGTTCGAATCTCCATGGATAGCTCCTGGGCCGCTCCTGGGCCGGTCTGAAGACCCGCCCCTACACCGGCCAGGATCCGGGTTGAGGCAAGGGCCATGCCCTCGATCACGGGCGTTTTTCGTGGGAATTATCGCCTGTTTTCCGGCCGCGGCGCTGTTCTCGAATGTGGACTTGTCCTCGGCCTAGGTCTCTTCAGGTCCGGAGATCCATGCGACTTCAGGCGGCGCCGGCGCCCGGGCCAGCGCGTCGAGCAGCGCGTCCGGCTCGGCGTGCGCGACGACGATACGGCGGTTCGCGGTCTTGATGAACCCCTCGGCGACGCCGCGATCGAACTGCGCGATCAGCGGATCGTAGAAGCCGCCGACGTTCAGCAGCCCGCACGACTTGCGGTGCACGCCGAGCTGCGTCCACGTGACCACTTCGCAGAACTCCTCGAAGGTGCCGAATCCGCCAGGCAACGCGACGAACGCATCCGCCAGCGCCGCCATCGTCGCCTTGCGCTCGTGCATCGAGTTGACGACGCGCAGATCGGGAAGGGCGCGATGCGCGAGCTCGCGCGCGACGAGCGCGTGCGGGATGACGCCGATGGCGTGGCCTCCGCCCGCGAGCACCGCGTCGGCGATGACGCCCATCAGGCCGACGGCGCCGCCGCCGAAGACCAGGCCGATGCCGCGGCGAACCATCTCGCGGGCCAGCGCTTTCGCGGCGTCGGCATAGACGGCCTGGTTACCGGTGCTCGATCCGCAGAAGACGCAGACGCGGCGCAGGTCGAGCTGTGCAGGTGGTCCTGGGTCGGAAGGCAGGTCGCCAGTTTACTCTGGCGGTTCGAGCGTCGCGTCGAGCAGTGCCTGGAGAACCTGCGGGTTACCAAGGTGGCCGACAATCCACGTCCGCGGTCCGCCGCTGGCCTTGGTCACGAGCGCGGGGGTGAAGTGGACGCCATCGCTCTCCGCCCGCTGCGGATCCTTCGACAGGTCGTGAACGGTGAGCTTCACGGACGAGCCGGCGTACTGCGCCAGCGCGCGCCGGACATTCCGAAGCGCCGCCGTGGAATGCGGTGAGATGGAACTGATGTAGAGCACGAGCTCGATCGGCGGCTTCTTGATCTGGTTGTTCTGGCGGTCGCCCTGCACGGCGGACATCCGCGGCGGCGTGCTTCGGGGCGGGTCGGACGACTGACGCCGCCGTTCGGCAGCGTCGACCATCATGAAAACGGGCGGCTCTACGTCAGGTGCGAGCGAATCGACAGTGACTTGCATCTCGGCAGAGATCTGAGCAAGAACATTGCCACGCTCGTCCATAACAACGTTTGTGACTGCCGATGCGATGAGCTTGGACGAAAGGTGAAACACTACTCTCGGGCGCACCTACGTCGGGGATTCAATCAGCATCACCACGCTGCGCAGCAGCGCCACGTCATCGACCGGTTCGACGAGGTATGCGTTGGCGCCGCTGGCCATCCCCTGTTGCCGCGCTTCCTCGGACAGCCAGGCGCCCGTGATCTGGATGATGGGGATCGACGCCGTCGCCAGGTCCTTCTTCAGGGTCTCGCACACCTCGAACCCGCTGATGTCCGGAAGGTTCACGTCGAGCAGGATCAGCGACGGCCGGCGCGCGGCCGCAATCGACAGCGCCTCGGCGCCGGTGCTGGCTTCGATCACTTCATAGCCGGCTTCGCTGAGAATCCGGCTGCGGAGGTAGCGAGCCCCGGGATAGTCGTCGACAATCAGGATCTGGCGTCTTTCCATCGATCTTCCGCCTTCAGCGAGTCGCCGTAGCCTTGCGCGGACCAGCGCTCGATGTTCAAGCCGCCGGGGCCAATCTCCAGTCGGTACGGATGCGTCTCGTGCGCCGAGCCGCGCATCTTGATGACCCGCATCGTTCTGTTCAGTTCGTAGCCGGCCGGTGAGTAGTCCAGCGAAATGATCGCGTCGGCGATTGTCGACAGATACGGCGCCGTGTGTTCCGCCGCCGTTCCGGCGAGCACCGTCTGCGTCAGCAGCGCGCTCCGCCCGTGACCGCGGAGGATCGAGGCGACGCCGATCATGAACTGCCGGAAGCCTTTCTCCGACGAGGCATGCTCGATCGAGGAGATGCTGTCCATGACGACCAGCGACGGCTGGAACTCCTCGAGCCCGAGCCGCAGGTCCACGAGCAGGTCCTCGAGGCTGGTCGCCTCCGGGTAGCGGCACTGGATCTTCAGATCGCCGCCGCGCACGAGGTGGGCGATGCCGAGGTCGATCTCGTCGAAGTTGCGAATCAGCGTGGGCCGCGGCTCCTCGAAGCCGTAGTAGACGACGCGCTCGCCGCGCAGCGCGCCGGCGCGCGCGAACAGGCCGGCGAGCATCGTCTTGCCGCTGCCCGTCGGACCGCGCACCAGCATGATCGAATCGCGCAGGAAGCCGCCGTGCGTCATCTCGTCGAGTCCCGCGACGCCGCTCGAGTAGCGCTCCACCTTCTCGGACTCCGGGCGGTCGGGCGCGTCGAGCGGGAAGATCGCCAGGCCGCGCGTCGTGATGGTGCAGGGGAACTCGCCCTTGTAGTGCGCACTGCGGCGGTACTTGTTGACCTCGATCGATCGCCGCCTGCGGTCGCCGTCGACGGCGAGCCGCATCACGATCACCATGTCGCAGACGTAGTCCTCGACGCCGAGCGTCGTCAGCTGCGAGTAGTCGGCCGGCGCCTCGGCGAGAATGATCGCGGTCAGGCCAAGACGCCGGAAGCAGTGCACGAGCTGGAAGAAATGGCTGCGAAGGAGATCCTGCGTCGGGCGCGGCGTGAAGAGCGCGGTCGCCGAATCGAGGACGATCGCCTGGGCGCCGGTCTGCGCGACGAGATACTCGAGGCGGTGGACCAGTCCCATGATGTCGTACTCGCCGCTGACGATCGTCGGCTCGTCGAGCGGCCGCATCATGTCCGAGACGTGCAGGAGTCCCTGCCCGGTGAGGCCGGTCAGGTTGAAGCCGAGCGTGTCGCCGGTGGCGATGAGGTCCTCCGCCGTCTCCTCGATGCCGACGACGATGGTCTTGGTGCCGGTGCGGCACATGTGCGCCGCCACCTGCAGGCCGAGGATGGTCTTGCCGGTGCCGCTTCGGCCCGCGACGAGCGTCGAGCGGCCTGCCGGCAGGCCTCCAGTCGTGAGGACGTCGAAGCCAGGGACGCCCGTGCGGATCTTTTTCATCATGCTCATCGGAGGGGGTCGACTCCACAGGAAGCGAGAAGGTCCACGAGGGCAGTGGCGTTGGACAGGTCGCCGATCACGTACGCGCGCGGCAGCGGATTCGTTTTCAGCAGAACGGGCGTAAAGCAGATGCCGTCGGTCTCGGCGCGGTCGGGATGCTTGCTGACGTCGCAGATCTCGAGGCGCACGTGCCGCTGGTCGAATCGCGACAGGAGCGCTTCGCAGTTGCGCGTCGCGGCGGCGGTATGCGACGAGGCTGCGCTGACGTAGAGCACGAGCTCCACGCGCGGCTTCGAGGGTTGTGAGGATTTCGCGCCGGCCGCGGCGCGGACACGCCGGCTCGGCCCCGAATGCACGAGTCGGAGTATGAGATCCGATTGCGAACGAGTGCAAACTCAGCCGTGCTCGGTACAATCGCGTCGTGAGGGTCATCGTCGTCGGCGGCGGCATCATCGGATGCGCGTCCGCTCACGAGCTCGCGTCGCGCGGCGCCAGCGTCCGCGTCATCGACATGCGCGGCACGGGCCGCGGCGCCACGCAGGCGTCGGCCGGCATCCTCGCGCCGTACATCGAAGGGCACCTCGACACGCTGCTGCGCCTCGCGGTCGCGAGCCTCGCGCTGTACGACGGGTTCATCGCGCGCGTCGCGGAGGATGCGCAGCAGGCGATCGAGTACGAGCGCTGCGGAACGCTGCACGTCGCGACCAACGACGCCGCGGCGATGGAGCTGGCGATTGCCGCGCGGCGCTTCGTCCACGAAGGGGTCCCGCACACGTTGATGCCCGGCCACGAGGCGCGCCGGCTCGAGGCGTGCCTGTCGCCGCGGATCATCTCGGCGCTGCTGATGCCGATGCACGGCTACGTCCGCGCGGCGGAGCTGACGTCCGCGCTGGCGGCGGCGGCGGAACGTCGCGGCGCCGAGTTCATCACCGCCAACGTTGACGAGATCAGCGCGAGCGGCGACGGCGTCGCCGTGCAGACCAGCGCGGGCCGCATCGAGGGCGACGCGCTGGTCCTGGCCGCCGGCAGCTGGAGCGGCCGCGTGGCGCCGGTCAAGCCGCCCGTCCGGCCGGTGCGCGGGCAGCTCCTGCACCTGCACTTCAACGAGCGTCCGCTGTCGCATGTCGTCTGGGGGACGGGCTGTTACCTCGTGCCGTGGCGCAACGGCGCGCTGCTGGTCGGCGCGACCGTGGAGGACGTCGGCTTCGACGAAACGGCGACGGCCGACGGCGTCACGCGGCTGCTCGGCGCCAGCTCGGAGCTGCTGACGACCGTGCCGCAGGCCCGCTTCGAGGCGGTGCGCGTCGGCCTGCGTCCCGGCACGCCGGACGAGTTGCCTCTGATCGGCCCAGCGTCCACAATGCCCGGCGTGTACTACGCAACCGGCCACTATCGAAACGGTGTGCTCCTCGCGCCGCTGACGGCGAAGCTGGTCGCGGACCTCGTCATCGACGGCACGCGGGATCCGGTTCTCGATCTCGTGCGGCCGGATCGTTTCGGACTGTGATACCACGAAGAGCCTTCGGTTAACGCACGAAGCACACGAAGGAAGATATGGCCTTACTTTCGAAGACGCAGATCGATGACGCGCTGAAGACCCTCGACGGCTGGACGCTCGACGGCAACGCCATCCGGAAGCAGTTCGCCTTCAAGGGATTTCCGGAAGCCGTCGCGTTCGTCGGCCGCCTGGTGCCCGACGCGGAGCGCGCCGACCATCACCCGGACATCACGATCAACTACCGGCGCGTCACGCTCTCCTGGTCCACGCACGACGAAGGCGGGCTGACCGCCAAGGACATCGCGGGCGCGAAGATGGCGGATGGCCACGCCCGCGAGCAGGCGTGAGGCTCAAGAAGCTCTACTCGTCCCGCGAAGTGGCGTCGCTGACCGGGCTCACCGCGCGGCAGCTGCAGTGGTGGGACGCACGGCGTGTGTTCCTCCCCGCCATCGCGCCGCACCGGACCGAGGCCGGCGGCTTCACCGAGCGCCGCTATACGCCGCTCGACGTGCTGGAGCTGCAGGTCCTCGCGGAGCTGCGCCGGCGCGGCTTTTCAATCCCGCGGCTGCGGCGGCTGCTCTCCACGCTGCGCGACGTGTTCGGCGCGCGGCTCTACGAAGCGATTGGCGAGGGTGGGCCGCTGACGCTGTTCATCGGCGGCAACCAGCTGTTCGCGCGAACGGCGGACGGGCAGCTCTACAACCTGGATCGGCCGGAGCAGGCGTTGATGATGGTCGGGGAGGAATTGCCAATGCGGCCACTCGCGGCGCGCGAGCGGCGGCGGCGCAGCCCGGGGCTGGCTAGCGGATCGGGAAAACCTTCTCGAGGTCGTCCGCGGGCCGGGCGATGACGTGGACGCCGATCAACTCGCCGACGCGGCGCGCGGCGGCGGCACCCGCGTCAGTCGCGGCCTTCACCGAGCCGACGTCGCCGCGAATGAGCGCGGTCACCAGGCCCGCATCGACCTTCTGCCAGCTCACGAGGACGACGTTCGCGGTCTTGAGCATCGCGTCGGCGGCTTCGATCATGCCGACGAGACCGCGCGTCTCGATCATGCCGAGCGCGTCGCCAATCTCCGGCTGCGTGCTGCCCGAATCCTTTTGTGCGGCCATCGGAACGCCCTACTCTACCATCCTTCGCGGTCGCGCAGGCGCGTGATGTGCGCGACGTGATGGCGCGAGTGCCATCCGTAGGTCTGCACCAGGTAGTCGACGGTGATCGCGCCAATCTCGGGGTGATACAGCGGACGCCCGAACTGCTCCGGCGTGAGCGCGCGCAGGACGGTCACCCATCGCGTGTGCAGGCCGTCGAGGAGCGACAGCGACGGCTCGATCGGCAGCCGCTGGTCGGGAAGGCCCGCGAACGCCTTCTCGTCGTACGGCTTGACCGTCGGATTGTCCTCGGTGAGCGCGAGCTTCAGGCGGACGAACGCGTTCATGTGGCTGTCCGGCACGTGATGCACGACCTGGCGCACCGTCCATCCGCCGGGGCGGTACGGTGTGTCGAGCTGCGCGTCCGACAGCCCGCGCACGGCCTCGCGCATCTTCGCGGGCAGTTCCGCAATCGCCGCGATGGCTTCCGCGCGCATCGCCGGCGTGACCGATGGCGGCATCGTGAAGTCGCCGATCGGATATCGCAAATCGGTCGTCGTCATGCGCACGTTGTACATCCAAAGGCGGGCGGATTGGCAGCGATACAATCTTGAAAATCCCAAGTCCCAAACCCCAAATCCCAAAACCAAAGCGGAATCGTAATGAAGCTGGTTGTTGCCGAAGACGCGATGCTCGACGAAATCCTCGACGCGACCCATCCCATCTGGAATGAAGGGCTCACACGCGAGGCGTACGGGAAGTGGAACGCCGCCCAGCTGAAGACGGCGTGGGGCCGCAATCACCTTCGGCGGTTCGCGCTGCTCGACGACCGAGGCCGCTGGGTGGCGGCCGCGAAGCGCTACATGTGGCCGATGCGCCTCGACGGCGTGGACGGCATCATGGCCGGCGTCGGCGCCGTCTTCACGCGGCCCGAGGAGCGCGGGCGCGGGTACGGCGGCACCGTCGTCAATCAGCTCGTCGAGCACGCGCGTGGCGAGGGCGCCACCATCGCCGGGCTCTTCTCGGAAATCGGCGGGGAGTACTACGAGCGGCTCGGTTTCGTCACCGTACCGCTCGACGAGGTGGACATCGAGGTCGTGCGGAAGGGTGGTGCGCCCGCGATGCTCGTCCGATCGGGTGAAGAGCGCGACCTTCCGGTGCTCGCCGCGATGCACGCCGTGAGAGCGGAGGGTGTCCGCTTCGCGCTGCGGCGCGACGCGCCGCTCATCGACTACTCGCTCGCGAAGAAGCGCCTGCTGGCCGGTCTGGGGTTCGGCGCCGGACCGCACGCCGAGCGGCAGACCGAATTTTTCGTCGCGGAAGAAGGGGCATCCGCGGTCGCGTACGTCGTCCTGACCGTCAGCGCCGGCGGGTGGACGCTCGAGGAAGCGGGCGATCGCGATCCGGCGGGCGCGCGGCTCGGCGCCATCCTGCAGGTGCTGCTCGCGCGCGAACCGTCGCGGCCGGCGCCGCTCATCCGGACGTGGTGGCCGCGGACGATGGCCGTGCCGCCGCAGATTCGCCTGACCAACCGCGTCCCGGCGCGCGACATCTTCATGCTGCGGCCGATCGACAAGGTCCGGATCCCGGCGCGCGCCGAAGACGTCTTCTATTGGAGATCGGACTATTTCTAGGCTTCGGGCTTCAGGCTACGGGTACCGAAGCCCGAGGCCCAGTAGCCCGGAGCCTGTAGCCCGTAGCCTGCTAAGGCCAATCGGTCCCCACGTAGGGGCCGGCTTCAGCCGGCCCATCCGATAAGATACGCATATGTCCCAGGAAGTCCTCGCCGAGCTCGTGAAAGCGCTCGAGCGCGGTGACGAGGTGGCGCTCGTCACCATCGTCGCGGCGCAGGGGTCCACGCCGCAGCGCGTCGGCGCCAAGATGCTGGTGTATCCCGACGGCAGGATTTCGGGGACGATCGGCGGCGGCTGCTACGAGAACGACGCGCTGGGAAAGGCACGCGAGGCGCTGATCGCGCGCAAGCCGCGGCTCGTCAAGTACGATCTCACCGACGACTTCGCGGAGGAGTCGGGTCTCATTTGCGGGGGACAGATGACGGTCTACATCGAGCCCGTTGAAGCGGCCCCGCAGCTCTACATCGTGGGCGCCGGCCACGTAGGCACGCAGCTGGCGCACGTCGCGCGGCCGGTCGGCTTCCGTATCCACGTGCTCGACGACCGCGAGAAGTTCGCCAACGCCGAGCGCTTCCCCGAGGCCGACGAGGTCATCGTCGACTCGATTCCCGACTGGCTGCACAAGGCCGAGATTCCGCCGAGCTCCTATGTCGTGGTCGTCACGCGCGGCCACCGCCACGACCTCGACGCGCTGCGGTCGCTCGCGGCTCGCGACCTGCGCTACATCGGCCTCATCGGCAGCAAGGCCAAGGTCAAGAAGATCTACGACGCGCTGGTCGAAGAGGGGATGCCTATTGAATGCCTCGCGCGCATTCACGCCCCCATCGGGTTCGACATCGGCGCCGTCTCGCCGGAAGAGATCGCCATCAGCATCCTCGCGGAGCTGATCGCGGTCCGCCGCGGCCGGATCGACGAACCGCACGTCGCGTCCGCGTCGCTGCAGTGGAAGAAGCTGCCGGCCTCGCTCGCCAGCAAGGAATGATTCCAGCCCTCGTGCTGGCCGCGGGCAAATCGTCCCGCATGGGGCGGACCAAGGCGCTCCTCCCCGCAGGTCCTTCCGGCGAAACCTTCATCAACCGCGTCATCCGCGTGCTGCGCGAGGGCGGCGCCGACGCCGTTATCGCGGTGATCGGCGGCGACGCGGCCGCCGTGCGCGCGTCGCTTCCTCGAGACGAGGCGTCGCTGGCTGTCGTCGAGAATCCCCGTTTCGAGGACGGGCAGCTGTCGTCGCTGCAGGTGGGGCTCGCCGCGGTCGAACAGCGGTTCGACGACATCGAGGCGGCGATGATGACGCTCGTGGACCTGCCGCTCATCTCGCCATCCACCGTGCGCGCCGTGCTCGAGGCGTTCCGCAGCAACCCCCAGGCGCCGCTGGTGCGGCCCCGCCGGGCAGGCCGGTACGGCCACCCGGTGATCTTCAATCGCTCGATTTTCGGTGAGTTACGGCGGGCCGATCCCGCCAAGGGCGCCAAGCCGATCGTCCACGCGCACGCGGACGGGGAGGTGAACGTGGACGTGGACGACCCGGGCGCCTTCGCCGACATCGATACCCCCGAGGATTACGACCGGATCATCCGCCCGCAGGTGTAGGATGGGCCCGCGAAAGGAGGGGTGACCCATGGAACACATCATCGGCAGGCTGCTCCACGACTACGAGCACGGAAAGATGACGCGCCGCCAGCTCATTCAGACGCTGGCCCTCACGGCGACCGCCGCGTCGGCGGCCGAGACGACCGTTCACGCCGCCCCCGCCAACGCGACCTACATCAACCACGTGTCCATGCAGGTCGCCGACTACCGGAAGACGCGCGATTTCTATACGGGGTTGTTCGGCATGAAAGTCACCAATGACGACGGCAAGACGCAGTGCCGGCTGACGTTCGGCGACAACATCATCATTCCGCGCAACGCGACCGCAAGGCCGGGCGGCAAGGTCGGCATCGATCACATCGCCTACTCGCTGGCAGGCTGGGATACGGACAAGTCGGTCAAGCCGGCTGTTGAAGCGGAGCTGAAACGCCGCGGCCTGATGATCCGGACGACGGAAGGCAGCTTCCACGTCCAGGATCCGGACGGCTTCGAAGTGCAGATGGGCGGGAAGCAGCAGTAGCGCGTGCGGCCGTAGAGGCGGACCTTCAGGTCCGCCTGTCGGCCCACCCCTAACGGTTGACGACCTTCAGGTCGAGCGACTTCGACTCGCCATCGGCGAGCCTGAACGACGTCGCCCGGCTCTTGATCTGTTCGAGGAACTGCGGGTCGGCTCCTTCGCCATCCTCGAGGTAATCGACCGCGACGGCGAGATAGCGATCGTCTCCGGGCAGCGCCCGGATGCGGAACTGTCCCTGCTGATCCGCGCGCGCCGTTTTCACGAAGCGCGACGGGAACACCCACCTGGCGGGATCGTCGGGGAACACGACGACCGTGTAGTCGCGCGTGATGTCCCCCTTCGCCGTGGTGACCTTGCCGTTCAAGTCGCTCACCTTGTCGGTGACGATGACCTGCAGGCCGGAGTTCTCGGTGTTGCCGCGGAAGTCGAGCGCGGAATCGGTCACGTCGGTGCCGTTCAGCATCACCGCCTTCAGCGTCCACTCCTGCGGCAGGCCGTTCACGCGGATGAACCGCTGGCCCGCGAGGCCGGCGAGGACGAACGTGCCGTCGGGTTCGACGCGAGTCGGCCGATTGCCAAGCGGGCCGGGGAGGAACTGCCCGTTGGCCGGCTGCGCCGTGATCTGAATCTGATTCGTATTCAGCTTCGCGACCGACCCTTCGGCCGCAATGACGTTGCCGCTGAGGCTTGCGCCCTTGCCGGTGACGATCGTCAGGCCGGTCACGTCCTCGTTGCCGACCGAGAGCGGCAGCGTCGCCATCTCGATCTCGTCGAAGCCGCCGGGGCCGCCGACGCGAAACGCGAAGCCGCCGCCGCGTCCGCCGCCGGGGCCCGCGACCGCCATCAACGTGTAGCTGCCGGGCGAGACGTTCGCAATCGAGAAGCTGCCGTCGGGCCGCACGCGCCCGTTGCCGCCGACGTTGAAGAACACCGGGCCGCCGCCAGGCCCGCCGATCCCCTCGGCCGGCATCAGCGTGACCATCCCGTTGGTGAGGGCCGTGCCCATCGAGCTCAGCGCGGTGCCGGTGATCTTCACCGTTCGAACGGGTTGCAGCGCGAAGTTCACGTTCGGCTGCTCCTGTCCGACGCCGAGCGTGACGCGCTGCGCGTCCGCCACGGCGCCCGTGCCCGGGTAATACGTTGACGCGTAGCTCGTCGTGTCGCTGTTGTTGTCGTCGACGAACGGACCGTTGCCCGCGCGCAGCGTGGCGCTGATGTAGTAGTCGCCCGGCGCGAGGCCGTAGATGCGATAGGAGCCGGTGTCGTCCGTCTGATCGCCGCCGCCCGCCGGATTGAGACGCCGCTGTCCCTGCACGGTCTGGAAGCGCAGCACCTGCACGCGGGCGTTCGCGACGGGGTCACCGAACTCGTCGAAGATGCGGCCGGTGATGGCCGCGCCCTTGGGCAGCGAGAAGTCGGCGCGCTCCATCAGCTGGCCGTCGGCGATTTCGATGGGCGAGCCGGCTTCAAACGGCCGCTTCTGGCCGTACCGCAGGGACATGTAGCCGGCCTTCGACGCGGTGAGGTTCCAGCGCCCTGCCGGCAGATCCTTGAACTCGAAGCGGCCCTGCGCATCGGTGCTGACGAGGCGGTTGGCCCGAAGCTCGCCGGACTGGGCGCGGACCTGCGCGCGGCGCACGGGCATCCCGTTATCGGCCGTGACCACGCGCCCGCGAATGATGGCCGTGCCTGCGGCCTGGTCGCCCGACGCGGCGGCGCCGGTCGGATCGCGCGGAGGCAGCTGCTGTCCGCGCCCGCCGCCCTGGCCGAAGGCGCCGCCCTGAGCGCCGCCGCCCGGTGCGCCCTGGCGCGCCTGCGCGACGAGCGCGGGCGCCGATGCGGCGAGGGCAAGCGCAAAAAGAGCCGGCACGAGCCGGGCCGCTGTCTGGGTCATGGCGAAATTATGACGCTCCGGGCGCGCCGAAAGTTGTGAAGGTTTTGAGGCACCCCTCGACCGGGCTCGAGGCAAGCGCGCAGGCGGCGCGATCGAGGGCATCAGCCAGGCGGCGCTCTGCCTCGGCCACCCGTGCCGCGTCATGGGCATCGACCGCCTCGGAGAGTCCCGGCAGCACTTCGGGTGCATACGTGAAGGCCGGCGCGTAGAGCTGATGACGATACCAGGGCCGGCCCGCGAGTCCCGCCGGATCGGTGAAGGCAGGTTCGATCTCCATGAGCGCGTGATTGATGAGCTCGAGCGCCGTTGCGTTGCCGCCGGTCAACGCGGACGCGGCCGCCGCGGCATGGCGAGTCGCCGCAGCGTCGAAGCGTGCGAGGGCACCCGACGCGAGCTCGAGCGGTGCGCCCCAGCGCCGCTCGACGTCGGAGAGGAAGGTGTCGACGCGTCTGGCGTATCGCACGGCGTCGAGCGGAAGCAGGTCCGCGTTCGCGAGCCGTGCGGCCAGCGTGGCCCAGATGCGCGTGAGCTCGGCGTGGCGGAGAAAGCGGGGATCGATTCGCGAGACCCATTCGTGCGTGTCGAACGTCGAGTGGTAGACGTGGTACGGCCCCTCGAAGCGCATGTCCACGATGGGGACCCCGACGAAGTTCAGGAAGACGCTGTAATCGGAGCCGGCGCCGATGCGCGTGTCGATTGACGGTTCCGCGACACCCGCAGTCGATGCGACCAGATGCGCGAGCGACGGAACCGCGCGCGCGGAGAAGGTCGCTCCCGACACCGCCGCGTCGACGTTCAGGTACGCGACCGCCTTCTCGCGCAGCTCGAGCTCGTGCTGCTCACCCCATTCCGTCGAGGACGTCATCGCGAATTCCTCGGCGTCCCAGCTGGCCAGCAGGATGGTTCGCTTCGGACGCGCGCCGCGCTTCACGAGCGCGCCGAGCGCCCTGGCCGTCTCCATCAGGACCGCGGAGCCGCTCGACGGATCGACGCCGCCGTAGACCCACGCGTCGCGGTGGTTGCCCGCGATCACCCACTGATCGGGATGCGCCGAGCCGTTGATGCGGCCGATCACCGTCCAGACGGGACGGATCGCCTCGTCGTTCTCGATGCGCACGTGGAGCGTCACCTCCCCGCCGCGCATCGCGTCGAGGATGACGTGCGCGTCGCGTGTGGCGAGCGGCACGCTCATGATGGCCGGCAGCGCGGGTGCATCGGCGAGCGGCAGCCGTCGCGCGCCGGGCGTCGACGTCCAGCCGGGCGTCAACGGATCGCCGGGGGCGAGGAAATCGAATCCGACGCCGCCGCGCTGGATGCCCGCATCCGCGGTGTCCGCGTACATCAGGACCGCCGCGGCGCCGCGTTGCTGCGCGAGGTACACGGTGTAGCCGCGGTAGCTGTATCGAGCGGGGTAGCGGACGAGAATAATCTTGCCGCGCACGTCCACGCCGCGCGCGGAGAGGCGATCGAAGTCGGCGGCGGTGCCGGTGCCGGCGGAGACGACCGGGGCGGTGACATCGCCGCTCGCGCCGTACGCGTGGAACGCGAGTGGATCGTCCTCGCGCTCGCGCAGCATCGCGTGCCAGGGGCGCGGCGAGATCATGGCGACCGACGCGCTGCGCGGGTACGGCAGCAGCACCTGGTGCTCGACGATCTCTGCCGAGTCGAGGCCCGCCGCGAGCCACTGATCGCGGGTCCACTCGGCAAGCTCACGGTCGCGTGGCGATCCGGCGATGTGCGGCTCGGCGGTCAGGTAACGGTGGTCGGCTTCGATACGGCGGGTCGAGGGAAAGCGCGCGATGCGGCGCTCGACGTCGCGTTCGGCGGCGAGGCTGGCGGGCGCGAAGCCGTCAATCGGCGCTTCTTTGTCCGGCAGCGTCGTGTCGGGCATCAGCAGCAGCCAGGTCCCGGCGGTCACACCCGCCAGAACCGCCCAGAGCCCCGCCGGAATCCTCCCCATCGCGGCGATGCTAACACCCGTCGCCCATTTCCGAGTCGGAGTCGGATACGCCGTATGTGCGAGTCGGAGTCGGCTACAGCTCGTATCCGACTCCGACTCGCATACGGCCTGTATCCGACTCTGACTCGCATACGGCTTGTATCCGACTCCGAGTCAGGTGATGAGGCGACTCAAGGTGGCAATTGCTGCGCGCAATTGGTCGTCGCTGACGTAGGGAGCCGGCCCCAGTCGCAGTATGTCGCCGCGTGAGTCGGCAAAAACTGACGCCTGGCGCAAGGCACGCGCCAGGTCGGACGCGCGCGGCGTCCTGATGGCCAGGAAGCCGCCGCGCCGCTCCGCCGGAACCTCCTCGACGCGCGCGATGGCCGGATCGGTATCGAGCGCCTCGAACTCGCCAGCCAGAAGTCCGACCTGGCGGACGCTGATTGCCCGGAGCCGCTCGGGCGTGAGTCCCTGCGCGACGTGGAAGTCGAAAACCGCGGCCGCCCGGTAGTGAGACGTCGGATCGTAGGTCGCGCCCGCGAACGCTCCCGCGCCGACGGCATACGCGACGCCGCCACTGGGTGCCCTCGAGAGCGCTTCGAACTCCGCGAACCATCCGGTCAGGATCGGCCGAAGCGCGGTGCCCGCCGGGACTCGCAGGAAGCAGTTCCCCTCACCGAGCTGACAGTACTTGTAACCACCGCCCGTGATGAACGCGTTCTGCAGCCCCATCGCCCCGACATCGAACGGGACGACGTTCAGATGGTGATAGGCATCGATCAGGAGCGGCGTGCCGTGCCGCTCACATGCGGCCGCGACGCGCTCGAGTCCGGGCACGATCTCCGCGGTCTCGAACAGGACCGACGACATCATGACGGCGAGCGTCGCGTCGTCGACGGCGCGTGCGGCGCGATCCGCGAGGTCCTCAACCGGCCGCGCCGCCACCCGCACGGCCTCGATGCCTTCTTCTGCCAGCCGATCGAGCTGCCGCCGGATCGTGTGGAACTCGCCCGTCGTCGTGACGATCCGGCGGCGCTCGCGGAGCGGCAGCGCCGACAGCCACCGCGTGACGAGCTCGTGCGTGTTCTGGCCGAGTGCGATGTTGGCGGCCGAATCTCCAAGCAGCCGGGCGAAGCCGGCCCGCACCCGGTCCGCCTCCGCGGCGGCGCGCTCCCACTTGTCGTCGACCAATTCCGCCGCCTCGAGCCACGCGCGCTGCTGCGCCTCGAAGCCGACATCGGGCCACGCCTGATGCGAGTGGCCGGTGAGCAAGATGCGCTCGCTCACCCGGAAGCGCGAGTAGTGCGCCGCGAGTGGATTGGTCAGAGGCGGCCTCGGATCTCCCAGAGGTCGGGAAACAGCGGCTTGCCGAGCGTACCGGCAAGGTAGGGAACGCCCGCGGAGCCGCCGGTCCCGCGCTTCATGCCGATCGTGCGCTCCACCATCTTCACGTGCCGGTAGCGCCACTCCTGCAGACCCTCGTCGAGATCGACCAGGCGCTCGCAGAGCTCCGCGTTCTTCGGATCGCCGCGATAGATGTCGATGAGGATCGCCTGGATCTCGAATGACGGCTCCGCGCGGGCGGTGACGTCGCGCGACAGGTGCGCCGCCGGCACGCGATATCCCTCGCGCGACAGGTAGTGGAGAAACGCGTCCCACAACGTCGGCGCCTGGTAGCGGCGCGCCAGCGCCTCGCGCGCGCGGCTCGGCTCGGGGAACCTCTCAATCGCCTGCTCGTTCTTGGCGCCAAGCAGGAACTCGATCTGACGGAACTGATCGGACTGAAAGCCGCTCGCCGCCTCGAGCCGCGCGCGGAAGCTGAGAAACTCCAGCGGCGTCATGGTCTCGAGGATGTCGAGCTGCGCGACCATGACCTTCAGGATGGTGAGGATGCGCTTCAGCGTGTGCTGCGCGCGATGCGGTGCCTCGCTGGTCAGCAGGCGCGCGACGCGATCGAACTCGTGCAGCAGCTCCTTGAACCAGAGCTCGTAGACCTGGTGAATGATGATGAAGAGCAGCTCGTCGTGCTCGGGTCCTTCGGAGCGCGGCTGCTGCAGCGAGAGCAGCTCGTCGATCTTCAGGTAGCTTCCGTAGGTTGCCGCGGCTGTCGTGTCGGCCATTTCACTCCTGCCTGCCCCGAGCGATGTCGAGGGGCACGTCGAGGCCGACGGCCCGCATCAGCGCGATCGCGTTGCTGCGGGTGACGGGCCCCGGCTTCATGACGTAATCGAACACGATTTCTCCGGCTTCGAACCGATCGTCGAAGTGCACGTTGGCCGCGCGGGCGCCGAGCGTGGCCGCGACCTCCGTGAGCGCCAGGTCGTGAGTCGTGATCAGTCCGATCGCGCCCCGGTCGAGCAGCACGCCGAGAATCCCGGCGGCCCCGACCGCGCGATCGTGCGAGTTGGTCCCGTGGAGCAGCTCGTCGAGCAGGAACAGCAGCGGGACAGGCCCGGCGGCGAGATCCGCGAGCTCGCGAATCCGGCTGATCTCCGCGTAGAACCGCGATCGCCCTTCCTGCAGCGAGTCCTGGATCCGAAGCGTCGCCCCGATGCGCAGCGGCGAGATGTGCAGCCGCGTGGCGCGCACCGGTGCGCCTGCGAAGGCGAGCACCGCGTTGATGCCGACCGTTCGAAGCAGCGTGCTCTTGCCCGACATGTTGGATCCGCTCACCACGAGCAACTGCGGCGCGGACCCGGCGGACCCGCGGTGTCCGAG
>Ga0070698_100003721_pt1 | contig 16754 bp, 16 predicted proteins | sample KBSK1502metaG_FD_65477 | JGI IMG/M metagenome (GOLD analysis project Ga0070698, IMG submission 65477) | Corn, switchgrass and miscanthus rhizosphere microbial communities from Kellogg Biological Station, Michigan, USA - KBS K1-50-2 metaG | ecosystem: Host-associated > Plants > Roots >...
CCCACTTGACGAGTGGGTCTGTCACCCGAGTAGGTGCTCCTCGAGCTCAGCCTCGACCAACTTGCCACGCTCGTCAGCGCTCACGAACTCTGCTCTGCTGCCGGCAGCGGTTTTGGTGATGTGCAGGACGGTGGGGATTCGCTCGGCGACTGCCTTGATATGACTGACCACCACGACCAATCGGCCGGCCTGGGCGCGACTCTCGAGCACTGACATCGCCTCGTCCAGGGAGCTCGCATCGAGAGTGCCGAAGCCTTCGTCGAGGAAGAGGGCGTCAAGTTTGCCGCCGGCGCGAGCGGCAATTTCAACCAGGGCGAGCGCTAGAGCCAGGCTGGCCAGGAACGTCTCGCCACCACTTAGCGTTCCCCGCGGCCGCGGTTGATTGGTTATCCGGTGCACGACCTGGAAGTCAGGGGCAAAACCAAACTGGTCGTTGCTCATGGCTCCCAGCAGTTGCGACGCCACGGCGAGAAGGTTGCGCTGCCGCGTATCGATGACGTGCCGGATGAACTGGTTGTCGGTCGTCAGGCGGCCCAGCTCTTCGAGATCGACAACGAACCGACGGCCAGCCGCCAGGCTTGCATCCAGAGTCGCGGCCGGTTGGATCTGAGCTGACGCCAACTTGTGGTCCTTCTCTGCCGACCTCTTGTCAGCTGCCGCCGCGATCACGGCTTGGTCGAGCGCCTTACGGTCTTTCATCCCCTCCTTGACCAAGACAGCGTCGACTTGGGCATCGAGCTCCGCCGCTTTCAAGGTCAGGGCATTTACTTCGCCGCTGGCGCGACCCTCCGCCTGTTTGGCAACGGATTCGATGCGCTCAATGCGTTTGGCGGTCTCGCCGAGGCCAACCCCACCGTCGATATCAGGGGAATTCTTGTGCCCAAGCACCGCGAGAACGTCGTCGAGGCGCTGCTTCAGGAGTTCGGCGTCTTTGATCAGCTTGGTCGCAGGAGCATTCACCTCTCGTTGGTAGCGTTCCTGCAAGACCTGTTCCGATTTTTGAGCGTCTTTGACGGCCGCACGTGCGGCTTCCAGGCTTTCCACGTGGCCTTGCATTTCTTCCCGCCGCGCTGCCAGCAGTTTGGCGGTAAGGGGCGCTGACGCCGTGTCCGCTTTGTCAGGTGCCCCTATGAGAGTCGCGATACGTCTCAAATCGTCAAGCGCCTGCTTGCGGGCGGCGCCAATTTTGGCCTGACGATCTTTGTGGGCGGCGTCGTCCTTGACCAGCTGCGACGCGCGCTGTTGACTTTGGGTTTGAGCCGAACTCAGCCGACGCAGCGCTTCAATTGTCGCCGGCTTGGCTGCATCAAGTGCGGTTCGCGCTAGTGTCCCGCGATCCACGACCGGCCTAAGCAACAAGGCATCGGTCGACTCGAGCGATGCTGCGGGCATGCTGCGGTGTAATTCGTTAAGAGCAGCGGTCAACAACTGGCCGAGCTCGTCGGAACGAGTCGTAAGTCTCTTAAGTTCGTCTTGGGCTCCGGTCACCTTGGCGTTGGCGGCGGACAGCGCGGCCTCAGCCTGGCGTACCGCCGCTTGTGCTTGTCCAACGGCTTCGTTTGCCCCGGACGGAGGCGCAGCCGGTGGATGATAGTGAGGAGGCAGCGTGCGATCGCAGATGGGACAGGGGTCGCCGGGCTTGACTGCGCGGCCGGCCGTAGCGGCTGCCGTGGCCAACAGTGATGCTTCACGCGCGGCCTCGGCTTTGGCGAGTGCCTTACGCAGGTCGGCGGCTTGCCGGTCGCATGTGACCGCCTTCTTGCTGAGTTCCTTTTCTTCCGAGCGCTTACCGGCAATCGCGCCCGCCGCGAGTTTCTGCTCGTTGTGCAGGCGCCGACACTCCGCCAATTGATTCCGAGCCACCTGATAGGCCTCCGTGAGAGCCTGGTGTTCGTTGCTGAGTTTGGTCTCTTTGGCGGTTGCGCCTTCGTATTCCTTCTGTAGTCGGGGCAGCTCCTTGTCGAACTTGGATAGAGCTGCACGTTCCTCGGTGAGCTTGTCCTTGGCGACCGTCAGCTCGCGTTCGTCCTGCTCTGCGGCCGCTTGATTGCGCTCGATCTGATCGAGAGTCGCTGAGGCGGCAGCGAGATCCTCAGGACCGACACGATGAGCCCGGGCCTTTTCGATGATGTCGGCCGCTTTCGTCTCGGCCGTTTGGGCAGCGGCAAGTGCTGTAGATGCAACTTTGCGGTCGCTCGCGAACTTATCGGCGAGCGGCAGCAGTGCCATGAGTGCCAAGGCCGGTCGTGGTGACCTGGTCAGCTTTTGCAATGGATCGTCAAGGGCCCGCGCCGCGCTCGATATCGCCTTGGATTCTTCGCCGAGCCCAGACACCTTGTCCGCGATCTTTTGCAGGGCACCCGCTCGCTTCTCGGCGGCAGCAACAAGCTGCGCGCTTTCCGCGGCTGTCTTGGCAGGGTCGGGCATGTATTGCTGGCGAGCCTCGGCGAGATCAGCTATGAGCCCTAGTGCTCGGTTCCTCGCCGCCTCAGATCGTTTTCGTGCCTCCTCGATCTCCCCCAGATGAAAGATTCCCTTGAGGATTCCGGTCCTATCAGCTGGTGTGGCGTTGAGTAGCACCTGGAAGTCTCCTTGGGGAAGAGCGACCGCCGATTTGAAGACCCGGTAGGTCATGCCCAGAAGGCGTTCGATTGCCGCATCAACGTCACTCTCGCGATCAAGGGTGGTGAACTTGGGGTCGCTCAGGCACTGTAGGCGGCTGATCGCGGGCGGTGATTGAGAGCGGGAACTCGAGCGGGTAACCCGATACACCTTTCCCGCCACCTCGAAGTCGAGCTCAACCGTCATCGTGTGCATGCCGTCGGCGATGAGAGGAGTAACGTCGCGTTCGCTCCAACTCGTTTTCTTCCAGAGGCAGAAAGAGATCGCGATCAGGATGGTGCTCTTGCCGCTGCCAGTCACCCCGGTGATTGCGAGCAGCTCGATGTCATTGAGCTTTATCTCCTGGCGTTGGCGGTAGCTGCGAAAGCCCTCCAGAGAGAGCCGAAGGGGCCTCACGCAGAAGGGGCGGAAACGGTCTTTGGTTTGAGCGACTGAACCGCCTTCTCCAGCGCTGCGAGCTCCAGCAGCGCAGGTTCGGTGTCACTCTCAACCGACTCGATAAGCGAGCTGAAGATAGATAGAACACGGTCCGCGGAACCTTCCCTTGTGCCCACCGCTGTCAAGAAGTCGTGGAAGGCCTCGGTGAATGTTGGCTCGGCTTTGCGCACCACATCACCGGGGCCAAGAACCTGCAGTCTGCGCGAGGCGTTCCTTTCGTAGACGGCCAAAAGTTGAGCTTGAGGAAGGAGCTCCTGTACCTGCTCCTGCAGGTTCAGCACCGCAGACTCGGTATCAACCGTGACCAAACACAGAGCGTTGGCGACCCGGTCGGCCTGCTCCCCAATCTGATCGATCGTGCCTTCCACGGTCTTGAGCTGGCGACCTCCGCCGATCTTGTGGATCTCAATCTGCGGGGGCCGGCCTGGCGTGATTTCTACTGTGACCGTCTCCTTGGTCTGCCCAGCTTCTCCGAAATCGAGCTGAATCGTCGAGCCCGCATAGCGACCGGGAACCGTCCCCGGCAACTTCTGCGGCTTGTGGATGTGTCCGAACGCGGCATAGCTAACCTGGGGGAGCCTTTCCATGCGAGTGGCATATGACTCTGTGACGTGAATCTGCCGCTCGGTGTTTGACATCGTCGCCCCTGTGACGTGGAGATGGGCGGCGAAGAGGAGCACATGTCGTTTGGGGTCGTAATCGCGGCTCATCGACTCATAGAGCGCATCCTCGATGTGCTGAACGCGGTCGGTGTAGTTCGTCATGCGGATCTCGGCGCGCTCATCGGCGTCGATCATCCGATTCCCGTGAATGAAGGGCACGCTGGCCAGCCTCACGACCTCGCCGGTCTCGGCCGGAAATTCGAGGACGCCGCCAGCCGCAGCAGGTTTGGCCTGGGAGATGAAATGCAATCGGTGCTCGCGGCCCAGTAGTCGCATGAACAGCTCGAAAAGTGCCGGCGAATCGTGGTTCCCGCAGATCACCACCGTGGGGGCGATGGCAGCGAGCTCTTTCAACGCATCTACGCCGCGAGTCAGGTCGAGGTACGAAGGTCGCAGCTGATCCCAAACGTCTCCTGAGTGAATGATTAGGTGCGGCTTGTAGTTTCGGGCCAGCTCGATGATCTCGGCCAGCACGACGTCGTGCTCGGCATTGCGGTCGAACCCATAGCAGGCCTTGCCGAGATGCCAATCGGACGTATGCAGCAACCTCATTTCTTGAGGCGTTCGAACGCGTCGGCCTGCTGCTTGGCTCTCACCTCCTTACTGACGCCGGTGTCTTCGGCGGTGCTTGTCGAAAACGCCGGGAAGGGAAACCGGATCGGAATTGGCGCGGGGATCAATGGTTGGTCGAGCACCATCAAGCCGGGCAAGAACCTGGTCGCCCGCTCCCGGAGTTCGGGTGATAGGAACTTGTAGCCCTCGGCTTCGCCGGAGGCCAAGCGGCCAACCACGCTGACCGCAGCGTTAGAGACGACCGTAGGTTCGACGGTGGCTGCAGACTGCTGCGCCCCGACTAATATCACGCCAAGGCTGCGGCCTCGGGCTGCTACGTCCACCAGTAATTCCTTGATCGGGCTACGTCCTTCGCGCGGCGCGTACTTGTTGAGCTCGTCGAGCACGATGAAGCGCAGAGGCTCGCGGCCGCGACCCTGCTTCTCTTCGAAGATTCGCGAAACCAACGCACCGACGACGAAGCGCTGCGCGTCGTCGTGGAGCGAATGGATATCGACAACCGTGACAGGCTCATCGAGCTGGACTTCGGAAGCGCCGAGCGCAACCAGGTGGCCGATTCGGGGCGCCTGGGCGTAAAGGCGGCGAAGGAAAGCCAGAGCCGTCCCCATCTGCACGCCGGCGGCCCAGTGATTGTCTAGCGCGCCATCCTCAGGAGCAAACAGCGGAGTGAGGAAGTCGATGAGATCGGAGAAGCTGCGGAAGGGGTGGCCCTCATCAGCCTTGCGCGGCGGGCGCTTCTCTTGCAGGACCCGGTCCATATTGAACGACGAGCCATCTGGGGGCGGAGCGAGAAGGACTGCACCGTCCTCGTTCTCCAGAGGGTAGGCCCACCGTGCGAGCTGTACTCGTACCCTTTGCTCAACGAACGAGAGCTGGTTACGTGGGTCGTCAGCTTCGGGTAGGCAGTAACGCAACAGACCCTGGCGGATGAACTGCTGCGGTGTCCAGGCGTACGCAACGACTTCGCCGGTGTCTCGAGAGTTGATGTCTGTGGCCAGGCTACCGGCAGTGCTCGACTGAGACCGCGGGGCGTAAAGGCGGACACGCTCGAACGGACCCGGTTTGTCGACGCCGAGCGCGGCCCATTGTTCGGGCGCTCCAGCCTTGCTCTCGTAGCGCGCATTAGGTCGATCAATGTGGAGCAGGTCCTCGCCCTTGACGTTGAAGACGACGGCGCGCACCAACGGGCCCGACTTGCCGAGAAGCGCGCGCCCGGCCTCGGTCTCAAAGAGCATATAGAGGAAGAAGAGCCCGAAAGACGTCTTCGTGGCCACGCCGGAGATACCAGAGATCGAGAGGTGGCCACCCTTCTCGCCATTGATAAAGGAGAAGTCTGCGAACACTGGTAGGCCGCTCTGGTCGACCCCGATCGGTAGCGGCTGCTCCATCTGGTCAAGAAAGAGTGCGTTCTCGCGATGTGCTCCGGACGCGCGCTTGACCGCTGCTCCAGGTTTGGGCGGCAGCCACAGTTCGGGAACGGTGCGCAGGACTGACACCTCTACGCTTGAGGACATCAGGCCAGGCATTGTCATGCCCTGGGTGATTCGCTCCGTGTCACTGGCGAACTCTGCGCCTTCGATCGAGTTGCGGCCCTCAGTCACGATTCCGTAGTGGTGCAGCTCAGTGCCATCGGGCAAGGTCTGGCTTGTGACCACCAGTTCATCGAGCTGGACGACCTGGTTCGCGGCGAGGACAATGGCGAACTCCCTGGTCGTCGAGTCGACAGATCCGTCGATGACTCCGAGCACGTCGGACTCCTCTGACCCGTTGGGATGGATCGCCATCAGTGAACTCCTTGTGGTGTCAGCCCGCTGGAGACTGCTTGCCGAACGGCGCGGAAGGCGAGTCCGGGATGGCCGAGCAGGTGACGTAGGTGGGATTCCAGGGCCCCGATCGGTTGCAGATTCTGGGGCGCGCGCGGGTCGCGGTGGAGGATGCCGGCGAAGCGAGGCAGAGTAGCGGCGAGCCTGTCACACAATTCGACCGCCGCCTTCAAACCGGCACTCTGCGGCACTTCGAGACGGACAATGCCCGCCCAGGGTCCGGATAGACCGCTGGAGGGAACCAGCCTCAGATAGCAGCTGTAGCGATCGTTGCGAAGCCGGAACAATGATGTACGTTCGCCAGCCCCCAAACCGGGGATGCGCATGTGTTCCTCGGGGGGCAAGAGCATCCGGTGGTGGGTCTTTATGTAGCCGGCAGCAGGATGGGCGAGATCGCGCGAGCGAACGTAATGCAACGGACCGTCGGCGATCGTCAGCCCGTGCGTGTCCGCCATCCTCTCCGCGAGCATGCCCTCACCTCTGCGCATGCGCTCCTGCAGCTCCATCAGAGGCGCATCCGGCTCCGTTGAGGCAATTGATTTCGTGTCCCAGCACCAGCCCCCCGTGACATCGGAGAGATCTCCTGTCAGGCCGGATCCCCAAATAACCAAACGTTGGACAAGCATGTCCGCGAACTCGATCGATTTTTCGGTGGCGATCACCGCGCCGCAGGCGTGGCTGCCGGCCACCCCGCGAGCGACAACTCCCGTCTTCGAATCCTGTTGATAAAGCGCCGCTTCGCCTCGCCGAACTCCGTCGACGAAGACTATCGGGAAGGCGGGTCTGATCTCGGGCCGGTGGGACTCCAGGCGCCCGCCGTCTTCGACAAGCTCCACCTGTTCAGCGCCTTGATCCTCTGGCCGGACCAGATAGGGAGCGCCGTACGCGGCCTGCCAGTCCTCAACGTAAACAGTCACTACGGATCCTCCCGAGCGCTCCCCACGACAGGGGGCGGAACAGATGTTTGCGAGCAGTATGGGCCTATAGCCGAGAGCATGATCCATTGCTTAGCGGGGAAGAGGAATTTGCCTTAACAAGCATCCCTACGGAGGATCGACCCCGCGCGGTCCCGAAATATCCTGGGGTTTCGTTCGCCGACGAAACTGGTTGCGATCAGGCCACGAAGCGGTGGTGATTGTGCCAGTCCAGGAACTCTGGATTCGGGCGATCTGTCGGTCGACCAGGCACGAGCAACTTATGGCCAGTCATAGCCAGATACTCCTCGCCGTTGTGGAACTCGTCCCTCAAACGCTTGCTCACGATCACGTCCATTTCGGGTGACACGGTGAGGTAGCCGCGGTCGAAGAGCGCGTGGAGATCCCGGCGCAGCAACAGCCCGTTGTCGATCCTATGCTCTCCGCCCTCCGCATACGGCTTTATATGCCCGGCTTCGAGAACTGGTAGGACGCGCTCGCCTGTGATTGCGCACCGACGTGCGTAGGCATCGATGATCGCAGCCTGGAAGGATCCCTGGCCGAGGCGCGGGAATTTGAATACGGGGGGACCGTACCGCGGTCCGATTGCTTCCCCGACAGCAACAACGCCGACTACTGGCGGCTGCGCAGCCAGTAGAAGTCTGATCTTCTCCCATAGCGATTTTCCCGGCTCCTCATCCAGTCGGTATCCGCGTCCAGATTGAATTGGCGCCTTCCAGTCGGGTGCCTCGATCCAATCGGACTCTTCAAAGAATGCCGGCTGCTCCAGCAAGATGCAGCCAATCTCGTAGTCATCGGTCGGCGCCGATACCTTTCGGTATTTCTCCACGCGGTTCCTCATCTCTAGCAGCGACGATGCGCCGTTCTTAGCCCCGAACGCCTCCCACGCCATGCTTACGGGCAGGCTCACGTGACGGGCGAAGAAGCCAACGCCGACGATGCGGCTTCGAGGGCTATGCAGCTTGAACAGGAATGGTTCGCCTGGCGCCAGGGCTCGAAAGCTGTGCGGACTCGGCTGCCAGAAATTGACCTCATCAATGCCGGCGAGCTTTCGGAGCTGACTGAACCAGTCCCAGTCCGTGATGCCCACATAAGCGATCGGCGACCGGTAGCCGCTGGCCATCTCGCGTTAGCCGGCTTTGCGGAACCGCTCATACCGCTCGGCCAAGAAATCAGCGTTCGGTCGCAGAGCCCTCTGGCGTGGGACGGTGATGGTCTGGCCTTCGAAGCCCTGTAGGCCGACTTTGAGCATTGGGCCATCAACCTCGAGCAACACGTCATGTCGTACTTCGACTTTCAGGTCGGGCCGAACACCCAGGATGTCGGCATCGAACGCAGCGTGGTGGAGCTTGCAAAGTGACAGTCCATTCGGCACGACAGGTTCACCTAGGGGATGCTTGTCGGGCAGGATGTGCGCTGCGTCCAGCAGCTCCCAATGCCGCAGCCGGCATACGGCGCACGTCTCTGCATATGCGTCCAACACACGGACCCTGAACAGCGACTGATGCAGACGCTTATTCATCAATACGGCGAGATACGCACGCCTGGGGGCGTCACCCAAGGTCATGGCTGACCCCTCGACGCCCGAAGTGTCTTCGGTCAGGATCGTGAAGGTGAGCTTGGCGGGATCGTCGCCGACCACATAGACAGGCCATTCAGCGTGATAGAGACCAGGTCGGTGGCCATGAAAGTAGATCAGCGGCACGTGATCCCCCATAGCTCGGCGAAGACCGGCATTGTCCGGGTGGCGGGGATCGGATCCTCTGTACCTGTAGTGGACACCCTCGTACGTCGGCTCGTCCTCATAGGGCCTTTCCTTGCCTGGCACCTCCGGGACGGTGGTGATGCTTAATGGGAGCTCACAGATAGCTGGCTTGAAGATGCCTTGAGGTCCAAGTAGCGGAACGCGCCGCCCGTCAAACTCGAATCCTTGTGCCAGCACCGACCGCGGGAGCACCGAGCCTCCGTGCAGAGCGGTCTGCTCCCTCAGGAAGCTGAAGGCTGCCACCCTGACGGCACTGTCGAGATCGGCTCCCACTGGGCCGGAATGTTATCTGCGACACGCCGCTCCGAACGGCCACCTTAATGGGCTGGGTTGGCGCCGCCCATCCGCCCGGCGTAGGTTCCGCCGATGGACCGTGTCGCGGACGACCGTCAGCTGCTCGAAGGCCTGATCGGTCGAGCGGCATCGCGCCCGTTGAAGCGGGACCTCTCGCAACTGCTGGAGGCTAGCGAAACCGAGTTGGCCTCTCTGGGTTTGCCTCGACCGGCCAGACGTCGACTGCTCGCTTGTGCTGAGGTAGCGCGTCGGTACCAGCCGAAGGCCTCGGTCCCAGAACCCATCACGACACCAGCTCAGGCTCTTGCCCACCTGGGTCGGCTGCGTTCCGGCGGCCGGGAATCTCTGGCGGTCCTGCTGCTGGACATTCGGCTCAGCCTGCTCGCTGTTGAGGTGGTTGCGACTGGAACCGTTGCTCACGTATCGGTCGAGCCTCGTGAGGTGTTCGCGCCGGCCGTAACTGCCGGTGCGAGTTCTGTCGTGCTAGCGCACAACCATCCGTCCGGAGATCCCCAGCCCAGTGCTCAGGACGTCGAGTTCACTCGCGCGATGGTCGAGGCCGGACGGGTCCTTGGGATCGACGTACTCGACCATCTGATCGTATCTGCGAGGAGTTACTTCAGCTTCCAACGCGCCGGGCGCCTCTGAGGCTGACCCTAACGCTCCACAAGATCTGTAGATAGCCCGGGTCTCCCGGAGCCAGAAGTGGCGGCGACAGCGTCTTGGAAGGCGGGCATCTACTCGACGACACGCCCGTCGGCCGGGGTCACAAGGCCGCACTCAGCCGCGCCGCATGAGTCCGGGGAGCTTGCCGGGCGACAGCCGGACGCCCGCTGGACGACCTCGCGTGAATACGGAAGTCGTTCCGAAGTCGCACAGAAGTCGTCTTGCCCTGGGCATTGGCGGCTAGACGCCGGTTGTCGCGCCTCGTCGCGGCTGAAAGGAGCTCGCTGGCGCCCGCTAGACGCCCGCTGAGCGCTCGCAGGACGCCCGCTAGAGACCCTCCGTGAATACGGAAGGCGTTCGGAAGGCGTTTCGCCGCGACCGCTTTTGACCATGTCGATGTGGATTGTTTAGGTATGAAGCGCGGCTGGGCGCACAACCTACTGGCGAACCACCTTCCCGCTGCGGGTGCGATCGAGAAGGTGGGAACTCGGAGCACGGAAGGTGGACGGAAGGTGTTTCGCGCCCGCGTGCCGGCGTCCCGAATTCAGACAACCTGGCACCCAACTCCTCCAACCACGTGTCAGAGGGCGCCCCGAAGGTGGACGGAAGGTGGGCGACTGGTACAGAAGTTGCTGCGAATCCGGGCGGCTGCGACGCCGGAGCAAGTCTCAAGGAGGGTAATCACTTGAAGTTCGTCGGGGCTGGGGACGGCAATAACGACTGCGCGCGGTTAGCTGACCGCCGAGTGGCGGGTTTCTCGCCCTGGTTTGCCCCCCAAACGGGACTCTGCCGGCTCTCGGGGAGCGCTTCTCCAATACGGCGGGCGCACAGCGGGCGCACAGCGGGCGCTTTGGTCTGGCAAGAGTCGTTCTGGAGTCGTTTTCAACCCTTGGTCCGATGCCGCGAACTCGGATTGGTCTCTTCCAAACGCCTCTAACCGGCCTCCGAAGCCGCCCAGGAGTCGGGTTGGAGTCGGTCTGGAGTCGCCCTTGCGATACAGAGGGCGTCGTGAAGCCACTCGTCTGCAACGGTGGAGCGAACACAAAAGGGGTGAACGCATGAACGGAGTCAGTCGCATACCGCAAGTCGTATCGGTAACCGCATCACATCTCTTCGCACCCTGCCTCGCGGGGGCCGGAGCCACGCCTCAGCCTGGGGAGCAGCAAGCGGAACAGCTTCAGCGGATCGTCGACGCGATCAACACCACCCTCCAAGGACTGGTGCTCGTCCTGAGCCACGCCGCGGTTGTCGCCTTCCACGTCGTCCGTGTCGCCGCACTGCCTCTGGCGGTGCTGTGGCTGTTCATCAAAGTCGGTGGCCCGCGCCTCCATCAGACCATGCGACAAACCCGCCTGGTCAGCGTGCGGATCATCCCGCCGGCCGAGGCTATCTACGAGCCGGCGCGCTGGGTCGTCCTCTTCAGGATCCTGTACGCCATCACCCTGCCTTGGTGGAAGCGGGCGATGTTCGGCCAGCGGTGGCTCACGTTTGAGCTAGAAGCCGTTGAGGGCCAGCTGATCGCCCGCTGTACGTTCGCCAAGGACGTTGAGCGCCTGGTGACTAGAGCCCTGCGAGGCGCCTTGCCAGGTGCAGACGTGGTGCCAACCGAGGTCTCGGCTCGCAGTGCGGGCAGGCAGGCTGCTCGTGCCCGCGTAATGCTCTGGCGCGAAGACATCTACCCCCTCAGCGGATCCGCTACCGATTTGCTGGCGGCAGCCGCTCAGTCGCTCGCCGAGGCTGGCGACGGAATGATCCAGATTGCGATGGAGCCGGACACCGGCTGGGAGAAGCGCGCGGCTAAGCGCCTGGACCAGATCACCGGAATTGACAGACACGAAAGCCTGCTTTCGAAGCTGATCCGCCTGCCCATGGATCTCCTGTACGACTTTTGGTTCAGCTACCCCAAACAGACCCCGACCTCCGCACCTGCGCGGCGCCGCGATCAGCCGTTGCCCTCAGGGCACAAAGCCACCAAGGCCTGCTGGCGCGTTGAGGTCCGGCTGTGTTGTTGGGGACCGACCACGAAGGCGGCCATCCCCGGCTTAAAGCCCGTCGTCGCAGGCTTCTATGCCGCCGGAGGCGAGAACTGTCTCCGCCCAGAGATGGTGTGGTGGTCGCCGTACTTCGACAAGGCGCTGGAGAGGCGTCTTGGTCCAGGCCGATCCTCAATGGTGCTCTCGCCCGAGGAACTGCCACTACTGTTCCATCTCCCACTGGCCGACGTCCCGATGGATTCAGCACGCGTTCGGATCATGCCTCAGCGACGACCTGTAAATCGCAGCGGCACCTCGATCTCCGACTTGGACGGTGCGGTCAAGGTGCAGGTGAAGATCAGCCAAGCGGAGCGGCGCGAGCACGTCCACATCCTCGGCCCCACGGGGGTCGGGAAGAGCACGATGCTGCTGAACCTGGCGCTGCAGGACATCGATACCGGTGAGGTCGGCGTCGGCGTCATCGATCCCAAGGGCGACCTGGTCCGCGACCTGCTTGAGCGCATTCCGTCGAAGCATGCGGACCGAATCGTGCTGATCGATCCCTCGATTCGCGAGCGCCCGATCGGGCTGAACGTCCTCGAGTGTCCGGACCAAACCCAGCGTGAGCTCGTCACCGACGGCGTGGTCACGATCTTCCGTAAGAGCTTCGAGCGATTCTGGGGACCGCGGACCGATGACGTACTCCGTGCCGCGCTGCTCACGCTGCTGCGACATCCCGGGACGACGCTCACTGAGGTCCCGCTGTTGCTCCTCGACAAGCGGGTGCGCTCGAGGCTGACCCGAAACCTTGGCGACCCAGTGGGTCTCAAGCCGTTCTGGCAGGAGTACGACGCCCAAAGCGACGCCCAGCGACTACAGACGGTCGGCCCGGTGCTCAACAAGCTGCGGACATTCCTCCTTCGGTCGACGGTGCGAAACGTCCTTGGCCAGAGCACATCGACAATTGACCTGCAGCAGGTCATTGATCGGCAAGGCATTCTGTTGGTGAATCTCGCCAAAGGCGAGCTAGGCGACGAAACGAGCCGCTTGCTGGGCGCCTTCGTGATGTCACGGATCTGGCAGGCGGCGACAGCGCGATCGAGCCGCCCTGAAATATGGCGCCCCGACTTCAACCTGTACCTCGACGAGTTCCACGACTACTTGTATCTTCCGCAGTCGATCGACGAGATACTCGCCCAGGCGCGCGGTTACCGGCTCAGTCTGACTCTTGCCAATCAGCACCTCGCGCAGCTGCATGAGTCGACTCGACAGGCACTCACCGCCAACGCCCGCACCCGCGTCGTGTTCCAGCTAGGGCCTGATGACGCACGGGCTGTGGCGCGGGACTTCGAGCCGATGACTATCCATCAATTGCAATCGCTTGCTCGTTTCCAGATTGCGGTTCGTCTGAACATCGACGGTCACACGTCGCCCCCGTTCACCGGCGTGACCTTGTCAGCGCCGGCGGCACTAGGTGAAGGTCATGCCAACGAGTTGAAGTTCAAGAGCGCGCAACGCTACGGCCGCCCGGTTGCCGAAGTCGAGGCGGAGATCCTCGCCCGCCTCGAGGGCTTTGGAGCCAGCGGGCCCTTCAAGGAGATCGCATGAACGCTGCGCGCAATCTTTCGCGCCTCCAACTCGGAGGGCCTTCGCGCGTCATTTCGCGCCATGGCGCGAATGGGCATCGCAGTTCAAAATTGGCGATTTCCTCCCCGGGACTGTCTTCCACTCTCGAACTTCGAACAGATGACCAAGCTCATTCGTCGGGTGCTGACCACTCCGTAACTCCACGGGACGTGGCCATTCTCATGGCACTCGATTCGTACCGGTACCTGGACCGCAACCAAATCCAGACGCTCTTCTTCACAGGTCCGCGTAGCTGCCAGTACCGGCTCCGATGGCTAGTCCACCTCGGACTCATGCACACCTGGCGCGTGGTCATGCGACCAGGACGCGTGTGCCGTGCGTCGATCTTTCTCTTGTCGCGGCGGGGCGCGGCCGCGCTGGCGGAATGGATCGACGCCGAACCGCTGGCGATCGTGCGCCGGGCGGAGCACGCGCTTGAGCGGCGGTTTCACCTGGTCCATCAGCTGGAGGCCAACCAGTTCTTCGTCGACCTGGCTGCTGTAACTCGTGGGTTATCGGACTGTGGCGTGTACCACTGGGTCGGCGAGCACGGCGTGGCTACTGCCTACGCCGAAGGCGATGAGCGGGGTCCCATCCCGGATGGATGGGGCCGGCTCCTCACGCAGGACCGCGAGGTACTAGTCCATCTCGAGTGGGACCGCGGCACTGAGCAGCCGCGTCGCCTTCGAGCAAAGGTCATCGGGTACGCGGCGTACTTCACCGATCGGCCGGCCGCTGGCGCCAACCAGGTCTTGTTCGTTGCGCCGACCGAAGAACGCGAGCGGCAGATCCTCAGCTTGATCCGCGATTACGTAGATCCGGACCGAGAGTGCTGCCGTTTCTGGACCACAACGACCGCCTTCATTGCGGCGTCGGGTCCGCTCGGCGAGATCTGGGCCGGCGGTGGATCCCGGCGGGTCGGCTTGAAGGCAATGGATGGACTGTCTCGCTCGGAACGTGACGTCGACGCGAGCATCGGCAAGCCGGGGTGGTGGCTGCGACGGCCAGGTGGAGCTGCAGGCTCGTGAATTTGCGAGGGGTCAGGGTCGGACCCCCGAATTTCAAAGGAGTGTGGGAGTAATGAGTAGTCCAGCAGCAGTCAGAGATAGCCGCGTAGGTTTGGTCGTCGTCCTGTCACCTGACGCGGTCCGCATCGCCTGCGCCGCGAGGGGATGGAGTTTGTCCGAGCTCGCACGCCGAGCTCGCATCTCGCGTCCGACGTTGGCAGCCGCATTGCGAGGCCAGCCGGTGCGAGCACGGACCGCCTGGAAGCTGGCCCATGCGCTGGAGCAGCAGCCTTCGGCGCAACTATCGGAGCTGCTGGGAGCTGCATGAGCGTGAGCGGTGATCTGGGTGAATGCGCTCGGACGCTGGTGCAGGCGGTCTTCAGACTCGCCTTCTGTGACTACATCGGCATCGCGTACGGCCACGATGAGCCAGGCCCCGATAAGTGGATCGGACTCAATGCTGCGTGGCAAACGGACGCCGAGAAGTTCCTGACAAGCGTTTGGGGAGCTCACCTCGCGGATCTCGCCGGCATGACTGCGAACATGATTTGGAAGCAAGCACAGCGAGATCTCCCTCACCGCCCCGCGCGACTCCTTGTGAAACTCGAGGGGCCAAAGTCTGACCCCCTTGTGTCAGCTTCGGCGCTCGACCCCGGTCTTGTCGGAGCTCATGCTGAGGTTCGACGTGCAGCGTGACCCCAACCCTCGACAGCTCCAGGAACACTTCGATCGGGCCGCGAAGCTCCGGGGCGAGCTGCGAAAGAAGGAGAACCGGATCAAACGTCAAGCGCAGCAACTGGCGTGGGGCTTGGCGGCGCTGATGGAGCCCGGCCACAGCCATCACAGGATTGGTTTGAGCATTCACGCCTTCGACGTAGAAGGTCGTACGTGTCTGGCAAGCGGGTACCTTGAAGAGCAACGAGACAAGTTCGAGTACAGGTATGCGGTCCTGTGCGGAGGTGAGGCCGCACGGCGGGCGCTAAAGACGGCGCAGCTCGATCCAGGCGACTCAGACGAGCCTGGGCCGCATCGACGAATCGGGCTGGCCACCTATGAGGACTACGAAGACTTCGTCGAACGCCTTCCGCGATTCGTGAAGGACGTGATCCGAGACCTCGAAGCACAGGTCGAGCACGCGAAGGCGATTGAAGACTCAAATCAAGCTGTGGGAAAAGAGATTCGTTCGGCCGCGAAGCGATTCCGTAGAGGTGCGGCCGATATACCCACCGGCTGACGGCGTTCACCAGCGCAGCGCCGCTAAGCCTTCGAACGGTTCGGACGGGCCGGCGTATTCACAATCTCGAGATCGGCCTATGTCTACGCCCACACGCTGGCCGGCAGCAAATTGGCGGACGAAGGCAATCAGGACCACTATCGACTCAGTTCGCCTCTGATGCGCGATCCAATGTTATCGACGACTTTCCAAGGCTTGAGGACAGGCCCTGCTGCGCCGTATATCGCCGTTTCACCGAGATACAGCCGAGAGCTCGGATGGCCGACGCCGGCCTCAAGCTCCTGCGGATGTGTGAGTTCCAGCAAGTCGGCCATGGCCCCTAAGCGCCGGAGTCCGGTCCGACCTCGGCGAAGTTTGGTCGCGTAGACAAGTACGGCAGGCCAATCAAGGTTCGGGTGGGCGCGTGCCAGAACACGTGCCAGCTCAGGTATTCCACCCATCCGCTTCGGTTGTATCGCTCCATCAAGGACCGTTCGCTCAGGGTCTGATATGCGAACTTGCCAGCCAGCGATGGCCTCTACTCGCAACCCCACATCGGAGTATTCGCGTTGGTAAAGGAGCACGATCGGCGTCGATCCCCAAGCCCGAGGACGATGCACGCCAAGCGGCACGGCAGCTTGAACACGGCCCGGCCTGTCCGGCGTGAGACCGTGCTGGTAGGCGGCCGATCTGAAGGCGACATAGTGCTTCGCCTTCCAGCCGGCTAGTGCTGGCCAAGGATCGTCAACCGGAAATCCGCCAGTCTCGGCAGGCAGGAACTCGTAGACACCCCGCGCCACGCGACGAAGCCAGTGCTTCTTCGCGAGATCGGACAGGACATTCGATGCCGCCGGCTCCGCCCAGGCGAAGTGGTCCACCACCTCTCTGGACGTAATCGATCGGCGGCGCTCAGCCTCAAGCCAGCCGACAACTTCAGCCTGGCGAACTCCAAGCGTTCTTGCCGGAGTCTCACTCATTTGCTACCGCTGATAGCCGATTCTATATGTCATGGCTAGAATTTACTATCGTCACTAGCAGCAACTCCCTGCGACTTGCATAAATCGCAAGTTCAAGCGATTATATCCACATCGAAGTTGGTAGAACTGCAAGTGATGGGAGGTTATGAATATGGCGAGGTATCGTGAACCGGTCGCCCT
>Ga0070698_100003722_pt1 | contig 16754 bp, 15 predicted proteins | sample KBSK1502metaG_FD_65477 | JGI IMG/M metagenome (GOLD analysis project Ga0070698, IMG submission 65477) | Corn, switchgrass and miscanthus rhizosphere microbial communities from Kellogg Biological Station, Michigan, USA - KBS K1-50-2 metaG | ecosystem: Host-associated > Plants > Roots >...
CGCGCCAGCCGGACCGCGGTGAAGCCGTCGGTGCCGTGGACGTGGGGCAGGCAGCGGATGATCCCGGCTCCGTCCGGCGCCACCGGGAAGTCCGCCGGGGGATCCACCCGCCACTCCGGATGGTCGTCGAGGAACGATCGCACGATCTGGTCGTTCTCCTCCGGCTCGAGCGAGCAGGTCGCGTAGACGAGACGTCCGCCCGGGCGGGCCAGCGTGGCGGCCGCCGCCATGATGCCCCGCTGCTTCTCGGCTAGGCGGCCGAGGTCCGCCTCCTCACGGTTCCACTTCACGTCCGGGTTGCGCCGCAGCACGCCCAGGTTCGAGCAGGGGGCGTCCACCAGCACCCGGTCGCAGCGGCCCTTCCATCGGCCGGAGACCGCGGCGACGACGCCTCCGTGGGCCTCGACGATGTCGATGCCGAGCCGGGCCGCGGCCTGGGTCAGCAGGCGCAGCCGCGCCGCGTGCGGGTCCATGGCCACGATCCGCCCCCGGTTCTCCATGAGCTGGGCGAGGTGGGTGGTCTTGGTCCCGGGCGCCGCACAGGTGTCGGCGACCAGCTCGCCGGGCTGCGGGTCGAGCAGCCGCGAGATCAGCATCGACGCCTCGTCCTGGATGGCGCACCAGCCCGCCGCGAACGCGGCCCAGCGGCCCACCGCGCCGCGGCGCACGGTGAGGCCCTCGGGAGCCAGCGTGGTCGGATCGGTCTCGGCCAGCTCCTCGTCGCGGAGGCGGGCGGCGAGATCCTCGCGGCTGATCCGGAGGGTGTTGGCCCGGATGGTCACCGGCGGGCGCTCGTCGAGCGCGGCCATCAGGCGCTCCGCCTCCTCCATTCCGTAACGGTCGATCCAGCGTGCGGCCATCCAGTCGGGAAACGACCAGCGCACGCCGGCGGCTTCCACCGGGAGCGCGGGCAGCCGCGGCGGGCCCGGCGCGCGCGTGAACGAGCGCAGCACCGCGTTGACGAACTCGGCGGGTCCGGGCACGCGCGACTTCAGCCGGGCCACGCTCACCGCCTCGTCCACCGCGGCCCATCGCGGGACGCGATCCAGGAAGATGAGCTGGTAGGCGGTGAGCCGCAGGAGCGCGCGTACCCACGGGTCGAGCTTGGCGAGCGCCCGGTTGGCGTGCGGGGTGAGTCGCCAGTCCAGATGGCGGCGCCAGCGGAGCGTGCCGAACACGATCTCGGTGCAGAGCGCGGCGTCGCGCGGGTCCAGGCGCGCCCGCTCGAGCGCGTGCTCCAGCGCGATGTCCGCGAATGCGCGGTCGCGCTCCACCCGCACCAGGATGTGGAGCGCCTCGTAGCGCGCCTGCGAGACCGGCCCCGCGCGGAGCACCGGGCTCATCGGGTGGGCTCGGACACGCGCGCGCCCGCCTCGAGCCGCGCGCCGCGGAGGAAATCGCCCCAGGGCATCGCCTTGCGGTTCTCCGGCTGGACCTCGAGCGGCAGCAGGATGCCGGCGCCGGTGGCGATGGCGAGGGTGGCGATCTGCCCCGGTTGGGCGAAGGGAGTCAGCGTGCCGGGCGCGGCCGAGGCGGCGTCGTCCAGCGCTCGCGCGCGCCAGAGCAGAAGGCGGCCCACCGGCGTCATCAGGGCGGCCCCCGGCCAGGGGTTGCAGCCGCGGATCCGGTCGACCAGCTCGCGCGCCGATTCGGCGGGCCGGAGCGAGCCGTCTTCCTTCTTGAGGCGCGGGGCCAGCGTCGCCTGCGCGCCGTCCTGCGGGATGCGCGGGAGATCGTCGAGGGCCTCGAGCGTCCGCAGCAGGAGGCGCGCGCCGATTTCGGCCAGGCGCCCGGACAGCTCGCCCGCGGTCTCCTCCGGTCCGATCGGGGTGGCCTCCCGCAGGAGCATGTCGCCGGTGTCCATGCCCGGGTCCATCTGGAAGGTGGTGATCCCGGTCTCCCGCTCGCCGCGCATGATGGCCCACGCGATCGGCGCGGCGCCGCGATAGCGCGGCAGGATCGAGCCGTGCACGTTGATCGACCCGCGCGCCGGCACGTCGAGCACCGCCTTCGGCAGGATCTGGCCGAAGGCGGCCACCACCGCGACGTCGGCCCGGTACTCCGCGAGGCGCTCGGGCCAGCCGGGATCGCGCAGGCGCGGCGGCTGGAGCACCGGGACGCCGGCCTCCGCCGCCCGGCGCTTCACCGGCGAGGCGGTCAGGGGCCGGCCGCGTCCGGCCGGCCGATCGGGCTGGGTGATCACGGCCACGACCTGATGGTGGGCGAGGAGGCCTTCGAGCGTCGGCAGGGCGAAGACGGGGGTGCCGTAGAACAGGACGCGCAGCCCCGATTCGCTAGAGCGCGAAGGCGTGGTGCCCGGTCTCCTTGGGGAAGCCTTCCTTCTGGATCCTCTTCTTGATGCGATCGCGCGTGACCGGCGGCAGCCGGTCGATGAAGAGCACGCCGTCCAGGTGGTCCATCTCGTGCTGCACGACCCGGGCCTTGAGCCCGCTCGCCTCGAAGGAGATCGGCTTGCCGTCGGCGTCGAGCGCGGCCACCGTGATCGACCGGCTCCGCTCCACGTCCGCGAATATGCCGGGCAGCGAGAGGCAGCCCTCCTCTTCGCGGACCGTCCCGCTCCGGGACTCGATCACCGGGTTGAGCAGCGCCTCGACTCCTCCCTTGCCGTCGTCCATCACCAGGATCCGGTGCGACAGTCCGACCTGCGGGGCGGCCAGGCCGATGCCCACCTGGTGCCACATGGTCTCGGTCATGTCCGCGATGATCCGCTTGATCTCCGGAGTGATCTCGCGCACCGGCGCGGCCACCTGCCGCAGCATCGGGTCGCCGTACAGTCTCACCGTCAGCAGGGCCACTGGGCGTCTCTCCTCTCGACCATCAGCCGTTGGCTTGCGGGTCCATCTCTACTTCTACCATACCGGCCGCGCCGCGTCGCTTCCCGAGCAGCGGGGCCAGCGCGGGCGCCAGCCGATGCGCCAGGTCGGCGGGGCCCTTGACCACGAAGCGCCAGCGCCGGGTGCGCGCGCCGGTCGGGCTGGCCGACGCGGGCGGGTAGACCGTCAGCTCGGCGATGCCACGGAGGGCCGCCACGCACTCGGCGGCGAGCGCCTGCGCGCGGCCGTCCTCGCGCGCGCGGGCCGAGATCTCGCAGAGGCGCCGGAAGGGCGGGTAGCCAAGCTCGGCGCGGAAGCGCAGCTCCTCCTTGTAGAAGGCGGCGCGGTCCTGGGCCTGGACGGTGCGCACCGCGTAGTGCTCGGGGTGCTGGGTCTGGACGATCACGCGGCCGTCGGGCATCACCGCCTCCGCCGCGGCCCACAGGAGCTCCCAGGTCCGCTCCCCGGCCCGGAAGTCGGGCACGCGGAGCATCGAGTCGAGCGCGATGAACCCGACGCAGCCCACCGAGCGCGTGGGGAGCGCGCGCAGCAGGGCGGGGGTGCCGATCACCACCTGGGCCTCGAGGCTGTGCCGCGAGACGGCCAGGCGCGGGAAGCGGCGGACCACTGAGGTCTGCACGCGCTCGGTGTCCCAGCCGAACGGCGAGAGGCGGTGGCCGCCGCACTCGGCGCAGTGGTCGGGCGGGGCGTCCGCCCGCGCGCACAGCGGGCAGCGCAGCTCGCGTCGGTCTCGCGAGAGGGCGCGCGGCACCCCGCAATCGGGGCAGCGGAGGATGGCGCCGCAGTCGTCGCACGCGAGCGCGGAGGCCCGGCGGCTCACGATCAGGGCGACGCGACGACCCTGCTTGGCGCTGTCCTCGATGGCGCGGGTGAGCGGAAGGGTGAGCGGATGGTTGCGCAGGATGCCGCGCGTGTCGCCGGTGATCACCTGGGGCCACGGACCGGGCGGCGCCTCGGCGCGGGCGATCTGTCCGTCCTGGGCGCGCCACCAGGTCTCCACCGACGGGGTGGCTGAGAGCAGCAGCAGCCGGCTGCCGTCGAGCGCGGCGCGGCGCAGGAGCAGGTCGCGCGAGTGCAAGCGCGGCGCCCCCGGCGGCTTGTGAGCCGGGTCGTGCTCGTCGATCAGTGCGAGGGTGGCCGGGGGCGGCAGGGGAGCGAGCAGGGCCGAGCGCGTCCCCACCACCACCCGGCTGCGCCCGCGGGAGGCCGCGAACCACGCGCGGCGCCGCTCCGGCTCGGGCACGCCGCTGTCGAGCCGAGCCGCGTCGAGCCGGCGCGCCCAGCGCGCGGCCGCCTCGCGATCCGGTGCGATGACGAGCGCGGCGCCGGTCTCGCGCTCCAGGCACTCCGCGAGCCGGCCCTCGCGCCGATGATCGGTCCACAGCTCCGGCGTGTGCGCGGGGCCGGGGGGTGGATCGGCGGGCGGCGAGACGGTCTCCGCCGCGGCGGCGCGCGGGGGCGGCGGCAGGAGCGAGAGCAGGGTGGAGCCCCACGACGAGAGGCTTTCCCCGGCGGCCCAGCGGGTCAGCTCGAGTGCCGAGTCCGACAGCACCGGCACCGGCTCGACCACGCGCTGGAGCGGCTTCAGCCCGCCCGCCTCGCCTTCACGGACCGCGACCACCACCCCGACGCGGCTCCGTCCGTGGAGCGGGGCGCTCACCCGCTGCCCGCGGGCCACCGGGAGGCCGGCCGGGATCGCGTAGGAGAACGCGTGGTCGATCGGGATATCGAAGACGAGATCCGCGATCAACCGTCGGTCCGCCCACCGTTCGCGCGCGCGTCGTATTCGCGCCGCGCTAGCTTCAGGTCGTCCCAGGCCATCCGCTTGAACTCCTGGCCGGGGTTGCGTAGCAGGAACGCGGGGTGGAAGGTCGGCACCAGCACCGCGGTCCGGAAGGCGTAGGTTCGCCCGCGCAGGCGCGTGATGCCTTCCTTGGTGCCTATCAGGGTCTGGGCCGCGAAGTTGCCGAGGGCCAGGATGACGTGGGGCCGCACCGTGTCGATCTGGGCCATCAGGAACGGGCTGCACGCCGCGACCTCGTCCGGCTCCGGGTTCCGGTTCCGCTCGGGCCGGCACTTCACCACGTTCGCGATGTAGCAGTCGCGCTCGCGATCGAAGCCCACCGAGGCGAGCATGCGGGTGAGGAGCTGGCCGGCGCGCCCCACGAACGGGAGCCCCTGCTTGTCTTCCTCCTCGCCCGGGCCCTCGCCCACCACCATGAGGCGGGCGCGTGCGTGCCCGGAGCCGAACGCCACGTTCGTACGGCTCTTGCAGAGCTTGCAGAGCTGGCAGCCCTGGCGGGCTCGCTCCTGCTCCCGCAGGGCGTCGGCGGGGTCGGGGAAGGGCACGGAGGCGAGGCTCAGGTCCCGCAGCCCGAGGTCGCGATGGTGGCGGAGGGTGTCGGCGAGCCCGCGCAGGGTCAGGGCTACCGTCTCCCGCGGGTCGCTCATCCGGCTAGCGCGCGGTGCGGTCGCGGGTACCGGCGCGCGGCGCCGCGCGCAGGCCGAGCACCCGGTCGAGGATGGCGTCCGCCACCTCGAGCTTGCTCATCCGGGGCAGATCGGCGACGCCACCCCAGCGATCGAGCAGGGTCACCTGGTTGTCGTCCGCCTCGAAGCCGATGCCCTGCACGCTCACGTCGTTGGCGACGAGGAGGTCGACGCCCTTGGCCTCGAGCTTGGCCGCCGCGTTGGCGCGCACGTCGTTGGTCTCGGCCGCGAAGCCGACCAGGAAGGCTCCGCCCTTGCGGGCGGCCAGCTCGCGCAGGATGTCCGGGTTCGCGACCAGATCCAGCACGAGCCCCTCGTCCTTCTTCGACTTGATCTTGGTGGCGCTCGGGCGCTTCACGCGGTAGTCGCCCACCGCGGCGGCCTTGATCACGATGGTGGCGCGCTCGAGGTGCTGGAGCGCGGCCTCGCGCATGTCCTCCGCGGTCTGCACCGGCACGAATACCGCGCCGGGCGGCGGGGTGAGCGCGGTGGGCCCCGAGATCAGGACCACTTCGGCCCCGCGCCGCAGGGCCGCGGTCGCCACCGCCTGACCCATCTTGCCGGAGGAGCGGTTCGAGATGTAGCGCACCGGATCGATCGGCTCGCGGGTGGGGCCCGAGGTCACGAGTAGGCGCTCGCCGACCAGGTCGCGCCGTGGCGCCAGCACGCGCTCGAGGGCCTCCACGATCGCGTCCACCTCGGGCAGGCGCCCGCGCCCGGAGAGCCCGGAGGCGAGCGCGCCCGCGTCGGGCTCGAGCACGGTGACCCCGCGCTCGCGCAGCGTGCGGACGTTGGCGGTCACCGCGGGGTGGTCCCACATGCCTCCGTCCATCGCGGGGACCATCAGGACCGGGCCGCGCGCCGCGAGCAGCAGCGTGGTCAGGAAATCGTCGGCGATGCCGTGGGCGGCCCGGGCCAGCAGGTTGGCGGTGGCGGGCGCGACCACGAGGGCGTGGGCGCGCTCGGCCAGGGCCACGTGCTCGACCGCCTCCGGGCTCTGCGGGTCGAAGAGATCGGAGAGCACTGGCCGGCCGGAGAGCGTCCGGAAGGTGAGGGGACCGATGAACTTGTCCGCGTGCGCGGTGGTGACCACCGTGACCCGGGCGCCCAGACGCGTGAGCTCGCGCAGCAGGTAGACCGCCTTGAAGGCGGCGATGCTGCCGGTGACGCCGAGGATCAGGTCCTTGTCTTGGAGGCTCATGGGGTTGCGGTGCTGTTTTCCGTTTTCTGCTGTCTTGCCGTTCTAGCTGTCAGCCGTTCTTGCTGTCAGTCGTTTAAGTCTTTAAGCCCTTCAGCTGCGGGGGCCCCGAAATGGCCCCCGCACTCCCCCAGGCCGCGGGCAGCCGGTTGTGGCTTCGCGGGTGGTTTCGCCTTTCGGTTTTGTGGTTCGGTTTTGGGTCTTCCTCTAGAGCTTTGGGGCGTCTTCTTCCTTGACTCGGTAGCCGACGCGGGACTCGGCGATCTCTTCGAGCGCGGTGCTCGTGGGCTTCTTGTGCCGGGTGTCGACCTGGGCCTTGGCGCCGCGGTTCAGCTGACGGGCGCGCTTGGCCGCGAGCACCACGAGCATGTAGCGGTTGGACACGTTATCGAGGGACTTCTCGAGCGATGGGAACGACATCACGCCGGCACCTCCATGTCGGGGAAACGCAGGGTCAATCGACTCGTGCGGCAGCGCTCGGCCTGGATGATGGTCGCGAGCTGGTCCACCGCTTCCTTCACGTCACGGTTGATGATCAGGTAATCGTACTGCCGCCACGCGGCGATCTCCTCCTTGGCGCGGCTGAGGCGCCGCGCGATGTCGCCGGGGGAATTGCTGTTGCGCTCGCGCAGGCGGGCCTCCAGCTCCGCCATCGAGGGCGCCATGATGAAGATCGAGACCGCCTCCGGGTAGCGCTGGCGGAGCTGCCGCGCCCCGTGGGTGTCGATGTCGAGGAGCACATCGAGTCCGCGCCCGAGCGCACCCTCGAGCGCCTTGGCCGGGGTGCCGTAGAGGTGCCCGTGCACCTCGGCCCACTCCGCGAACTCGTCGCGCGCCCGCATCGCGGTGAACGCGCCGTCGGTGATGAAGTAGAAGTCCGTTCCGTTCGTCTCGCCGAGGCGCGGCGCGCGGGTGGTGTAGGAGACCGAGTAGTAGAGATCGGGCACCAGCGTGCGCACCTCGTGGCAGAGAGTGGTCTTGCCCGCCCCCGAGGGGGCCGACACCACCACCAGCGTGCCGCGGCGCTTGATGAGCTGCATCACTCCCGCATCACTCGATGTTCTGCACTTGCTCGCGCATCTTCTCGAGCGTGGCCTTCGCCGCGATCACGGTCTGGGAGATCTCCAGATCGTCGGCCTTGGAGCCGACCGTGTTCACCTCGCGATTGATCTCCTGGATCAGGAAGTCGAGCGTCCGCCCCACCGGCTCGTCGCCGGCCAGGAACGCGGCGAGCTGGCCGAGGTGTGCGCGAAGCCGCGCCAGCTCCTCGCTGACGTCGGTCCGATCGGCCCACACCGCGACCTCCGCGGTCAGGCGGGCCGGGTCGAGCGACGCGTCGCCCAACATCGCCTGCATGCGCTCCCGCAGCCGCGCGGCGCGGCGCTCCACCGCGGCGGGAGCCCGCCGGGCCACCGTCTCCACTTGGCCGGCGAGCGCCTCTCCGAGCGCGGCCAGCTCCTTCGCGAGCGCGGCTCCCTCGGTCTCCCGGCGCTCCACCATGAGGGCCAGCGCGCCCCCGAGCGCCTTCTCGAGCAGCGGCCAGGCCTCCTCGGCAGACAGGGGCACCTGCTCCTCCCGGGTCAGCACGCCGGGCTGTCCCATCACCCAGCCGAGCGACGGGCCGTCGGGGAGCTCGAGGGCATCGGCCAGACGGCGCGCGGCGTCCGCGTACTCCCGCCCCTGCGCGATGTTGACGCTGAGCGGGTTCAGGACGGTGCCCTCCGCGGTGGTCACCGCTGCGCTCGCGTCCACGCGGCCACGCTGCACCGCGGCCTGGATCATCCGGCGCGCGTCGGCCTCGAACGCGGTCAGGACCCGCGGCAGCTTGAGGGAGATGTCGAGGTGGCGGTGGTTGACCGACTTGCACTCGACGGTGAGGATCGTGCGGGTGCCGGTAGACTCGGCCCGGCCATACCCGGTCATGCTACGGATCATGAGCGCCTCGGGCGGGTCGGGGTAGCGAACTCCGGCGAAGGCATCGCGCGAACGATAGCCCAAAAAACCTTATCTGTCAATGTCTTTGGGCCACTCTTGCGTTGACAGTCCGGGCCGCCGGGCGGTAGCATGCCCCCCAGTTCCCAAAGGAGGGCTCGCATGGCAGTGTGGTCGGCGACCGGGCGCCCGACGCGCCGGGATTTCATCAAGTTGACGGGTCTGGCGGGCGGTCTCACCGCGATGGGGCCGTGGTCCCGCACGGCCGGCGCCCAGGGCCTCAAGTCCATCACCGCCTCCCACAGCGTCTCCACTTTCGTGTACGGCCAGCACCTGGTCGCGGCCCAGAAGAAGTTCTTCGAGGAGGAGGGCGTCCGGACGCCCGACTTCGTGGTGCCGGGCGGCGGAGCCAAGGTCGTCCAGGCGCTCGCGGCGGGTCAGGTTCAGTTCGCGCTGGGCGACTCGAACCACCCGCTCAAGATCACCGAGAAGGGCAAGGATGCCCTCATGATCTTCGCCACCGACACCCGCTGCTCTTACGCCAACATCGTGGTGCGCAAGGAGCTGTGGGACAAGGGGGTCAAGACGGTAGAGGCCCTCGCCGACGGCAAGCTGGTGGGGCGCAAGGCGGTGGTCGCCGCGACCGCCATCGGGTCCGGCACCTACGTCTACGGCGTCTACGTGCTCCAGAACACTAAGGGGGCGGACGGGCGCCCGGTAAACGACCACGTGGAGTGGGTCGGCGGCGGGGCGTCGAGCACCATGCTGGGCGGGCTCAAGGCGGGCAAGTTCGACGCGATCATGGCGGTGCCCGAGTGGCAGGCCGCCGCGGTCGAGGAGGACTTCGGCAAGCCGATCTACGACATCCGGGACGAGAAGGCGTGGAACCGGGTGTTCGGCGGGCCGATCCCGGTCACGGTCGGGTACGTGCTCAAGGAGACCATCGAGAAGTCGCCCGATCTCGTGCAGGCCTACGTCAACGCGAACTACCGCGCGCAGCAGTGGATCCGGAAGGCGAAGGACGACGAGGTGACCGACCTGCTCTGGAAGCCCTACATGGACACCTTCAAGCGCGAGGTGGTGCTCGAGTCCGTCCGCTACTACCGGACCATCTTCGACTGGGACTTCGTGATCGAGGAGCGAGACTACGAGCGCGGCATGAAGGTGTGGGTGCCCACCGCGGTCGACAAGCCGATCCCGTACAAGCAGGCGGTGGACATGAGCTTCGTCAAGAAGGCGCAGGCCCGGTACAAGTAGCCGGCGGCAGTGGCGCCGCGCGTTCGCGTCTCGATCCGGGGCCTCTCGAAGACCTTCGGGCAGGGGGTCCGGGAGGTCCCGGCCGTCTCCCCGGTCTCCTTCGACGTGCACGAGCGCGAGTTCGTGGCCATCGTGGGGCCGTCCGGTTGCGGGAAGTCCACCATCCTCAACATGATCGGCGGCCTCGTCGCGCCCTCCGGCGGCGAGATCGTGGTGGACGGCCAGCGTCTCACCGGCACCCCGCCGACGCAGGTCGGCTACGTTTTCCAGAAGGACACCGTGTTCCCGTGGCGCACCGTCGAGCGGAACATCGCGCTCGGGCTCGAGTACCGCGACGTGCCGCCCGCGGCGCGCGCCGCGCGGGTGCGCGAGGCCATCGCGCTGGCCGGGCTGCAGGGCTTCGAGGACGCCTTTCCCGCCACGCTGTCCGGGGGTATGCGTCAGCGGGTGGCGCTGATGCGCTCGCTGGTCGTCGATCCCGAGATCCTCCTGATGGACGAGCCGTTCGGCGCGCTCGACACCCACACCAAGTTGAACCTGCACGCCGAGCTGCTCGCCATCTGGCAGGCCAGGCAGCAGACCGTGATCTTCGTCACCCACGATCTCTCGGAGGCCATCACCCTCGCCGACCGCATCGTGGTGATGACCCGTCGCCCCGGCCGCATCAAGCTCCTCTACGACGTGCAGCTCCCGCGCCCCCGCGACGTGATCCGCCTCCGCGAGACCGCAGAATATTCCCGGGAGTACGGCGAGATCTGGCACGCGCTCGGCGAAGAATTTCGCCCGGTGCCCACATGAATCGGCGAAGCCCCGCGGGTCGACCGCCACGCAGGCCGTCCGCCGAGCCCGGGCGGTCAGCCGAGCCCGGGCTGTCCGCGGCCTGGGGGAGTGCGGGGGCCATGTCTGGGCCCCCGCAGATGAACAAGGGGCGGGTTCGTCTGGAAGCAGAAGGCCGGTCTACATGACAAGAGCACGCGTCCTCGCCTGGCAGGTGCTGATCCTGGCGGTGGTGCTGGTCGGCTGGCAGTACCTGACCGGGATCAAGGCGGTGTCGAAGACGCCGGGGCTCTACTGGATCGATCCGTTCTTCATCAGCCGGCCGTCCGCGATCGCGGAGCGCTTCGTCTACCTGATGTCGCCGCGCGTGCGGCTCACCATCTGGCAGATGGCGCTCTCCACCGTGCAGTCCACCGTGTGGGGCTTCCTCGCTGGGGTCTCCACCGGCTTCGTGGCGGGCCTGGTGCTCGGACGGAGCGACCGGCTGGCCCGTGTGTTCCAGCCCTACATCGTGGCCTTCAACTCGCTGCCCCGCATCGCGCTGGTGCCGCTCATCACCATGATCTTCGGCTTCGGCCTGCTCGCCAAGATCGTGCTGGCCTGGAGCATCGTCTTCTTCATCGTGTTCTTCAACACCTTCCAGGGCGCGCGCAGCGTCGACGTCGACCTCATCCACTCCGCGCGCTTCCTCGGCGCCTCCGGGCGCCAGGTCATGACCAGCGTGATCGTGCCCTCCGCGCTCGCGTGGACCTTCGCCTCCCTGACGCCGTCGATCTCGTTCGCCCTCATCGGGGTGGTGGTGGGCGAGTTCATCGGGGGCGAATCGGGGGGCGGGCTCGGCTACCTGATCATCCAGTCGCTCGGCACCCTGAACGCGGCGGACATGATGGTGGCGCTCTTCGTGCTGGGCGCGATCGGCATCGTGATGGCGCTGGGGATCAAGCAGCTCGAGGCGCGGCTCCTGCGGTGGCGGCCGGAGAATCGCGAGCGCTGAGGGTCAGCGCGCGGTGTAGGCGGTCAGCTCTTCCTCGTAGTTGCCGTCGGCGGTGTTGGTGCCGCGCAGCTTCACCCAGCCCTTGACCTGCGGGCTGTACCAGAAGTCCTGGGAGGCCCCGCTCTCGATCTCGCGGCGGGAGACCTTGAAGGCCTTGAACGTCCCGGCCGGGGTCTTGACCTCCTCGTAGGCCTCCACCAACCAGACCCCGGTGAGCACGAAGGTGCGCGTCTGCTCGCCGCTGTCGGTCCAGGTGACCGTCGCCGACCATTGCTTGCCGGTCTGGATCGGCCACTGCCAATCTTCCGGCGGCGCGGCCAGGCGCACCGTCTTGTCTCCGCTGGTCCGGGCCAGGTAGCCGATCTGCTTCGTGTACCAGTAGCGGGAGTCGCCCGCCTCGATCTGGTAGCAGTCGCGCCCCTCGAAGAGCCCCTCGCTCACCACCTTGCGAGTGACCGTGTACGGCCCCTTCGGCCCGCGTCCACGATAGGTCCACGAGTCGCCGACCACCCAGATCGGGCGCTCGCCGATGTGGACGGTACGGGAGACGCCGCTGCTCTCGCAGCCGGCGAGGGAGAACGCGACGGCGAGGACGGCCAGCAGCCCGGCCGCCGCGTGGATCGGTCGTCGAAGCCTCACCTTCAGAGCATACCGCAAGTGCGCCAAAGCGCCGGACACCTGCGAAGGGGCTAGGCGAGGCGGGCGACGTGGGGCAGGTTGCGGAAGCGCTCCTCCCGGTCCAGGCCGTAGCCGACCACGAACACGTCCGGGATCTCCCGGCCCACGTAGTGGAGCGTGAGCTCCTGGGACCGGGCGCACTGCTTGGCCAGCAGGGTGCAGACGCGGATCGAGGCCGGGTTGCGGGTCTGGAAGTTGCGCAGGAGATAGGCCAGGGTGCGGCCGCTCGCGCAGATGCCCTCGACCACCACGATTTCGCGGCCCTCGATCGGCTCGTCCAGATCCTTGCGGATCCGCACCACCCCCGACGGGGCGATGGTGGGGCCGTAGGCGCCGACCGAGATGAAGTCCACCGTGACCGGCACCGTGATCGCCCGCATGAGGTCGGAGAGGAAGACCGCCGAGCCCTTGAGCACGCCGATGAGGTGGACCGGCCGGCCCTGGTAGTCGGCCGAGATCTGGCCGGCCAGCCGGGCCACGTCGGCCTGGATCGCCTCGCGCTCGACGAGGATCTCACCCGGGCCGTCGCTCGCCGGCGGCATCAGGCGAACCGGGTGGCCTGGAGGAACTCCCGCGACTGCCGGATCAGGGCCACCGGGGCCAGGCCGGCCCGCTCTCCCTCGTCGAAGCACTGGGAGATCGTGAGGACCGCGTGCAGCGTGTAGCCGCGGGCGGCCAGCAGCTCGCGTCCGCCCTGCTCACGGTCCACCAGGATCACGAGGTCGCGCACGATGAGGCCCACCTCCTCGAGCGGGGCGATCGCCTCGAGCTTGCTCGCCCCGTCGGTGATGATGTCGTCGATGAGCACCACGCGCTCGCCCGCCTTGAACTGGCCCTCGACGCGCCTGCGGGTGCCGTAGCCCTTCTCCTCGCGCCGCGGGTAGACGAGCGGCACGCGCCCGGCGAGGCTCGCGGCCACCGCCAGGGGCAGGCCCGCGTAGGGGATGCCGCCCACCCGCTCGCCGCCGCACCGGCTCACCAGCGCCGCCATGAGCGAGCCGATCTGCTCGAGCACGTCCGGGAAGGAGATGACCACGCGCAGGTCGATGTAGAACGGCGAGGTGATGCCGGACTTGAGCGTGAACTCGCCGAAGCGGATCGCTCCGATCTCGTACAGCCGGTGGACGAGGGACGCGGGCGCGGCCGCTCCGCTCGCGCTCATGCGCCCATCTCCCGCAGCACCGTCTCCGCCGCGCCGGCCGGGTCGGGCGCGGCGGTGATGGGCCGCCCCACGACCAGGTAGTGCGCGCCCGCCGCGGCGGCGGTCCCCGGCGTGGCGATGCGGGACTGGTCGCCCAGCGCGGTGCCCGCCGGCCGCACGCCCGGCGTCACGATCACCCAGCCCGGCCCCCGGCCGGTCCGGAGCGCGCCGATCTCGTTGGGCGACGCCACGCAGCCGTCGAGCCCGGCCGCGGCGGCGAGCGCGGCCAGGTGAAGCACGTGGCCCTCCACCGAGTTCGCCACTCCCAGCTCGCGGCCGAGCGCGGCCCGGTCGAGGCTCGTCAGGACCGTCACCGCGAGCACGATCGGCCGCCGCCCGCCGAGCTCGCGCGCCGCGGTCGCCGCGCCCTCGGCCGCCGCCGCCATCATGGCGCGCCCGCCGGAGGCGTGGACGTTGAACATCAGCACGCCCATCCGGGTCGCCTCGCGCGCGGCCCCCGCCACCGTGTTGGGGATGTCGTGGAACTTGAGGTCGAGGAAGACCTCGGCCCCGCGCTTCTGGATGGCCTCGACCGCGCCCGGTCCGGCCGCGGTGAAGAGCTGCGAGCCGATCTTGAAGCGGGTGACCAGTCCCTGCAGGCGGTCGATCATCCGCTCCGCGTCGGCCAGGGTCTCGACGTCGAGCGCGACGATCAGGCGGTCCTTGACGTGGGTGGGCGGGTGCATGGGGCCCTCAGCCGGCCCGCCCCCCGGCGGGGAGCGGAAGGTAGTACTCCTGGAGCGGCCGCACGGAGATCTCGCCCTTGAGCAGCGCCTCGATGCCGCCGATGGCCGCCTGGGCTCCGTCGACCGTGGTGTAGTACGGCACGTTCAGGGTCACCGCGCTGCGGCGGATCAGGTAGGAGTCACGGCGCGCCCGCCCGTCCTCCGGGGTGTTGAACACCAACGCGATCTCCCCGCGCTTCATGAGGTCGACGATGTTGGGCCGGTAGTTCTCGTTGACCTTGTGCACCATCTCTACCGTCATGCCCTGCCGCTGCAGCAGCTTGGCGGTCCCGATGGTCGCGACCAGGCTGAAGCCCATCTCGGCGAGCCGCTTGGCGATCTGCAGCACCGCGCGCTTGTCGCGGTTCTTCACCGAGAGGAAGACCTTGCCGGAGGTCGGCAGCGGCGAGCCGGCCGAGAGCTGCGACTTCACGTAGGCCTTCCGGAAGTCGTAGTCGATGCCCATCACCTCGCCGGTCGACTTCATCTCGGGACCGAGCACGGTGTCGACGCCCGGGAACTTGATGAACGGGAACACCGCCTCCTTCACCGCGATGTGGGCGACCTCGCGCTCCTCCCCGAAGCCGAGCGAGACGAGCGTCGACCCGAGCATCACCCGGGTGGCCAGCTTCGCGAGCGGCACCCCGATCGCCTTGGACACGAACGGCACGGTGCGGGAGGCGCGCGGGTTGACCTCGAGCACGAAGACCTGCTCGTTCTTGATCGCGAACTGGATGTTGAGGAGGCCGATCACCCCGAGCTCGCGCGCGAGCGCGCGGGTCTGGGCCTGGATGCGCTCGATCTGGTCGTCGCCCAGCGAGTAGGGCGGCAGCGCGCAGGCGGAGTCGCCCGAGTGCACGCCCGCCTTCTCCACGTGCTCCATCACCCCGCCCACCACCACCCGGTGGCCGTCCGCGATGGCGTCCACGTCGATCTCGAGCGCGTCCTCCAGGAACTTGTCGACCAGGATGGGGTGCTCGGGGCTGACCCGTACCGCCTCGGTCATGTAGCCCTGGAGATCGGTCTCGTCGTAGACGATCTGCATGGCCCGTCCGCCCAGGACGTAGGACGGACGCACCAGTACCGGGTAGCCGATGTTGGCCGCGATCCGCGCCGCCTCCTCGAACGAGCGCGCGGTGGAGCCGGGCGCCTGGGCGAGGCCGAGCCGGTCGAGGAGGTCGGAGAAGCGGCGCCGGTCCTCCGCGCGATCGATCGCGTCGGGCGGCGTGCCCAGGATCGGCACCCCGGCTTGCTCGAGCGGCACCACCAGCTTGAGCGGGGTCTGTCCGCCGAACTGCACGATGACCCCGCGCGGCCGCTCGCGCTCCACGATGCTCATCACGTCCTCGAACGTGAGCGGCTCGAAGTAGAGGCGATCGGAGGTGTCGTAGTCGGTCGAGACCGTCTCCGGGTTGCAGTTGACCATGATCGCCTCGACCCCCGCGTCGCGCAGGGCGAAGGCGGCATGCACGCACGCGTAGTCGAACTCGATGCCCTGGCCGATGCGGTTGGGCCCGCTGCCGAGGATCACCACCTTCTCGCGCGGCGTGGGAGGCGCCTCGTCCTCCTCTTCGTAGGTCGAGTAGAGGTAGGGGGTGTGGGCCACGAACTCGGCCGCGCAGGTGTCGACCATTTTATAGACGGGTTTGATGTTGGCTCGAACCCGGGCGTGCCGGACCTGACCCTCCGTGGCGGAGGTCAACTGGGCGAGGCGCACATCGGAAAATCCCATCTGCTTGGCCCGGCGCAGCACCGCGGGGTCGCCCAGCCCGGCGGCCGCGATCACCGCCTCGTACTCGACGATCTGGCGGATGTTGTCGAGGAACCACGGGTCGATGGCGCTGAGATCGTGGAGCTCGCGCGTGCCGAGCCCGCGGCGGTAGGCCTCGCCGATCGCGAAGACGCGGTCCGCGTTCGGGATCCGGATCTTCTGGCGCAGCTCGTCCAGATCCGCGACCGGCCGGTCGAGGGCCAAGCCCCAGCGATCCTGCTCGAGCGAGCGAACCGCCTTCTGCAGCGCCTCCTTGAAGGTGCGGCCGATCGCCATGACCTCGCCCACCGACTTCATCTGGGTGGTGAGGGTCTGGTCCGCCTCCGGGAACTTCTCGAAGGCCCAGCGCGGGATCTTCACCACGCAGTAGTCGATGGCGGGCTCGAACGACGCGGGCGTCTCGCGGGTGATGTCGTTGGAGAGCTCGTCCAGGGTGTAGCCCACCGCGAGCTTGGCCGCGATCTTGGCGATCGGGAAGCCGGTGGCCTTGGAGGCGAGCGCGGAGGAGCGCGACACCCGCGGGTTCATCTCGATCACCACCATGCGGCCGTCGGCGGGGTTGATCCCGAACTGGATGTTGGAGCCGCCGGTCTCGACGCCGATCTCGCGGATGATCGCGAGGGAGGCGTCGCGCATGAGCTGGTACTCCTTGTCGGTGAGCGTCTGGGCGGGAGCCACCGTGATCGAGTCCCCCGTGTGCACCCCCATCGGATCGAAGTTCTCGATCGAGCAGACGATGACCACGTTGTCCTTCAGGTCGCGCATCACCTCCAGCTCGAACTCCTTCCACCCGATCACCGACTCCTCGACCAGCACCTGCTGGAGCGGGCTCTGCTGGAGCCCCCACTTGATCGCGGCCTCGAGCTCCTCCGGGTG
>Ga0070698_100003723_pt1 | contig 16749 bp, 15 predicted proteins | sample KBSK1502metaG_FD_65477 | JGI IMG/M metagenome (GOLD analysis project Ga0070698, IMG submission 65477) | Corn, switchgrass and miscanthus rhizosphere microbial communities from Kellogg Biological Station, Michigan, USA - KBS K1-50-2 metaG | ecosystem: Host-associated > Plants > Roots >...
GGTTAGGGGTTAGGGGTTAGGGGTTAGGGGTTAGGGGTTAGGGGTTAGGGGTTAGGGGTTAGGGGGTAGGCGTTAGGGGGTAGGGGTTAGAGATGCCGAGAGTCAAACGTGGAACGGTTCGCCGCGCGAAGCGCAAGAAGCTGCTCGCCCGCGCGAAAGGCTTTTACCAGACCAAGAGCAAGCTGTATCGCGCAGCAAAGGAAGCGGTCGACACGGCGGGCAAGTACGCCTTCGTGGGCCGGAAGAACAAGAAGCGCGAGTACCGCCGCCTGTGGGTCGTCCGGATCAACGCGGCGGCGCGCGAGAACGGCCTCACCTACTCGCAGATGATGCGCGGCCTCAAGGTCGCCGGCATCACGCTCGATCGCAAGATGCTCGCGGACATGGCCGTGACGCAGTCAGCCGCATTTGCCAAGGTGGCGGCGCAGGCGAAGGCCGCGCTCCCCGCTGAGGCACGTGCCTGAACCTGCGCTCGATCGGTCGGCAATTGAAACGGCGCGGACCGAATTCCGCGCCCGCCTCGACGACGCCGACAGCGATCAGAAGCTCAAAGCCCTTCACGACGAATTCCTGAGCCGCAAGTCCGGGGCGGTCACCGGGCTGATGAAGACGCTTGGCACGCTCGCGCCGGACGCGCGTCGCGAATTCGGTCAGCTCGTGAATACGCTCAAGGCCGAGATCGAAACGGCGCTCGGCGAGAAGCGCCAGACGCTCGAGTCGACGCGGCAGCCTGCCGGCGCCATCGACGTCACGCTTCCCGGCCGCCAGTTGCCGATGGGGCGCATCCATCCACTGATGCGCGTGCGCCGGGAGGTCGAAGACATCTTCACGCACATGGGCTACGAGATCCTCGAAGGGCCGGAGGTCGAAGACGACTTCCACAACTTCGAGGCGCTCAACATGCCGCTCGATCATCCCGCCCGCGACATGCAGGACACGCTGTACCTCGAGGCGCCGATCGCCGGCGGCACGTGGGGCGCCCATCGAGGAAAGGTTCCAGAGGCGCAGGTCCGCGCCGCGACATTGCTTCGCACGCACACGTCCGCGATGCAGATTCGCTACATGAAGACGTTCCCGCCGCCGGTTCGAATCATCGTTCCCGGCCGCGTCTATCGCCGTGACAGCCTCGATTTGAGCCACACGCCGATGTTCCAGCAGTTCGAGGGGCTCGTCGTGGGAGAGGGAATCACGCTCGGCGATCTGAAGGGGACGCTCGAAGCGATGATGCGCGAGCTGTTTGGTGACGTGAAGGTGCGACTGCGTCCCAGCTTTTTCCCCTACACGGAACCGAGCGCGGAAGTCGATGTGAGCTGCCGGAACTGCGGCGGGTCGGGCTGTGGCACGTGTAAGCAGACCGGCTGGCTCGAGATCCTCGGGAGCGGCATGGTGCACCCGGCCGTGTTCGAAGCGGTCGGCTATGACCCTGAGAAGGTGACCGGCTTTGCGTTCGGCCTCGGGATGGAGCGCGTCGCGATGCTGAAATACGGCGTGGACGACATCCGCCTCTTCTACGAAAACGACCTGCGCTTCCTCGAGCAGTTCCCGATATGAAGCCCGTCATACCCGACGAGCCACAGAGTCACAGAGACACAGAGAAGTACAAGGTCCGTCTCCGTGTCTCTGTGTCTCTGTGGCTCGTAGCAGCGAGACGCACGTCGTGAAAATTCTCGTGTCGTGGCTGCGGGACTTCGTCGATGTCGCCGCGTCGCCCGAGGACATCGCGCGGACGATGTCGGTGCGCGGCTTCGCGGTCGAGAGCATAGAGCCGATGGGCGCCGACGATGCGGTGCTCGATTTCGAGGTCACCGCAAACCGGCCTGACTGCATGTCGGTGATGGGCATGGCGCGCGAGGTCGCGGCGGCGTACGGGCTTCCGACCAGGAGACCTGCTGTACGCGGACCCGAAGGGTCCGCGCCGCAGGCGGAAGGGTCCGCCGCGTCGTCTGGCTCCGACCTGCGTCTCACGTCGCTCAAAACCGTGGCGAAATCCGACGTCGACGTCGTCATAGACAATCCCGAGCTCTGCCCGCGATATGCCGGCGCGGTCGCCGATGTGACCGTCGGCACGTCCCCTCAGTGGATGCAGGCGCGCCTCCAGGCCGCCGGCGTCCGTCCCATCAGCAACATCGTCGACATCACGAACTACGTGTTGCTCGAAGTGGGACAGCCGATGCATGCGTTCGACTTTGCCAGGCTCGCGGGCGGTCAGATCCGGGTCAGGACTGCCGCCGCCGGCGAGTCGATCAAGACACTCGACGGCCAGACGCGCGCGCTGGCGCCCGACATGCTCGTGATCGCAGACGCAGAGCGGCCCGTCGCGGTGGCGGGCGTGATGGGCGGCGCGGATTCCGAAGTCACCTCCGGTACGCCCGTCATCGTCTTCGAGAGCGCCTATTTCAACCCGCTGTCGGTCCGGCGGACGAGCAGGAAGCTTGGCCTGAAAACCGAGGCCAGCATGCGATTCGAGCGCGGCGCCGACTCGCGGCTTCCCGTCACCGCAATGGAGCGCGCGTGCGCGCTGCTCGAGATGACCGGGGCCGGACGGGCGCGCGGCACCGTTGTCGATCGCTATCCCGCGCGGATTGAGCCGATCCTGCTGCGGCTTCGACGCGCAAAGATCCAAGGCCTTCTCGGAATCGTGATTCCAGACGCCGACGTCCGACGCATCCTCGAAAGCCTTGGGTTCGCGCTGCGCGATGCGCCTGACCCCTCGACCGCGCTCGGGACGAGCGGTTGGGACGTGACCGTCCCGACCCGACGCGTCGACGTCGTCCGCGAGGTCGATCTCATCGAGGAGGTGGCGCGGCATTACGGGTTCGATCGTCTGCCGTCGACGTTCCCGGCGTTGACGTCGGCGCCGCCGCCGATCGACCCGTGGATCGGGCGCGCGCGACACCTGCGGACCGTCATGACCGCCGCCGGTTTCTCCGAGGCGATGACGTTCGGTTTCGTCGCCGAGCCCGCGGCGAAGCCGTTCGCACCCGAGGGAGACCTCGTGCCGATCGCGAATCCGTTGTCCGAGAACTTCGCGGTGCTCAGGCCGTCGGCTCTGCCCAGCCTGGTCGATGCGGTGGCTCACAACCGCCGTCGCGAGCAGCGCGACGTACGCCTCTTCGAAATCGGCGCGCGCTTCTCCCGCACTCGCGGCGAAAGGCGCTCCGTGGCCTGCGCCTGGACCGGCGCGGCGGGCGGCGAGCATTGGAGCGGCGGCGCGCGGGACGTCGACTTCTTCGACATGGAAGGCATCGTCGAGCGAATTGCGCAGGCACTTCGCCTCGATGTGCACACAGAGCCGCATCGCGAAGGCTGGCTCGTGCCCGGACGCTCGGCGGTCCTCATGACGGATGGCACACCCATCGGAGTGCTTGGCCAGCTCGCGCCCGCAATCGCCGAAGCCCACGGTTTGCCGTTGAACGACGCGGTGTACGTGGCCGAGATTGACCTCGACGCGGCGGAACAGGCGGCGCCGAAAAAGGAGGCGCACATCGAACCGCTGCCGCGCTATCCGTCGGTCACCAGGGACATTTCCATTCTGGTGGCCGAAACGCTCGCTGCGGCTACCGTCCGCGCGACGGTGCGCGAGGCAGCTCCGGGGACGCTCGTGCGCGTCCGCGAGTTCGATCGCTACCAGGGCAAGGGTGTCCCGGAAGGAAAGGTCAGCCTGTCGCTACGCCTCACCTTCCGGTCATCTGACAGAACGCTCACGGACCCCGACGTTCAAAGCGCGATGGACGACGTCCTCGCCGCGCTGAAGGAAAGGCACGGCGCGGTGCAGCGATAACAGCAACCGGCCGTGTTACCATCTCCGCGATAACTCTTTACGACACGAGGTTGGAGCGGATGGCAAAGCAGGCTGTGGCACGTTCAATCGATCTCGAACCAATCGATCGCCTCGAGGAGAAGATCAAGCTGCTCGTAGGCATGGTGACTCGGCTTCGCTCGGACCAGGCCAGAGCGGCCGACGAGAACGTGCGGCTCACGCAGGAGATTGCTGCGCTGCGCGGGCGTCTTTCCGACTCCGAAGGGGCAAGCGCGGAGATCACCGCGCTGCGCGACGAGCGGGAAATCATCCGGACGCGCGTGACCGACATGCTCGAACAACTCGAGCATCTGAGCTTGTGACCGTGGTAACCGTCGAAATCGCCGGACAGCGGTATCCGATCCGCAGCGGTCTCGACGAGCGATACGTCGCCGAACTGGCCGCGTACGTCGACCAGAAGATGCGCGCCGCCGTCGCCTCCGCTCCGGAGAGCGACATGCTCGGTGTCGCCATCCTTGTCGCGCTCAATATTGCCGACGATGTCTTCAGGGCACGGCAGCAACAGTCCAGCGTGGACGGCGAGCTGAACCAGCGCGCGCTCCAGCTGGAGCAGCTCGTGGACGGCGTTTTAGCGCAAATGACCGCCGCTCAGTCGCTTAGCGCTCCTTGACCCACCCCTGACCGCAGGCTAAGATCCCCGGAGTCCTGCTTTGCTCGTGATGGTTTTCGGAGGCTCGTCTGAGCCAACGTAAAACCCAAGCGAGCCGCGAGGTCGCGCGGTGTGCATGCCTCTGTTCCGAGGAAGCCTGAAGCGCGACTAACAACAGTGGCTCCACCTGCTTTGCAGGTTCACTCGACCTCCCCACACGGCAAAGCGGGGCGTCTCATACCTCCCGCTCCTCCGCACCGGCGGTTGCCGGCGCGACGCACGTGATAGCAAGAAAGCACCACCGACCGTATTGCAGAATCGCACTGTTTCCGAGATCGGCGAGCATGCGCTCATCGCCCGCATCACCGAGCGCCTCGCTATGCCGCCTTGGGTCATCGTCGGACCCGGCGACGACGCGGCGGTGATCGAGCCGGAGCGCGGCGCGCTCGACGTGCTCACCACCGACGCACACGTTGAGGGCGTTCATTTCGACCGGCGGTTCGTACCACCAGACGCGATCGGGCATCGCGCGCTCGCGGTGAATTTGAGCGACCTGGCGGCCATGGGCGCACAACCACGCGCGGCGCTGCTATCGCTGGTGCTGCCGGGCGACCTGGAGACGTCGGTGGTCGACGGCCTCCTGGATGGATTGCTCGCGCTCGCAGCGCGCTATCGTGTCGCGCTTATCGGCGGCAACGTCACTCGAACGCCTGGCCCGCTGATGATCGACGTCACCGCGATCGGATCTGTCCGGCCGCGCCGCGTGCTCGTACGCGCTGGTGCGCGGCCGGGCGACGAGGTGTATGTAACGGGCGCAATCGGAGGCGCCGTCGTCGGGTTGCGATTGTTGCAGGGCGGGGTAAGCGACGCGGTAGGGGCGGGTCTTAAGACCCGCCCTTGTCCTGACTGCGAGCAACGCTATCTGCGCCCGGAGCCGCGCGTCCGCGCAGGGCTGCTGCTCGGCCGCAATCGAGCTGCAAGCGCGTGTATCGACTTGAGCGACGGGCTGGCCGATGGGATTCGTCAGATCGCAGCGGCATCGGGGGTTGGAATTGCCGTCGATGGGGAGGCGATTCCGCTCGCGGACGGGGTGGGTGAATACTATCGCGCGCAGGGCCACGATCCGGTGGGCGCTGCGCTTGCCGGTGGCGACGATTACGAACTGCTGTTCACTGCGCGGCCCACGCTGCGCGGACGATTGCGCGCGGTCAAACGGCAAGCGGGGGATCTGCCGATAACGAAGATAGGCGTCGTGACGAAAGCTCAGCAGTTGGTGCTACGGACCGCGTCCGGCGATATTGAGCTTCCGGCAGGCTTTGAACACTTTCGGTGAAACGAGCCCGGAGAAAACATTCCGTACCTCCGTGGCCCGTCCAAGTAAGGGATGCGACGAATCATTTCGCGGTCGAGCACGCGCAAGCTGGTGGTGACCTGCGTCGCCGTCGGCGCGTTGATGCTCGCCTACGAGGCCACGACCTTCGATCTGCTCCCGTGGGGCGGCCAGTCAGGCGGCGTCGATCCCTCCGCGCCTGTGCCAGGAGCACGGCTGCAGTTCACCGCAACGGCGTACTGTAAAGGGACGACGACCGCGTCGGGCGCCGAAGTCCGCACCGGGATTGCCGCGGCGGATGACGACATTCTGCCGGTCGGAAGTGTGGTCAACGTCACGGCCGAGAACGCCAAATACAACGGTGTTTACACAATCATGGACACGGGTCCCGCGGTGCAGGGCCGGCTGATCGATCTCTACATGTGGAGCTGCCACGAGGCACTGGCGTTCGGCAGGAAGCCGATCCAGGTAACCGTACTGCGACTCGGGTGGAATCCGGGCGCGAGCACGCCGAGCCTCATCGACCGCCTGTTCCGCCGCGGCGAACGCGCGGCGACCGCGCCGCGGGTCGCACTCCCGGCGCCGACCGCTGAGCCGACAACGGGCGCGACAACCGACGGCGACGGCGCGGAGGTGCCAACGGCACCCCCGGACACGCCGTCACCCATCGAAAACAGGCAGGCGAATTAGCTGATCAGCGAATGGATACCGGTGAATCGAGCCGGATTCGGATGATCGATCCAGCCGGCAGTTCGATATCCTTTCCCTCCGTCGCAGCGATTGCGCCGCCGGCACCGATCACCGCGCCGAGGATCGCGCCCTTCAGACCGCCGAGCACACCGCCCAGAATAGCGCCGGCTCCCGCACCGATCCCGGCGGTCCCGGCTTCGTCACGAATGCCGCCACTCTCGAACACGTTGGTCGCCATAGCGCGCATCGGATAGGTTCGACCGCGCACGGTAATTTCATCGAACGACAGCGTCAGGCTGCCTGCCCGGTGAAGACGATCCGCGGGGTCGACCGCTGAGACGACGCCACGAACGATCGATCCGGCGGGAAGCAAGACCATTCCGTTCTGCGTCACGTCCGCAACTGTCGTCGCCTCGAAGCGCTGCTCCACCTTGGCGGTCTTGGAGCTCAGCGTGGTACCGAGTCGGACGTCGAGCTCCTGACCCGCGGGAATGACCCCGTACGCGCTGGAATTAACTTCGGTTGGCGTGGTATTCGCGGTTGTGGTCGGCCTGCCGGACGACGGCGGAGTGTAGATGGGGGCATTCGTGCCGCCTGAGCTTCCACTTGTCGTCGCGCCGCAGGCGACGGTACTCAGGACGCCCGCAAGCGCGACAATCTTAATCACTGCTGACATTGGCTTCTCTCCTCCTGCGATTGATCGACGGCGCGCAGTATCCAGGAAGGGAAGCAACGCGAGTGCCGCCGCAACTCAACGATGTGGCTCTGGCGTCGTGAGACTTATCTGCAGAAGGGCCCGGACCTCCTCGTCGTCGGTTTGATCGAAGTCGAGGTACCACTGGCCGACGGAGGAAAACGGCTCAGGCATTCTCGCGCAGATGACCTCATCGGCGTACGCCGCGAGCTCGGCGCAGGTCTCACGAGCGCCAACGGGAACCGCCACGACCACGCGCGACGGTTGGCGCTCGCGTACGGCCTGCGCCGCCGCTCGCATCGTCGACCCTGTCGCCAACCCGTCGTCGATCAGGATGACGATTCGGTTCCGAAGGTCCGGCGCCGGGCGGTCCTCGCGATAGGCGCGCTCGCGCCGCTCGAGCTCCTGTTGTTCTTCCCGGACAACAGCTTCGATGACCGATTCTGGTATCGAGTACCACCGGACGACGTCCTCGTTGAGTACTCGAATTCCACCTGAGGCGATTGCGCCCATCGCAAGCTCGCGGTGACCAGGCGTGCCGAGCTTCCGGACGAGAAACAGATCGAGAGGGGCGCCGAGCGCCTGCGCAACCTCGTACGCGACCGGGACTCCACCACGCGGCAGCGCCAGCACGATGACGTCGTCGCGGCCCCCATACCTCGACAGGTATGTCGCAAGTGCCCTCCCTGCGTCGCGGCGATTGATGAATGGCTGGCGATGATCGTTCAGGGGCAGCATCAACGTTTCAGGTAACGGGTGAACCAGTCGAGCGCCAACCGCTCGACCTGTTCGAGGGTTCCCGGCTCCTCGAACAGATGGGTTGCGTGCGGCACGATGGCAAGCTGTACGGGTGCGCGCATCCGCCGCTTCGCTTCCTCGTTGAGGGAGACTACTTGCTCGTCGTCTCCCCCGACGATCAGGAGGGTGGGCGCCCGCACGATGGCGAGCGCGTCGCCCGCCAGGTCGGGACGCCCGCCGCGCGATACGACAGCCGCGACGTCCGGCCGCTCCGCGGCCGCAATCAGCGCCGCGGCAGCGCCCGTGCTCGCGCCGAACAAACCGATTGGCAGCTCTCCGAGCACGGGGTGATCGGTTGCCCAGTCCGTGGCCGCGACAACTCGACGGCCCAGCCGCGAGATGTCGAACCGGTACTGCGACGTTCGGACGTCAATCTGTTCCTCGTCGCACGTGAGGAGATCCAGAAGCAGCGTCGCGAACCGCCCACGATGAAGCGATTCCGCCACGTGGCGATTGCGGCTGCTGGACCGGCTGCTGCCGCTGCCATGCGCGAAGACAACGATGCCAGTGGCGTTCTCTGGGACGTGGAGGTCGCCGTCCAGCATATCGGCGCCGTCGGCGATACGCACGGCCTGGACGATCATCTCGCTGCGCACGTTACACTCCTGTCGGATACGTTTCCGGAAGATCCGTGCTCTCGCAGGACCATCGCTCGAGCGGCGTGAGCGCCGCCGTCGTATCAACGTGGATCACCGCATCGAACTGCTCGGCCAGTCGCGCACGGAAGTAGTGACTCGCCCGTTCCGTCTCTGGCTTGTACACGACGCCGATGGCCCGTTCCAGGCGCGTCACCGCGAGCGCCTCGCGTGCCTCGTCGATCGGGAGAGCGAAACGATCGACGCCGGTCTGATGAAAGAGGTGCTCATGGCTGCCGGCAATCGAGGGCACCACCTGCCTTCGTTCCGCAGGCCCATCCCACTCACGCGCCGCGGTCACCGTGCCCGTATGCGTCGTGAAACCCAGCAGAAAGGCGTGGGGGCCGTGACGTTCGCGAGCCAACTGTCCGAGATTCAGTTCGCCCCAATCGCTCATCTGGGTGGCGCGCGCATCGCCCAGGTGCGAATTGTGCGCCCACACAACGACACGGGCGTAGCCGGCGCGCCGCGAGGTCAACTCCATCAACGCATCGAGCGTCTCCATCATGTGGGTGTCGCGGAAGTTCCATGACTCGACCTGCCCGGCGAACATGGTGCGATAGTACTGCTCCGCATTTCGCACCAGACGCGCGTTCTGCTCGGCGAAGAAATATTCGTCTTCGGCCACGCGACCGTCACGGCTTACGTAGTCGGCGGCGCGCTTCCGCAGGTCCAGCAGCTGCGCAACGACGTCGTCCTCGCACGACCGTGAGAGGCCGAGCGTTGCGGCATAGCCGTAGCGCTGCGCGTCTGTACCGAATTCCTCGAAACAGGCGTAACGCCGCCGGGCACGCGCCGCCGCGTCGGGATCGACCTTCCCGAGGTACTCGAGGACGGCTCTCATCGACGCGTGCAGGCTGTAGAGATCGAGGCCGTAGAAGCCGACTCGGTCGGTGACGGCGCGTTTCGAGTTGTAGTCGTGAAGCCACTGGATGAAATCGACAACGACGTCGTTGCGCCACATCCACCGCGGAAAACGCACGAAGTCGTCGAGCGCGGCTGCCGGGCCGCTTTCAGCGCTCGCGAGCCGGACCCAGCGATTGACGCGATACGCGTCGGGCCAGTCCGCCTCGACCGCAACAATGTTGAACTGTTTCTCACGGATGAGCGCGGCCGTCAAGTCCGCGCGAATCTGGTAGAACTCGTGCGTGCCGTGCGTCGCCTCCCCGATGAGCACGACGCGCGCGTCACCAATCAGGTCAAGGAGTGGCCGCACGCTGTCCTGACCCGACTGGAACCGAAGTGCCGCGCGGCTAACCGCGTCAGCCGCGGCCGTGTCGTCCGTCCCACCGCTTGGTCGCATTGGCGTACCCCGAGGGGAAACGCCCGATTCACTGCAAGGGAGGTGCCCCCGCTACGGTGAGCTGACGAGCTCCTTGTCCTTGAACTGAAGCTGATAGAGCCGATGGTAAATGCCGCGCTGCGTAAGGAGCTCCTGGTGCGTGCCCGATTCGCGCAATTCTCCCTTGTGCAGAACGATGATGCGATCCATATCCTGGATCGTCGACAGACGATGGGCGATCGCGATCGTCGTACGACCGCGCATCACGACCTTGACGGCGTCTCGAATCAGCATCTCGGTTTCGGTATCGACGCTCGACGTGGCTTCGTCGAGCACCAGCACGGGTGGATCGAATGCCAGCGCGCGCGCAAACGAGAGGAGCTGCTTCTGGCCGACCGACAGCGTGGCACCGCGCTCGGCCACTGGTGTCTCGAGGCCGCCGGGCAGGCGATCGATGAACGTTCCCGCATGCACGGCATCCACCGCTCGCCGGACCGTCGCATCGCCAATCGCCTCGTTGCCGAGCCGGACGTTGCCGCCGATGGTGCCGGAGAAGAGGTGCACGTCCTGCAGCACAAGGCCGAACATGGCGCGGAGCCGGCGCAAATCCATGTCGCGGATGTCCACGCCGCCAACGGTGATCCGACCCTGCTGCACGTCATAGAACCGCAGCAGCAGGCTGACGATCGTCGTCTTGCCTGACCCCGTGGCGCCGACGATCGCCACGCGTTGCCCGGGCTCGACGTCGAAGGAGACATTGCGAAGCACCGGTTCGCCTTCCACATAGGCAAACGTCACGTTCTCGAAAGCGATGCGACCGATGTTCCGGGATTCGGGACTGGGGATTCGGGATTCGGGTGAAGACTGACGCGTGTCGAATCCCGAATCCCGAGTCCCGAGTCCCGACTGGATGCTCACGGGGGTATCGAGCAGCGCGAAGATTCGCTCCGATGACGCCATCGCACCCTGCAGCACGTTGAACTTCTCCGACATGTCGCTGATCGGCCGGAAAAAGCGCGACGAATACTGCAGGAACGCGACGAGCGATCCGAGTGTCACCATGTCCCGCAGTACCCATCCGCCGCCCACCCAGATGATGAGTGCCGCCGCGAGCGCGCTGATCAACTCGATCGCAGGATAGAAGACGGCGTAGTAGAAAATCGACTGGACGTTGGCGTCGCGATACTTGCGGTCGATCCGGTCGAACTCCTCGAAGTCGCGGGCCTCGCGCCGGAACAGCTGCACCGTCGCCATCCCGGTGATGCGCTCCTGCAGGTAGGCGTTGATGCGCGCGATCCAGGTGCGCACGGTGCGGTACGACTCGCGCACGTTCGTGCGGAACCAGCGGGTGACGAGCCAGATCAGCGGCAGGACTGAAAAGGCGACGATGGCCAGGCGCCAGTCCAGCCAGAGCATCATCGCCATGATGCCGATGAGGGTGAACAAATCCCCGAACACCGACACGACACCAGCCGTGAAGAGATCGTTGAGGACGTCAACGTCCGTCGTCACCCGCGTCATCAGGCGGCCAACAGGATTACGGTCGTAGAAGCGGAGATCGAGACGCTGCAGGTGTCGATAAATCTGCATGCGGAGGTCGAACATGATCCGCTGTCCGGTCCACTGCAGCAGCCAGGTTTGGGCGTAGTCGAGCACGAACGAACCAGCGAGCGCCGCAAGGTAGAGCATGGCGACGAGCGTCAGCCCCTCCACGTCGCGCGCCGGAATGTACCTGTCGATGACGAGCTTCACGAGGTACGGCGGCGCAAGCTCCAACGCCGAGTGGCCGACAATGGCGGCTGTGGCCAGCCCGACCTGACGCTTGTAGGGCAGCAGGTAGGTGAGCAGCCGGCGCATCAACCGGGCGTCGTACGCCTTTCCGAGAACGTCTTCGTCGTGAATGGACATTACGAACTCTGTCGTTCACCCTTCTGAGTTCTTCGTTCTCTGTTCGTGTTCAGTTTCAGGTTCGGTTCACGGTTCGCAGTTCGCGTTCCGGCCTGCGAACTTCGAACATGGAACGTCGAACACGGAACCGCACCTGAACACGAACCGAGAAGCGAGAACCCAGAACCGTGAACGGCTGATCTCATGAGGCAGCCAGTTCCTCTTCCAGGAGCTGTTTCCGATAGAGCTCCGCGTACACGCCGTTGTGGGTCACGAGCTCGTCGTGCGTGCCACGCTCGACGATCGCTCCATCCTCCAGGACGAGGATCTGATCGGCGCTCCTCACGGTGGAAACGCGGTGCGATACGATGATCGACGTCCGCGCCTTCATCACCGTCGTCAGCCGCGCCAAGATCTCTTCCTCGGTGTAGGTGTCCACCGCCGATAACGCGTCGTCCAGCACGAGGATCTTCGGGTCGATCATCACGGCGCGCGCAATAGCCGTGCGCTGCTTCTGACCGCCGGAGAGCGTGATGCCGCGCTCGCCGACGACGGTCTCGTAGCCCTTCGGAAAGTCCATCAGATCCTTGTCGAGCCGCGCCACCTGCGCAGCGTGTTCGACACGATCGCGCCCGTCAGACGGCGGCGCGCCAAAGGCGATGTTCTCGGCAATCGTGGCGCTGAAGAGAAACGGCTCCTGCGGAACGAAGCCGATGGCGCCGCGCAGCACTGCCAGGGGCAGCCGGCGCACGTCGATGCCGTCGACGAACACCGTTCCGGCCGGCGGCTGCTGGAGCCGCGGCAGCAGGTTCAACAGCGACGACTTCCCTGACCCCGTCGCGCCGACAATGGCAGTCGTCGTGCCGGCGGGCAACACCGCGGAGACGTTGCGAAGAACGACGCGGTCGCCGTACGAGAAGGTCAGGTTCCGGAACTCGACGTCGCCACGAATCTGGCCCGATGCCGCGACGGCCGGCAAGGCCTCCGCGTCGGTGATCGCCGGCTCAGCATCGAGGACGTCGAGCATGCGTTTCCACGATGCGGCGCCGCGCTGCAGGAGATTCGTCACCCAGCCAAACGCGATCATCGGCCACGCCAGCATCAACAGGTACGAGTTGAACGCCACGAGCTCGCCGATCGTCATCCGCCCGGCAATCACGTCGCGGCTGCCGAGCCACAGCACGATGACCGCGCCAATGCCCATCAGCAGCCCCATGATCGGGAAGAACGCGCCCTGGATCCCGATCAGGCGCCGGTTACGGCGCACGTACTCCTCGTTGGCGAGGCGGAAACGCTCGATCTCGAACGGCTCCTGCCCGTATGCCCGTACCACGCGCACGCCCGACAGCGCCTCCTGCGTGATGGCGCTGATCGTCGACAGCTGTTCCTGGATTCGATCGAAGCGGCGGTGAATCGCCGCGCCGAAGAGATAGACCGCCACAGACAGAAACGGCAGCGGGATGAGCGACAACAGCGTGAGCCGGCGGTTGATGGAGAGCATCAGCACGATGACGGCGACGAATGTCAGCACGGTGTTCGCCATGTACATCACCGCCGGGCCAATCATCATCCGCACGGCGTTGAGATCGTTGGTCGCGCGAGACATGAGGTCGCCGGTCCGGTTGCGATGGTAGTACGCGGGCTCGAATTGCTGCAGGCGCGCGAAGAAGTCGTTGCGCAGGTCGAACTCGATGTCGCGCGAGGCGCCAATCATGATGCGGCGCTGCAGGAAGCGGAAGACCCCACCGAACGCCGTGAGGCCGAGCAAGGCGGCCGCGTAGAATCGTAGTTTTTGTGCGGTCACCCCGGCGTTCAGATCATCGATCGCGTACTTGAGCACCCACGGTCCGGCCAGGGAGAGCGCCGTCGTGGCGACGATGCACGCAAAACCGACAAGAAAGGCGCCGCGGTACCGCCTGACATAGCCAAGGAGCCGGCGCGTAGGCGTCACCGGGCGAGTATGACGCGGCCCGGCAAGGTCCCGTCAAGCACGGCGCCTTCGCCGCGTTACGGCTTCGCCCCTCGACGACGCTCGGGGCGCCCTGAGCGATAATCGTCCCTGGACCAGGCTCGGGACGACCCTGAGCCTGTCGAAGGGTCGAAGCACGGCCCGCCAGGGATGCGTGGGAACCACAGACGCTGTTAGAATCTCGGGCCATGCAGGCCCTTTACGTCGTCATTCCTGTTCTGTGCATCTTCACGATTGCTTACCGGTACTACAGTGCCTTCATCGCTGCGAAGGTGATGGTTCTCGATGATGCGCGATTAACGCCGGCGCACACGAAGTACGACGGGGCGAACTACCATCCCATGAGCCGGTGGGTCCTTTTCGGGCACCACTTTGCGGCGATTGCCGGGGCGGGTCCACTTGTGGGGCCGGTACTGGCGGCGCAATTCGGTTACGCGCCCGGATTGATGTGGCTCGTCGGAGGATGCGTCCTCTGCGGGGCCGTGCACGACTCGATGTGCCTGTGGGCCTCGACGCGGCTTGGAGGCCGCTCGCTTGCGGAAATCGCCCGGTCACAAATCGGGCCCGTAGCGGGTACCACTGGCGCTGTGGCCATCCTGTTCATTCTGATTGTCGCCCTCGCCGGGCTTGGAATCGCGGTCGTCAACGCGCTGGCGGAAAGCGCGTGGAGCACCTTCACGATCGGCATGACGATTCCGATCGGCGTCGCGATGGGCTTCCATATGTTCGTGTTCCGCAAGGGGAAGATTCGCGAAGCGACGATCCTCGGCATCATCGCGATTTTCGCCGCGGTGATCTTCGGCCGTACGTTCGCGGAATCGTCGCTCGGCCACTACCTCGTGATGTCGCGTCACCAGGTCACGGCGGCCATGGCGATCTACGCGTTCACCGCCTCGGTGCTGCCGATGTGGATGCTGCTCACGCCTCGCGGCTACCTGAGCACGTTCATGAAGATCGGCACGATCGCGTTCCTTGCGCTCGGCGTGATCATCGTGAACCCGACGCTGGAGGCGCCGGCGTTTTCATCGTTTGTTCATGGCGGCGGTCCGATCATCCCGGGCCCGCTCTATCCCTTCGTCTTCATCACGATCGCCTGCGGCGCAATCTCAGGATTCCACTCCCTCATCGCCACCGGCACGACGCCGAAGATGGTGGACAAGGAGAGGGACATCCGCCCGATCGGCTACGCCGGGATGCTGTGTGAGGGGTTCGTCGGCGTCATGGCGCTGATCGCGGCGACGGCGCTCCACCCGGGCGACTATTTCGCGATCAACACGTCGGCCGCGACGTTCAGCACGCTCGGCATCCCGACGGTGAATCTCGCCACGCTGCAGGCGGAAGTCGGGGAAGTCGTCACCGCGAGGCCGGGCGGCGCGGTGTCGCTGGCGGTCGGCATGGCGCAGATCTTCTCGTCGCTTCCCGGCATGCGCGGATTGATGGCCTACTGGTATCACTTCGCCATCATGTTCGAGGCGTTGTTCATCCTGACGACGATCGACTCGGGCACCCGCGTGGGTCGTTTTCTCGTGCAGGAGTTCGGCGGTCGCGCGTGGAAGAAGCTTGCGGAGCCGGAGTGGCTGCCTGGTTCACTCGGCGCTACGGCATTCATGGTGCTCGCGTGGGGCTACTTCATCTGGACCGGCAACATCAACACGATCTGGCCTCTGTTCGGCATCGCGAACCAACTGCTCGGCGCCGTGGCGCTGGCCGTCGGAACGACGATCCTCATCAACATTGGACGCACGAAGTACGCGTGGGTGACGTTTCTGCCGCTCTGCTTCCTGTCGGTGACGACGATGACCGCCGGGTTCATGAGCATCAGGGACAACTTCTGGCCACTCGCAGTCAACGCCAACCCGGACCTGCACGTGCAGGGCTACGTCCTCTCGATCAGCACGGCCATCATGATGATCTGCTGCGTGATCATCCTTACCGCTGCGGCCGGGCGCTGGATGAAGGTGCTTTCGGGTCGTGCGTCGACGACGCTGGAGTTGGCGGGGGCGTAAGCCGATACTCCGGGCGTGCCCACTCGAGTTTTCGCCATTTTCATGGGAATTCTCTGCCTGGCCGGCCCCGCCGCCGCGCAGGATTCGCCTGAGAATTACCACATCGAGCTCGGCGCGATGTATTGGAAGCCGTCGCCCCAAGTCGTGATTTCGAGCGGTACGGGCGGCACGCCGATCGATTTCGTCAGCCAGTTCTCGATCGAGGACAAGCGATTCAGGGAATTCCGCATCGTGCTCAAGGCAGCGCCAAAGCACAAGCTCCGGTACAGCACGGTGCCGATCAAGTACTCGGGCAGCGCGACGCTGAACCAGTCGATCACCTTCCAGGGCCAAACCTTCACGGCTGGCGTACCGGCGACGGCGGAGTTGAAGTGGACCCTGATGCGCTTCGGCTACGAGTGGGATTCGATCGCGACCAGCATGGGGTTTGCGGGACTCTTCGTAGACCTGAAGTACAACAAGATGAACGCGCAGCTGTCCGCGCCTTCGGTTGGGACGCAGACATTCGAACGCAACGTCGCCGTGCCCACGCTCGGCGGCATTGGACGCGCCTACCTGTCGCAGTTCATCTCGGTCACGGGCGAGTTCACGGCGCTGAAGCTGAAAAGGGGCAGCCTCGGTGTAAAAAATGCGAAGCTCTACGACTTCGACGTGTATAGCACCGCGAACTTCGGGCGCTACATTGGCGCCCAGCTCGGCTACCGCTCGGTGACCGTTGACTACGTTGTTGACGACGATACGGGCAACCTGAAGATGAAGGGCCTGTATTTCGGCGGCGTCCTCCGTTTCTAAATCCCAAACCCCAAATCTTGGGATTACTTAGTTGCGACGACCAGCACGGAACTTCCCACAGGCATCGGAACGTGGCGCGAGACCGCCGCTTCCCCGCTCAGCATCCAGGTCAGCGCGGTATTGATCGGCGCTGAGGGCACCTGCATCTCCCAATCACCGTCTGGACCTGTAGGCGGAGCTGACCGGCCCCTACGCTTTCCGACATCGCGACGCATCATTCGCACAGCGAGCATCGCGGGAAACAGCGACGCGAACAG
>Ga0070698_100003724_pt1 | contig 16748 bp, 15 predicted proteins | sample KBSK1502metaG_FD_65477 | JGI IMG/M metagenome (GOLD analysis project Ga0070698, IMG submission 65477) | Corn, switchgrass and miscanthus rhizosphere microbial communities from Kellogg Biological Station, Michigan, USA - KBS K1-50-2 metaG | ecosystem: Host-associated > Plants > Roots >...
GCCCCGTGCAGCCGATGAGACAGCACCCAGAAGCCGGCGATGGCAGCAACCCCCAGGGCGGCGATCAGCAGCGTGACCCACAGGCCGGTTGTCTGCAGGTCCAGCGCGTAGAAGCGGCGCACGACCGGCTCCGGGAACAGCAGCGCGAAGCCGGCGATCACCCCGCCGACCAGCAGGATCCGGCGCCAGGTCAGCGGCATGGCCAGCAGGACCAGCACGCACAGGCTAAGGGCGAGGGTCACCAGCGTCGCGGCCGTCCGCTGCTGCACCAGGGGAACCCCGTTCGCCCGGGCCATCCAGAAGGCCGTGAACGCCGCGGCGGCCACGATGGCGCCGGCCGGTATCGCGAAGCGCAGCACCCGGCCGGCGAACCCGGCCCGGTAGCGGCGCGTGTTCGGCGCGAGCGCCAGGAAGAACGACGGCACGCCGATGGCCAGGGTGTCGATGATCGTCAGGTGCCGGGGCAGGAATGGGTACGGCAGCAGCGTGACGCCGGCCGCCACCGCCAGCAGCGCCGCCCACACGGTCTTGGTGATGAACAGGTTGGCGACCCGCTCGATGTTCGCCGTGACCCGGCGTCCCTCGGCCATGACGCCGGGCAGCGTGGCGAACCTGCCGTCGAGTAGCACCAGCTCCGCGACCGCCTTGGTGGCGGGAGCACCCGAGCCCACGGCGATGCCCAGGTCGGCGAGCTTGAGCGCGAGCACGTCGTTGACGCCGTCGCCGGTCATGGCCACCGTGTGCCCGCACGCCTGCAGCGCCTGGACCATCTGCTGTTTCTGGTGCGGGGTGACCCGGCCGAAGACCGAGCGCTCCGCCAGCAGGCGGCCGAGCTCGGCGAGATCGGTGGGCAGGTCCCGCGCGTCCACCGGGTCTCCGGCCCGGGGCAGGCCGGCGCGGGCCGCGACCGCGCCCACGGTCTGCGGGCTGTCCCCCGAGATCACTTTCAGCGCCACGCCCTGGGCGGTGAAGAACGCGATCGCGTCCGCGGCGTCCGCTCTCAGCCGCTCAGCGAGCAGGATGAACGCCGCCGCCCGCAGGCCCGCCGGGAGCGACTCGCCGTCCAGCGGCGCCGCGGCGCGGGCCAGCACGAGGACCCGGCGGCCGCTCGCGGCGAGCCGGGCCGCCTGCGCCAGGCGGTCCTCGCCGGCGGGCAGCACCAGCTCCGGCGCGCCCAGGATCCAGGTGCCGTGCCCGGCGAAGCTGGCCGCGCTCCACTTGCGGGCCGACGAGAACGGCACCGTGGCCTGGCGGGCCCATCCGTCCGGCGGCGGGAAGGCCTGCCCGATGGCGGCCAGCGTCGCGTTCGGGTCCGGCTCGTCAGCCAGCGCGCCGAGTGCCGCCTCGGCGGGCACGCCGTCGTCTAGCCGGATGAGGCTGTCGAACGCGATGGTCCCGTCGGTCAGCGTGCCGGTCTTGTCGAAGCACACCACGTCGACCCTGGCCAGGCCCTCGACCGCGGGGAGCTGCTGCACCAGCACCCGGCGCCGGGCCAGCGTCACCGCGGCCACGCCGAACGCGACGCTGGTGAGCAGCACCAGGCCCTGGGGGACCATGCCGACCAGCGCCGCGACCGTCCCGGTGAGCGCCTCCCGCACCGAGTCCCTGGCGTGCAGCTGGCTGATCAGCAGCAGGACTGCTACCGGCACGATGGCCCAGGTGACGTAGCGCAGGATCCGGTTGATGCCCTCGATCAGCTCCGAGCGGACCAGCGTGAACCGCCGCGCCTCGGCCGCGAGCTGGCGCGCGTAGGCGGCGGCGCCCACCGCCGTGGCCTGGTACCCGCCGGACCCGGCGACCACGAAGCTGCCGGACAGCAGGCCGTCGCCCGCGTGCTTGGTCACCGGTTCGGACTCCCCGGTCAGCAGCGACTCATCGGCCTGCATGCTCTCGCTGGCCCGCACCACCCCGTCGGCGACGAGCTGATCCCCGGCGCGCAGGTCGACCAGGTCACCAGCCACGAGCTCGGCGACCGCTATCTCACGCTGCGAGCCGTCGCGGATCACCCGGACCCGGGGCGCGCTGAGCACGGCAAGCCGGTCGAGCGTGCGCTTGGCGCGCAGCTCCTGGGCGATGCCGATCAGCGCGTTGGCGACCAGCACGATGCCGAACAGGCCGTCCTGGGGCTCGCCGACGACCAGGATCACGGCCAGCAGCACGCCCAGGATGAAGTTGAACCGGGTCAGGATGTTGGCCCGCAGGATCTCGCTGACCGGCCGGCTGGTGTGCTCCCCGCCCTCGTTGGCGAGCCCGGCCGCGCGCCGTTGCGCCACCTGGGACCTGGTCAGGCCGGTGGGCGGCGTCCTGGCGATCGGCTCAGCGGGCGCGGGTGACATCGACATCAGCGGGCAACCTTTCCGGGGGGAGCGACCCTACCCCCCCGCGGCAGCTCAGCCCGCGGCGTTTCCCGCGACGTGCTGCGGGGTGATCCGGACCACGACGCGCACCACCTCGGGCGGCAGCGCGAGGAACTCCTCGCCGGCACCGGGTCCGTCGTACTTCTCCGCGAGCCGCACGGCCAGCTCACGCCCGACGTCGTCGGTCACGGCGGCCAGGCCGCGTATCTCGGCGTACCGCTCCGGGTCGCCCCGATCCCAGACGCTCAGGCTCACCCGGGGATCGCGCCGCATGTTGCGGTCCTTCCGCCTGCCCGCGGCGGTGGAGATCAGCACGTCGTCTCCGTCCCTGCCGACCCATACCACGGAGGTCTGCGGGCTCCCGTCGCGATTGACCGTGCCGAGGACCGCGTGGTTGGGCTCGTCGATGAGCCTGCGTACCGCGTCGTTCAGTGAGGCTGTCATGAGCCAGACCATAAACCGCTGGCCTCCCGGGCCTCGCCGCAGGACACTGCTGCGGGGTATGTCCCCTTCCTGAGGAGAGCCGGTGAAGAAGATCCCGACGATGTTCGCGCGCGACTGGGACGGCGACCGCTGGTGGGCGCGGCGCGAGGTCAAGGCGGGCAAGGCCACGCCGGCCTCCTTCGTGGCGGTCGGGCACGACGACGAGACCGGCAATACGGTGGGCTGGGAGCCTGGCTGCACACCCGTCCGTACGAGGGGATCGTCTGGCACCACTCGGACGGACAGCCGATGGCGAAAGTCAAGAAGAGGGACTTTAGAGCACCATGAGCGAGAGCACCGCGTCCAGCGGGACCGAGATCGAGCCGTTCCGCATCGATATCCCGCAGGCCGACCTGGACAACCTGCGGGCCCGACTGAACGGGACCCGCTGGCCCGACCAGCTGCCCGGCGTGGGCTGGGATTATGGCATCCCGCTGGACTACGTGAAGGAGCTGGCCGAGTACTGGCGCGACGGCTACGACTGGCGCGGTCAGGAGCGGAGGCTGAACGAGTTTCCGCAGTTCACTACCACCATCGACGGGCAGAACGTGCACTTCCTGCACGTGCGCTCCGCCGAGCCCGGAGCCCTGCCGCTGGTCATGACTCACGGCTGGCCCGGATCGATCGCGGAGTTCATGGAGGTCATCGGCCCGCTGACCGACCCGGCGGCACACGGCGGGGATCCGGCCGACGCGTTCCACCTGGTCGTCCCCGCGATTCCCGGCTACGGCTTCTCCGGGCCCACCCGGGAGCGGGGCTGGAACGTGCGCCGCGTCGCGCAGGCCTGGGATGAGCTGATGCGGCGCCTCGGCTACCAGCGGTACGGAGCCCAGGGCGGCGACTGGGGCTCGTCGATCTCGCGGGAGCTCGGCGTGATCGTCCCCGAGCACCTCATCGGCGTGCACCTGAACATGCTTACTCCGGTGCCGAGCGACCAGGTCGAGCTCAGCGACGAGGACAAGGCCCGCGTCGAGGTCCTGCGGCGGTTCCGGTCCACCGGGTCGGGGTACGGCGCGATCCAGTCCACCCGCCCGCAGACGCTGGCCTACGGGCTCACCGACTCGCCGGCCGGCCAGCTGGCCTGGATCGCGGAGAAGTTCGGCGAGTGGACCGACGGGGACCTGCCCGACGATGCCGTCGACCGCGACCAGCTCCTGACCAATGTCACGATCTACTGGCTGACCGGGACGGCGGGATCATCGGCTCGTCTCTACTACGAGGCCGCCCGCAGCGGCGGCTGGGGCCCCCCGGCGCCCTCGACCGCGCCCACCGGCATCGCCGTCTTCCCGAAGGAGATCGCCCGGCCGGTGCGGCCGCTCGCCGAGCTGTCCAACAACATCGTGCACTGGTCCGAGTTCGACCGGGGCGGGCACTTCGCGGCGATGGAGGAGCCCGACCTCCTGGTCGGCGACGTGCGCGAGTTCTTCAGACGCTTCCGCTAGCGCGTCGGCCCGAGGCCTGCGCGTCACGTGCTGCCGTTCGCGAACTGGGGCAGCCACTCGGCCCGGGCCACGCAGGCCACCTCGACGCACGTGTCCGCCGGACGGTTGGTGATCAGGCGGATCATCGCTCCTCAGCCCTGGTAGGCATGGGTCGCCAGCCCCGCTACCCCGGCCGGGGCCGAGAACAGCTCCCCGCCCGCGCTGCCGGGGCCCGCCGCCGTGGTGATGTACAGCGTCTCCAGGTCCGGGCCGCCGAACGCGCAGCTCGTGACACGGGGCGTAGGCAGCTCAAGCGAGCCGCGGAGACGGCCGTCGGGGCCGAACCGCAGCACCGCGCCGCCGTCCCAGAGGGCGACCCAGACGCAGCCCTCCGCGTCCACGGCCAGGCCGTCCGGTATCGCGTCGCCCGCGTCAATGGCCGCGAACGGGCGGCGGGCGGAGATCGCGCCGCTGGCCGCGTCGTAGTCCAGCACGTCAACCCGGCGCGTCGGCGAGTCGACGTAGTACATCAGGCGGCCGTCCGGGCTCCAGCCGATCCCGTTGGAGACCGTGACCCCCCCGATGATCTCGGCCACCCTGTGATCGGGGTCCAGGCGGTAGAGCGTGCCGCGGCCGGGCGACTCGTCGTCGGCCATGGTGCCGGCGAAGAAGCGGCCGACCTCGTCGCACGCGCCGTCGTTCATCCGGCAGCCCTCACCGAGGTCGAGGGCGACCAGGGGGGCGACGTTTCCGGTCACCGGATCGAGTGTCAGGAAGCCGCCCCGGGCGGCCAGCACCAGGCCGCCCGACGAGCGCAGCACGACCGCTCCGACCGCCTGGCCGACATCCCAGCGGCGGTGCGCGCCGTCGCCGTCCAGCCGGTGCACCTGGCCGGCCGTGATGTCCACCCAGTACAGCGAGCCGGTCGCGGCATCCCAGCACGGTCCCTCGCCGAGCGCGGCGGCGGGCACGGGCAGCAGGGCCGGGGCCGCGGTCACGCCGTAGCTCCGGGGGTACCGGGTCGGGACGGCCGGGTGCCGCCCACCGCCTCGTTGGACATGGCCTCCCCCTCACCGTTCCCTACCCGCCCCCTAGTTCCGCACGTCGGAAAACGTTCCTGGCCGAGCATCTCAGATGCCGGATCGGGGCTAACTTGTGGGACATGCGCGGACTGGGTGATCATGGCCGTCAGAAGAACGTGTGCACCGCGTCGACGACGCGGTCGTCCTCATCCACCACCGGGATGACCCGCGACTTGTCGAACGTGGTGCACGGGTGGGTGATGCCCAGGGCCAGCAGGTCGCCGGGCGCGAGATCGCCAGGCTCCGGGATGCGCACGTACGCGTGCTGGTCGTCGAGCCGGGTCACCCGCATGCCGGTCGCGGCGCGGTACCCGCCCGCCCCGGGCGGGCGGATGCGCAGCGGCACCGGCATTCCCTGGTCGTGGGAGACGTCCCGCCGGCCCGCGTTCGCGATCGCTAGGCCGGGCTCCGGCACCGACAGCACGGACGTCCACAGCTCGAGCGCCGGGGCGAACTCCGGGACGGGGGCGGACCCGGGAGCGGCCGTTCCTGGACGGCTGCCCGGGCCGGTCGCCGCGTAGCGCCCGTGATCGTGCGTGATGTAGGCGCCGCTGCGCAGCACGACCTGGGGCGGATGCTGCTGCCCGCCCCTGGGCGCGGACAGCTCACGGCACACGACGTCAAAGTACGAGCTGCCGCCCGCGCTGAGTATGTGCCTGCCGCCCGGCGGCGGGCCGGGCAGCCGCGCGCCCAGGGTCCGCAGATCGGAGCAGAACCCGGCGACCGCGGCCAGGGTCGCCTGCGGGTCCTTGCGGTCGATGCCGCCCTCGTAACCCGAGACGCCGGCCAGCTCCAGCCCGGCGGCCGACTCGACCGCGCCGGCGACGGCCAGCGCGTCCTCGATGCTGCGGCAGCCCGCCCGGCCGCCGGGATACCCGAGCTCGACCAGCACCTTCAGCGGCCGGCCGGGCCGCGCCGAGGCCGCGGCCTCGTCGAGCAGCGCGACCCCGGCCAGGCTGTCCGCGTACACGTAGCAGTCGAAGCCGGGATCGGCGGCCAGCTCGCGGGCCAGCCACCCGGCCGCGCCGCGCTCGGTGAGCTGGTTGGCGATCAGCACCCGCGGCACCCCGAAGGCCCGGTAGACCTGCGCGTGGGCGATCGTCGCGGCGGTCACGGCCCAGGCCCCGGCCGCGAGCTGCCGCGCGATCAGCTGGGGCGCCATTGTCGTCTTGCCGTGCGGCGCGTGCAGCACCCCGGCCGCCGCGCAGTAGGCGGCCATCGCCTCGATGTTCTGCCGCAGCGCCGCCTCGCGCAGGACGAGGACCGGCATGTCGAAGCCGCCGCCGAACAGCGGGGGCCGCTCCGCGGCCAGCCGGGCGGCGGTCACCGGACCGCCGGGCGGCGGGTCGCCCGCCGCCGGGTCGGCGAAGGCCGGGCCAGCCGACGCGATCCGCCCGAAGCCCTTCTCCGTTGCCGGGATCGGGCGGTTGCGCAGTGCGGTCACCGCGGCCGCGAGGGGTTCCGGGAGCACGGCGCCCGGCACCGTCCGCGTGCCCGTCCCGGCGTTGTCCCGCAGACCGTCCGCCATCGGGCTACGCCTCCGACGCGATGACCATGTCCCGCCGGGCGGGCACGACCGGCGGCGCCGAGCGCCATTCCGGTATGCCGTCCTCGGGCAGGCCCACCGGGAACCTGTTCGAATGGATCTCCGCCCAGTGCGCGTGGTTGAGCTCGTGCAGCGTGAAGCACGCGTTCAGGGCGTTGTAGAAGCCCATGTTGTCCACGGTCTGGTTCACGGATTCCTTGATCAGCAGCGCGGTCACCGTGGGCAGCGCGGCGATCCGCCGCGCGAACTCCAGGGTCCGCTCGGCAAGATCATCGGCCGGGAAGATCTTCGACACCATGCCGAGCCGGTGGGCCTCCTCGGCGTCGATCGAGTCCCCGGTCAGCAGCAGCTCCTTCGCCTTGCGCGGCCCGAGCTCCCAGGGATGCGCGAAGTACTCGACCCCGCACATCCCGAGCCGGGTCCCCACGACGTCGGCGAAGACCACGTTGTCGGCCGCGACGATCAGGTCACAGGCCCACATCAGCATCAGGCCTGCGGCGTAAACGGCCCCCTGCACCTGGGCGACCGTTATCTTCCGCAGGTTGCGCCAGCGGCGGGTGTTCTCGAAGTAGAAATGCCACTCCTGCAGCATGAGTTGCTCGGCGCCGGACCGGGTGGCCCCGTACCCGCCGTAGGTGGCATGCTGGCCGGGCCCCTCGGTCCGCTCGGCCACCGCGTCGGGCGACCCGAGATCGTGCCCGGAGGAGAACAGCGGCCCGGCTCCGCCCAGGATCACCACGCGGACCCGGTCGTCCGCCTCGGCGGCCAGCATCGCGTCGCCGAGCTCGGCCAGCAGCCCGCGGTTCTGCGCGTTCCGAGCCTTGGGGCGGTTCAGCATGATCCTCGCGATCGCTCCCTCATCGAGCAGCTCATAGGTCAGGTACCGGTAATCGGGCATGCGTTCCTCCTGGTGATCGGCGAGAGACGGCGGGTCAGGCACGGACGAAGTCGAGTGCGGCCGCCGCGAAGCGGAAGTCCTTCGGGGTCCCGAAGTGGTCGGTGCGCGGCAGCGAGACGAGCCGGGCGTCGGGCAGCGCCGCGACCAGCCGGTCGGCTGGCCCGGCGAAGTCCCGCTCGCCCAGGACGATCAGCACCGGGACCCGCACCGCCGCCACCTCGGCCTCGGTCAGCGGGGCCCGCGGGCGGCGCAGGCACGCGGCGAGCGCGGCCCGGTCGTTGCCCGGCGCCATCGCGAAATGGGCCAGTGCCGCGGCCGCGGGCCCGGCCTCCTCCGCCGCCTGCCCGGTCTCGACGGCCCGGGCGGCCGGCTCGGGGTCGGCGCTCGCGAAGACGCCGTCGCCGACCCCGCCGAGCACGATCCGGCGGAACCGGCCCGGCGCGGCCGATGCGGCGCGCAGCAACACCTGGGCGCCCAGGCTGAAGCCGACCGCATCGACCTGCCCGGCCGGGGGCAGCGCCGCGATCACCGACTCCTCCAGCGCGGCGTAGGCGGCGGGGTCGGTCGGCTTGTCCGCCTCCCCGTGGCCGGGCAGGTCGACGCCGATCACCGGGCGGCCTTCCTCCTCCAGCAGGTCGGCCCAGCCGGGCTCGCGCCAGTTCCGCTCGAACGAGGAGGCGAAGCCGTGCACGAGCATGACGGGTATGTCGGCCACCGCGCTAGTCGAGTCCCTCCACGAAGTCCCGCAGCTGCCGCAGATTGCGGCATTCCACCATCTTGTCGCAGTGCTGGCCGTATTCACTCACGATCGAGTCGCCAGTGTCCCAGGAGTTCCTGGGCTCGGGGTTGAGCCAGTACAGGTGGCGCGCCCGCTGGCGGATGGACTTGAGCACCCGGGAGCGGGACGTGTGATAGTTGTTGCGCCCGTCACCCAGGATGATCACGCTGGTCCGCTTCCTGATCTGCGCGCCCCACTGATCCCAGAAGCTCTCCAGCACCATGCCGTAGTCGGAATGGCCGTCGAGGCGCACGGCGCCCGTTCCCTTGTTGATGTGCTGGGCGATGGCCGCCATGTCGGGCGCCGACTCGAAGATGCCGGTGACCTCCTCGATCCCGTCGACGAACACGAAACTGCGGACCCGGGAGAACTCCGACCTGATCGCGTAGGCGAGCTGCAGCGTGAAGCTCGCGAACGCGGCCACCGAGGACGAGATGTCGGCGACCAGCATGATCTCGGGCTTGGCCGGATGCGGCTTACGGAAGGCCAGGTCAACCGGGACGCCGCCGTTGCCGAGCGACAGCCGGATCGTCCGCCGGAAGTCGAGCGCCCGCCGCCGGTTATGCCGCCGCTTGCGGGCCAGCCGCGCGGCCATCTTGCGGCCCAGCAGCTGCACCGTCTGCCTGATCGCAGCCAGCTGCTGCTGCGAGGCGTTGAGGAAGTCGACGTCTTCCGGCAGCGGCCGGCGCAGCGTTCCCGCGACCGCCTCGGCTCCCCGGTCGGCCACCAGCCGGCGCCGGATCTCGGCCTCCACCTCGGTCCTGACGTCATCGACCCGCCGGGCGTAGTCATCGCGGGCCAGCCGGCGGTCCATCTCGCTGAGGTCCGCCGCCTCCGCCGACCGGAGCAGGCGCTCGAGCAGCGCGTCCAGGTCCAGCTGCCGCAGCGTCCGGTACAGGTAGTACATGCCGGCCACGGCCCGGCCGGGCTCCAGCCCCGCGTACCTGCTCACGGCCTCGGCCACCACCGCCTGGATGAGCACCCGGTCACCGGCCGCCACGGCCCGGAAGAGCAGCTCGAGCAGCTCGGCGTCGTCGAGCATCGCGACCACGCCCTCGCGCCCCGCGCCGTTCCCGGCGGCCCCGGGGCTGGCGGTCAGCACACCCCCCGGGTCCGTCGCCGGATCGCCGGAGGGCTGGCGGCCCGCGAAGAAGATGTCGAACACCAGCTCAAAGGCGCCGTAGTGGTCGCTGTTCTTGACCAGCGTCGCGGCCAGCGCGCTCTTCAGGGCCGCGCGGTCGACCAGCGGCATGGCCGCGACCGCGGCGGTGGCGTCCACGTTCTCCGACACCGAGATCGGCAGCCCGATGGCCCGCAGCTCCGCGACGAACGTGGCCAGGGTCCGCAGCCCGGGCCGCTGGGCTGCCACCTCACCGGCCCGCCGTGCCGACCCGGGGGGACGACCCGCCGGAACCTCCCGCGGTCAGCTCGGCCGCCGCCTTCTCGATGTCCGACTGGTACTTGAGCAGCACGTGCAGCGTGTCGGCGGCCAGCTGCGGGGTGATCTCGTCGGCGCCGAGCAGGAACAGCGTGTGGGCCAGGTCGATGGTCTCCGACACCGACGGGCGCTTCTTGAGGTCCATCGCCCGCAGCGACCGGACCAGGCCGCTGACCTGCGCGGCCAGGTGCTCCGCGATCCCCGGCACCCGGCTGCGGACGATCTCCTGCTCGCGCTCGACGGACGGGTAGTCGATGTACAGGTACAGGCACCGGCGCTTGAGCGCCTCGGACAGCTCGCGCGAGTTGTTGGAGGTCAGGAACACCAGCGGCGTCTGGGTGCTGGCGATCGTGCCGAGCTCGGGAATCGACACCTGGTAGTCGGAGAGCACCTCGAGTAGCAGCGCCTCGGTCTCGACCTCCAGCCGGTCCACCTCGTCGATGAGCAGCACCACAGGCTCGGGCGCGCGTATCGCGGCCAGCAGCGGCCGGGCCAGCAGGAACTCCTCGCTGAAGATGTCCGACTCCAGCTGCGACCACGCGGTCGCGCCCCCCGGGCCGCTTACCTGCTCGGCCTGGATCCGCAGCAGCTGCTTCTTGTAGTTCCACTCGTAGAGCGCCTTGGCCTCGTCGAGGCCCTCGTAGCACTGCAGCCGGATCAGCCGCATGTTGCTCATCGCCGCGACGCTCTTGGCCAGCTCGGTCTTCCCCGTGCCCGCCGGGCCCTCGACGAGCACCGGCTTGGCCAGCCGCTCGCCCAGGTAGACCACGCTCGCGATGCGCTCGTTCGGCAGATAACCGACGGTTCGCAGCCCCTGCGCCACCAGCTCCGGCGAGCCCAGCAGTTCAGTCATGCGGAGGTGCCCTTCCTGGGGACGGGTCACCCCGCCACGTACATCTATAACAGCAACTATATAAACTTCCGGTCAAGCCGAGACGAAGGGGGCTTGACGGGACGTGACAGCCACGAGCGCAGCCACGGAGGCCGGGCCGCCCGCTGACTGGACGGCCGCGGGCACGCACGCGGTCGCGCCGTCCGTCTACCGCATCCCGCTGCCGCTGCCGGGCGACGGCCTGCGCGCCGTGAACGTCTACGCGATCGATCACGGCGACTCGCTGACGCTCATCGACGCGGGCTGGGCGGTGGCGGAGACCGCCGCGGCCCTGGAGCGCGGGCTGGCCGAGCTCGGGCACACGTTCACCGACATCAGCCGCGTCCTGGTCACGCACGTGCATCGCGATCACTACTCTTACGCGGTCGAGCTGCGCCGCCGGTGGGGCACCCACATCGCGCTGGGCATCGGCGAGGCCAGGACGCTGGAGGCGATCCGGCTGATGGCAGCAGGCCGCAGGCGCAACGCCACGCCGGCGCGGCTGCGGGCGGCGGGCGCCGCTGGCCTGGCCGACATCCTGGAGCACCGGCCCCCGCCTGCGGCCACCCTGGACCACTGGGACCCGCCCGACGAGTGGCTGGACGGCCGCCAGCAGATCGCGCTCAAGGACAGGACGCTGGACGGCGTCCCCACCCCGGGGCACACGCGCGGCCACGTCGTGTTCGCGGACGAGACCGCCGGGTCCCTGTTCGCCGGCGATCACCTGCTCCCCCACATCACCCCGTCGATCGGCTTCGAGATGGCGCCCGTCGTCTCACCGCTGGCCGACTACCTGCGGTCGCTGGCGGTGACCAGGGAACTGCCCGACATGCAGCTGCTGCCCGCGCACGGGCCGCCGACCGCCAGCACGCACGAGCGGGTCGACGAGCTGCTGGCCCACCACGACCGGCGGCTGGACGCCTCGGCCGCCGCTGTGGCCGTCGGGGCCCAGACCGGCCTGGAGGTCGCGCGCGAGCTGAGGTGGACCCGGCGAGAGCGGCGGCTCGAGGACCTTGACCCGTTCAACCAGATGCTCGCGATCACCGAGACGGCCGCACACCTGGCGGTCCTGGCCGCCCAGGGCCGGCTGCGGCACAGCCGGCTCGACGGCATCGACCATTACCACGCCTGACCGTGGACCTGGTCCGCGAGCAGGACAATGATGACATCGGGGCCGGAACCGGCCGGCCCGCGCCCTCGGGAGGAACCCATGCGTGATGCCGTCATCGTCGAGGCCGTGCGCACGCCGGTCGGGAAGCGCAACGGGGGGCTGTCGACGGTGCATCCGGTCGACCTGTCGGCCCTGGTCCTGAACGAGCTCGTGCGCCGCACCGGCGTCGGCCCGGAGCTGGTCGACGACGTGATCTGGGGGTGCGTGTCCCAGATCGGCGACCAGTCGAGCAACATCGCCAGGTTCGCGGCGCTGGCCGCCGACTGGCCCGAGCGCATCCCGGGGACCACGGTCAACCGGGCGTGCGGCTCCAGCCAGCAGGCCGTGGACTTCGCCGCGCATGCGGTCATGTGCGGCGCGATGGACATAGTCGTGGCCGGCGGCGTGGAGAGCATGAGCCGCGTGCCGCTCGGGGCGGCCCGCCAGGTCGGCATGCCGTACGGGCCCGCGGTCCTGGCCCGCTACGACGACTTCTCGTTCAACCAGGGCATCAGCGCCGAGCTGATCGCGGAGAAGTGGGGCTTCTCCCGCACCGACCTCGACGCGTTCGCGGTGCGCTCGCACGTGCTCGCCGCGGCGGCCATCGACAGCGGCGCGTTCGACGCCCAGCTCATGCCGGTGCGGGCCGACGGTCACGAGGTCACCACCGACGAGGGCGTGCGCAGGGGCTCGACGGTCGAGCGGCTCGCGCAGCTCAAGCCCTCGTTCAAGGCGGACGGCGTGATCCACGCCGGGAACGCCTCGCAGATCTCCGACGGGGCCGCCGCCCTGCTGGTCACCACGCCCGAGCGGGCCCGCAGCCTCGGCCTGACCCCGATCGTCCGGTACCTCAGCGGGGCCGTGGTCGGCGCCGACCCGGTGCTTATGCTCATCGGGCCCATCGCCGCCACCGAGAAGCTGCTGGACCGCGCGGGCGTCGCGCTGGCGGACATCGGCGTGTTCGAGGTGAACGAGGCGTTCGCGCCGGTGCCCCTGGCCTGGCTCGCCGAGACAGGCGCCGACCCCGAGAAGATGAACCCGCTGGGCGGCGCGATCGCGCTCGGCCACCCGCTGGGCGCGTCCGGCGCGGTCCTGATGACCCGCATGGTGCACCACATGCGCGACCGCGGGATCCGGTACGGCCTGCAGACGATGTGCGAGGGCGGCGGGACGGCGAACGCCACGCTGGTCGAGCTGGCTGCATGATCAGCCCGGCCAACCACGTCCCGCTCGGCCCGGCCGTGGTCAGCCGCCGCTCCCGTAGGGGCGGGTAAGGATCTCGAGCAGGTGGCCGTCGGGATCGGCGAAGTACAGGCCCCGCCCGCCGTCCCTGGTGTTGATCTCCCCGCGACGCGTCTGGCCGGGATCGGCCCAGTACGGCACGCCCCGCTCCTTGATGCGGCCGAACGAGGCGTCGAACTCCTCCTCGCCGACCAGGAACGCGTAGTGCTGGGCCTTGATCTCCTCGCTCGTCTCGCTGAAGTCCAGCGAGACGCCGTTGTCGGCCTGCACCACGAGGAAGTGCCCGAACCGGGTCGCCGTGGGCAGCCCGAGGATCTCGGTGAGGAACGCCGCGGACCGCTGCTGATCGCGGCACGCGACAATGGTGTGGTTCAGCTGCACGCTCATGAGGCGATTCTCCCCGCGATCGGAGCAGAGATGACGATCCTGAATCCGGAAAACCCGGCCCACGCCGCGGCCGCCGGCCGCCTCCAGGCCGAACCGATCATCTGGCTGACCTCCGTCGCCCCGTCAGGCCAGCCGCAGTCGACGCCGGTCTGGTTCCTCTGGGAGCCCGGCGAGTTCCTGATCTACGGCCTCGCGAGCGGGCCGAAGGTCCGCAACATCGAGTCGAACCCGCGCGTGGGCCTGCACCTCGAGGGCAACGGCCGGGGCGGCGCGAACGTGATCTTCGAGGGCACGGCCAGGGTCGACCCCGACGGGCCCAAGGCCGATGCCCTACCCGCCTACATCAGCAAGTACCGCGAGTTCATCGACTCGTACGGGTGGACGCCGCAGGGCTTCGCCCGCGACTACCCGCACCTGATCCGGGTGTCCCCCACCCGCGCCCGGATCTGGTAGCCGCCCGCCGGACCCGTGCCGTCTAGCTGATCCGGACGGACTTTTCGCGCAAAGGGAACGGGCGGGGCCTGTTGTGCAGTCTAAGGAATATGACCATACATAACGCCGCGGGGCGTGACGTGGGTCCCGCCCACCTCGTGCTGGTCGAGCAGTCCGGAGCCAAGCACGACATCCCGCAGCCGTCGACGCTCGAGGCGATGATCGAGGCCGAGCACGCCATGGACCATCCGGGCCGGCTGCTGCGCCAGGTCAAGGTCGTGACCATGCACACGGCCGTCGCCCGGTGGAAGGCTGGCGAGCTCGGCTGGCGCCGCGTGGCCTGACCTCGCCGCAGCCCTCCGGCTGGAAAATCGCTTGCCCGGCGAGGTTGTGATCTGCTGGAATGCCAGCGGCCGGTTCAGCGGGCAGAGCAGGAGACCGTCATGCGAGCAGCGTTCATGTCCATCCAGACAGGAACCGCTGCCTACGCAAGGGACATGACGCTCCGTGCGAACGCTGAACCTGGGGATCCTGGCGCATGTAGACGCCGGTAAGACCAGCCTGACCGAGCGGCTGCTGTTCGCCGCCGGGGTCATCGACGAGATCGGCAGCGTCGATGACGGCAGTACACAGACCGACTCGCTGGCGCTGGAACGACAGCGCGGCATCACGATCAAGTCCGCCGTCGTGTCGTTCGTCATCGAGGACGTCACGGTCAATCTGATCGACACGCCCGGGCACCCGGATTTCATCGCCGAGGTGGAGCGGGTGCTGAGCGTGCTCGACGGCGCCGTGCTGGTGATCTCCGCCGTGGAGGGGGTGCAGGCGCAGACCCGCGTGCTGATGCGGACGTTGCGGCGGCTGCGCATTCCCACGCTGCTGTTCGTGAACAAGATCGACCGCGCCGGGGCGCGCGATGCGGCCGTGCTGGCGGCCATCGAACAGAAACTGACCCCGGCCATCGCCGCGATGGGATCGGCGTGCCGGCTGGGCACGCGCGGCGCGGGCTTCACCCCCTACCAGGAGGGCGACGCCGGGTTCACGGCCCGGATGGCCGACGTGCTGGCGGCCCGCGACGACGAGCTGCTGGCCGCCTACGTCAACGACGAGGCCGCGCTCAGCTACCGCCGGCTCCGCCACGAGCTCGCGGCCCAGACCCGGCGCGCCCAAGTGCACCCGGTGTTCTTCGGCTCGGCCGTGACGGGCGCGGGCGTGGACGCGCTGACCGCCGGCATCCGGGAGCTGCTGCCCGCGGCGCAGGGCGATGCGGACGGCCCGGTCTCTGGCACCGTGTTCAAGGTCGAGCGAGGTCCGGCCGGGGAGAAGATCGCTTTCGCGCGCCTGTTCTCGGGCACGGTGCGCGCCAGGGACCGGCTCCGGTTCGGGCGCGACCGCACGGCGAAGGTCACCGCGATCAGGGTCTTCGACCGCGGCTCGGCCGTGCCGCGCGCGTCGGTCGCCGCCGGGCAGATCGGCAAGCTCTGGGGCCTGAAGGACGTCCAGATCGGCGACACGCTCGGCGTGCCCCCCGCGACCTCGCCGGGCCGGCAGTTCGCCCCGCCGACCCTGGAGACGGTGGTCGTTCCGTGCCGCCCGGCAGACAAGGGCGCGCTGCACGTCGCGCTGGCCCAGCTCGCCGAGCAGGACCCGCTGATCAACTTGCGGCAGGACGACGTGCGCCAGGAGATCCTCGTCTCGCTCTACGGCGAGGTGCAGAAGGAGGTCGTCCAGGCCACGCTGGCCGACGACTTCGGCATCGACGCCGGGTTCCGCGAGACCACGACGATCTGCATCGAGCGGCCGGCCGGCTCCGGCTCGGCCGTCGAGATGATCGGCGTCAAGCCCAACCCGTTCCTCGCCGGGATCGGGCTGCGCGTCGACCCCGGCGGCGCCGGCTCCGGCGTCGAGTTCCGGCTGGAGATCGAGCTCGGCGCGCTGCCGTTCTCGTTCCTCAAGGCGGTCGAGGAGACCGCGCGGGAGGCTCTGGGGCAGGGCATCTACGGCTGGCAGGTCACCGACTGCGTGGTCACGGTGACGCACTCCGGCTACTGGCCGCGGCAGAGTCACGCGCACGGCACCTTCGACAAGAGCATGTCGAGCACCGCGGGAGACTTCCGCAACCTGACGCCGCTGGTGCTGATGACCGCGCTCGCGCGGGCCGGCACCCGAGTGTATGAGCCGTGGCAGCGGTTCCGGCTCGAGGCCCCGGCCGACGCGCTCACCCCGCTGCTGGCCCTGCTGTCAAGGCTGGACGCGGCCGCGCGGACCCGGGACCTGCAGCGCTGGTCATGCGTGCTGGAAGGCGAGGTTCCCGCGGCGCGCGTGCGCGAGCTCGAGCAGCAGCTGCCCGTGCTGACTCGCGGCGAGGGCGTGCTGGAAGGCGCGTTCGACGGCTACCGGCCGGTGCGCGGCGAGATCTGGTCCCGGCCTCGGTCTGACCACAATCCGCTCAACCGGAAGGAGTACCTGCTCCACGTCCAGCGCGGGGTTCCCGGCCGCGGCCCGGCCCGGGCGCGCGGAGAACGGCGCGGGACTATGCTGCCCACGCCGGACTCTTCGTGACACAGGGAGATCGCGATGGTCATGACACCCCCCACCAGCGACGATCTGGCCATGATCGCGGAGCGGTACCGGCTCGGCCTGAGCCAGCAAGATGTCGAGGC
>Ga0070698_100003725_pt1 | contig 16747 bp, 18 predicted proteins | sample KBSK1502metaG_FD_65477 | JGI IMG/M metagenome (GOLD analysis project Ga0070698, IMG submission 65477) | Corn, switchgrass and miscanthus rhizosphere microbial communities from Kellogg Biological Station, Michigan, USA - KBS K1-50-2 metaG | ecosystem: Host-associated > Plants > Roots >...
CTCCCGCGACCGCCTGCAGAAGCTCGAGAAGGAGCTCGCCGAGCTGCAGTCGAAGGCGCAGACGCTCCGCGCGCAGTGGGAGAGCGAGAAGGCCGCCCTCGAGAAGCCGCGCCAGCTCCGACAGCGGATCGAGGAGACGAAGGTCGAGATCGACAAGGCGATGCGCGCGGGCGATCTCTCGCGTGCGGCCGAGCTGCAGTACGGCACGCTCGCGCAGCTCGAGCGCGAGCTCAAGCAGCTCGAGGCTCAGGCCCCGTCCGCGGCCGGGCGTCGGCTCGTCAAGGAAGAGGTCGACGAAGAGGACATCGCCGAGGTCGTCTCGCGCTGGACCGGCATCCCCGTCAGTAAGCTGATGGAAGGCGAGATGCAGAAGCTCCTCCGCCTGGAGGAGGAGCTGCACAAGCGCGTGGTCGGTCAGGACGAGGCCGTGCGCGCGGTCGCCGACGCCGTCGTGCGCGCGCGTGCCGGCATCAAGGATCCCAAGCGGCCGATCGGGTCGTTTCTCTTCCTCGGTCCCACCGGGGTGGGCAAGACCGAGCTGGCGCGTGCGCTGGCAGCCACGCTGTTCGATAGCGAAGACAACATGATCCGCATCGACATGTCGGAGTACATGGAGAAGCATACGGTCGCGCGCCTCATCGGCGCCCCGCCCGGCTACGTCGGCTACGAAGAAGGCGGACAGCTCACCGAAGCGGTGCGTCGCAAGCCGTACTCCGTGATCCTGCTCGACGAGATCGAGAAGGCGCATCCGGACGTCTTCAACGTCCTGCTCCAGGTGCTGGACGACGGCCGGCTCACCGACGGCCAGGGCCGCACGGTGAACTTCAAGAACACCGTGATCATCATGACCTCCAACATCGGCAGCCAGCTCATCCTCGAGATGCGCGGCTCGGACGAGCGCACGTACCAGCGTATGCGCGAGCAGGTGCTGGACGCGCTGCGGCGGCAGTTCAGGCCGGAGTTCCTCAATCGCGTCGACGAGATCGTCGTGTTCCGCGCGCTGACGGAGGCGGAGCTGGCCCGGATCGTCGAGATCCAGCTCGAGGGCCTGCGTCGGCGCCTGGCGGATCGGCGTATCACGCTCGAGGTGACCGATGCCGCGAAGGCTCAGCTGGCCCGGGCGGGCTACGACCCGGTCTTCGGCGCGCGCCCGCTCAAGCGCGTCATCCAGCGCGACGTGGAGACGCCCGTCGCGCGCCTGATCGTGGCCGGCAAGGTGCGCGAGGGCGGCACCGTGCGCATCGACGCCGCGGGCGACGCGCTGCGCGTGGAGCCCGTGTCCTGAGCCCGTTCGAACAGATGATGACGGCCGAGCTGTCCGGCCTGCTGCGCGCGGGCGTGCCGGTGCGCGGTGTGCGCCTGACGGTGCGCGAGCTGGTGGTGGCGCGCATCGAGCGCGGTCCGCTCGGAGCGCACGAGGTCAGCGAGGCGGTGGAAGCCGCAGTGCGCGCCGCCTGCCGACTCGTGCGTGAGCTCGACGCGCCGCCCGAGGTCGTCGAGACGGTATGTCGCGGCGCGCTGGAGGCGGTGCGCGGCCATGGCGGGGAGAGCGCGCGCTGGCTGGCCGTGGCCGCGAGCGCGGCGTCGGTGGTGCTCGAGGAGCAGGCGCGTGAGCGCGTCGACGAGCGGGGGTGGCGCTGGCTCACCGGACGGGTGCCACAATGGTAGGCCCGTCGGTCGCCGACGAGCGCATGTCGGACGGCGCGCGCCGTTTCTTCGGCCGGCCGGCACAACTCGTCTTCTGGATCGTCGTGGTCGCACTCATCGGGTATCTGCTGGGCCCGGGCGCCGAATACTGGCCTCTGCGCTGGTGGCCGTTCCAGACGACGCCGCGGGTGGCCGTCGTCGAGGCACCGCCGACGACGTCGGCGCCGCCGGGATGGACCGACGCGGCGAAGGCCGCCCTGCCCGCCGTCGTGAACGTGGCGACGGTGCGTTCGACGAAGTTGCCCGACGATCCGTTCTTTCGGATGTTCTTCGGCCGCAATCGGCTGCCCCGGCGCGAGCATGGGCTGGGCTCGGGCGTGATCGTGACGGCCGACGGCTACGTCCTCACCAACAACCACGTGGTCGAAGGGGCGCAGGATATCCGCGTCACGCTCGCCGACCGCCGTGAGATGACCGCGCGCCTCGTCGGGACGGATCCGAAGACGGACCTGGCCGTGCTCAAGCTGCCGGGCGGCGGCTATCCGGTGGTGGCGCTCGCCGACAGCAGTCGCGTGGAAGTCGCCGAAGTCGTCCTGGCCCTCGGCAATCCGTTCGGCCTCAGCCACACCGTGACCCAGGGCATCGTGAGCGCCGTCGGTCGCGCGAACGTCGGCATCGCTGACTACGAGGACTTCATCCAGACCGATGCGCCGATCAATCCCGGCAACTCCGGCGGCGCCCTCGTCGATGCCCGCGGCGCGCTGATCGGGATCAACACCGCCATCGTGTCGCCGACCGGAGGCTATTCGGGCATCGGCTTCGCGGTGCCCGTGAACATGGCGCGCCAGGTAATGGACCAGCTCGTGAAGCGCGGCCGGCTCACGCGCGGCTACCTCGGCGTGGCCGTGCAGGACGTCACGCCGGCGCTGGCCCGCGGCCTCGGCGTCTCTTCTCCACGCGGGATCGTCGTGGGCGACGTCGCGCCCGACAGCCCGGCGGCGCGCGCCGGCTTGCGGCGCGGCGACATCATCGCGGCCGTCGACGGCAAGCCGGTCGCCGACGCGGGGCAGTTCCGCAACCTCATCGCGGGCTCGGCACCGGGCACGACGCTGAAGCTGACGGTGCTGCGTGACGGTCAGGAGCAGACGCTCGACGTCACCCTCGGCGACGCCCCGCAGCGTCCGCCGGCCACCGCCGGCCAACCGGGTGTGCCGGAGCGGCCGGGCCTGTCGGTCACCGACCTGACCCCGGAGGTCGCGCGCACGCTCGGTGTGCCGCCCGGCCTCCAGGGCGCCGTCGTCACCGCTGTCGTTCCGGGGAGCCCCGCCGCGGAGGCGGGGCTCCGGCCCGGCGACGTCATTCAGGAGGTGAATCGGAAGCCTGTGCGATCGGCGCAGGAGTTCGCGCGCGAGGTCGAGCAGGCGCGCGGCCGCGATGTCGTCGTCCTCGTCAACCGCGGCGGCAGCACCGCCTACGCCGTGATCGAGCGGGCCGGCTGATGTTCCCGCTGCGCGATTCGGTGCCCGTGCAGCGCTGGCCGGTCGTCACGTGGCTCTTGATCGGCATGAACGTCTGGGCGTTCCTCAACGAGCTCCTGCTCGGCCCCGAGCTCGAGGCGTTCGTGCGGACCTGGGGCTTCGTCCCGGCGCGCTACTTCGCCCTGGCCGAGGTGAATCCCGAGGACTGGGTCGGCAGCTACCTGCCGATCCTGACATCGATGTTCCTGCACGGCGGCTGGCTGCATTTGCTCGGCAACATGCTGTACCTGTACATCTTCGGCGACAACGTCGAGGACCGGCTCGGTCACCTGCGCTACCTGGTGTTCTATCTGGCCTGTGGCGTGGGCGCCGCCCTCGTGCATGCGCACCTGGCCCCCGACTCGACGATCCCGACCGTCGGCGCCAGCGGCGCGATCAGCGGCGTCCTCGGCGCCTACTTCGTGCTGTTCCCGTACGCGCGCGTGTACACGCTAGTGCCCTTCGTCTTCGTGTTCCTCGGCGTCGTCGAGATCCCGGCCGGCGTGTACCTGGGCTTGTGGTTCGCAATGCAGTTGCTGAACGGCGCCGTCGGCCTCGCGGTACCCGTCGAGGTCTCTGGCGGCGTGGCGTGGTGGGCGCATATCGGCGGCTTCGCGATGGGCACGGCGGTGGCGTCACTGCTTCTCGTCCGCCGACGCGAGCGGCGGCGGTGGCGTCCCGAGTATGCGCCGTGGTGAACGTGGTGCAACGACTCCCAAGGAGATGACGATGGGCTTCGGCGACGTGCTCTGGCTGTTCTTCATGATCTCGGCGGTGCAGCCGATCATCCGGCAGAAGATGCTCGAGGCGAGCCGGCTGCGCCTGTTGCACCGCTTTCAGACCAAACGCAACAGCCGCGTTATCGCGCTCGTACACCGGCAGGAGACGATGAGCTTTCTCGGCTTTCCGCTGGTGCGCTACATCGACATCAACGACTCCGAGGAAATCCTGCGCGCCATCAAGCTGACGGATCCGGACACCCCGATCGACCTCATCATTCACACGCCGGGCGGGCTGGTGCTCGCGGCGGGACAGATCGCGCAGGCGCTGCGGCGCCATCGGGCGAAGGTCACCGTCCTCGTGCCGCATTATGCCATGTCGGGCGGCACGCTCATCTCGCTTGCCGCGAACGAGATCGTGCTGGATCCGAACGCGGTGCTCGGCCCGGTGGATCCGCAGCTCGGCGAGGCACCGGCCGCGTCGATCCTGTCCGTGATAGAGCGCAAGAAGCCCGAGGACATCGAAGACAAGACGCTCATCCTGGCCGACGTTTCGCGCAAGGCCATCTTGCAGCTGCGCAAGACTGTGCTGGAGCTCCTCTCCGAGCGGATGGCGCACGACGCCGCGACCGCGCTCGCCGACAAGCTCACGACGGGCACGTGGACGCACGATTACGGGATCAGCTCCGAGGAGGCTAAGCAGCTCGGATTGCCGATCAGCACCGACATGCCCGAGGAGGTCTACGACTTCATGGCGTTGTTCCCGCAGCCGACGCGCGTGCGCCCTTCCGTCGAGTACATCCCCGTGCCTTATCGCGGGGTACGGCAGGGGCGCTAGTGGTGGCGATCGACGAGCCGCCGCTGGAGCCCCGGACGCTGTCGGGAGTGCTCGACGATCTGAAAGTGCGTGGCTTCGCGGAGCATTTTCGCGTCGTGGACGAGAGCCGTCTTCGCGCCATCGGCGCGGGAAGCACGTTCGCGCCAAGCCAGGTTGCGATCCCCGAGTGCTACCGGTTCGAGGGCGTGTCCGATCCCGACGACATGTCCATCCTGTGCGCGATCGAGACGTGCAGTGGCATCCGCGGGACGCTCGTGGACGCGTTCGGCGTGTACTCCGATCCGATGGTCGGAGCGTTCCTGCACGATGTCCCGCCGGCGCCGGGCGACGCGAGTCGCTCTTTCCCGGCGCGGCTGCTCACAAGGTGAGGTTCAGGATCCGGCCAGCCCGATCGAGCTCCCAGTGCGTCGGCTGCATCGGCAGGCGCCGGAGCAGCCATTCCAGCCGCTCGAGCTGCTCCGCGGTGCTCATGTCGCCGGGCTCGAGGATGGCGATGATGCGTGCGGCGAGCAGGAGCAGCGCGGCCATGAGCCGCGGGACTTCGTTGCGCACGAGCTCGTCGAGCGGCCCGGGAACACCGGCATCGGCCAGGAATGTGAGCAACGGCCGCAGCTCCAGCTCTGCGGCGAGCGTCTGCGCCTGGGCCAGCTCGTGCTGCAGCCCCTTGGTGAGCGGCAAGTCGTGGCGAAGGATCTGTGCGCGTCCGTTGGCGACCGCCGTCGCCTCGGCGACGTCGAACAGGTCCAGCAGCTTACGCTCGGCCAGCGCCGCGATCTCCGCCGCCTGCGTCGCGTCGAAGCCGACGCCGCTGCCTCGTCGCAGGAATTCCCGGAGCCACGCCGAGTCGTAGCCCACTCTCGGCTCCGTGCTCTCAGGCCGCGCGACGGGCCTCCGCGCTGCGCGCCAGCAGCTCGCGTACCTCGTCATCGCTCGTCTGCGAAAAGTCGGCGTACCAGAGCCCGACGGCGTAGAACGGGTCGGGCGTCGCGGCACACACCACGTCGTCGGCCTTTGCCCGCAACGCTTCGCACGTCTCCGGCGACGCGGTCGGAACGGCGACCACGATGCGCGCCGGCTGCTGCTGTCGCAGCGCCTCGATGGCCGCGTGCATCGTGGCGCCGGTCGCCAGGCCATCGTCGACCAGGATCACCGTGCGCCCGCGCACGTCCAGGGGCGGGCGATCGCCGCGATAGACGCGCTCGCGCCGCACCAGCTCCTCTTGCTCGCGGGCGGCGACGGCGTCGATCACGTGGTCGGGGATGACCACAGCGCGCACGATCTGCTCGTTGAGCACGCGCACGCCTCCCGACGCCACGGCGCCCATGGCCAGTTCCTCGTGGCCGGGAACCCCGAGCTTGCGCACGACGAAGACGTCCAGGGGCACATCGAGCGCCCGGGCCACTTCGTAGCCGACCGGCACCCCGCCCCGGGGGAGCGCGAGCACGATCACGTCGGGGCGCTCGGCATAGCGGAGGAGCTTCGATGCCAGCAGCCGACCCGCGGCTCGGCGATCACGAAACAGCGGTCGCGTCATCGCCATTCCTACTCACACTTTCCCTCGAACAGCGGCGCGAGAGGATGGAGCGATGGCTCCAGTTTGAGCTCGCGAAAGATCTCCGCCGTCGCCGCCGTCTCGTGCGCCGGCTCCAGATCGAGCCCGAGCTCCTCGGCGACGTTGGTCCGAGCTCCCACGAACACGAGCTCGACGCCCTCGTGGTCGAGGAAGTCGGGCGGGTCCACGGGGATGAAGCGCCGCCCGCGGAAGCGCGCCGCCAGCGCCTTCGGCAATCGCGCCCGGCGCGTCTCGTCGAGTCCCACGCCTTCCGGAGACGGCGCCTCCGGATTCTTGACGGCGACGATGTAGCTGCCTTCCCGAGCGATGTTCAGCGCCCGCTGCACCTCACCGGGCGTGGTCGGCAGCTCGAGGGCGTACGCAAGATGCGTGTGCTCGCCGTGACGCACCAGCGCATACACTCCCTCGCCGGCCGGCCGGGCCGGCGCGACATGTCGCTCCCCGCGCGTCTGGGTCTGATACGTCCGCGGGTCGAGCTCGTCCTCGATGTCCTCGGCTCGAGCGGAGACCTTGTCGACGAAGCCCCATGTCTTCCGGTCGCCGCCGGTCAGCGACGGCAGTCGCTTTTCGCCGATGATGATCAGGCGATGCGCGCGTTTGCCGTGGGGCCTCAGGATCATGTACAGGCGCTGCACGTCGGCGAAGCCGCGCGCGGCCGGCGCGCCGATCCGCGGGCGATAGGCGAAGTAGATGTCGCCACGCTCCAGGACCGTGGTCGCCGGCGCTGGCTGGGAGCGTCGTCGCGCATTCATCGCCGTGCGGACTCTCTGCCGACCGCATCGACCGGCAGCGATGAAAGCCGCGACTCCGGCACAGATGGTCGGAGGCGTTCGACGACATCCGCTCGCAGGTCGCCGAAGCGCAACAAGGCGCCGAGCGCCGCCAGGAACACGGTCAGCGCGATGACTTGCTTCCAGTCGAGCTCGGTCACGCCGCGCAGAACGATCTCGCGCAGCGTGGCTACGATGCCGAGCTCCACCATGAAGTCGACGGCGACGCGGTGCTCCTCCAAATACACGATGAGCAGTCGCACCACTTCGATCATGACCAGCATGAACAGCACCTCGGCGATGACCGAGCGGAAATCGAGAGTCGCGCTGAACAGGTCGCGAATCAGCCGGGCGAGCGTGCGCAGCATGAGGCCGAAAAGTGCCAGCCCGACGCCGAGAACCAGGATGTCCTGGAACGGCTCCAGGAACCGTCGCGCCGCCTGGTGGACACCCGTGTGAGGCGTGCGCATGTCGTCTCTCAGCTCAGCGGGACCTCGACGGCCACGTCGAACTTCGAGTAGTACTTCTTCACCTCGTCGGCGCCGTACTTCGCGCGGAACTTGTCCACCACGTCACGGACGCGCTGCGGATCGGTGATCGGCCTGGCCACGGCGCTGATGGCGACGTCGTTGGCGGTGAGGCGGATGCTCGGAGTCTTCAGCACGTCCTTGAACCAATGACTGTCCGAGCCCTTCACCGGCAGCAGGTACAGCGTGTCCCCCTCCTGAACGAACCACACCGGGCGCGACGTTTCACGACCCGACGCACGGCTGGTGACGGTGAGCTCCACTTCGTCCGTCTCGGTGAGCGCTTTCTTGAAATCACTGATGCTCATGGGTGGCTGACTCCGCGGCGCATGGTGGTGATGGTGTCCTGAGCGCAGTATCGGTCCGGCGGCGTGGCCGATCGTCCTGAAGGCGTGCCCGGTCGTCCGCCGTGAACGGGCGCGCCGGCGTGAGCGGGCGCGCGCTAGAACTCGAGACGCGCGCCGAGCTCAATCACGCGATCCGGCGGGAGGCCGAAGAAGTCGGTGGCCGAGCTCGCGTTCCACGCCATGAACGCGAATACCCGCTTGCGCCAGCGCATCATCGGAGCCGGCCCGGTGGCAAGCAGCCGGGCCCGACCGAGGACGTAGCTGGTCTGGCCGGGCTCGGCGCTCATGCCGTGCTCGCAGCAGATCGCCACCACGCCGGGCACGTCGGGACGCTGCATGAAGCCGTACGATGCCTGCACGCGCCAGAATCCCTCGCGAAGGCGCTGGCTGGCCACCCGCTTGTCCTCCGCGATCTCCGGCACCTCCTCGGTGACGATGGTCAGCAGGATGATTTCCTGGTGCAGCACATGATTGTGGCGGAAGTGGAGCAGCAGGCTCGCCGGCGTACCCTCGACGTTCGGAGTGAGGAACACCGCGGTGCCAGGCACGCGAGGCGGCCGGGTCGCCTCGACGTGATCGAGAAAGCGCGGAAGCGGAGTCAAGAGGTCGGCCAGTCGCTGCATGAGAAGGTCGATACCGCGACGCCAGGTCGTCATGACGAAGAACATCGCGCCGGCCAGAGCCAGCGGGACCCAGCCGCCGTGCTCGACCTTCGCGATGTTGGCGGCGAAGAATGCGAGGTCGACGGCGAGGAACGCGCCGGCGACCCCGCCCGCCTGCCAGCGCGGCCAGCGCCACGCGTGCCGCGCGATCACATAGAAGAGCGCCGTCGTGATGGCCATGGTCCCGGTCACCGCGATGCCGTACGCCGCGCCCAGCGCGCTCGACGAGCGAAAGCCAGCGACGAGGACGAGACAGCCGATCATCAGCGCGGTGTTCACCGCCGGAACGTAGATCTGGCCCTCCTCCTCCCGCGAGGTGTGCACGATCGACATCCGCGGAACGTACGACAACCGCATGCTCTGTCGCGTCAGCGAGAACACACCGGCGATCAGGGCCTGCGAGGCGATGATCGTCGCCACCGTGGCGAGGCCCACCAGCGGATAGAGCAGCGCGCGCGGGGCCAGCAGGTAGAAGGGATTGACGACCGTCTCCCGATCGCCCAGCACCAGCGCGCCCTGTCCGAGATAGTTCAGGAGCAGCGCGGGGAACACGACGACGCTCCACGCCAGCCGGATCGGACGGCGGCCGAAGTGCCCGAGGTCGGCGTACAGCGCCTCGGCGCCGGTCACCGCCAGCACCACGCCGCCGAGCACACGAAAGGCGACCGCGCCGTGCTCGACGAACAACCGGACGCCGTACCACGGGTTGAGGGCAACCAGAACAGCAGGGTCGCGAACGATCTGGACGGCGCCGAGAGCGGCGATGGTCGCGAACCAGACGAGCATGATGGGCCCGAACACGCGACCGACCCGGCCGGTGCCGTACTTCTGCACGGAGAAGAGCACAGACAGCAGCCCGAGCGTGGCTGGCAAGACCCACGGTGCGAAGGCCGGCGACGCCACCGCCAGCCCCTCGGTGGCGCTGAGGACGGAGATGGCCGGGGTGATGACGCCGTCGCCGTACAGCAACGCGGCGCCGAACAGCCCGAGCGCAATGAACACGCGTCGGCGACGGATGCTGAGGATCAGCGCCAGCAGCGCCATGATCCCGCCCTCGCCGCGGTTGTCCAGCCGCAGCATCACGACGAGGTACTTGACGCTCACGATAAGGATGAGCGCCCAGACGATCAGCGACAGGACGCCGTAGACCGCGGTGGCGTCCGGCGTCAGGCCGAACTCCGATTTGAAGCAGGCCCGGAACGCGTAGAGCGGGCTGGTGCCGATGTCGCCGTAGACGACGCCGAGCGCGGCCAGCGAGAGTGCAGCGAGTCGGCGGCGGGTGGGCTGCACGGCGGCTCAGATCGTCATTCCGATGTGCGGACTCCGACCTCGTCCAGGTGACACAGCAAATCGGCCGGATCCTGGTACACGCGATACGCGCCCGCCCGCTCGAGCTCTTCCTGCCCGTAACCGCCGGAGAGCAGGCCGACGCCCAGCGCGCGGGCGCGGTGAGCAGCCAGCAGATCCCACACGCTGTCACCGACGACGACGGCGCCCGTGACCTCGACGCCCAGCTGTTGCGCCGCCGTCACGAACAGGTCGGGATCGGGCTTGGCCCGTTCGACGAGGTCGCGGGTGACGACGACGGCATCGGCCGGGAGCCCGAGGAGATCGAGCGCGGGCCGCGCCGCCGCCAGTCGCCCGCTGGTCGCGATCGCCCACGGCACGGACGCGCGCGAGAGATAGTCCAGGAGGTCGCGGGCGCCGGGCAGCGGCCGCAGCTGTCCGGCCTGCCGTGCGTAGGCGCGGGCGTGCTGCGATTGCACATGTGCGACCGCCTCGGCAGTGAGGCGGCGGCCCGTCTCCCGGCCGAGCGCATTGACGAGCAGCCCGCCGCTCATACCGATGCGCCGGTGGATCCGCCACACCGCCAGCTCGATCCCGGCGTCCTCCAACGCTTCGCGCCAGGCCAGGACGTGCTGGTAGACGCTATCCACCAGCGTGCCGTCGAGGTCGAAGACAAAGGCCGGCGTCCTCATGAAGCGGTGCGATAGCGGATGAAGTGGTCGTAGAGCTGGACCGGGTGGCTCAGTCGAGGCGGCAGCGTGACCGTCGCCGGGTCGAGGATGAAGGTCGGCATTTCCTCGGGCGAGGGGCCCGCGTGGGCGCCCTGTTCCGGGATGAACGACACGTGCCCCTGGGGCGCGTCGATGCCGTAGATCACGAGGTCGCCGGCGCTCGGCATCGACATCAAGTCCGTGATGCCGTCCACGACGGCCGCCGCGTCGGGGCGTCCGCCAAACGGCCCCGGGTCGGACTCGCTGAGCTGGTAGCGCTTGCCGGCGCGGAAACAGACCGGGCCCTCCGCAGACCGCGCGAGCACGAAGCCCACGCCGACGCTCCGCGACAGCTCTTCGGCCAGCCCCGGCACCCACTGGTTGACCGTGTCGGCATCGAGCGGCGCCAGCGCGTCGAGGATGTAGAAGAACGCGTTCGGGCCCGCGGAAATCACGCGAAAGCCGTTCTTCTCGTACGCCTCGGGGTCGCGGTTGCGGATGACATCCTCGTCGAGGTAGTTCAGGAAGCGCTGGAAGACGCCGGGCGCGGCCCGTCGCTGCGTCCAGAGGCCGTGTGCCAGGCCAGACCGGGCCCGATCGTCAGGGACGCCAGCGCCTTCCCGAAACAGGAACTCATCGAAGATCCAGCGCTCGAGCCGCCGTCCTGCCGTGAGCTCGCGGTAGGGTCGTGAAGCCGCTTGTCCGTGATCGGCGAGAACGTAGAGGTCGTACTGGTGCTCGGGAACGCGTCTCATGACGCGCCAGATCTGGTGGATGGCGCGGTCCACGCGACGCAGCGTTCGGATCGCCCGCCGGCTCTCGGGACCGAACGCATGGGCCGCGACGTCGTAGTCCAGATAGTTCACGTACACGGCCGGCGTTCCGGCGTAGAGATCGCGGACCACGCTGTAGGTGAAGAAGCCGCGCACCCACACCGACATACCGATCTGCATCGCGAGCCAGCGCCAGCCCCGGCGCTGCCCCAGCGGGTCGGCGATGAATCGCAGGATCGCTCTCACGATCTCGACCACCGTCCGCGCCAGGCTCTTCACGATCACCCAGCCGAGCACCACGAACGCGGACAGCGCGGACACCAGCCCGCGGGCAGGAGCACGCTTGAGCGTGGCAAAGCTGAAGAAGCTGTTGTCGGCGCCCCCGGCGAAGACGGCGCCGTACGTGCTGCCAGATTTCAGAATGCTGGTCCGGCCCGAAGCCTGCCTGGCTTCGACCCACGCGGCGTGTCCGAGCCGCGGAAAGTGGATGTCGCCTCGCCGGGCGCGATCGTAGTAATGGAAGCCGGGAATGTCTGGCCGTATCCCGTACATCATGGCCATCTGGAAGGCCGGGGTGGACGTCGGCAGCCCCACGGACATCGCCGACAGGCGGTAACCGTGACGCTCCAGCAAGCGCGCGAGGAACGGCATCTGTCCCGAGTCCAGGGCCCGCGCGAGCACGAAGCGCGACAGGCCGTCGATCTGGACGATCAGCAGCGGCTTCTGGGTGCGCTCGGGCGCGGCGCCGCGGCGCAGTCGCCGGATGATGCGGTCGATCGCGCGCTGCAGCGACAGGACGAGGTCGTCGAAACTCACGCCGGGCTGCTCCATACCCACTATCGCGCGGGCCGAGTCTTCAATCGTCCGGGAAACGTCTCGGATCGTGCGCCCGCCATCAGCGCCGTCACCGCAGATATCGCGCCCGATCACGCACGTTTGGCTGACCGGATTCGCAGATACGGGTTCCGGATTCGCGAGCACGTCGCCGGGAGTCTAGTTGACATAGCGGCGTCGCCCGCGGGGCGGCCGCGAGGCAAGGAGGTTTCCCAGCTGGATGCTCCCACGCGGGCCGTAGCGCGCGCGTGAGCTCAGCGCCCCCCGACAGCGGGCCCGCGGTCTCGGCGGCGTCGCAGCCCGCGATGCCGGCGCCCGCCGCGATGACTCCTATTCCCGGGCATCCACCGGTGACGACGACGGGTGTCGTCGCCAAGTTCGATCCGGCCACCGGCATCCTGGCCTTCCAGGACGGCCGCGCAGTGAAGCTCACTGATCAGAGCCAGGTGCTCCAACCGAAGGTGCTGCAGCCGGTTGATCTGGCCGCGATCAGGCCCGGCGATCGCATCGTCGTGCAAAACGCGCTGCCCATCGGAGTGCGCAGCGCCTCGAAGGCCGGCAAGCGGCAGCGCATGGGCACGGTCGCGTCCGTGAATCAGCAGAAGCAGACCGTGCAGATGAGGGACGGCAGCGTTGTCCGCGTCACCCCGTCGACAAACATGCACCAGGGCACGGATGGTCCTGTGCTGGTGCTGACGGACCTGCGTCCCGGCGACGAGCTGGTCATCGTCATAATGGAGGACGCCGCCACCGCCCCTCCCGGCCGCGACCACCGGGGCGCCGACGACCGGAACCGCAGCCGAGCGCCCTTCCCTCGCAGGCGCGCATCACCGGAGCGCCGAGTGACCCCACCGACGCCAACGAGCTGATGGTGTTCAGGGAGGCGCAAGCGCCCTGAGCCCGCTGGCCGCATCGATCGCGCCGGCGTCGAGCGGTCGACGCCGGCGCGCTCACGCACGATTCCCTGCGCTCATGCCGCCTGGCGAGGCCACAGCGCGCGGATCGAGGTCGGCAGCATGTGCGCGACGTCGTCGATCTCCCCTTCACTGATACGGGCGGCGAGCACCGCAAAGACCGCGCGTGCGGCTTGCTCGGGATCGAGATCGTTCGGCAGCTCCATGGCGATGCCGGCGAGGAAGCCGTCGAAGCTCCGCTCACGTACGGGCTTGTCCGTCGGATCCCAGCCCTCGTAGTAGAAGCCCCGCACGAGCATCGGCAGTTGCGCCCCGAGCTGGGCCACCTCTTCGACCGTGAGCCGGTCGCGTAGCATGTGCAGGGTCGCGCGCAGCGCGAGATATGCGGCATGACGATCCTCGCCGCCGAGGGCGCGCATCACCTCCTTGAGCCAGGCGTTGGTCTTGTGCACGGTCCGGTCGAAGACGTCCAGCCCTGTCACGCTCACGGTCGCACCTCCCCGCTAGGCCGCTTTCTTCTCCACGGCAGGCAGCGGCATCCGGGCAATGGCCTGAAGTTCCCTCCGCTCCTTCGCCGACAGATTCCGTTTCTTGAGCATCGCCTTCGCGCGGTTCTGGGCAAGGACCAGGGCTCGCTTCTCCGTCGGCCCGATGCCCATTCGCTTCAGCCGGCGAATGCTCTCCCTGAACGCGGCCGGCGACTCGATCGAGATGATGTCCGCGAGCTTTTTGTGACGCGGCGGAAAGAAAATGGTTCTGCGTCGCCCCCGTGACGTGCTCCTCGTTGCTCGGGTCGCCATGATCGATCCCTCCGTGGCGTAATCCAGGCGCAGTGACGAGAGTATGGATCGACCGGTGAGTCCCGTCGTCCGGAAGCAGTGCTCGGGCGTCCTGATCAATGCGCCGCCACCGGCTCCGTCGCGGATGGGCCGGGGCGTCGCAGCACCCAGACGAGCGGCACGCAACACACCACCAGCACGGCCATCAACCGGAAGTTGTCGACGAAGGCCAGCAGCATCGCCTGGCGCACGACCATCGCATACAGCGCCGCCTGGGCCGCTTGCGGCGCGGCCTGAGAGCCCACGCGTGGCGCGAGCACGCTCTCCAGCTCGCGCAGCCGCTGGGCCGCCTCGGGGTCGTAGGGTGACACGTGCTGCGCGAGAATCGCCTGGTGCGCCTGCGCGCGGCGCGCCAGCAGCGTCGTCACCACCGAGATCCCCATCGAGCCGCCGACGTTACGCATGAGATTGTAGATGCCTGTGGCATTGCCGATCTCCTGCTTCGGCAGCGTCCCCAGCGAAGTTGTGGAGAGCGGGACGAAGATGAATCCGAGGGCGAGCCCGCTCAGCACCTGCGGCCAGGCCACGCTCGCGATCGTGACGTCCAGCGTGAGGTTGCCGAGCAGGTGGACCGACAGCGCGAGCAGGACGAAACCCGTGGCGATCAGCCAGCGCGTGTCCACCCGTCCGACGAGGCGCCCCGCGACGAGCATCCCGACGATGGCGCCGAGCCCGCGCGGGCTCGTCGCGTAGCCGCTCTGCAGCGCCGGGTAGCTCAGGAGCGTCTGTAAGAAGAGCGGCAGGAGCGCCACCGTTGCATAGAGGACGAAGCCGACGACCGTGATGAGCGCGACGCCCGCGGCGAAGTTGCGGTCGCGCAGCACGCGGAGGTCCACGATCGGATCGCGCGTGGTCCACTCGCGGACGACGAAGGCCACGAGGCCGATCACGGTAAGCACGGCCAGGATCCGGATCAGCGTCGAGTCGAACCAGTCCTCTTGCTGGCCACGGTCGAGCATGATCTGGAATGCGCCCAGCCAGAGGGCCAGCAACCCCAGCCCCGCCCAGTCGATCCGCCGCGGCGCGCGCTGGCGCACGTACGGCGGATCCTCGATGAACGTGCGGACCATGAGCACGGCCGCGGCCCCGACTGGCAAGTTGATGTAGAAGATCCAGCGCCAGGTGAAATTGTCAGTGATCCAGCCGCCAAGCGTGGGGCCGAGGATCGGCGCGGCGACGACGCCGACGCCGAAGACGGCCATCGCCGAGCCGCGCTGCTCCGGCGGAAACGATTCGAAGAGAATGGCCTGCGAGATCGGCTGCAGCGCGCCCCCGCCGGCGCCCTGTAGGATCCGCGCCACGATGAGAGCGCCGAGGCTCGGCGCCGCACCGGCCAGCGCGGAGGCGAGCGTGAAGACGACGATGCACGCCAGGAAAAAGCGCTTGCGACCAAAGAGGCCGCCGAGCCACGCCGTGGCCGGGAGCACGATGGCGTTGGAGACAAGGTAGCTCGTGAGCACCCACGTGGATTCGTCGGTGCTCGCGGCGAGGTTGCCCGCGATGTGGGGCAGCGCGACGTTGGCCACGGACGTGTCGAGCACCTCCATGAACGTCGGCAGCATCACCGACATCGCGATGAGCCACGGTGCCGACGCCGCGCGCCCCGCCGGCTCGGCCATCAGCGCACGTGAACGCGGGGGACGACCGACATGCCGGGCCCGAGCGGAAAGTTCGGGTCGGGCGGCTCATCGAACACGATCTTCACCGGCACCCGCTGCACGACCTTGACGTAGTTGCCGGTGGCGTTCTCCGGCGGCAAGAGGCTGAACCGTGCGCCGGTGCCCGCCTGGATCGAGTCCACGTGGCCGCGGAAGCGGTGCCCCGGATACGCATCGACGCGGATGTCCACGGGCTGCCCAGGCCGGATGTGGGCCAGCTGCGTCTCCTTGAAATTGGCGACGACCCAGAGATCGTCCGTCACGATCGCCATCAGCTGCTGGCCCGGCTCCACGAACATCCCCTCCTCGACCGCCCTGCGCGTGACGCGTCCGGCCTCGGGCGCTGTGATCGTCGTGTACGAGAGCTGCAGCGTGGCCTGGTTGAGCCGCTGGCGCGCGGCCTCGAGGTTGGCGAACGCGGTGCGTTCTGCGGCGATGGCGTGATCGAGCTCCTGGCGGGCGACGAGCCCGCGCGCGAACAGCTCCCTGACCCGCTGGGCGTCGGTCCGCGCCCGCTCCGCCTCGACCTCGGCGGCCCGAACCTGAGCGCGTGCCTGCTCGACGGCCGCGGCGTAGTCACGCGGGTCGATACGAAGCAGAACTTCGCCCGCGCGCACGCGCTGGTTGTCGGTCACGTTCAGCTCGATGACCTGTCCGCCGACCTTGGGACTGATCTGGATGACCCGCGCCTCGATGAATGCGTCGTCCGTCGACACCATGCCGCGCGCGTGCAGCCAGTAGGCGACCCCCGCGACAGCGAGCACGACCGCGAGCCCGATGCCAGCGAGGAGGTACCGTCGCCGGAGCCGCCGCGGCGGCGGCGGCTCGGATCCATCGGGGGTGACATCGGCTGGTTGCGAGCGAACGGTGGCCATCGCCGTCGAGCTCCGAGCCGGCGCTTCAGTGGCGATTGAAGAAGGAAAAGAACGAGAACAGGACAGTCAACAGCACCGACAGCAGCAGGCTCGTGGCCAACGGGAAATAGAAGGTCCAGTTCCCACGCTGGACGAGGATGTCGCCCGGGAGCCGCCCAATCCAGGCCCCGCGGCCAGAGAGGCTGCCCACCACGAGCAAGATCACGCCCACGGCGACCAGCAAAAGTCCGAAGCCCAGGAGCAGCTTCCCCAGGTCG
>Ga0070698_100003726_pt1 | contig 16746 bp, 14 predicted proteins | sample KBSK1502metaG_FD_65477 | JGI IMG/M metagenome (GOLD analysis project Ga0070698, IMG submission 65477) | Corn, switchgrass and miscanthus rhizosphere microbial communities from Kellogg Biological Station, Michigan, USA - KBS K1-50-2 metaG | ecosystem: Host-associated > Plants > Roots >...
TGACCGACTGGATGCTGAACGTGATCACGCCGCCGGAGGTGACCTCGTTTGGGCTGATCAGCTCCGAAGCCGTGCCGCTCGACGTGAACCACCCCCGCGCCTGACCGGCCGCCCAGGCGGCCGGGCCGGCCGGGCTCAGCGGCCTCGAAGCTGGTAGGTGTCACAAGCCGTAGATTATCTGGCCGAGCAGGCGGCACCCGTGTCGTCTGCTGTCAGTCTCGCCCGCGACGACCGCCGTGACCGACAGACGTCGCGCCCTGGCGTTCGGCGGCGGGCGCCTCGGCGACAGCCCGCGCCTGGGCGCGCCGCCCGGGCAGGGCCAGCGCGGCGAGCGCGCCGGCCAGCGCCAGGGCGGCCGCGACGGTGGTGGCGGGCACGAACCCGTCGCTGAACGCGGCGGGCGAGGCGTAGCCGCCGGCCGTGGCGAACACCGCGGCCAGGATCGCCACGCCGAACGCGGCGCCGAGCTGGCGCATCGTGCTGAACGCGCCGGACGCCTTGCCGATGTCGCCAGGCGGCACCGAGCCGACCACCGCCCTGGTGACCGGGGGCAGCGCCATCCCGACCCCGGCGCCCGAAACGATCATCGCGGCGAGCATCACCGGGTAGCCCAGCCGGGGGCTGGCGACGGCGGCCATCCAGGTCAGGCCCGAGGCCTGCAGCAGCAGGCCGGCGACCACCAGCGGCCGCTCGCCGATCCGGTCGGCGAGCCGGCCGGCCCTGGGCCCGATCAGGGCGGGCGCGATGCCCCAGGGCAGCAGCCGCAGCCCCGCGCCGAGCGGGTGCTGGCCAAGGGCGACTTGCGCGAACTGGGCGGTGAAGAACACCGCTCCGGTTAGCGACGCGTTCAGCAAGAAGATCGCGGCGTTGCCCGCGGAGAAGCCGCGGAGGGCGAACAGCCGCATCGGCAGCATCGGCGCCCGGGCGCGCAGTTCCCAACCGGTGAACGCGACCGCCAGCACCGCGCCGGCGACGAGCGTCCCGGCGACCTCCGTGCTGCCCCAGCCCGCCGAGCTGCCGCGCACCAGGCCCCAGACCAGGCCGAGCGCGGCGCCGGTGGCCAGCGCCAGGCCGGGAAGGTCGAGCGCGGCTCTCGGCCCGTGGCTCTCGGCGAGCCGGCGCAGGGCCAGCGGGATGGCCAGGAGCCCGATCGGCACGTTCAGCCAGAAGATCCACTGCCAGGCCAGGCCCTGGGTGATCGCGCCGCCGAGCACCGGCCCCAGCACCGCGGCCATCGCCGTGACCCCGCCGAAGATCCCCATCGCCCAGCCTCGGCGCTGCGGCGGGACGGCGGCGTTGAGCAGCGCCAGCGCCAGCGGCATGATGATCGCGGCGCCGACGCCCTGCACCGCGCGGGCGGCGATCAGCGCGCCCACGCCGGGCGCGAGCGCGCACGCCGCCGAGCCCGCGACGAACACGCCGAACCCGGCCGCGAAGACCCGGCGGCGGCCGAACCGGTCACCGACGGCGGCCGCGGTCATCAGCAGCACCGCGAAGCTCAGCGTGTAAGCGTTGACCGTCCACTCCAGCTGCCCTATCGAGGCGCCCAGTGCACGGCGGATCGTGGTGAGCGCGGTCGCCACGACCAGCATGTCGAGCACGACCATGAACGAGGCCAGCGACGCCAGCGCCAGGGCCCAGCCCTGCGCGCGCCCGGCCGCGGCCTTTCCCGTTGCGGTAATCACGTGGCCCTCCAGTTTCGGTGTCGTGTCGGTTGCCGGTGATTACGACACCGCGGGCCGCGGCGGATTCGCCGATGACTTTGCGCCGGCGCTGGTGTCGTTACCCTGAAGACCGCAGTCAGCGAGGAGGCGATGGTGACGACGGCGCTGGACCGCGCCCGGTCAGGCGACGGGGAGGCGTTCCGCGAGCTCACCGACCCCTACCGGCGCGAGCTGCAGGTGCACTGCTACCGGATCCTCGGCTCGGTCCAGGACGCCGAGGACATCCTGCAGGAGACCCTGCTCGCGGCCTGGCGGGGGCTGGCCCGGTTCGAGGAGCGAGCCTCGATCCGTTCCTGGCTCTACAAGATCGCGACCAACCGCTGCCTGAACGCGCTGCGGGACACCGGGCGTCGGCCGCGGTCCGCGGGCGGGCCGGCCGTCGGCCTCGACGCGCCCGAGCCCACCCGCCGCACCGAGCCGCTGTGGCTGCAGCCCTACCCCGACGCGCTGCTCGACGACCTGCCCGACGCGGAGCCCGGTCCCGAGGCGCGCGCCGTCCGGATCGTGCCCACCCGCGCCAACGGCCAGCCCGCGTTCGCCTACTACGTCGCGGACGCGCCGATCGCGCACGGCCTCGCCGTGCTCACGCTGGCCGGTGACAAGATCAGCGCGATCACCCGGTTCGGCGCCAGCGGCCTGCTGCCGCACTTCGGCCTGCCCGAGACGACCAGCTGACCCGCACCGTCATGACCGCTGGCGCTTGCTGATCGCCCTCGGCGTCACCGGCGTCACCGCCACCGCGCTCAGGCTCACCCGCATCAACCGGACGATCAGACGGCACGACCCGCCGGTACCGCGCTCCACCTGAGCCGCCGGTAGACACTGAGGTCATGGGGATCCTCCGGTCCGGCACCCGGCTCCGGCTCGTGCCGCTGGTCCCGGAGATCCGGCTGCGGCAGGCCGACGAGCCGATCGTCCTGTGGGAAACCACCGAGCAGGCGGCCGGTCAGGCTGGGCAAGCCGTGGATCAAGCCGCCGGCCATGCCGCGCTGGAACCGCCGTTCTGGGCGTTCGCCTGGGCCGGCGGCCAGGCGCTGGCCCGCTACCTGCTGGACCATCGCGAGGCGGCCCGCGGCCAGACCGTCATCGACGTCGCGTCCGGCTCGGGGCTGGTGGCCATCGCGGCGGCGATGGCCGGCGCGGCGGACGTGACCGCCTACGACGTCGACCCGCTCGCGGCCGCGGCCATCGGCGTCAACGCCGCGGCCAACGGCGTGACCGTGCGCGCCGTCTGCGCCGACGTCCTGGACGACGACGCCCTGCCGGCCCCCGGCACCGGCCTGGTGCTAGCCGCCGACGCGTTCTACCAGCGCGAGCTGGCCGGCCGGGTGCTCGGCTTCCTGGACCGGGGCCGCGCCCGCGGCGCCGCCGTGCTGGCCGGCGACCTCGGCCGCGCGTACCTGCCGCGCGACCGGCTCACGCCGCTGGCCAGCTACGACGTCCCGGGCCTGCGCGCGCTGGAAGACACCGACGTCAAGCGCACCACCATCTGGACGCTCGCCGCCCCCCGGCCCGCCTGACCGATGCCGGGCCCGGGACCGGGCTGACCGATCCTGGCCCGGGACCGGGCCGACCGATTCCGAGCCCGCGACCCGGCCGGCCGATCCCGGCGCCGACGGTCAGCCCATGGACTTCGCGCCGTCGAGCGACTCGCGGATGATGTCGGCGTGGCCGGCGTGCTGCGCGGTCTCGGCCATGATGTGCAGCAGCACCCGGCGGGCTGACCACCGGCCGCCGGGCTCGAACCACGGCGCCCGCGGCAGCGGCTGCGCGGCGTCCAGGTCGGGCAGCGCGGCGACCAGCGCGTCGGTCCGGCGGGCCACCTCCGCGTACTCGTCGAGCACGCCGGCCAGCGTCTCGCCGGGCAGCATCCGGAACTCGTCGGCCCGCCGCGCGAAATCTTCCTCGGTCATCGCGGCGGAGTCGCCCATCGCCGACGGCCCCTCGGTGATGAACCTCGCCCAGCCCTGCTCGGCGGCCGCGACGTGCTTGATCAGCCCGCCCAGGCACAGCTCGCTGGCGGTGGTGCGCTGCCGGGCCTGCTCGTCGGTGAGGCCGCGGGTGGTGAAGCGCAGGAAGTGCCGGTGCTTGGCCAGCATGGCCAGCAGGTCGGCTCGCTCCCCAGGGGCCGGCGCGCCGGCCTCGCCGTCGGCGGTCAGGTTGCCGGGGGCCTGGTCACTGATGGTCATGGTCGTCGCCTTCCGTGGGTGTGATCCGGAGTGCCGTTCGGTATAAAACCACGCTACGGACCATAGCGGTCATTTTCCGGCCTTAATTGAAGAAGAATGGGTGACATGGCGAACACGAGCGCGCGCACCCTGCGCCTGCTGTCCCTGCTGCAGGCGCGCCGGTACTGGCTGGGCGCCGAGCTGGCCGGGCGGCTGCAGGTGTCGCCGCGCACCCTGCGCCGCGACATCGACCGGCTGCGCGAGCTGGGCTACCCGATCCAGGCGCAGCGCGGCGTCGACGGCGGCTACCAGCTGGCCGCGGGCACCGCGCTGCCGCCGCTGGTGGTGGACGACGAGGAGGCCGTCGCGCTCGCCCTCGGCCTGCAGGCGGCCGCGCACGGCGCGGTCGAGGGCATCGCCGAGTCCTCGGTGCGCGCGCTGGCGAAGGTGGTGCAGGTCATGCCGGCCCGGCTGCGCCGACGCGTCGAGGCGCTCGGCGCGATGACCGTGCCGGCCGGCTGGGGGAGCGCGCCTGTGCCGGCGGTGGATCCTGGCATCCTCACGGCGATCGCCCTGGCCTGCCGCGATTCCGAACGGCTGCGCTTCTCCTACACCGTGGCCGACGGCCAGCGCACGGCCCGGCACGTCGAGCCGCACCGGATGGTCCAGCTCGGCCAGCGTTGGTACCTGGTGGGCTACGACCTGGGCCGGCACGCGTGGCGCACCTTCCGGCTCGACCGGCTGGCCGAGCCGCGCGGCACCGGGGCGCGGTTCCGGCCGCGCGAGCTGCCTGCCGCGGACGCCGCCGCGTTCGTCCGGGCCGCGATCAAGAACGCCGGCGCCGTGTACGAGGTCGAGGTCACGATCGAGGCCCCGGCCGCGGCGGTGCGCGAGCGGATCGGCCCGTGGTCGGTGGTCGAGGAGGCCGGCGCCGCCCGCTGCCAGGTCCGGATGACCACCGACTCGCTGGACTGGCCGGCGATGGCGCTGGGCGCGGTCGGCGCGGACTTCCAGGTGATCTCCCCGTCGGCGCTGCTGGACCACGTCCGCGACTGGGGCCGCCGGTTCAGCCAGGCCGGCGCCGTTTCACCTCAGCGATGAGCGCCGCGATCGACCGCGAGATCCGCGACCTGGCGGGTTGGCTGCACCTGAAGATCGAGGGCGAACCCTGACCGCGAGCCACGGCCCGGCGGCCTCGTACAACCAGCCCCGTGCGCGCCGCGCCGTCTCAGTATGTGAGACAGAATTAGGGGACCTCCCGGCGACTTGAAGACCTGGTATTGCCCTGGCGATACCGATGTTTCACGTTCCCGGAGAGGGCGTCGCCAGGCTTCCTGGACAGCCGAAACGTCTCAGTATGTGAGACAAGCGACTTTGCGAAACACTCTGCGCCCGCCGTGTGCGTCAACGTGAATCGCGAGGGCTGCCCTGGGACCCGCAGATCAATAACGCGAAGACCTGGCATCGCCAGGACGGCACCAGCGCTCCGCGCTGACCGGCCGGCCCCGTCAAGCGACTCTCACCGACCGGTCGGCGAGCCCAGTTCCCAAAGCCTGGACAGCACCCGCGCTTCGGCTGTTACATGGGCGACAGGAGTAAACCGGGACCAGCCGGATCGGCGCCACGCCAGCACCCAGGCACGCACCGATCCCGGGCCTGCACACTGGCAAAGGAGAGAACACGTGTTACACCGAAACCAGATCCCCGGCAGCATTCTGCGCCGGACCTGCACCGCAGCGAGCGCGCTCGGGCTCGGGACCGCCCTGCTGAGCGGCGTCGCCACCACGCCGGCGTCCGCCATACCGATCCCTCCGTCGACGTCGAGCTGCACGTACAACGGCAACGCGTTCGGCTTCCCCGCGAGCAACACGGCGGGGACACCGGTCACCGTCGTCTGCACCGGGCTGCCGGCGAACACCCAGCTGATCGTCGCGCAGACCAGCCCGCTGGCGGGTGTCATCAGCCCGGTTACCTCCGCGCCGACTGTAGCGGACCTCAACACGGCGATGCTGGTCACGACGGATGCCTCCGGCAACCTCAGCGCCACGATCACGGTGACGGCCACCCACGGGTCGCCGGCCTTCTCTGCGACCGACCACAAAGCGGTCTGCCCGCCCACCCAGGCCCAGGTGAACGCCGGCCTCACCAACTGCGTCGTCACCGTGGCCAACCTGGCCACCGACACGGGGCTGAACTTCGGCAACGTCATCTACGGGACCCAGCGCACCCCCCACAACCCGACCCTGAGCCTGCACCACGCCGGGGGGCACGGCACGTCGGTGACCGCCACCGACGCGCCCGGCGCCTGCCCGACACCGGTCCGGGGCCGCAGTCACTGCTGGTGGGGTGCCGCGCTCACCGGGGCGCCCAACGCGGCGGCCAGCGTGCCCGGCTTCACCGTGCTCCTCAATGGCGCGCCCCTCAGCAACACGCTCACCGTCACCCCCGCCATCTACTGCTCCCTGAACGCGACGGCCGCCGCCTGCGCCGGACTGCCGGCGAAGACGCTGATTCCCCCGCAGCTGAGCGGGACCATCACGTTTTCCCACGGAGCCTCGGGCACCATCCAGGCGCTCGAGCCCAACACCACGCCCGACCCGGGCAACGGCCCGAGTAACACCGTGGCCGCGTCAGCCCAGCTGGGCTGACACATTCGAGATCCCGAACGGCTGCCGCCTGGCCCGGACCGGGGAGGCGGCAGCCGTTCGGGGAAGCCTGGCAGATCCAGCGCACGGGACGGCATGATGGCCGGGTGACCGCCGCCGGGTACGAGTCGTGGTTCGTCAGCGCGCGCGACCCGGCGACTCCCAGGGCGCTGTGGATCCGGCACACCCGGCTCCGCCCGCGCGAGGGGCCGGAGCTGGCCGCGTTGTGGTGCACCGTCGTGGATCCCGGGCTGGGCGGGCGGCCGGTGGTGGTCAAGCAGGTCTTCGCCGGCTTCCCGCCCGGGGCCGCCGCGGGCCCGGAACGGTTCCAGGGGCAGGCCGCCCTCGGTGAGCGCACCGCGGCCTGGGACCTGGCGGTCACGGCCGCGCAGCCACCGTTCCGGCCGCTGCGCCCCGAGGTGCTGTACCGCGCGCGGCTGCCGCGGACCAAGCTGGCGGCGAGCGTCCCCGACGGCCTGGTCAGCGGCGTGCTCGACGTCGACGGGCACCAGGTCGGGGTGGACCGCTGGCGCGGGACCGTGGGCCACAACTGGGGCAGCGAGCACGCCGACCGCTGGGTGTGGCTGCACGCGGCGGGGTTCGGCGCCGCGCCCCAGGGCTGGCTGGACCTGGTGCTCGCCAGGATCAAGGTGGGTCCGGCGCGCTCGCCCTGGACGGCGGCGGGCGGGCTCGGCCTCGGCGGGGAGCTGATCTGGCTGGGCGGACTCGGCCGGCGGCCGAAGGTCAGCGCGGGCCCCGCCCGGCTCACCGCGGACATCCCCTCACCGCGAGCCCGGCTGGCGCTGACGGTCACCTCGGCCGATGACGACGCGGTGGCGCTGGCCTACACCGATCCCTCCGGCGGGAGCCGTTCGGTAAGGCACGCCGTCCGGGCCGCCGTGGAGCTGACCCTGCACCGCCGCGGCGAAAGCCCGCTCACCCTGTCCGGCGCCTGCGCCGCCTACGAGTACGGCACCAGCCAAGGCCTGCCTGGGATCGAACTGCGGCAGCTACCCGCCGGGTGAGCAGCCCATCCCGTCCGCCGCTTTCCCCGCGCTGGCGTCCGGACCACCGGGATCGCTGGCACGCTGCTGCTCACCGATCTCGTCGACTCGACGGCGATGGCGCACCGGCTCGGCGACGTGGCCTGGCGGGATCTGCTGTCGGCGCACTTCGAGGCGACGCGGGCGGAGCTTGAACGCCACCACGGGCACGAGGTCAACACGACCGGGGACGGCCTGCTCGCCACGTTCGACGGGCCGGCCGCCGTGCTGCGCTGCGCGTCGGCCATCGGCCGGGCGGCCGCCCGTGCGGGCCTCCGGATCCGTGCCAGCGTGCACGTCGGAGAGGTGGAGCTGGTAGGCACGGACGTGCGCGGGATCGCGGTGCACCAGGCCGCGCGGATCCTCAGCCAGGCGGCGGCGGATGAGATCCTGGTGTCCGCCACGACGCGCGCGCTGGCGGGCAGCTCGGGGTTCGCCTTCTGCCACCGCGGCACGCACGTGCTCAAGGGCCTGCCGGGCGAGTGGGAGCTGTTCGCCTGTCTCCAGCGCGAGGAGCCGGCGCAGGGCTGAGCCATCGACGGACCGACCGGGACTTCGTCACCCGCTCGCTGTGCTGCACCGCGCCGTGGACACCGTGCTGACCCCGCGGCAGCGGCATCAGCGCCGTCCGGGCGGGCGTTCTCCCCGTGCTGGTCTGCCGCTCGTGAGCGCGGCGCGCAGGCGCGCGAGATGGGCGCGCAACTGGTCCCACGGGAACTCGGCCGGCCCGGGGCTGGCGTCATCGGGCAGGTTCGCGAGATCGAGCAGGACGGTGATCCCGCAATCGCGCAGCGTCGAGATGCTGCGCCCGAACGCGGGGTGCCGGGCCAGGGCCACGTTGGGCCACGGCACGGTGACGATCGGCAGGCCGAGGCCGATCGCTTCGTTGAGCAGCCCGAGCGCCAGCGTGTCGCTGATCCCGGCCGCCCACTTGTTGATGGTATTGAACGTGGCCGGCGCGGCGGCGAACGCGTCGGCGGGCGGCAGCACGTCCGGCGCGTCCGGGTCCTTGAAGCTGGTCCGGACCGGATGGCCGGTCAGCTCCTCGACCCGCGGAACGTCGAAGAACCGCGCGCCCTCGGGGGTCGTGATCACGCAGGTGTCCCAGTCGCCGGTCAGCGAGGAGATCAGCGCGGGCAGGTCTCGCGCGGGCGCGGCGCCCGACGCGATCACGTAGAGCACCGGCCGCCCCCGCACCCGCGCCTCCTTCGGCTCTGCCCTACCGGTCACCTTACGGCGGCCCGGGCGGCCTGACCGAAAGCCCCGGATCGTTCCTCGTCGGCTCGCGTCCGGACGCATGAATACGACGGCGGCCGGGAACTCCAGAGGGTGCGCAGCGGGAGGCGGGTATGGGCATCTGGTCACGGCTCGCGGACTGGTTTGCGTCGGCCGAGTCTGAGACGGGGCCACGCTGGGTCCGCCGCTTGGTGATTCCCGGGAGGAGCAGGCCCAATCCCGAGATAGACGCGATCAAGCATGACGCGGCCGAGGATGTCGCCCGGATGGAGGAGGAGGACCGCAGGTACTTCCGCCACGACGCCCCCGGGCACACCGAAGACGACCTGTAAGCCGTCCCGGCCGCGGCGATCCCGGCCGCGCCCAGGAAAGCCGCTTCACCACGTGTTCCCTGCCTCCCTTGGCACGCGTTCCTGCCAGCCTGTCGATGCCGCGGCCAGGCGGCGGTTCAGGGCGTAGAGCCGCCACTCACCGGGCACGCCGCGAAGCTGGCGCGGGCCGCGATCGTCGAACGACAGCTCCGAGCCGGTGACGAGGTCCTTGACCGTGCTGGAGACCAGCACCTCGCCGCCGCTGGCCAGCGCGGCGACCCGCGCGCCGATGTGTACCGCGAGCCCGCTGACGTCGTCGTCGGTCATCTCACACTCGCCGGTGTGCAGACCGCAGCGGACCTGCAGCCCGAGCGCGGCGACGCCGTCCACGACCTCGCTGGCGCAGCGAACGGCCCGGGCGGGCCCGTCGAAGGTCGCGAGGAACCCGTCTCCCACGGTCTTCACCTCGCGACCGCGGAACTGGCCGAGGCGGTCGCGGACGACCGCGTCGTGCCGGTCGAGGAGCTGGCGCCAGGCGCGGTCGCCGATCCGGGCGGCGTGGCCGGTCGAGCCCACGATGTCGGTGAACAAGACCGTGGCCAGCACCCGCTCCGGTTCGCGGCGCGGACGGCGCCCGGTGAGAAACTCCTCCACCAGGTCCATCTCCGGATCGTCGGCCCCGGGCCAGTTGTAGCAGTCGGTCCCGCTGCCCTGGACGAACCGGGCCCCGGGGATCAATGCCGCCGCCTCGCGCCCGGCCTGCACCGGAACCATCGGGTTGTCCTTCTGGTGGAGCACCAGCGTCGGCACCCGTATCGCCGGCAGCACGCCGGACAGGTCGACCCGGGCGTTCAGCGCCACGACCTCGCGCGCCGCCGACGGGCTGAGCGCGGAGCGCTCGAAGCGGGTCCACCACTCGGCGAAGCCGGGGTCGCGCAGCCGGCCGGGCGCGAACAGCGCGCCGAACCGGCCTTCACCCCAGTGTTCCTCGATCAGCTCGAGGAACTCCTCGCGGCGCTCGTCGGTCAGCCCCTCCGCGCCGCCCACCCCGACGTTTACCAGCACCAGGCTGGACACGCGATCTGGATGGGTGGCGGCGTACATGGCGCACAGGCCCGCTTCGACGGCGCCGAGCAGGGCCACCCGCCCCATCCCGGCCGCCTCGAGGACGACGTCGAGGTCGTCCATCTGCTGCTCCAGCGTCAGCGGCCCGTCGAGCGGATCAGACAACCCGCTGCCGCGCCGGTCGAAGCACAGTACCCGGGCAAACGACGCGAACCGTTGGCGGAGCGCCACCGTGCTGGGCTCCTCCCACTGCAGGTCGAGGTGGGACGCCGGCCCGGTGACCACCACCAGATCGCCTGGGCCCTCGCCCATCACCTGAAACGCGATCCGCGCGCCACCGTTCCGGGCAAACCTCGTCCGCGGAGCGCTCACCATCACACCCTCCAGCCTGACAGCAGCCTAACCAGTGGATCAGGTCCGGCGCCGGAAGGGGCGCAGGGGGTGCGGCCTGGCCCAGCGTGCCCGGCCGGCAGTTCCGGTAACGGGCACATTCGTTCGCCCGAACGGCTACCGCCGTGAGTTATCGCTCGGACGCGGATTCCTGAGCGCGACGACAGCGCGCGGGCCGACGGAGACGTGGTCGCCCGCGGCGCGGCTGGCCGCGGCCTGCCCGCCCTCGGACCCGAGGTCGTACGTATCGATCTCGGTCGCCCAGCTCGCCTGCGGCCTGGTTTCCGGCAGCTCGAAGTCGAGCGGCTCCCACCAGGCGTTCACCAGGACGAGGAAGTCGTCGTCGACCAGCCAGCTGCCGTCGGCGGCCCGGTCGGGATCATCGGATCCGTCCAGGTACAGCGCGATCGCCAGGGCGTTCGGGTCGGCCCAGTCGGCCGGCGTCATCTCGGCGCCCGCCGGGGTGAACCAGCGAAGCTGCGACGCCTCGGCCCCGGCCAGGAACCGGCTGCGCCGGAACACCGGGTGGGCCCGGCGCAGCGCGATGAGCCGCCTGGTGAAGTCCAGCAGTCCCGCGTCCGGCCGTGACCAGTCGAACCAGGTGATCTCGTTGTCCTGGCAGTAGGCGTTGTTGTTGCCCTGCTGGGTACGGCCGATCTCGTCGCCGCCGAGCAGCATCGGGATACCGAACGACAGCAGCAGGGTGGCGAGCATCGCGCGGGACTGGCGCGCCCGCAGGTCGAGCACCGCGGGGTCGTCGCTCGGGCCCTCCGCGCCGCAGTTCCACGAGCGGTTGTCGTCGGTCCCGTCGCGGTTGGATTCCCCGTTGGCCTCGTTGTGCTTGTCGTTGTAGGAGACCAGGTCGCGCACCGTGAAGCCGTCGTGCACGGTGACGAAGTTCACCGACGCGGTCGGCCGGCGCCGGGCACTCCCGTACATGTCCGCGGACCCGCAGAACCGGCTGGCGAACTCGCCGATGCCGACCGGGTGGCTCCGCCAGAAGTCCCGCATGGAGTCGCGGTACTTGCCGTTCCACTCGCGCCAGGCCGGCGGGAACCGGCCGAGGTCGTAGCTGTCCATCTGCCCGACGTCCCACGGCTCGGCGACCAGCTTCGCGCGCGACACCACCGGGTCCTGCGAGACGAGGTCGAGGAACGCCGACCTCTGCTCGAACTCGCCCTCCTGGCGCGCGAGGGCGGGGGCCAGGTCGAAGCGGAAGCCGTCGACGCGCATCTCGGTCAGCCAGTAGCGCAGCGAGTCCATGATCAGCTGCAGCGTGACCGGGTCGCCGACGTTGAGCGAATTGCCGGTGCCGGTCGTGTCGACGTAGTCGCGCGGGTCGTCGGCCAGCCGGTAGTACGCGGGGTTGTCCAGGCCGCGGTAGCAGAACGTCGGGCCGAGCGGTCCGCCCTCCGCCGTGTGGTTGAACACCACGTCGAGCAGGACCTCGATCCCGGCCGCGTGCAGCGCGTCCACCATCGCCTTGAACTCGGCGACCTGACCGCCGGCGCGCCCGGCCCTGACCGCGGCGGAGTAGCCCTGGTGGGGCGCGAAGAACCCGATCGTGTTGTAGCCCCAGTAGTTCGTGAGGCCCCGCTGCACTAGGAACCCCTCGGGGATGCTCTCGTGCACCGGCAGCAGCTCGACGGCGGTCACGCCGAGGCCGAGCAGGTGGGCGACGGCCGCCTCGTGCGCCAGGCCGGCGTAGGTCCCGCGCAACTCGGGCGGCACCCCGGGATGGCGCATGGTGAAGCCCTTGACGTGCACCTCGTAGATGACCGTGTCGGCGTACGGGTGCCGCCACGGAGCGTCGTCACGGGAGGAGGCCGGCTCGCCCGCCACCACCAGGCTGCGCGGAACGCTGCCCGCGGAGTCGGCGTCGCTCGGCGCGCCCTGGTCGCCGGGCGAGTACGCCAGCACCTCGGGCCCGAACGTGACGCCCCCGCGGAACGCCCGGGCGTAGGGGTCCAGCAGGAGCTTGGCCGGATTGCACCACAACCCCTGGGCGGGATCCCACGGGCCGGTCGCCCGGTATCCGTAGGCCTGCCCCGCCCCGATCCCCGGCACGAAGGCGTGCCAGGTCTCGGCGTCGTAGTCCAGCATGGGGATCTGCGTCTCGGCACCGGCGTCGTCGAACAGGCACAGCGTCATCCCGTCGGCCGAGCCGGAGGCCACGGCGAAGTTCGTCCCCGCGCCGGTGACCGTCGCACCCAGCGGGAACTCGCTTCCCGGCAGCGCGGCCGCGGCTCGGGCCGTCGCGCCGAGCGGGAACTCGCTTCCCGACGGCCCAGTCCCGGCGTTCATCGCCCCGCCTGCGCGCCGATCCGCCGGACGACGTCGGCGATGGCCTCGACGTCCCCGTGGCGGCGACGGATCAGGTCGGCGACCACGCCGGTCCAGCCGGTCTGGTGGAAGGCGCCGAGCGCGGCGCCGTTGTCGCCGTGGAAGTACTCGCTGAAGATCAGGTTGTCGTGCCACGCCGGGCTGGCCTGCATGAGCTCGGTCCCGCCGAAACACGGCCGCCGGCCGTTCGCGTCGCGGGTGAAGAGTGAGATCAGCCGGTCGGACAGATCGGTGGCGACCTTGTCCAGCGTCAGCTGGTTACCCGACCCGGTCGGGTACTCGATCGTGAAGTCGTCGCCATAGAACTTGTAGTACCGCTCCAGCGCGCTGACGACCAGGTAGTTCAGCGGGAACCAGACCGGCCCGCGCCAGTTGGAGTTCCCGCCGAACATCGGCGTGGTGGACTCGGCCGGCTCGTAGTCGATGCTCGCCGTGATGCCCTCGACCTCGAGCTGATAGGGATGCTCGCGGTGATAGGCCGACAGCGCCCGCAGGCCGTGCGGGGACAGGAACTCGCCCTCGTCGAACAGCTTGGCGCACAGCCGCCGCAGCCTGCCCGGCCCGGCCAGGCTGAGCAGCATCCGCCGCTGGCCGGGCTCCCCGCGCAGCACGCCGCGCTCGCTCATCTGCTGCTCGTCCGCCATGTCGTGGCGGGCCAAGAACTCCGCGAACCGCTTGCCGAGCGTGAGCGACTGCTGGAAGTCCGCCTCGCCGACCGCCCCTGCCGCCAGGGCGGGGATGATGCCCACCATCGACCGGACCTTCACGGGCACGACCTGACCGCTCGGCGTCTTGAGCCGGTCGTAGTAGAGCCCGTCGGTCTCGTCCCACATCCCGAGGTCGTCCAGCGCGTCGCTGATCGCGGCGAAGTGCTCCAGGAACTTCACGGCCAGATCCTGGCCGGGGCGCTGGCCGGACCGGTTCAGGATCAGGGCCATGGTTCCCATGGCGATCGCGTAGAAGCCCATCCACCCGGTGGCGTCGGACTGCTCCAGGATCCCGCCGACCGGAAGGTGCGAGCGGTCGATCGGGCCGATGTTGTCCAGGCCGAGGAAGCCGCCCTCGAACAGGTTGCTGCCCTCGGCGTCCTCCCGGTTGACCCACCAGGTGAAGTTCACCAGCAGCTTGTCGAAGACCCGGCTGATGAAGTCGATGTCGCGGCCGCCGTCGATCGCGAACACCTCCAGCGCAGCCCACGCCTGCACCGGCGGGTTCACGTCGCCGAAGTCCCACTCGTAGGCAGGCAGCGCCCCGCTGGGGTGCTGGAACCATTCCCGGCACAGCAGGATGAGCTGGTACTTGGCGAACGCCGGGTCCAGGTGCGCCAGCGCCACGCAGTGGAAGGCGAGGTCCCACGCGGCGAACCACGGATACTCCCACTTGTCCGGCATCGACATGATGTCGAACGCGTCGAAGTTGTCCCAGCGGGAGTTGCGCCCGGTCAGCCGCTCCCGCGGCGGCACCGGCTGGGTCGGGTCGCCGTTCAGCCAGCGCGTGACGTCGTAGTAGAACAGCTGCTTGCCCCACAGCATCCCGGCGAACGCCTGCCGCATCACCATCGCCTCGTCGGCGGTCGCGCCGGCCGGGGTGAGCTCGGCGTAGAACTCGTCCGCCTCGGCCCGCCGCGAGGCCATGACCTGGTCGAACCCGGCGCCGAACGCGGCCGCCGGTCCCGCGCCCGCCGCCCCTGCGCCCGCCGCCCCTGCGCCCGCCGCCGTCCCGGCCGGCCGCAGCCGCAGCCGCAGCTCGGCCGTCTGGCCCGGCGCGACGGTGACCTGGTGCCAGAACGCGCACTTGGTGCCGCTGCGCCCGGGGTTGACGGTCGGTGCTCCGTGGATCACGTGGTCGTTGATGCCGTCCTTGGGGTACGGCGTGATCGGCTCGATGTCGTACAGGCGCCTCATGTTCGTCTCGTTCTCGCAGAACAGCGCCTCCGGCGCCGCGCCGCCCGGGCCGGCGTCGGCCAGCAGCTCGAGCGTCCCGAGCCACGGGTGCTCGATCGCGACCGACGCGTCGCCCGCCGCCGCCATGGCCGGCTTGGGCGCGTCGATCTCCCAGGCCCAGGTGTTGCGGAACCACGCGGTCGGCAGCACGTGCAGGGTGTCGGCGGCCGGCCCGGCGTTGGTCACGGAGATCTTCATGAGCAGGTCATCCGGGCTGGCCTTGGCGTAGCGCACCTCGACGATCCAGTACCGGTCGCCGTCGAACGCCCCCGTGTCGATCAGCTCGTATTCGGGCTGGAGCCGGTTCCGCCGGGCGTTCTGGTCGATCAGGTCCTCGTACGGGTACGCGCCCTGCGGGTAGTGATAACGCCAGAGGTTCCACGCGTGGCTCGGGATCGCGTCGAGATACCACCAGTACTCCTTGACGTCCTCGCCGTGGTTGCCCTGCTCCCCGGTCAGCCCGAACGGCCGCTCCTTCAGGATCGGGTCGCGGCCGTTCCACAGCGCCAGGCCGAGGCAGAGCCGCTGTTCGACGTCGCAGAATCCGGCCAGGCCGTCCTCGCCCCAGCGGTAGGCGCGGGACCGAGCCTGGTCGTGCGGCAGGTAGTCCCACGCCTCACCGTCGGCGCTATAGTCCTCCCGGACCGTGCCCCACTGCCGCTCGCTGACGTACGGCCCCCACCGGTACCAGTCGCCGGCCTGGCGGAGCCCGTCCTCCAGCCTGCCGAACCGCGCCACCCGCTCCCGCTCAGCACCCACAGCAGTCCCTTCTAGTAGATCTCCGGGCCGCGGCGTACGCGGCGATGTGCTCCCTCCCAGTAGAGACGGCTTGGCAGCTTTCGGCCAGCGACGCCGCCAATGGACCGATAGTCGCACCCACTGATCAGCCCTGCAGCTGGCCGCGGATCGCCAACCTGCCCGAGTGGCGGGCGCACCTGCTCACCCGGCGGCACCGGCAGGCGGCCGCCGCCGGCGACGCGCGGCTGGCCGCGCTGCACGAGGAGGTCCGCGGCTATCCCGGCGGCGAGGGCGAGCCGCCCCGCGTCACCGACGTCGCCGTCCCGCTGCGCTACCGGTACGCCGGCCGCGAGCTGTCGTTCTTCAGCATGACCGCGGTGGTCGGGGCGCCGATGGACATCACGGTCGGCGAGCTGGCGCTCGAGTCCTTCTACCCGGCCGACGACGACACCGCCGCGGCGCTGCGCGAGCTGGCCGGCCGGTGAGGCGCAGCCGTTCGGAATCCTCCCAGCTTGAGGCTTGATGCTCCGGCAGGTGGGCAGCGGAATAGTTGCGCTTACTGCAGTTGTTGCGGATAATGCGATCAGTAGGAGGTGAGAGGAGATGGCTGGTGATAGGACCATCGGCTCGATCGCTCCGGGAGATGTCAACACCGAGGTTGCGGAGCGTGCGGCCCGGCGTATCAGCGACTACCTAGTGACCCACCCGGACGACGACCTGATCGAGGCCCTGGGCGAAGTGGGCGATGATGATGCCCTGGTCATCCCACGGGCAACGGCGCTACTGTTCGCGCAGATCCTTGGTTTCCTGGCCCAGGGCCGGGGGGTTCAGATCATTCCGAAAGATGTCGAACTGACCACTCAGCAGGCGGCCGACATGCTGAACGTGTCGCGACCATACCTGATCAAGCTGCTGGAATCTGGAAAGATCCCTTACCGGAAAGTTGGCAGGCATCGGCGGATCACCTTCGATGCGCTCATGGAATACAGGCGGCACGATGATCTGAAGCGCCGCACCGCAGCACCCATGAGGGCCATCGGTGTCAAGAGGGCGTCAGCGTTTGACCCGGTGACTTTGCATGGTGTCGCCGGGTTGGCCTGGCTGTTCTTCGGGATTTCCTCGCAGCTGCCCGGTGTCATG
>Ga0070698_100003727_pt1 | contig 16744 bp, 12 predicted proteins | sample KBSK1502metaG_FD_65477 | JGI IMG/M metagenome (GOLD analysis project Ga0070698, IMG submission 65477) | Corn, switchgrass and miscanthus rhizosphere microbial communities from Kellogg Biological Station, Michigan, USA - KBS K1-50-2 metaG | ecosystem: Host-associated > Plants > Roots >...
TGCCTTAGTCTGCCCGACGACGGCTTAACGGATGATCCCGTGATGACACACGTCGGGGATATTTTCATCGGGTTGGATTGGTGTGCCGATATCGCGCCGTCGCTTAAACCCTGGTTTCTGGAACAGCGACGGCACGGAACGCAGATCATTTTCGTCGTTCTCGAGGTGGCGCGATTGCTTCGACCGGAGTTCTTCCCGCCCGGAACGGACTCAATGGCAGTCGACTGGGTCAATACTGTCGCGGAGGTCGCCAATGGCCTGGTTTGTGTCTCGCGCAACGCCACCGACGAGCTGTATGAATGGCTCGTCGCGACGGGCGGGCAGCGGGTGCAACCCCTCTCGCTCGGGTTCTTCCATCTTGGCGCTGACTTGCGCACCAGCCCGCCGACAACCGGCCTGTCGGAAGATGCCTCGGAGATGCTCGCGAAGCTCCGCCGCCGCCCCACCTTCCTTATGGTTGGCGATTTGGGGCTACGCAAGGGGTATCAACAAGCGATTGCCGCGATGGAACGACTCTGGGCGGGCGGTGTCGACGCTAATCTAGCGATCGTAGGCCCGAAGGGCTGGATGATGGATGATTTGGTCGATCGCCTGCACGGTCACCCCGAGCGCGACAAGCGTCTTTTCTGGTTGCAGCGAATCAGCAATGAAATGCTGGAACAAGTCTACTGTAGCGCCCGTGGGTTGCTCGCCGCCTCGGAACGCGAGGACTTTGATCTCTCGTTGATCGAAGCGGCTCAACACGGGCTCCCGATCATCGCACGCGACATTTCAGGATACCGCGAGGTAGCAGGCGAACACGCCTACTATTTCAGGGGCAATAAGGCCTCGGAGCTGGCCGATGCCCTGCGCAATTGGCTATCGCTCGGCGATAGCGCTCCGGCCTCCAAAGGCATCCCTTGGCTGACGTGGCAGGAAAGCAGCCGTCAGCTGCTCGATGTCGTTTTGGGCCGACGCTGGCGCCGTTCCTGGCCGGAAGCAGTGCTGAGCGATACTGAAAAGCCGAAAGGACGCTGACAATGCCAGTGACGCGTATTCTGCAAACAAAATTGCTTGACCCGATAATCGACCGAATTGTCTGTCGCATCGCTCAAATATTAGAGAAACAGGCTTCTTCGTTATCCGAGGCAAAGAGCATTCTTTCCGCTCAGCAACGCGCTATAGGAGTCATCAGCCACGATGTCGATTTACTGAGACGGCAACTGGATAAGGCCGAGTGGACCTATAAAAGCGTTATTGGCGAATTGGAAGCTCCTGAGCGCCCCCCGGCGACTCCACGCAGGCGATCGGCACTCTGCAAGCAAGCTGATTTCGCGCTGGACGCTTATCGATACTGGAGCTCGGCAATACGTCTACCCGCAGCTCTGCACCGCAAACACTGGGAGTTCTTCTATATCTGCCAAGCCCTGTACGAGCGCGGGCTTCTTGGCAAGGGTCGAACAGGCCTGGGCTTTGGTGTCGGCCGTGAGCCGCTGCCTGCCCTATTCGCTGCTTTTGGCTGCACGATTGAGGCTACAGATCAGGCGCCCGGCGACGCAACGAGAGCCGGTTGGCAACAAACAGGGCAGCACGCCGATGGCCTTGCCGCCCTGGAAAAGCCAGACATTTGCACTCCGGCGACTTTTCGCGAGCGTGTCAACTTCGAGGCGGTAGACATGAATGACATACCCGTTCATCTTCAAGGTCAATTCGATTTCTGCTGGTCGGCATGCTGTTTGGAGCATCTCGGCTCCCTTGAGCGTGGTCTTCGTTTCATCGAGAATTCATTAAATACACTGAAGATCGGCGGTATCGCTGTGCACACCACGGAATTCAATCTTTCCTCAGATACAGATACATTGGAAAGTCGCGACCTCTCGATCTACCGGAGATGTGATATTGAGGCACTGGCCACAAGGCTAGAACAAGCCGGTCACCACGTTGAGCCTCTGGACTTCAGCACAGGCACTACGTTCGTTGATGGCTATGTCGATCTGCCGCCCTATCGCAGTGAACCTCATTTGCGTCTGAGGCTGGGCGAATACGATTGCACATCGATAGGATTGATCATTACACGCGGCCCGCAAACCGGCGGGGATGGAGTAGTGGAGTGATGGAGTGTTGGAATGTCGGAGTGCCTTAACGAAAGCTTTGGGTACGTCGCTAGTGTCAGCTTTTTTGTGTGCGGGTCGATTTTTTAAGTTAATAGCTTAGCTAAGCTAGCTAAACTAGGACAGTCCTTGATATCCGAGGTTTATCTCTCTGCACGGCAACTAATCGTCCTCGACCTCGACCTCGAACTCGTCCTCGATCGCTTCTACTGGGACGCTGACTCAGCTGCAACCGGTTTTGCTTTTCAAGGATTCTAGTGTCTTCATCATAAGGAAAGTATTGGAGATCCAACAGGTTCGGTTCCCAATAGCGGCGTCGGGCTGGATTTCAATGGGAAACACCTCATACTGGCTGCCTAGTTCAAGCACGCTCTTCTGGGGAAGAAAGTGCATCTCCATCCCCTTGTTTGCAGCTACGTCTGTCCAATAGGACTCCATCGAGAATGAGTAGTTGGCAGAATAAGTTGGTATCTGAAAGAAACAGTACCCCCCTTTCTTTAACCCGGCGAATGCCCTCTCAAGGATGTCAGTCATAATAGGGGGCGGATTATGTTGAAGAACGATGGCCGAGTAAAACAAATCGACATCGGAGATCATCTGCAGATCGGCATTTCCCCGAACAAGGATGAGGTCTACGTTATGAATACCGTGCCGAGAGAGGTAATCATGCGCACCTTTAAGATGAGGTTCGGAGATATCGAAGGCGACAACCCGGCGGAATCGCCTTGCAAGCCAATGAGTCAGGCGGCCAACGCCGCACCCATATTCAGCACATATGGAATCGGGCGTCAGTTCCAGGGCGTTGCGACGAAGCCACGCCTCGAGCCGCAAGAGTTCGCCTTCCCCCGTCGCGTAGAAGGCTTCGATCGACGCCTCATCCGTCATGTTTTTCGACCGAAACCGCTCATCAGTCAGAACTGACCAATAAGGATCGGTTGACCCAAATTTGGACCAGACGGACGAAATGTGATCCCACAGCGCACGGTGTTCTTCGGGATTCCTAGCGCTCATCTGCACGTCCATAGGTGGTGCAGTATCGAGGGGAGAGTTGCTGCCGGAGTGATGCAGAAGGAATTCATCCGTTTGTACCAGGCTCTGCAGGAGCCACAACAGATCTTGACCGTTTCGGATCGCACTCGAGTAAGTCTGAAGGCTGCTCGGGTCTGGTTCCCGCCGCAGGAGCGCCCTGTAAGCCGAAGTCACCAACTCCTCCGGCTGCAGCGTCAAAAAGTCACGATTAGCCCGGAATTTCCTCAGAAGTGATCGCAGCGTCATCGGTACAGATTAAGTGAAATTACCCCTCCGGCAAAATAACATTCGCAACTTTAGGGAGCGCTCCTCGGTCGGAAGCAACGCTTTTGTCGTCAAAGGCTGAGAGCATCCGGCTGAGTGTCGGTACTTCAAGGTAGGATACGGTTGGCTTGACTATAAACATCGCCATTAGATAATCTCGAACTTGGTGGCTCCTCTTTCAGTTGCTCATTGTTCTTTCGAATCTAAGCCTGCCCTTTTGGGGAAGTTAACTCAGATTCTTTTTGACCCTGAGGAGAGGAGTTACGCAAAAAGTACGACACCGATCTAAGAAGGCGACAAGCCAACCCAATCGCTTCGATTCGCACGTCTATAATCTTGGCCGGTTGGCAGTTGCTGAAAACGTAGTGTTCTGGCATTCGAAAAAAAGAAAAAGGAAGGTGGATCCTAATTGCTAACGGAGCGTCCTGTTTATATGCAACGGATCCAAATCTTTCGTCGAGGCACTCCACTCCTCTACTCCATGCTCCTCTCCTCACGCCGCCACAGTGAATGATAAAGTTCGAGAACATACCTGGCGGTAATGCTCCAATCGAATTTTCTTGCTTGAGCCAACGACAATCTGGAGCGTTCGAAGTACGAATCACGGGAATCCTCTAGGCTAAGCATACGCTGCACGAGATCTTCAACGGTGTCGTTATAGTAGAGGGCGGCCGAACCGCCGACTTCTTCCAGGCTGCTATTGCGCCTTGTAATCACCGGACAGCCCTGACTCATCGCTTCGACAATCGGCAAGCCAAATCCCTCATAGTGGCTCGGAAAAACCAGGGCAAAAGCGCCGAGGTAGAGTTGTTTTAACTTCTCTTCCGACACGTACCCTAGGTAACGGACCGTGCCGCGCTGTTCGAGTTCCTGGATACGGCGACGGATTTCTTCGGATTTCCAGCCCGAACCTCCGGCGATCGTTAGCGGGCGTCGGACTTTGGATCGCTCCCTATATCGTTCCAGCGCATCGAGCAAAGCACCATAATTCTTTCTGGGTTCCAGCGACCCGACAGCCAACCACCCGCCTGGAGGAATTTCTATACGCGGCCTTGGGAGATTAGGGAATCGCGATGCGTTCGGAGCCACGACGGTAGCAATGTCCCGTCGACCGCACAATCCGGGAAAAATCTTTTCAAACTCATTTCGAGTACTTTCCGAAACAAACACAAGGCCGGCCGCACGACACACCGCTTCCAGAACGCCTTGCTGGCAAACCAATCGATTTACTTCAGTGGTAAATTCCGGATAAACCCAGAAGCTCACATCATGGACCGTGTACACAAGCTTTGCCGATCCGACTTTCGGAGCTTGATAACAATTCGAGTGGACAATATCCGGGCTGCCCGGCAATTCACGTTGCCCTGAAGCCACCGCTGTCCAGAGCTCACGCGCGGCGTCAACCGACAAGGGACAAAACGGTTCTTTGGTATTTGGCTGCGAGAGGTGTGTTCCTTTCGAGGTGTCCTCATTGAGCCAGGTGCCAAAGTGATGATAGAGATAGATTTCATCCTCGGGCGCTTCCTCGGCAAGCGTTCTTGCCAAAAGGTCAGCGACCCAGCCACAACCAGCTTTCGGCTCACAGGTTTGAGCAACGTCAAAGCCAATCCGCATAACACAGAAAAAACTTGACCCATCTGCAACCGGCTTTGCTTTTCAAGCATTCTTGCCGGTTCGAACACGGTAGAGCCAGCCGGCGATCCATTCAGGAAACATTTCGACCGTCGACGGCGAGATTTTTTTATTCCAACGGAGGTCGGTGAGCAAGTAATGCACCACGAGCATAAAGAAAAAGGTCGCCTCGCTCTCGGATCGCTTAATGAACTCTTCCGCTTTAATATGAGCGTAATTCGAGATCCAGCGTGGCGGAAGATATCCCAGGTGTTCCACGAGGATGTCGTTAGTGTCCTTGTGGCATTTTAACCGCGAAGCACATGTCTTGGCTTGTTCATGAAGTCGCGTAGCGGCGAAAAATTCGGGTACGAATAGAAATCTGGCGCCTTTTCTCGCGAGACGAATCCAGAATTCGTAATCAACACAGTACTTATGAGCTATCGCCAACGGGCCAAATTTCTCAACCACTTTGCGCCGAAAGAAGGCCGCCGGCTGACTGATGATGCAATGATGGATGAGTGCGTCAAACGACCAATTTTCGGTCGGATACTCTTCAATGATCGTCCCATGTTCGTCGATGTGGTGAGCTCGCCCGTAAACGACGTCAATCTCAGGGTGCAGCTCAAAAAGCTCCAATACGCGACGCAGCGTCTGCGGGTAATAAATGTCATCGGAGTTCAGCCAGCCAATGATTTCTGCCCTGCAACGGGCCAGTCCTTTGTTGACCGCGTCTCCCGTGCCTTCGTCCTGTTCGCTGATAAAAGATAAACGATCGCCGTACTCTTTGAGGATCGCCACGGTATCGTCCCTGCTTCCCCCGTCTATAACCAGATATTGAAGATCGGGGATTCCCTGCGAAAGAACACTCTCGATTGTGGCGCGTATGAATTGCCCCTGATTGTACGAGGGCGTCACAACCGAGAAAGAGCTAGTCATATCTTGAAATCAGAGCTTACAAACACTCTGAGCTTTTGCTTGTAAAGCAATTTCGCTGAGCATCGCTTTTCCGCGCTCCTTGCCACCCGTAAAGCCGACTTGGAAGACGGCTGGATTGCGTTCACAAGCACCTGAGGCTCTGTGACTTGTGCAAGGAACTTTGCATCGGTCGGTGTACAGGCACGGTAGGGGTAGATCTCACATAAGCGCTAACTTGAGCGCAAGTAGCGCGTTTGTGAGCGTTTGTGAGCGCAAGTTAGCGCCTGTGTGGGCAGATCTCCGAGCTGCCCGGAAAACCGAAAGACATCGCACGGGGGCTGCGGAGGCCGCAGAGGATTGCTTGGCTAGGCGGCAGCTGACCGGGGAATCGGGAAGATCGCTGGAAGAGCGTTGCTTGCAACCACGGGGCTCGGCGACTTCCTCGGCGAGGAATAAGTTCGTTTCAGGGAGAGATGGCCGCTGTGCCGTCCCATTTTTCTCCTTCTCATTGGGCCGGAAATGATTAGTCGAACGGCACGGAGGACGTCCCTCCCATGAAAAACGAACATCGGCAAAAATGTCCAGGGCTATTCATGCAGCGTGAACGGCCGACTCGGAGATACGGCCCTCCTCCAACCAATAGATTCACCGGATTACCGTGTCCAGTAAGTGCACGTAGTAGTTGGTGTTTCCTAGTCTTTCCCAACCGCTTTCGGGAGAAGAACGCGGTGGCTCTGGACATGTTAAAATTGCCTTCGCGCCCGTTCTTGCGACGGCTTCGATAACTCGAGATTGGGTCGAGAGATCTGCCGCCCAGAAACGTTCCGGCTCGCTAACCTGCGCGATAATCTGAATTCTCGCGAGGCGTGCCCAGTAGGCTCCTCCCCTTCCGTACGGTTCGACTCCGACCGTGGCGACCTTATCTTCAGGCTTAATTCCCTTTTCGCTTAGAGCTTGGGCGGCTTCCGACCACGCCGGCCCGCCTTGTGCGGGAGGTCTCCTACTCACCCACCAAACCGCTGAGTAACACGTCATCACAGCAACAGCAATAACCACCCCGGCAATCAGCCGGTTTGATAGCTGGGACGCCGGAAGCCGCACCACCGAAAAAGGCTCCCAACCATAAGAGGCATATGAAGGCGCCGATATACCGGGATTCAACGAGTGCAAGCGAGTATAAGCCGAGCGCCGAAATCACGACAATCAGCACCGGCCAAACTGCAGCGGCGTTGTTCAGGCCCAGCGAACGTCGAGCGCCTGTTGCGAAAAGTATGAGGAAACCCACGCTCATAAAGGGTTGCGTAAAGTGAGAAAAAAAAAGGGCGCAGTAGAATAGGAGTGAGGTTTTTATCGCCTGCACTTGTCCATTCAGATCAAAATAGGGCTCGATTCCTTCGTGCCAATACGAAGTATCGTACCAGAGTGGGTATGTGCCGCCGATCGGCTCTCCAAACTCGTATGCCGGCGGCGACTCGAAAATTTTCTTCACCGGGTACTTCAGTCCGTTGCCGCTTGGGATCATCAGATCAACACCATCTGGATTCATGGTGTGGCGGGCGGCCCAGGCATCTACAGCGCCGAGGGCTATAGCTGCGCACCAGAAGAGAATTCTGAGCCACTTTGAGACCGAAATTCTTGTCGCCCATTGCTATAGTCATTGAGTCTTCGGCGTATCAGGGAACGGCATAAGCGCAAAGTAGGCGAAGCGTCCCCGCTTTGCTTGCTTCAAAACCGTGCAAACCGAGGCGGTTCGCCTGCATCGTCTGTCCGATTGCCCCTTTCCGAAAAAATTGCTTGCAAACCAGGAAATGTTCCTTTCTTTCTCGGGCCTTGAACTTGAATGTTTCCTCCGCTTTGTCGCCGAGCTCGAACTTAATCACCAAGGTTCAATCCGATGCTCGCCAGCCGGATTCCGACGCGTCCTCGCCATGGAGAACACCGAGTCCAAAGACCGTTCTTGTTCTTCTCTTGGTGAGCGCAATTTATACCGCGCTGGTTGTGCAATGGTCGCTGCGGGAAGGCAGACTTGCAATGGACCCGGTTGAGGACGACGTCCTTTACTTGATTGAGGGCGTTCAGCGTCTTCACACTCTTGACACCGCAGGCTTCGGAGCCTTCTGCCATTCGCTTTTGCAAATTCCACCCCACAGTCCTTGGTCAACAGCGCTGGCGGTGGCCGGGTTTGCTCTGATGGGAGTCCATGACTGGGCGCCGTATGTTCTGAATGGTTCAATCGTCTTCTTCTTCTTGCTCTTTGTCAGCGCGTTTGTATCTGAACGAGGCGCTCTGACTCAGGCAGCGATTGTTTCGTTCGTGCTGATGTTACCGCTAACGTTTCGTGCCGTTCATGACTTTCGCCCCGATGTGGCGGTGGCTCTTTTCACCGCGTCATTTTCTCTGCTCCTGGTCAAAATGGGCTGCTACGACGACGAGGGTAGGACCGAAGTTTGGGACCATCTTTTTATCGGTGTGATTGCGGGGATCGCTTATCTGACCAAACCCAGTTTTTTCCCTCACACCACCGTAATGCTCCTGGCAGCGATGATTCTGGCAGAAGTCTGTCGAATCATTGTTTTGAGTGGCCACTTTGAAATTTGGCGAACCTTTCGGCGATCTATCGCAGTTTTGATTGGTGCACTGGTGGTCGCCGGACCCTATTACTTCTTCGGCGGGCAGACCATTCTGGAGTATTTCCTCGTAAACAGCGGCACCAGTTACAGTGCGCTCCTTGCGAAAATACCGGGAGGATTCCAGGCTGCCCTGCATGAGTATCTCATCGGCAGTTCATCGAAACAAATGTTCGGCCCTTTCTTAGTGGAGCTTGCCGCATGCCTGATTCTGGGCTTGTGCGTCGTTATGCTAAGGAGAAATTGGCGCACCGTTCTTTTTCTCTTGAGCGGAATCGTCTTGGCCGCGCTATCGCTCGCCATCATCGCCGGCGGCGACATGGCAAACATATTTTTTGGGTGTACCTGGCAACTGATCTTCGTGTTGACCGCGTTGTACTCCCTCGGAGAATTCACACGAAATAGGGACTCACGGCTCATTGCGATTCTCTTTTTCGTCTCTTCCGCATTGATTTTTTTTACAAGTGATCTGCCTAAAGGTGTTTGGACGGTTAGCAAAGATACCGCCCGGCAAAACAGCATCAACGCAGCAGTTATTCATGAAATTTCTACGTTTGCCGTCAAAGAGCCTGGGAAGAGTCTGACCAATGTCTATGTAACCTTTTTTGGAACGGTCAATTCTGTGTCGCAATTCTGGCTTGCCTTAGGCGAGAATCTTCGGCTGGATTTCCACGACCTTCATCGCTCAGGATCAATCGATGACAATTTGGCGGGAATACGGTCCGCAGATTTTGTAGAAGTCGCCGATCCCGCCTCCAAATGGTTGCACCCATGGTTGCCGGTTAACGATTTGCAAAACACGTTTTTAGACCACCTGCGACAGAGCCCCGATTTTGAAGAACTACCGCCGGTACAAGGAGCAGAAGGGAAGGTCTTCTTGTTCCGGCGAAAGATATAAGAAAGTATCTACATAAGGGAGTGCATTGGTGCTACAAGAATAAGCCGATTATTTTCCTGAAGGACTGAAATCGCCATTCCGTTTATGACATCAGGAATCATTCTTGCCTGCATGTACAATGAGTGGGCATCCGCTGAGGTTCTCTTGAGGGCAGTCGACCTGGAATTCTCCCGGCGCGAATGGAACTGGCAATTGGTACTTGTCGATGACGGATCTCGCGAAGGGAGGCCTCCTGATTTCCTGAATTCGCTGTCGAGCTTTACGTCCGCGGAAATAGTTGTCCTCCGACGAAATATCGGCCATCAGCGAGCCATTGCAGTTGGTCTTTCCCATATTTTCGAAACAAAAAAAGCTGAAGCCGTGGTCGTTATGGATGCCGATGGCGAGGATCGCCCGGAGGATCTTGTTCGCCTTGTGGAAGCGCATTCCACTCTTTCCGAAATAAAGATCATTTTTGCAGAGCGAACCCGGCGATCGGAAGGTGCGCTGTTTCGTTTTCTCTACCAAATCTATCGCATGCTTCACTTTTCACTAACCGGCTATAGAATCCGCTTCGGAAATTTCAGTATTATTCCCCGAAAGTTACTGGGATCTTTGGTGGTTGACCCTAATCTTTGGCTCCATTTCGCTGCGACCGTCGTTTCAGGTCACATTCCCTACACGACTATTCCAAGCCATCGGGGCATTCGCCTTCACGGAAAATCCAAGCTCAACTTTACCAGCATGGTCATCCACGGTTTGGCCGCCATTTCCTGCTATAATGAAATCGTCGGAGTGCGCCTTATTTTTTGTTCGCTGGGTCTCAGTGCCATCATCTTAATGCTGATCATCGGCGTTTTGACCACGCGGCTAGCTACTCCCTGGGCCATACCGGGCTGGGCACCCTCCGCGGTCGGCGTCTCCTGCGTGCTCTTATTGCAGGCGTTTTTGATTGTTTTGGCATTCATCGCCGTAGCGATCAGCAGTCGCAAGTCCCATTTTTTCTTTCCATTGCAACAATACAAGATTCTTATCGATGAAATTGACCGAGTCCGCTGATCCATCTTTCTCCTATGCAGGTGAAGAATTGGAATTATTTTCCCATGCCATTCGGTGGAAACGCTATTGTTCCAGCCAACTCGCTCCCTTCGTTGGCGCTGACGTACTGGAGGTCGGAGCTGGGATAGGAACGAATACTCTCTTGCTGGCCTCGAATCGCCAAAAGCGCTGGGTCTGTCTGGAACCCGATCCCAATCTTGCCCACAAGTTGAAATCCAAAGTCGAAGCTCTTGGCAGTCGTCCCGCGGTGCTGGACGTGATCATAGGAGACATTAGATCCCTGGCTCCGGAATCCAGATTTGATACGATTATTTATATCGATGTTTTGGAACATATCGAATCTGACCGGGAGGAATTGGAAGGGGCCTACCGGTTACTTTCTCCCGGCGGTCACCTAATCGTCTTATCTCCCGCACATCAGTTTCTCTATACTGCTTTTGACCTTGGCCTCGGCCATTTCCGTCGATATTCACGCCAGACTTTGCGGGCTATCGGCCCTCGCGAATGCGCTCCCCTACGCATTTTCTATCTCGACTCGGCGGGATTTTCTGCCTCGTTGGCAAATCGGCTTTTACTCAAGCAAAAACTTCCAACAATCCGACAGATTAAGTTTTGGGATCGGTATCTGGTGCAATCATCCCTGGTTCTCGATACGTTGCTCGGATTTAATTTTGGCAAAACGGTCGTTGGGATTTGGAGAAAGAGCCCTGATCAAAGCGATGCGATTTCGCGTCTTTAAAGGGTAACGGGGAGGTGGATAGGGGCCACCTTGATCTTCGACAGCATTTCGGCCGTGTCGAAAAACGGCCGTTTTCTTAAACGATAAGCAGCACCCAGAGCTTCACGCACTCACTGCAGTTCTATCTGTCAATCCCTCCGTGCACACCGTGGCCTCCGTGCGAGCTTTTCTCCTTTTGGCATAGGCTTACGCGGACTGCACGCGCCGCGCAATGACGCCTCGGTTGCCGATGACCTATTATATTGCACCACTACTCATCGAAGGTAGCTGGTTCAGCGATGCGCATACTGAGATTCTCCACGCCGTAAAACAGGGTTCGCAGATCACCATTGGCTGGTTTCACTCCATCGGTGTCAGTTTCGAGCCTGATAACACTATTCGGTTTCGTCAAGGTTAGTCGCATCTCCACGTGCCGTTTTTGCCCTGGGACTAACCCCACGGTTTGCACCATCCCATCAGGCTCAGTTATCTTTATTGAACGTGGGTTGAGAGTTGACAGATCAAACGAAACAATCACCCAACCCGCTTTGCCTGGAATGTAAGGCACCCCGAGTTCCGCGCTCCGACTGATCACCCACGCATGAAAAGCTTTCGAGGCGTCCACCCCACTGAATCCCTTCATCGGCGTAGGCAAATAACCGTGATCGGGAATTTCGCAAACCTCGCCTAACTGCAACAAATTCTTGTCGGTGATAGTCAAAGGATGTGTTCTGGCCCAAACAGCTATCCCGGCGCATAGATCACCGCTCAGCGTCAACAATGGAGCGGTATAACCGTTCGGCGGTAAAGAGCTATATCCGTTCACGACATTCAAGCCAAGGTCTTGTCCAGCCAGCATGGCGTCCAGGTGTCGGAACACAAAGTGGCCTCCGTCCGTATCGTTTAACCACAGAACGGTGCGACCGGAATTTCCGATTCTGGACTTCAATTTATCAATTCTCGCCAGACACTCCGCAATGCTCATTGAGGGCACAGCGGCTGCCTGATCGACGACGATCAGGGTCAAAACACCTAGTCCAAAAAGCCCTCGCAACCAGGTCGCGCGACCAGCCAAACGATTGTTCAGGCAATGCGTCACACTCATTCCGAAGATAAATGCCACGGGGTAAATCAGGACCAGCATGATTCTAGTAACCCCGCGAATCCCTCCGGCACCGGGGATGTAAGCCCAAGCATAGCGATACAGTGAGAAGCCAAAAAGATACAAGGTCAGAACACCGGCGCAAAACAGGACACCTATCATCGCGAGAGCGAGCGCCGGCTCTGAAATTGCAAGTTTCTTTTTGATTAGTAAATACGCCAGGACGAGAATTCCGACGCCAGGCAGCAGACCGATGAAGAGCTCGTGTTCTCCAGTTGCCGGCAGAGAAACTCCGAATTGGAGCACTTCCTTCCAAACGATCGACAAAGGCGCGTAAAGATAGGATCGCCATCGCGGCAACATCGGAACCACTTCCTCCCAAGACCTTCGCCCCACTCCTTCCTGGACTTGGTAATAGGGAATTGCGATTGGGAGCAGGACGACCACAAAGGCAACGGCTAAACCGCCGTAGATCAAACCGCGACGAATCACTGCGCGAGCATTTGTACTCTTGATAAACGAATGAATCACCAACCATTTTCGCCGATAAAAAAATAGGATCGCACAAAACGGGATAAGACAAACAACGAGAAAGTAACCGATATAAATCCCCAAATAGATCTGATAAGCACAGGCAACAAACAGGAGCCCAAGGAACCTGCTCTTTCCGGTTTCGATGAACAGATGGGCCATCCAGAATGCCACCGGCACCATAAAACGCGGCGCCAACTGGACATGGTCCATCTGGCTCGCCATGATGAGAGAAAACGTAAAAATGTATGCACTTGAGATCGCGGCAATCGGATGAAATTTCTGATCCCAAAGGACGACCAAGGTCACAAAGTAATTTAAGACGAAGATCGTGATTGCCCAAAAGCCAAACGCTGTTTCCCGACTTGATCCGAGAATCCGAAACACCGAGTAAAACAGAAAACTGCCGAGATGATTATCGGAATAGGCAATCGTATTTGGAGTTGGGTAAAAGAAAGGGGCGGTCCAGAACGATTTATCAAGGCCCATTAGCCACCGGTAGCCATGCTCCAGCACATACATGTTAAAGCGGGAGTCTGATAAACCTCCGGGAACAGTGCCCGCTTTGAAGAAGAGCAGAAACCCAACCGCGAATACGATCACAGCCAGAGCCGATGCGCTGCTTCTTTCGACTGCGTGATTCGGTAGTAATCGCCTGGGGTTCATGCCGCTCTTCCCGCAAAAAATTTTGAAGTAAGCGCAGGGTCCCGCTTTGCCTCTTCAACCATTGGCAAACCGAGGACGGTTCGCTTACGTTGACTTCGTTAGTCGCGCCTCAACCGAAAGATATACGTATTGTCTGCGTACTGCCTAACTATCTCCACAGGGAAGCCGGCAGGTATCGCCATATTCAAAGCAAGCACAAAGGATTGCCTGTCTTTCCCCGGGTCCGGGAACTTGGAAATCTGCTCCCATCGCGGGACCAAGATCCAAGGTTCTTTCTCCAGCGAAAGAAATGGCAATACGTAGGAATTTTTCCCGGCGATTAAGAACCATCTTCCGTTCTCCTTTTTTCGAAGAGCGATGACATCGTGATAGATCTGCTGGACCTCAGGTCTTTGATCGAAGACCAGATCTTCACGAGCATAAAACGCCCTCGCCAGGTCGATCGGTCTTCGATCCACGCAGAGAAACGGCAGTGTAAAGGCCGACCAGATGATCATCACTCCGAAAAGTTGTCTCCACCAAAAGCCTCGCCTCAATTCGCCAAAAACAATGGCCGACATCGCCACCCCGAACAAAACAAAGCTTAAACAGAGGAACCGTGAATTCCACGGCATCCATCCGACGATTAAGGAGTTCAAGGCGAGTGCCGCAAATCCGGAGGCGACAACGTTCCAACAGATGTTTCGCAGTCTTGGTCTCCAGATATAAACCGAGCTGGTCAGCAATGCCGCAAATCCTACTAACCCATAGTCTGAATAGTACTCGTCACCCTTCTTGGTGAAATCCAGGGTGCTATCGTTAAAGAAATGAGGAAAAGCGTAACCCACGTTCTTAAGGTGCAGGTAGTGCAGAATCTTTCTGCCCTTATCTTCCAAAAACTTTGCCAGACCTGACTGATTGGCATATCCGTCAACGCCAAACGAAAAGTTACTCAGATAATATCTAATGAAATTTGCCGATAGCCCGCGTAACCCATCGCGGTTCTTCTGGTCATGCACAAAGTCGATGGGCCCGAGGGGACGATGATAGATCTGCCAACTCAACACGTACGTCTCGAGGCTGCCAAAAAGAACGATGCACGGCACATAGAATCCGGCGAATACGAGGAGAGTTCGGATTTCTTTTCGCCAAATCCATGCGGTTACAATCGTTAGAATCCCGCAAATTGGAATCGCATACGTCTTGCTTCCAGCCGTAAATGCCAGGCTCAGAGCGGCGGTGAGAATAAAAAACTTGCTTTGACTGGATTGGAAGCGAACAAGCGAATACAGCCAGCATCCAACTCCAAAGACTACGGCCAGGTCGTTTTTGGTCGTCGTAGCCTGAATCATGATCGTTGGCATGGCCAGCAAGCTTAAAACTGACCATAAACCGACATTGGTTCCCCATCGCCGGGAAACCAATTTGAACACGATTACGAGAAGTCCCAGCAAGCAAAGAAAGCTCGGCAGGTTGGTCCCCCAGCCGATCTTCAGGAAGGGATAGTGCACCGCATCGAAAGTCCATGGAAAAATAACCTGCCGGGGCGAATTCCATGCGCTCGTTTGCCAGAAACCTGCGTTTTCCGCGACTGCCAAACGGCCAAGATTATAAACATGTGAATCTACATTCGAGACCGGCAATACCAATGCCAAAAACCCCCAGTACGCAATGATTGAAACGATGATCGTCCGGAGGGATTCGTCTGTGAAGACCGAGACTGCTGGTGTTGGCTTTAACGCAACATTAGCCATATCCGGGATATCAGGGAGATTGTGGCCAATAGGAGGAGCACCACGAAAGGAAAGTTTTCCACCCTCAGAGCTTCCATGACGAAAGACAGTCTCGGCTTTTTCGACGAATCGAAACGATTGTCTTGCTTAGTCGCTTTTTCAAACTCAGATCGGTATCGCGCTTTTTCCATAACTCATTTGTCGCAATTCTTTAAACAAAGCAAGCGTGAGCATTGGGCAGACGGTAGGGCGAGGCTCTGTCCGAGCCGGGGCTTGCAAAGAAGCAAAGCGCGGACGCTAACGATTGAACAAGGCGAAATCAACATCTACTGACATTCCCGTGAGTCCTCTCTCCCACAACCGTGTACAACGGTATATCTCGGCCCTCGTACTTTTGGGTATGATAGTTGACCTTAACATCCTCGAATCCGAGGACTCCAATCGCGCGCACTACCCACTCCGGACGGATATCCCACCAAGTGTCCTTAGGCTCAATCGTTTTCGAATCTGGAAGTAAACCGAGAAATGGTTCCGTCGTTGTTTGGAGTTGGCCACGGAGGCCCTCCACGACAATCACAGTTTTAGTCGTTAGCTTAAGTCCATTCTGAAGCGCAAGGAACGGATCTCTTAAATGAAGTAGGATCGCGCCGTAAACCGCGATATCAATCGGTCCGATTGCAGCTGGAATAGCGTACACGCTGCCATACACAACTTTTGCTTTTGACTGAAGAAGTTTGTGACTAAACCAGTAGGCATTGTTGAGCCTGTTGATAATCGCTTTCCGGTCAGCGACTACGTTTGCAAATTGCTCCCATTTGGCATACGGGACGATGTCCCAATCCCCCTTCTCATCCAGATCGAATGAGACGACCTCTGCACCTTGCTTTTCAATGTGAAAACTAAGAATTCCGCTCGCACAACCGACATCCAATACTCGCTTTCGCCTGAAATCGACATTTCCAAGGTATTCTTTGAGCTTCGGACTCAAGTCCCAATTGCCGGCGATCCTTCCGATCCCTGGAAGATCCATCGTGTGATAAAAATAACACTCCTTCAAGTCGGCTATGTCACGCGGTTCAGCGTAGATCGACATAATTCTCTACATGGTTTGAGGTTGCGGTTGGGGCAGATCTCCGAGCTGACCCGGGAAGCGGTCACCTCGGAGATGCGACCCTACCAGCCTTAAAGCGTCATGCAAGTGTCCAAACTCCAGGGACGGGCGGGACGCCCGTGTCACGCGACCCAGCCTGTATTAGGGCGAGCGCTGTCCGATCGTCTCAATTCGATACCTCTTCTCTATTGCTGATTCGATAATCCCAAAGACCGAGGGGAAGTGCCTTCGGATCATCTTCCGATTGCGCCGAGACCGTTGAAGAATCTTGGGACGCAATGTCGAGATAATTCAATCCTGCTTTCAAAGGTACTTGAACGGAGAGAACTCCCGATACCTCCACCTGCCAGGTATTGCCACCAATGGAAATACCAATCTGTCGGTTCTGGTCCTCCGGGCGGCTCGGACCGGTCAGCCAGGCCGAAAAAT
>Ga0070698_100003728_pt1 | contig 16743 bp, 14 predicted proteins | sample KBSK1502metaG_FD_65477 | JGI IMG/M metagenome (GOLD analysis project Ga0070698, IMG submission 65477) | Corn, switchgrass and miscanthus rhizosphere microbial communities from Kellogg Biological Station, Michigan, USA - KBS K1-50-2 metaG | ecosystem: Host-associated > Plants > Roots >...
GGCTTCCGGATCCGCTCCAACCTGATCGCGCGCCAGGAGCACCTCCACGAGAGGTTCGGGGGGGTGGTCCCGGAGGTGGCGGCGCGCGCGCACGTCGAGGCGCTCAACCCGCTCCTCGCCGACGCGCTCGAGCGGTCTGGATGCGATTTCGACGACCTGGGCGGTGTCGCCGTGACGATCGGTCCCGGACTGGTCGGGGCGCTCCTCGTCGGGATGGCCGCCGCGAAGTCGCTCGCGCTCGCGATCGGCGCCCCGCTGATCGGCGTCAATCACCTGGAAGGGCACTACTGGGCGAACTTCCTGGAGCACGGTCCGCCCGATCCGCCGTACGTCGCTCTGATCGTGTCGGGTGGTCACACGATGCTCGTCCATGTCCCCGAGCTGTTCCAGCATGTCGTGCTCGGCCAGACGCTCGATGACGCCGCCGGCGAGGCGTTCGACAAGGTCGCGCGGCTGCTCGGCCTCGGGTTCCCGGGGGGGCCGGCGCTCGATGCGGCTGCGCGCGCCGGCGACCCGCACGCGGTTCGCTTCCCGCGAGCCATGGAGGGTTCGGGAGACCTCGACTTCTCACTGAGCGGGCTCAAGACCGCCGTGCTTCGCTACGTCCGGGCCGAGCAGGCTGCCGGCCGCGCGATCGACGTGCCGGATCTGGCGGCGTCGTTCCAGGAGGCCATCGTCGACGTCCAAGTCTCGAAGACGTTAGCGGCGACCGAGCTGACCGGCGTGCGCACCGTCCTGCTCGGCGGGGGCGTCGTCGCCAATACCCGGCTGCGCGAACGGCTCAAGACCGAAGGCGAGGCGAACGGCCTCCGCGTCCTCTACCCGTCGCTCGAGCTGTGCACCGACAACGCCGCGATGATCGCGTGCGTCGGCGCGGCGAGACTGGCTCGGGGAGAACGCACGTCGCTGGACATCCCCGCGGACCCGAACCTACAGTTGGCCACGTGACGACCGTCCTGGTGACCGGGGGCGCCGGGTTCATCGGCTCGAACCTCGCCGACCGGCTGCTGGCGGAGGACCACCGCGTGGTGGCCGTGGACGACCTGTCGACCGGGCGGATCGCCAACCTGGGAGAAGCGCGCGGTTACGGCAAGGCTTACACGTTCTTCAACATGGATGTGCGCGCCGACGGTCTGCTGCCGCTCTTCGAGCGGCACAAGCCCGAGGTCGTCTTCCACCTGGCCGCGCAGGCGGGCGTCCGGCCGTCGCTGGACGATCCGATGCTCGACGCGAGCGTCAACCTGATGGGCACGCTCAACGTCGTGGAATGCGCGATCAAGGTCGGCGCCCGCAAGGTGATCTACGCGGCGAGCGGCGGCACGATCTACGGCGAGCCACGAAGGATCCCGGCGAAGGAGACGGCCGCGCAGAGCTCGCACCCCCTGAGTCCGTACGGGATCTCGAAGAAGGCCGCGCTCGACTACCTGGGGTTCTACCAGCGGTATCGGGGGATGGACTACACGGCGTGCGCGCTCGCCAACGTCTACGGTCCGCGACAGGACCCGCACGGTGAGGCCGGCGTCGTCTCGATCTTCGCGTCGACGATGCTCGGTGGCGGAATCCCGACGATCTTCGGGGACGGCAACCAGACGCGGGACTACGTGTTCATCGATGACGTCGTGCACGCGTTCGTGCAGGCGATCGACCGGGCGTCCGGGAAGCTCGTGAACATCGGCACGGGCCTCGAGACCAGCGTGAACGGCCTCTACCGCCTCCTCGCCGACATCATCGGGTTCGACCGCGAGCCGGAGCACGGCCCCCTGCCCCCCGGCGAGCTGCGGAGGAGCGCGCTCGACATCTCGATCGCCTCCTCGGCGCTGGCGTGGAAACCGTGGACACACTTGGAGGACGGCCTGGCCGAGACGGTCGCGTACCTGAAGGGCGTCTGATGGCGGGCCGCGCGTCGGCCGTTGCCGACCTTGCCGTTCGTTTCGAACAGACCGTGGCCGCGTTCGTCAAGGAGCATCGTCTGCCGGGCGCGGTGGCCGGCGTCGTTGTGGGCGATGACCTCGTTTGGTCCGGTGGCTACGGCTTCGCCGACGTCGCCGGCCGCCGCGCTCCCGACGCCCACTCCCTGTACCGGATCGCGTCGATCACGAAGACGTTGACCGGTACCGCCGTCATGCAGCTTCGCGACGAGGGGAAGCTGCACCTGGACGATCCGGCCGTCGTCCACCTGCCGGAGCTCGCCGAGGCGATCAGCCCGTTCGGCGCCGTGGAAACCGTGACGATCCGCAGGATGCTCTCGCACGAGTCCGGACTGATGGGCGACCCGCCAGACACGGACTGGACGCACAACCGCTATGAGGGCTCGGCCAGCACGAACCTCGCCCGCATCGGCGAGATCGGTACGCGCATCCCGGCCAACACCCAGCAGAAGTACTCGAACCTCGCCTACCAGCTGCTGGGCGAGGTGGTCGCCCGGCGCTCGGGGATGCCATACGTGAGATACGTCCGCGCGAACATCCTCGACCCGCTCGACATGACGTCGACGTCGTTCGAGCCGCTCACGGTGGAGCTCGAAGGACGGTGCGCCGTCGGCTACCGGGGACGGTGGATGTCGGATGAGCCGCTGCCGGCCAAACCGTGGACCGAGCAGGTGTTCGCCGAAGGTGGCCTTTGGTCATCCGTCGAGGATCTCGCTCGATGGGTGGGTGCGCAGTTCCGTGAGGATGGTGGTGCCCGGGGTGGCGCACAGGTGTTGGCTGGCTCCACCCTCAGGGAGATGCACCAGCCCCGCTACCTCGGCGACGAGAAGTGGACGGAGGCGTGGGGCATCTCGTGGTACGCCGTCCGAAGGAACGACATCGTCTGGGTGCAGCACTCCGGCGGGCTTCCCGGGTACATCACGAACGTCTGCTTCCACCCGGGCGATGACCGAGTGGGCGCGATCGCCCTTCTGAACGGGATCGGCGAGGCGTCCGACCTCTCGATGGCCCTGGGTGCGATCGCGATGGACGCCATCGCTTCGGCGGTGGAGCCGGCCGAGCCACCGGTGCCGACGCCGGAGGCATACCGCGACCTCCTCGGGCTCTATGGAGACGCGGGGGACGAGGCGATCCTGGTCCGCCTCGAGTGGCGAGATGCGAAGCTCACATTCATCGACCCGGACACCCCCGAGTGGCGCCCGACCCTCGTTCCGGCCGGCGAGTCGGACCGGTTCATCGTCGACCCAGGGGTTCGAGAATCCGGCGAGTCGGTGGTGTTCCATCGGCGCGGTGACGGCCGCGTCTCCTGGGTCTCGATCGGCCCCTTCTCGCTGTCGCGGTTCGACCCGGTCGATCGGTAAGTGGGGGAGCCTCGTGCTCATCCTGCCGGCCGCGTTCCGACGAGGTCCATGCCGCAGATCGGGCACGTCCCAGGCCCGCTTCGCTCCATCTCGGGGTGCATGGGGCACACGAACGCGCCCGGATGCCCGGCAGGCGTCTGCGCTGGCGGCGGCGCGCCCATCGCGCGGAGCATCGCCGGTCCTCCCGTCCGGAGGAACCGCACGACCAACACGGCGGCGATCGTCAGGAAGAACAGGTTGAGCACGGTCGTGTAGTTCCAGGTCACCGACGCCTCAACTACCTGGGCGTTCCGTTCACTCGGGATCAGTCCCAGGGCGCCGAACAGGATCTCGACGATCAGCCCCGCGGCCGCCATCGTGATGTAGAAGGTCACGAACAGGAACAGGGTCATCCGGCGTCCGTAGTACTTCCGGTAGATGCGAAGGATAGGGATCACGATGAGGTCCGCGAAGATGAACGAGATCGCGCCGCCGAAGCTGATCCCGCCGTTCCAGAGCACGGCCGCGAGGGGGACGTTCCCGATCGAGCAGACGAACGAGAGCATCGCCACCAGCGGTCCGACGAGGGGACCCCACAACTTGGCGACCAGTGGGTGATCGACGAGGAAGAAGGCCTGCCAGAACGACTCGGGCACCCACGCGGCGAGCGAACCTGCGATCAGCAGGCCGATCGTGATGTCCATCCAGATCGATGCCCAATCCATCACGAAGAAGTGGCTCGTCGCCGTGAACCCCCGATCAGAGACCAGGCGGGAGACGATGGACCCTTCGGAGATGCTCATGTCCATCTCCGCGTGACCCTCCATCCGGCCGCTCCGTCCGCGTTCGGCGTTCGCCCGCGCTTCCTCGACGAGCGACGGCGACAGGGCGCGCCGGAAGATCACGGCGAGGATCGCGATCATCACGACGCCCCCGACGAACTCGGCGGCCGTGAATTGCCACGCGATCAGGACCGCGAGCAGGATCCCCAGCTCGATCACGAGGTTGGTGGACGCGAACTCGAAGGCGATGGCCGAGGTGAAGTTGGCACCACGACGGAAGAGCGAGCGCGCGAGAGCCACGGCCGCGTAGGAGCAGGACGACGAGGCGGCGCCCAGCCCGGACGCGACGGCGAGCGATCGGATCGAATCATCGGGGAGCAGCCGGGCCATCTCGCGCTTGGACACGACGGCCTGGACGATGCCCGACAGCGTGAACCCGAGGATCAGGGGCCACAGGATCTCCCAGGTCATGCCGAACGCCACGGAGAGCGCGTGGACGACGGCATCGATCATGCGCTCATGCTGGCAGCAGCGGCAGGACCGCGACGACCACCTCCTTCACCTGCGGTCATTCTCGGATCGACGCCCATCTCGCGCTCGGGGTGCCGCGATCTTCACGCGATCTCGACGCGACCCCGTCCTCGTTCGAAGAGCGATCGGCGATGACGTCTGCATGCCGGCCGATATGCGTCATCAGCGTCGGGCACGCTGTTGCCCGAACGAGGCACCTCGCCCAAGAGATATCAGGAGTTCAGGGCGTGATGCGGCCGTCCGACATGCGAGGACCTTGGCAAACAGCGTGTAGCGTCCTCGCGATGTCGTCCTGCCCTTCTCATGGTTCTCCGCCTTGCGTCGTCGCTCACGCACGCGCACGAGGACCCATCCGCGGCCCCTTAACAGTGCCATCACGTCGATCGCGCTAAGGACTTTCGACCGAAACGCCGACAACGAGGGGGGATAGGGAGGCCCGCCGGCCTGGCCGGGTCGCGAACCGAGGGGGAAAAGAACCGTGCGGAGATCCTGGCTGGTCATCATCTTGGGTCTGACCGTCATCACCGGAGGCGTGACGACAGCGCAAGCCGAAGGCGTCTTCACCACCGATTGTTTCCCGAGCCACCGAGCTCCTGACGATCCCATCGTCTACCCGGGGCAGCCGGGAGCCTCACACTCCCACGACTTCTTCGGCAACACGACGACGGACGCCTCCTCGACCTATACCTCGATGACCGCTGGGGGAACGAACTGCGAGGATCCAGGAGACACGGCCGGCTACTGGGCGCCGACGCTGCTGGCGCGGGACGGAACCCCGATCGCTCCACGACGGATCAAGATCTATTACCGCGACACGCCGAACCCCAGCGCGCACGTCACGCCCTTCCCGCCCGATTTCCGGATGATCGCCGGTGGGATGGCGGTCGCAGGCGTGCTCTCGGGATGGAACTGTGATGGGACCGCGCTCGCTCCCACCGCCCTTATCGATTGCTCGGGAGGAACGCCGGGCACCACCTACGTGCGAGGAACCATCATCTTCCCCATGTGTGGTCAGTCGGACGCTGCGGGGAACGTGATCAAGGACTCGGGGGATCATCGGAGCCATGTTTCGTATGGGATACGGAAGGCGTGCCCCGCGGACCATCCTGTGCAGCTGCCTGCGATCAAGGTGAACATCCGTTACGCCGTGTCGAACTGCATCGCGGCGGGTTGCCACCTTGCGTCGGACATGCCCGGAGACGTTCCGGGGAGCACGCTCCACGCGGACTTCTGGAACACGTGGGATCAGGCCACGCTCGAACAGCTCGTGAACACGCAGCTCAACGGATGACCGGGCAGCACGCGCATCCGCGGCCGCATCCGCGATTCTTCACGCGATCTCTACGCTGCGAGGAACGTCGAGATCCCGACCCGATGGCGACCGTGAAGACGCTTGCCGAGCTTCGGCTCTGCGAGAGGAAGCATCCGGCCTGATGACCCTCGAAGGAACGGCTCGATCGCGGGATCTCGACGCTCGCCTCGGCGGTCGCACGTCCACCTCCAACCGATCCGACGAACCGTCCTGTAGGGTGCGGCGGTCGTGGTGCCCGGCGGATACGGCTGGGTCGTGAGCCGAGAGAAGGGTAGCCCCATGCGAACCTCATCGCTGGTCGTCACGTTGCTGGTCGCGACATTGATCGCTGGGACCCCGATGCCCGCTCACGCGGAACAGCAGTTCCTCGTCGATTGCCTCTTCGCCCATCGAGCGAAAGACGACCCCATCGTCTACCCCCGGCAACCGGGGGCGTCCCACATGCACGACTTCTTCGGGAACAAGAGCACGAACGCGTTCTCAACCTATCGGTCGATGCTCCGTGCGAAGACGAACTGCGAGATGGCAGGAGAAACCGCCGCCTATTGGGCGCCGACCCTGGTCCGTGGCAACGGCACGATCGTCACGCCGCGTCGGATCAAGATCTACTACCGATCGGGTTTGCTCCCTGGACGGCGAACCTACCCCTTCCCCAAGAACTTCCGAGTGATCGCGGGCGGTGTGAACACCATCGGGAAGTATTCCGGCTGGAACTGAGACGGGACGGCGCTCTCCAAGACGGCGCGGATCGACTGCTCGGGACGGTCACCGGGGCATACATTCGTACGGGGCGAGATCATCTTCCCGATGTGCGGGGAGATGAGGGCAGGGAAGATCGTCACCGACTCGCCCAACCACCGGAGTCATGTGGTCTACGGGAGTCACCGAACCGGCTGCCCCAGGACCCACCCGATCCAGCTGCCGGCGATCAAGGTGAACATCCGCTACGGCATCTCGAACTGTGTGGCAGCGAGATGCCACTTGGTTTCGGACATGATGATGGGCGCCAAGGTCCCGGGCGGCTCCCTCCACGCGGACTACTGGAACACGTGGCATCAGCGCCTCCTCAACAGGTTCGTCGCCACCAAGCTGAACTGAGCCCCAGTCCCGCCGATCTCGGGTCATCTCGTTTTCCGAGCGCATCTGCCCGCTGAGCCGGTGTTTCTACGCCGTTCGGCTGATGGGGGGGCGCTTGCGACACCGTATGGTTCATCTTTCCCGATAATGAGGTGAACGATGAAGAAGGTCCTGCATTGCGCCCTGTTCGTGTCCGTCGTCTGTTCGCTGCTTCCGAATGGTCAGCCCGCCGCTGCAGCGACCGCCGGGCAGATCGTTCGCGTGACCCTCACCTCGAGTTGGCCCACGCATAGCCCCGATCCGATGGGTCTGACGTACAACCCTAGGACCAAGAAGCTGCTGATCTCGGACTCCGAGGTCGATGAGATGCCTGCTCTCTGGAAGGGGAAGAACCTCTTCATCGCGCGGCGGGGCGGAGCCTTCCAGGCCGCGCGGACCCTCAAGAAGTTCACGGTCGAGCCCGAGGACCTCGCATGGAACAACAAGACACAGAGTCTTTTCGTGACGGACGACGATCTCGATCGTGTGTTCCGCGTCGGGCCGGGGAAGGACAAGAAGCTCGGTACCAGCGACGACGTCGTCGGCACGGTGCTGCGCACGCGGCGCTTCGGCTCCCTGGATCCGGAGGGTCTCGCCTGGCGCGGCGGTCGTAAGCCCATGCTGGTCGTGACCGACTCCGGTGACACCGGCCCAACGAGCCTCCCTCGCGTCTACAAGATCCTCCGCGGCAAGGACAAGAGGTTCGGCACCAGGGACGACGTGATCACGAGCTTCGGGACGCACAAGTACGGGTTCACCTCGTCTGAGGATGTCGCGATCAAAGGGAAGCGCCTGTTCATCGTGAGCAGCCGTCAGCACTACATCCTGGAGACTGATCTGGCCGGACGCTTCATCCAGAAGATCGATATCTCTGGGGCGGGGATCAAGGCAGCCTCGGGGATCACGTTCGCTCCCGGCACCGACGGCGGCAGAGGCCGGATCTACATCACGGACAGCGGCGTCGACAATAGCGTGAACCCAAGCGAGAACGACGGTCGCCTCTTCGAGCTCAAGCTCGTCACCGTTCCGTAGACGGGGCAGCCGGCCCTCATGACCACCGTCGTCGTCACGGGAAGCGCGGGATTCATCGGGTCGCACCTCTGCGATCACCTGCTCGCCGAGGGGCATCGGGTGATCGGGGTGGACAACATGGCCACCGGAAGGAGAGAGAACCTCGCGGCGGCCGAGACCCGGGCAGGGGCGTTCACGTTCGTCGGGATGGACATCCGTGACCTCGCGCTGCTCGATCTGTTCGAACGGCACCGGCCGGAGGTGGTGATGCACCTGGCAGCCCAATCCGGGGTACGTCCGTCGCTCGAGGATCCTGATCACGACGCGAGCATCAACATCGTGGGGTCGCTGAACGTGCTCCGATGCGCGGCCGCCACCGGTGCGCGGAAGATCGTCTACGCAGCATCCGGAGGGACGATCTACGGGGAGCCCGCGGATCTGCCCGTCGAGGAAACACAGGCGAACGGGTCCCACCCGCGGTCCCCCTACGGCATCAGCAAGAAGGTGGTCCTCGAGTACCTCGATCTCTACGCCGACCAGCGATCACTGGACTTCACCGCACTCGCCCTCGGCAACGTCTACGGACCTCGTCAGGACCCCGACGGCGAGGCGGGCGTGATCTCGATCTTCGCCTCAGCGATGCTCTCGGGCAGGCAACCGACGGTGTTCGGAGACGGCGAGCAGACCCGCGACTACGTGTACGTCAGCGACACCGTTCGGGCGTTCGTCCTTGCCATCGAGCGCGGGTCCCGCATGGTGATGAACATCGGGACCGGCATCGAGACCTCCGTGAATCAGGTCTGCGACATGCTTGCGACGATCATCGGAGTCAGCCCCGACGCCCGGTCCGGCCCGCGGCTGGATGGAGAACTTCGACGCATCGCGCTCGATCCCACGCTCGCCCGGTCGACGCTCGGCTGGCGCCCGGCGATGGGACTCGAAGAGGGTCTCCGGGAGACAGTCGCCTGGATCAGCGCGCTCTCTCAGCGTCGTTCGATCTGAGGATCCCCTCGTTCCGTCCTGCGATGGACCGTCCCCAGGATCGCTTTGAGCTCCTCCGGCCCTCGGCCCGATGCCGAGGCGAGCACTTCGATGTCGCCGACCCGAAGCGTGATCGTGTCGACATCCCCCGCCCCGCGAAGCGACGCGACCTGCTGGACGAAGCCCGAGAGCAGCTCCCCCTCCGCCGGTCCGAGCCGTTCGAGGCGGGTGAGGTCGATCATGAGCTCCGAGTCGGCCTGCGTGGCGCGAAGGATCTCGCCAAGGAGTCGGTCCGCCGGCACGCCGAACAACCGGCACAGCTCGCAGAACCGAACCACCGAGATGTTGCGCTCCCCGCGCTCGTATCCCGCGACGGACGTCGGTTTGAAACGGCCGGCTGATGCGACCGCGAGTTGCTTCAAGGTCGATCCCCGTGCGAGCCGTGCGCGCCGAAGGGCTCGCCCGATCTCCAGGGTCATTGATGCCATCTGGCGTCCTTACCGTGCAACAACACGGTCCCGGGAAGTGTGCGCACTCTAGAACAGCTACGGCGAGGGTGCTATGCGGTGAGAGCGGTCGCGAGACCGTATCTTTCCTCGCCAGCACGGACGATTGTGCGTGGAGGCACCCTTCCCCGGAACGCGCTCCGCGGCCCTTCACCTGCCCCGATCGTCGAGACAGCCACGGAGATGGCATCGTCCCACGATGGCTCGTCACCGCATCGACATCTTTCGGACGCATCGCGATAACCCTCTTGCGGGAACGCGATATGCGTTGTAGGGTCGCAACTACGCTAATCGGATTAGCCTGATCGACCGGCAAGGCCCCCCGATAGGGGGTGGGTTACCCGGCGGATGCATCTCCCCGACCGGGGAGATAGTTTCGGAATGGCACGTATCTGGGAATAGTGCTTCGGTATGGATGACCATGCCGGGCCAGCTCGGTTCCCCCGGCCGAGGGAGGGACATGCGGAGGGGCATATCTCATTCAGGGATCGATGAACGACGGTCGAAGGACCTCGTCGCGTCGCAGGGGTCGCCGATCGAGGACGATGCAGCGCAGGCGGCTTCGTGGACGACCAGACTCGTCCGAGAGGTAACCGGCCATCCAACCACTGTCCACCTGGTGCTGCCGGACGTGCGCGGTAGGTTGCGGGTCGTCTGGCGCGATGGTGAACGCGTGCAGATGGGACCGGAGGCCACCGCGAGGCGGCGGATGGCCTTCGGATCGTTGACCTCCTCGCTGCTCGAACCGTCATCGAGTCCGGCGAACGATCGGCGACGGTGGTTGGGCTTCTTCCCGCTCCACCGCGGGGAGCGGCCGCTCGGCGTTCTCGAGGTCGTTGCTCCGGCGGACGTCCTTCGGGGAAGCTGGGAGAACCTGTCGGCGATGGCGGATCAGTTGGCTCTCCGTCTCGAGGACGTCGCCGAGCGGGACCGACTCCGTCGAGCGATCGCGTCCCTGGAAGAGGACGCGCAACTCAGGGGCGAGCTCCTGCGGGCGGAGGAGCCCGAAGCGGCCCTCCGGATCGCTGGAGATTCGATCGCCCGAGGAGCCGGCGTTCCGGTCGGTGTCTGGTGGAGCGAGCATCAGGGTCACCTCGCCTTCACGGTCGCGTGCGGCGTGACCGACCAAGCGCGTCAGGACATCCGTGACCGGATGGGAACCATCCCCCCGTGGGGGATGTTGCCGCCGGAAGAGCGGGCATCCCTTCGACGGCTGTTCGGGGCGACCGTCGGAGCTAAGCAGGTCAGCGCCCGCGAGCTGGATGGCGCGGTCCTCATGGTTGGGACTGGGGAGCCGGAACAGCGGCGCCGCATCCGAGCGGTTGGGTCCTTGCTCGAGGAGGCTCTGCCGTTGCTCGTCGTTACGGCGAGGGAACGGCGGCGGAACACGGAGATCGATCTGGGACTCGCCTGGACAGCGCATGAACTCAGGGGGCCGCTCCTGAGCATCAAGTCGGCGCTGGAACTGCTCATCATCCGCGGAGCGCCTGGAGACGACGCCCTTCTGGCGATGTCGCTCCGCGAGCTGGAGCAACTGGTCGGAGACATGGAAGGGATCCTCGGGTGGGCGGTCGGGAGTCGTCCGCTCAGCCCCAGCTTTCTAGACGTCACGGAGCTGGTGGAAGCCGCGGTGGATCCCTACCGGAAGGACACCGCGAGCCACACGATCGAGGTCATCGCGCCGCGACCGGCGATGGCGGAGGTGGATCCCACGCATCTGCGAGCGGCGGTCGGGAACCTGGTACGCAACGCCGTCGCGTACTCCGATCCGGGAAGTGCCGTCGTTGTGGAGATCGTCGACGAGGGAGCCAGGTTGCGGCTGAGCGTGCGGGATGAGGGCCCCGGCATCCCGGTGGGGGAGCGCGAGACCATCTTCGACCCATTCGTGCGGGGCGAGGCGGGCTCACGACGTGGGCGGGGGAGCGGCCTCGGTCTCTTCATCACCCGTCGCGTCGTCGAGGCGCACGGGGGCGCGGTGTGGCTGGATCCCGGCTATCCCGGGGCCGACTTCCAGATGGTCTTGCCCGTCGATCGAAGGGAGGCGCCACGATTCGCGTCTTGATCGTCGATGATCACGTCCTGTTCGCGGAGGCGATCGGCGCCGCCCTGCGCGAGGCCGGGATGGGCGTCTGTGCATCCGTGACGAATGGGCGCGAGGCGATCGCGTTCCTGGAAACGGATCACGCGGATGTCGTCCTGATGGACATCGGGCTCCCTGATCGCAGCGGCCTTGCGGTGGGACGGGAGATGCTGGAGCGGTGGCCGGAAACGAAGTTGGTCGCCGTCACCGCGCTCGATGACCCAAGGGCCGTCGATGAGGCTCTCGAGGCGGGGTTCCGCGGCTACCTCACGAAGGACACGCCGGTCGGAGGGTTCCTCAGCTCGATGGAAGCCGTCGTCGGTGGGCAGGTGGTCCTTCCCCATCGCCTCGTTCCCACAGGTCATCGCCGCGGAGCCTCCGACGGCATCGCTCTGCTCGTCTCCCAGCTCACCACTCGGGAACGAGAGGTGCTCAGCCTGCTCGTGGAGGGCGCCGACGGAGGCACGATCGCACGCCGGCTGGGCATCAGCCGAAACACCGTTCGGACCCACGTTCAGAGCATCCTGACGAAGCTCCAGGTGCACTCCCGCCTGGAAGCCGCGACCATGGCGGTCCGTCACCATCTCGTCCCCCTTCCCTCCAGCGCGATCCACGGATATGCGTCTGGTCCCCCGAGCGCAGCTGCCGGCTGAGGCGATCTGTCCGGCTCGACGGCGTCCGTCCCGATCCGGACGCATACCGCACGCGGGCTCCGCCAGCGGCATTACTGCTCTCATGCGAACGGCGTAGCTCCGATACGGTTTCCGGTGCGTGCCCGGGCTGCGGGCGGTCGGTAACGTCCTGGTCGAGGGACGCCGACGTTGAGAGAGGGTGTTTTTTGACGCAGCCACCGGATCGCATCCGGGTCCTCTTGGCCGACCGGCATGCGCTGTTCCGCGAGGCGATGCGGGCGGTCCTCGAGAGCGAGGCCGAGATCCACGTAGTGGCGGAGGCGCGTGACGGCCTGGAGGCGGTCTCCGAGGCGGAGCGCTCGCTGCCACACGTGGCGATCCTCGACGTCGATCTTCCGATGTCGGACGGCGCCCGGACCACGGCCACCATCAAGGCCCGCGTGCCGGAGTGCCAGGTGCTGGTGCTGAGCGCCCGAGAGGACTATCGGAGCTTGATCGAGGTGCTCGACGCCGGCGCCAGCGGATACCTCACGAGGGAGTCGCCGCTCGCGGAGCTCATCCAGGCGACGCGAGCGGTCCATCATGGGGACACCCTCGTTCCTCCCGGGATGCTCGGCCCGTTGCTGAGCGACCTGCTCCGTCGCAAACGGGATCAAGACAAGGGGTTCGAGAGGATCGCTCGACTAACGACCCGGGAACGCGAGGTCCTGGCCCTGCTCGCGCAAGGCTCCGACAACGACTCGATCGCTCGGTCCCTGGTCATCAGCCCGCAAACGGCGAGGACGCATATCCAGAACATCCTGGGCAAGCTCGAGGTGCATTCGCGACTGGAGGCTGCCGCCTTCGTCATGCAGAGCGGTCTCCTCGCCAATCTGGTCAGATCGGACGGGATGCACGTCGTCGCCGCGGTCACCAACGAGGGACATCGGTAACGCGCGGAGGCGCCGAACCGATCATCGACCTTTCGGTGCCGAGACCCCCATGTCCGTCGCACCGCGCATCGCATCCAACGTCTTCTGGAGCCCCTCGCGGAGCGAGACGCCGGGCTGCCAACCCAGGAGCTCACGCGCGAGCGTCGTGTCCGGGCGTCGGACTTCGGGGTCGTCGACCGGGCGCTCCTCGTAGACGAGCTCCGACGTGCTATGGGCGAGGGAGCGGATGAGCTCAGCGAGCTGCCTCACCGACACCTCTTCGGTGCTGCCGAGGTTGATGGGCCCCGTGAGGTCGGCCCGAAGGACCCGCCAGATCCCCTCGATGAGGTCGTCCACGTAGCAGAGGGAGCGCGTCTGCGATCCGTCTCCGTGGATCGTGATCGGTTCGCCGGCAAGCGCCTGATGGATGAAGTTCGGGACGGCGCGCCCGTCGTAGCTTCGCATCCGCGGTCCGTAGGTGTTGAAGATCCTGATGATGCGTACCGGGAGGGCATGGACCCGGTGGTAGGCCATGGTCGCGGCCTCGGCGAAGCGCTTGGCTTCGTCGTACACGGATCGCGGTCCGATCGGATTCACGTTGCCCCAGTAGCTCTCCGGTTGCGGGTGGATCTGGGGGTCGCCGTACACCTCTGATGTGGATGCGAGGAAGAAGCCGGCTCCCTTGCGGTGTGCGAGGTCGAGGCCGTTGAGGCTTCCCAGAGCACCGACCCGCAACGTGGCGATCGGATGCTCCTGGTAGTCACGGGGCGAAGCAGGGGATGCCAGATGGAAGACCCAGTCGACGTCACCTTCGACATCCAGCTCCCTCGTGACGTCGGCCTCCAGGAAGCTGAACCGGTCGGCCGTTAAGGATGATGCGAGGTTGTCGCGGTTGCCGGTCAGGAGAGAGTCCACGCAGACGACCGTCCAGCCTTCTGCTAGGAGACGATCGCACAGATGGGAGCCGACGAACCCGGCTCCTCCCGTGACGACGGCTCGCCCGGTGCTCACCGTAGTGGCGTGGTGTGCCGGGATGCGGAGGCACGCTCGCTCCCGTCGCCGGCATCACCACTCGGATGCGACGGATCCGGGATCACGGGTGGGCGTCCGGTTGGGTAGTACCAGAACCCCGAACCCGCGAAGTTCGCGGGATCCAGCAGGTTCCTCCCGTCGACGATCAGCGGATACGTCATGACCTCCCGGAGGGTGGTCAGGTCCAGTCCACGGAACTCGGGCCACTCCGTGCCGATCACGAGCGCATGCGCACCCGAGGCCGCCTCGTACACGTCGTTCGCGAGTTCGAGCTCGGGTACCTCCTCCTTCGCGCCGCTGGCCGCGCGCGGATCGCAGCCGACCACGCGCGCCCCGGACGCCAGGAGCCGCCGGGCGAGGGCGAGGGCGGGGGAGAAGCGGACGTCGTCCGTGTCGGGCTTGAATGCGAGCCCGAGGATGGCGATCCGTTTGCCTTCCAGGTTCCAGAGGGCCTCGCGCACCTTCGCGGCGATCGCCTCGACAGCCTCGTCGTTGAGTCGCTCGACCTCGCGCAACAGGGGGAAGGGGTAGCCGAAGCGCTCCGACAGGTGTTTGAGCGCAGCGACGTCTTTCGGGAAGCAATAGCCACCGTACCCCAGACCTGCGTTGAGGAAGGCGCGACCGATCCGGGGGTCGGCTCCCATGATGTCGGCGACCGTGGTCACATCGGCGTCGGCACGCTCGCAGACGCGCGCCAACGCGTTCGCGAAGGAGATCTTCAGCGCGAGGAAGGCGTTGCTGGCATGCTTCGCGAGCTCGGCGGTTCTGATATCGGTCACGATCAGCGGGGCGCCGGCTTCCAGCAGCGGAGCGTAGAGGCGGCGCAGGACGTCGAGGCCATGCGCGGATTCGACGCCGACCACGATCCGGTCGGGCTCGAGCGCATCGTGGATGGCCATCCCCTCTCGAAGGAACTCGGGGTTGGACGCCATGTGGAACCGCAGGCCCTTGCCCTCTCGTTGAAGGGTGGTCCGTACCCGGTCTGCCGTCCCCGCAGGAACCGTCGACTTCTCCACCACGACGACGTCGTCCTGCGCGTGGCGCGCGATCTGACTCGCGGTCTGTTCCATCGCGACCAGGTTCGCCTCGCCGTCGGCTCGCGCCGGTGTCCCCACGCAGATGAACACGACCTCTGCCTCTCGCAGGGCACTCGGCGCATCGACCGTGAACGACAATCGACCGGACCATGTCTCGGTGTGCATCGCCTCTTCGAGCCCGGCTTCATAGAACGGGCTGATCCCCCGAGCGAGGAGCTCGATCTTCTCGGAGTCGACGTCCGTCCCGATGACGTCGTGCCCTATGCTGGCGAAGGTCACGCAGGTGACCAATCCCACGTGGCCGGTTCCGATCACCGTGACCTTCAAAGCGATCCCTCCATCTGCGGTGAGCTTAGGTGGGCCCTCGATCGTGGCCGACCGACGCGGGCCGTACGTTGCCTACGCGCATCGACGTACCCGAGGAGTCGCCTGACGCACGCGCGGTGGATCAGGTGTGGGCCGGTTCCCCACGGTCTTCGGGAACGCCGTCCAGTGACCAGTCGTCTCTCCGGAGCAACCGCCGGCTGAGCAGGCTACGCCAACGGTGGTCGGCGCCACCGTAGCCGTTCTCGCTCCAGGAGCTCGGGACCCGGTTGAGGAGTCCCCCGATGATCCGGCCGCCGACCTGTTGGATCTGGCGTCGTGATTGGGCGACGCTCGCCTGCGTGCTCGACTGCGCATCCGTGACGAACAGGACACCGTCCACGAGGTCGGCGAGGACCAGGCTGTCCGCAACCGGGAAGATGGGCGGACCGTCGACGATCACGAAATCCGATCGACAGCACTCCTGGAGCACCTCGCCCATCCGATCGGACTGCAGGAGCTCGACGGGCTCGTCGATGGCGGCCACCGGCCCGCTGGGCAGGATCTGGAGGTCCGGGAGGTCCGTTTCGACGATCGCCTCCTCGAGCGGGAGCGTTCCTTCGAGGACCTGACCGAGGCCCTGCTCGTTCCCGATCCCGAACACGGCGTGGATACGCGGGTTCCGAAGATCGGCGGAGACGAGCACGACGGACCTTCCGGCTTGCGCCAACGCGACGGCCAGATTGGCGGCCGTGCTGGTCTTCCCTTCCCCTGGGCGGGCGCTCGAGACCAGGATCGTCTTCGCCTTCGATTCCTTGCAGACGGCGAGGAAGTTGGTCCTGAAGGTCCGGTACGCCTCTGCAGCGACCCCCCGGGGTTCGTCCACCGACGCGAGGTGAGCCGATGCGACGTGCAGCCGGTGCGCCCGGGGGATGAAGCCGAGGATCGGAGCGCCGAGCGATCTGGCGACGAGCGGGGGATCCTGGATCCGGTCCCGCGCTTGGTCACGCAGCGACGCGAGGACCACGCCGAGAACCAGGCCCAGCAGCAGCCCCAGGGCAAGATCCAGCTTGTGCTTGGGGCTCACCGGCGATGTCGGACGCTGCGCAGGCTCCACAACCTGCCCGGGATCCGAGCTGAGGGTGGCGATCTGGCTGAGTTGATTCTCTAGGTTGAGTCGGGTCGCATCTTTGTTATTGCGACGCTCCACGAATGCCTGCTCCTCGGCGGAGCCTGAAGGT
>Ga0070698_100003729_pt1 | contig 16743 bp, 16 predicted proteins | sample KBSK1502metaG_FD_65477 | JGI IMG/M metagenome (GOLD analysis project Ga0070698, IMG submission 65477) | Corn, switchgrass and miscanthus rhizosphere microbial communities from Kellogg Biological Station, Michigan, USA - KBS K1-50-2 metaG | ecosystem: Host-associated > Plants > Roots >...
ACGCGCATTTCGGCGCGCAGGCGCTCGGTCGCCGCAAGGTCGGCGCGCAGAGTCTCCGGGTCGATGTCCGCGCCGGCGCGATACGATTTGATCAAATCCACAACATCAAATCCTAGCATGCCCGCATGAGCCGCTCGAGCAGCCGCGACCCGAGCGCGATCTCGGCGGCGACCTCGCGCGCCGCCGCCCGACCGTCGCCCCTGCGCAACGCGCGCAGCAGCGCTTGGTTGTGGCGGTTCTGCGTCGCCAGCGGATAGCGGCCGATGTTTTCCGGGCGGAAAACGAGATTGAGGGTGGCCGCCGACTGCAGCCACAGCGTGGCGATGATGTCGGTGAGCGCGGGCACGCCCGCTGCGTCGTACACCGTGAAGTGAAAGACTTCGTTCAGCCACATAATGCGGCGCGCGTCGGCGCGTGCACGCGCCGAGGCGAGGTCGCGGCCGATGCGCGCCAGGCGGCCGAGCCGCTTGGCGTCGATCTTCGCCGCAGCGATTCGCGCCGCATAGCCTTCTAGCTGCTCGCGGATGGCGCGCACCGCCAGCACTTCCTCGCGCAAAAGGGCCGGCACGGTGACTGAGCGATTGGGATTCATCACCAGCGCACGCTCGGCGGCAAGGCGACGCAGCGCCTCGCGTACCGGCGTGGCCGAGACCTTGAGGCTGCGGGTCAGGCTGGCGAGGGTGATCTTCTCGCCGGGCTGGTAGCGGCCGGTCATGAGCGCCAGCTTGATCCGGTGGTACACCCACTCGCGCTGGGTCTCGTGCGATCCGGAAGACGTCTTGATCTTCATCGGCTCAGAGGCCCAGGTAAACGTGTCGGACCCGCTCGTGGTCCAGCATCTCGGCGCTGCGGCCCGCTATCGCGACCCGGCCGCTCTCGAGCACGTAGCCGCGCTGCGATATGGAAAGCGCGAGCTCGACGTTCTGCTCGGTGAAGAGGACGGCGACGCCTTCCTGGTTGATCGCCCTGAGCACGGAAAGGATGCCGTCCACCGCGGTAGGTGAAAGGCCGAGGAAGGGCTCGTCGATCATCAGGAGCTTCGGTCTCGACATCAGGCCCCGTGCGATGGCGACGAGCTGCTGCTCGCCGCCGGACATGCTGCCCGCGAGCTGGTCGCGGCGCTGTTGGAGGATCGGGAAGAGCCGCTCGACCCAGGCCAGCGTCTCCTCGCGCCGCGGCCGGGCGCTGGTATGGTGCGCGCCGAGCATCAGGTTCTGGCGGACCGTCAGGGTGGGAAACAGCCGGTGGCGCTCCAGGACGTGCGCGATGCCGAGGCCGACCATCTCGTACGTGGGGACCTGCGCGAGGTCGCGGCCCTCGAAGCGGATGCTGCCGGCGCGCCGCGGAATCAGGCCGGTCACGGCGTTCATCACGGTGCTCTTGCCCGCGCCGTTCGGGCCGAGGATGCACACGATCTCGCCGGCGCCCGCGTCCATGGAGACGCCCCACAGCACCTGGAAGTCGCCGTAGCAGACCTCGATGTCGCTCACCTCAAGCACGGCGGCTTCCCAAGTAGAGCTCGACCACCCTGGGATGGCGCGCGATTTCCTGCGGCGGTCCCTCCGCGAGCTTCTCGCCGAGGTGGAGGAACACCACCTTCTCGGCGAGCTCCATGATCACGCGCATGTTGTGCTCGATGACGAGCAGGGTCGCGCCTTCGTCGCGCAGCTTTCCGACCAGCGCTATCAGCCCAGGAATGCTGGGCTGATCGACGCCGCCGGTGATCTCGTCGAGCAGCAGCAGGCGCGGCTGCGTGGCCATGGCCCGCGCCATCTCGAGGCGCTTGCGCTGGCCGGTGGAGAGGCCGCGCGCCAGGTCCGCGCCCTTGTGGGCGATGCCGACCAGCTCGAGGCAGTGCCGCGCGCGCTCGCGCGCCCGCGGCATGCTCTCGCCGCGCGCGATCGGACCGACCATCACGTTCTCCTCCACGGTGAGGCGCGGGAATGGGCGCAGCACCTGGAAGGTGCGGGCGACGCCCTGGCGGTTGAGGAGGTCCGGGCGCAGCCCGGTGATCGTGCGGCCCTCGAACCGTACCTCGCCGGCGTCGGGCGCGAGGAATCCGGTGATCAGGTTGAACACGGTGGTCTTGCCCGCGCCGTTCGGCCCTATCAGTCCGACGATGCTCCCGGCGGCGACGTCGAAGGAGATGTCGTTGTTCGCGAACACGCCGCCGAAGCGCCGGGTGAGCCCGCGGACCTCGAGCAGGTTGTCCATCAGTCGAGCTTCCGGAAAAAGCCGAGCACCCCGCGCGGCTGGTAGCGCGCGATCAGCACGATCATCAGGCCGTAGAGAAGGATGTCGACCTGGCCGCCGCCGCCCGCTGCAAGGTACTTCAGTGTCGCCATCACGCCGGTGCCTTGGGCCCCCGAGAGCCCGAGCCCGATCTGTCCCGACAGGGTGGCGCGCAGCAGCTCGGTCACGGGGATGATCACGAAGGCGCCGAGCGTCGGTCCCCACAGCGTGCCGACCCCGCCGAAGATCGCGATGAACGCGATCTCGACGCTGATGGTGAGCGAAGTCGTGCTGACCGGCTCCACGTAGAGCACGTACTGTGCATAGAACATGCCGCACAACGTAGTGAAGGCCGCGCTCGCGATCAGCGCCAACAGCTTGTAGCGCATGGTGTCGACGCCGACGCTGCGCGCCGCGTCCTCCTCCTCGCGCAGCGCGGCGAATAGCAGGCCGAGCCGCGAGCGCCGGATCCATTCGAATACCGCCAGGGTGGCGATGAACAGGACCAGCACGCCGTAATAGAACGGCAGCTTGGACATGTGGAACTGCAGGTGCCAGAGCGCGTCGAGCGCGCCGCTCGGCCGGTGCACCGGCAGCTCGAGGCCGATCGCCGCGCCCAGCGCCCCCCAGTTCGACACCACGATGTAAACCGCCTGCATGATGAACACGCTCGCCAGCACGAAGTAGTGGCCGCGCAGCCGGAAGGTGGGCACGCCGACCACTATGGCGGCGACGGTGGACAGCACGAGCGCGACCGGCCAGGTCACCAGAGCTGAAAGAGCGAAGCTCTTGTAGAACCAGGCTGCGGTGTAGGCGCCGATGCCGAAGTACAGGGCATGGCCGAACGACACCTGCCCGGCGAGCCCGCCGAGGATGTTCCAGGCAGTGCCCAGGGTCGCGAACAGCAGCGCCATGATCACCACGTGCTGCGGGAACGGCATCTGGAAAATGAGCGGGTAGATCGCGAGCGCAACTAGGAATGCCGCCGGGAGCGCTTTCATCGCTTTCCCATCAAGCCGTGTGGGCGCACTAGCACCACGATGAGGAACAGCACGTAGACGAACAGCAGCTTGTAGCTGGGAGAGGTGAGAAATCCGCCTACGGTCTGGACCAGGCCGATGATCAGTCCGCCCCAGAATGCGCCGCTGATGCTACCGAAGCCACCGATGGCGACCGCGACGAAGGCGGGTAGCGCCCAGTTCGCTCCGACTAGCGGCGTGATGGCGAGGTAGGTCGAGGCCAGGGCGCCAGCCACACCCACCGTGGCCGCCGAGAGCCCCCACGCAAGTGCGTACATGCGGTCGGTATTGATGCCCATCAGGCTGGCTACCTGCGCGTCCTCGGCGGTCGCCTGCAGGCAAAGGCCGGTCTCGGTACGGTTCAGGAACCAGAACAGCGCGAGTGCGGTGAGCAGGGCGCCCGCGCCGGCCGCCAGCTCGGGCCCGTTGAAGTACAGCCCGCCGACTGTGAAGATCCCGGTCGCCCAGTTGTCGCCGATGGTGCGCGCGTCGGCCTTCCACAGGAAATTGGCGAACGCCTGGAAGAAGATCAGCAGGCCGAAGGTCGCGAACATCTGCGCGACCATCGACGCGCCGAGCAAGTGGCGGGCGATCCAGCGGTAGAGCAGCAGCCCCAGGCAGAACATCGCGATCGCCGCCACGGGGGCGGCTGCGATCGGGTCGAGCCCGAGCCCCGTCCACAGGAAGTAGCACAGGTACATCGAGAGCATCATGAATTCGCCGTGGGCGAAGTTCACGATGTTCATCACGCCGTAGATGAGCGACAGGCCCATCGCGACGAGCGCGAACATCAGGCCGACGATGAGGCCGTCGACCAGTACCTGCGCGTAGATCAAGCTTGCTCTGGCGTCAGCGCTTATCCCAGGCCGGCGCCGGGAAGACGTATTCCTTGGTCGCCAGCTCCTTGGGCCAGACCGGGTAATGCTGGCCGCCCTGGATCTGCGTGATCAGGCCGGTGGCGAGGACGTTCTGTCCCTTCTCGTTGAACTTGACGCCCTTGTACGGGGAGATGGTGTCGCCACCGTCGATGTTGGTTTCCTGCAGGGCGGCGACGATGTCGGCCGGCGCGAGCGATTTCGCGCGCTGCAGCGCGTCGGCGATGGTCATCGAAGCGGTGAACTCGCGAGCCGGCGCGTCCCAGATCGCCTTGCCGGTGCGCTGCTCGAACATCTTGCTCACCTGGCCCGCTGCCTTGCGCTTCTGGATCAGGGACGAATCGAACTTGGTGTGCGAGAAGGCGTAGTCCGCGTTCTTGCCGAGCGCCTTGATGAAGTCGGGCGTGGCGAAGCTCGCGCCCATGGCGAGGATCGCCTTGGGCGTGAAGGCGAGCGCCTGGTAGCTGCGCACCGCGAGGATCGCGTCGGAGTCGAACGAGGCCTGCAGCAGGATGTCCGGCGTATCAGACTTGAGCTTCAGCACCTCGGCGCGCAGGTCGGAAACCTGCGCGCCATAGCTCATGACCGTGAGCTTCTCGAAGCCGTACTGCTTGTAGAGGCGCTCGCTCGCCTGCGCGAGGCTCGAGCCCCAGTTGTCGTTGACGTGGATCACGCCGAGCGTCTTGAGCTGGACCTTCTTTTCCTTGGCCATGTCCTGGATGAAGGTGAAGAAGTCGCGCGCGATGTCGTTGGCGGTCGGCGTGACGCTGAAGAAGGTCTTGAAGCCGCGCTCGGTGAGCGCCGGCGACTCGGAGCCGCCGGTGACGAAGGGAATGCCGTATTTTTCCGCGACCTGGCTGGCGGGCGCCGCCACAGCGCTGTGGAACGCGCCCTGCAGCACGTGCACCTTGTCCTGCGTGATCATGCGCTCGGCGATCGCCGCGCCGCGCTCGGGCCGGCCGCCGTGGTCCTCGATGATCAGCCGGATCTTCGCGCCGTTCTTGCTCGGAATGCCCTGCGTCTTGGCGAAGGGCAGCGGGATATCGTAGCTGCCGTTCACGATGTCGTACGCGAGCTTGGCGGCCTCGAGGGTTTCCTGGCCGGAACGGGCCGCTGGGCCGGAGAGCGGCATCATGATGCCGATGCGGATCTCGTTGTCCTGGGCGAGCGCGGCGCCCGAGCCTAGGACGGCGCACAGCGCGGCGATCTGGAGCAGGCGTTTCATGGTGGATCCCTCCCGGTTGGCGGACCCGGAAGATTTGATCAAATAAGCCCTACAAAAGCAATTCGCGCAGGGCGCCGCGGACATCCATCTCGTACTCCAGGCCGGCAACCGGCGGCCGGCAGAAATGCCAGCTGAGCCCGCCCGGGGCGGCGCCTTTTGCGAAAACCTCCTTCTCCGCCAAGGCCCCAACGTCTTGCACGGTGTAAGCCTGGGTGGAGACCGCGTCGGCCCAGCCGAAGCCGAGCGCCTTCAGCCGACCCTCCATCACACCCACGACGAAGCGCATCTTGTCCCGCATCGCGTCGAGCCCGGTCTCGCCCGGCCGGATGGTGCGCTCGCGGTAGGCGCCCTTGCCCTCCGTCGCCTCGCCGCTCCCCGCGATGATGAACGAACCCCGCGCCGAGCGCGTGGGAGCCGTGTACGAGAACGCGTAGAACGACGGCTCCGGCGGCGCGTCGTGCGCGGGGCACACGTTGGTCCGCGCGACCGGATTGCGCTCGTCCCGGAAGAGCCCCCAGCGCTGCAGCGTCCCGACGTAGACGCGGTTGAAGTCGATGAATCCCTGGTCGGTGAACGGCTTCGGCGAGCGCAGCTCGCAGGCGCAGAACGACGTCATCGGCCTGCCTGCCTCGCCGATATGCGCCTCGATGGCGCGAAAGCCTTCGGCGAGCGGCAGCGGGCGCGCGAAGCGGGCCCGCACGACCTCGAATCCCGGCTCCGCGGCGACGCCGCCCGAGTATTGGAACGGACCGTCGATGTATCGATAGCCGCCGGGTGCGAACGTCGTTACGCTCATGATGCGCTCCTTGCTGGTAAAGTCGGATTATCCCAGCGTGTTGGGATGTACCCGAATGTCAATTACTACAGCGCAGAGTTCCACTCTTGATCCGTTGGTAGGCGGTTCGAATCCATCTGCGCACTACGCTCATGGCAAAAGTCATTCGCTGCAAAGACGTAGGCTTCGACTGACGTTGTCTCATTAGTGTGCGCATCGGCAGCTGACGTATCGCGGAATGCTCGCCGTGCGGATCGGAGCGCTGCCTGAACGCTGGCTGATGCTGGGCGTGCTGTTCCTCGTGCGCCTCGCGATGGGCTATCAGTTCCAATCGGTGGCCTCCGTTTCGTCGCACCTCGTCGACAATCTTGGCTTCACTTATGTCGAGATCGGGACGTTGATCGGTCTCTTCCTCCTTCCCGGAGTTTTCCTCGCGATCCCGAGTGGCCTCGTCACCCGCGCAGTCAGGGATCGCAAGTTACTCATGATCGGCGCGGCGACGATGATCGTCGGGGCGTTGATCATGGCCGCGGCAGAAACGCCCCGCATGCTGTACGTCGGACGATTTGTCACCGGCGTCGGCGGGACGCTTTTCAACGTGATTCTCACGAAAATGGTCAGCGACTGGTTCGAGGGCAAGGAGATCGTCACTGCGCTCGCGGTGATGCTGACCGCCTGGCCGATCGGCATCTCGCTCGGATTGCTCACGCAGGGGTCGATTGCCGACGCCTATGGATGGCCATGGACGTTCGTCGCCACCGGAATTCTTGCCGCCGTTTCGCTTTTCCTGACAGCGACCTTCTACCGCGACGCACGCCCGGCCGCTGCAGCGGGCAGCCGCCTTCGCTTTGCATTGCCGCTGCGTCAATTCGTCCACGTGAGCGTCGTCAGCATCGGCTGGGCGCTTTTCAATGTGGCGTTCATCATCATGGTGAGCTTCGCTCCGGACGTTCTCGTCGATGAGGGCTACTCGCCGGCGCGGGCACGAACCGTCGTCAGCTTGGCGATGTGGGCGACGCTGATATCGATCCCGCTGGGCGGACGCGTGCTCGAAGTGTTCGGATGGATTACTACATCGATTGCAGCCTCGCTCGGGCTGGCGAGCCTGCTGATGATTGGCATTGCATATGGAGTGGCTCCGGAACTTTCGTGCTTCGCTTTCGGCCTGCTCGCCGGCATTCCTGCGGGCGCACTCGTCGCGCTGACCTCGGAAGCGCTGACGCCCGAGAACCGCGGTCCCGGACTGGGGATCCACTACACGGGCTATTACATTGGCATGGCAGTCGGACCTGCCCTGGCAGGCTGGACGCGAGATGCGGTCGGCAGCGCCGCCGCTCCCGTATTGTTGGGTGCGGCAATGCTCGTTCTTGTAGTGGTCTGCGTACTGTTGCTGCGGGTCCTGCAGCGTCTTTGGCCGGTCCGCGTGCCTGTGCCGGCGATCTCCGGCGTAAAGGTGCAGGATGCGCGAGCAAGCTAGTGAGCTGAATCTGGCAGGAGATCTGATGCCTTTGCACGAGCACGCCGATATGGTCGGGGGGACGGGTGGGCTCGTGCCTGCGGAGCGCGTACTATTCGCAGCAGCTGAGCAATGATCAACGATAGCAGCCGCTGTCATTACTGCGCGCTTCGCACCCCAAGCTGTACCGGTTGCGAAAGTTGGTCATGACAATTTCCCTGTTCCTCTCGCCAAAATTCCCTGTTCGATTCATTGGGCTTGTACTAGCAACGGATCGGAGATGACCACTTGCGGGAGCCGTTAGGGTTGCAGAAAACGGAAAATGAGCGGCGGAAGGGGTCGCAATTCACTGTAAATTTCCTTGATGCGGGGAATTTCGCGTAGATACGAGTCGGCCGTAGACTGGGTCCACCGCCAGATACACAGCAGATTTGTGGTTGGCTCTCCCAGGGCGCTGTCAGCCCCGATATGGAGTTGTAGATTAAGTAGTCCTCATTTCATTTCCGTAGTCTTCATTGTCACAATCAATTGCCGAGAGACGCACTCTGCTAGGGCCGCAAGGTGAACTCCCAAAACAGCGGAAGTAGGTACGCGCTGTGACCCCGCCTTTCTGCCCATTTGATTAAGCAACTATGCGAGGTAATTAGAGACGTGCCGTCACCCACCTCAGCCGGGCGCCAGCCTCCAGGTTGAGGAAGGCCTCACATGCTCCAGTTGTTCTATTGCGAGTGCTTTCAAGACTCAGTGGAAGTTTACGAAGTACCACGCCTCCCAATCCGTTGACAACGGAAGGTAAACACGCATAGCAACAGCTATGAGGCCTGGGTCAAAACAATCAAAAGTAAAGTCCGGGACGTTTTGAGAGTGTGGATTGTCGGTGACCGTGAATCGCAGCAGCCGATTCTCTGTACGGAAATAACGCGCCGACTCAAACTCTGTCTTCAATTTAGACGCGAATATGTCTTGCGCGATCGGATCCTTCGCCCAGAACCTTCTGTGCTCGTCATTTGCGGAATCTAATTCATTTGACGCCGTAAGTTGAGCATGCCACTCGTACTCAAGTGGCCGGCCGTTGACGAGATTGAGCGTACTCAAGGATTGGGCATTTTGGTGCTTGCTAGCGAAGTCGGCCAATGAAGGAACCATCACCTCTCTCGAGTCTAGCGACCCTAGAGTTTGCCTGGCGCGACGTGACACCCAACCATTGTTCCTAGAGACATGCACGGTGCCGGGTGTCGTATGCGCGCGGAGCATCCTTACTAGCTGAATCCCGACAAATGTTTCAGTGCCCTTGCGCTCCAGATCATAGTGTGCCACCAGGGCTGCACAAACGCGGCGCCTGGAGTGACTGGCAGTCTCATCTCGGGGCAGTACGAGAAGTCTCTTCGCGGCAGCGCTGCTTTGTACCTTCTCGACCACGATACCGACACTACCTAGCGGATACTTGCTAAGAAACCTATCGCGGTAGATGGTTTGCGCCTCTGCGGCCGTCATCGTTAGGCCAGCTACGATCGCTAGCTCTGCGGTGAACATTCTTACCGTGCTCATGCCATAGCCCTTTCGCTCCTGAGCTAACCTGTCTTCGGCTTAATGAAAATTGGGACAAGAAACGTGAATAGGAGCAAGACGAGCGATCCAATCAGACGTTCATGGGTTGGATAGTCGGTGATTTTTGGTAATGCGTCATAATTGACATTGAAGATCCAAACGACAAAAGCGAGCACCGCCACAAGATGCTGTGACCAGAGAGTGACGAAATACAACTTGACCAGCACAATGGGGATCACAACAAGCGCAATCACGGCTGCAGTACCCACCAAGTAGTAGCCTTTCGTGTCGTCCTCTAAGTCGGCGGTCACAATGACGCTGGATAGCGCCAAGAAGAGAGCGATAGCCTCACTTGGAATCAACTTCACGATCTTGTCCACGTAGGTGTCGTCCGCCTTAATAGTCTTGGCACTCATGATTGAATCTCCCAGTTAACCGAACTATGTGGGCCTAGCTCATTCTTGTGCCCTACTAGCATCGGGGTGCGGCGAGTGACATCTGGCGCATCAAGACGGCATCTTTGGCCTCGGCATCAGGAAGCCAACAGGGTGGATGACTTTGGTGAAGGGGTGCTTTTCGTTTTCGACATGCCAGTTGGCCCAGTAGCGATCGTCGGGATCTGGTTCTAACGACAGCCAATTGCGTGCGCCGATAAAATGAGACCGCGTTCCCGGCAGTTCGATGAGCTCCGAAACGATGCCACGCTCGTCATTCATGTTCCTTCCAGCAAACTGCTCTAGAAAGAAAAGCACCACCCCCGGAGGGGCGGGATGGACGATGCCCGAGGACGTCAGTTGATTGATGATGCGCGCGCTCGCATCGCCCCCGTCGCGTTCAGAGCAGATCGTCCCGACAGCCCCCACGTGGACGTCGCCGGAAAGCAAAGTGACTCGACAGTTTTTTGTTGTGGCGAAGCTGAGCAACCGATGAATCAATCGAAGGCGCTCCTGCCGATGAGGAACGCTTGTCCAATGATCTCGTAAATCGTCCTCAAGCTCCTGATACCCAGGAAAGATACCCAGCGCGTTTTCGAGCATCGCAAAGTCGGGATGCACGACAGGGATACTACTCATGAGGAAAAGATGTTTCACTCCTCCTGGCATTGCGGCATTGGGCAGCGCGTCTAGCCAGTCAAAGATTGCTTTCCACGATTTCGGACTCAACACTTGTGTGAGAGTCCGCTCGCTGCGCATATCCGGCGCAAGGATTGCAGTCGAGCCGATTCGACAGCCGAAGCTAAAACAATCCTGTGCGGCAATAGCGAGTGGATGCGATTCAGTCGGGCGAGACTGCTGCTGATATAGGGCGAAGCTTTCGCGCGCGTTCGGAAATATTTCCTTGTAGACCGCGCATTCCTGCAACTCGGTGGGATAGCTGCCCCAACCGTCGAGGATGTCATGGTCATCCCATATCATCAGCGTTGGTATTGTCGCGAACGCCTGCGCAACCTCCTTCTGGGACCAACGCCTTAAATACAGCGAGCGGTAGTACTCCGTAATTTGTCTTTTCATTGCTGCCGACGGCGTTCGCTTTATGCGCTCGTCAGCGGGAAGAGCCACCCAGTTGCCTAGTGTGCTGAGTTCCTCCCACATTGAGTCAAAGTAGACCTGGTCTCCTCCCATTAGCAGCAGGTGGAACGAAGCTTTCTCGTGCGCTCGATTCACCTCTTTCCAAAGCGCGTTGGGAACCTTGGTCCCCTTAAGGAGCTTCAGGCTGGAAAAACCGTTGCACGAGGCGTAGATGGCCCTGGGATTCGCGTCTTTGGCAGGTACGGCAAACGCCCATTCGCCCCCTTCGAGGCCGTAACGCACTGTCCTTTCAGTCGCTTCTTGAGGGACGTTGCAGTCATAGCGCCACAACGTTATGTCATCTCTCGCTGCCTTAAATCTAGCAAGCTCGTGGGCGGTCACCGAGCGCGACTCGCCATTCCCGGAAACGCTTATTGCTGGTACAGAACTGCTGTCGGTTGCAACAAGGATGCTTACCTTCCAGGCACCTCCTTCGCTTCCACGGAAATTGAGGATCGGCCCCAACTTGATCGTCATGTACTCTTCCCGCTCTCGCTTGAAGTGCCAGCGGCTATGCGCCGGCGTTCGGTCTCGATAACGCCGCTACGCTTCGATATGGTCAGCACGATTTTGCGAAGCTCGTTTTGTCGCACTGCCTGTCCGCATCCAGCTTGTAACCTCCTGCGGCTTCAAGTCTGGTCACTCTCTTTCGTGTCCCGTTCGTGAGGATTGCGCCACAACCTCACGCCCCACGATTCCGCCAGCGAATCGCGACACGCGTGAGCAAGATTCAGCGATAACGGTGCAAGGTCCCCGCCGATTGCGCCTCCCTCTAGCGCGCGCCCAAGTTGGACCATCGCGGCCTCGACCCGCTTGTCCTCTACGAGCGCGAGCTCGCCCCAGTAAAGAGACCAGAACCGTGCCCGAGCCGCACCTACCTCGTCGTTTGATATGGAACTAGCAAGATGGGCAGCTGCTTGAGTAGCCTCCGTGTAGAGCTTCAGCTGACGGTCCAGAAACGGACGGGTCGCCTCGATCCTCCGGGTCACCGCTTGGCTTCGTTGGTTCGACATGAATTGAAAGATCCCCCAACCGAAGGCGAAGACACCGCCGAGCAGCGTAAACACCTTCACCCAAGATTCGAGGTCAGCGGGCTGCATTGCGCTGCTTACCTGTCATTGTCGACGAACTCGATTTCGAGATTACCTTCGCCTGCGGCATCAACGACCATCGGATACAGTCGCCGGTACGCAATCCTGCTGCCTGAGATTGACATGTTGCCTTCGTGCGTGACGGCGCCTGTTCCGACCAGAAGGCACCCTGAGGTATCGGCCTGCGTGTTGCCGCAGTGAATGAGGATGAACTCGAAGCCGAGGACATCCTGGATGTGCAGCATCCCTCGATGGATCTCTGGAAACTGCGCTTTGTACTGCAGATGATGCTTGCCCGCCGTCCTGAGAAGTATTTTGTACTTGCCGGCAGGAATGCGCGTTTCGTCGACGAGCTTTGCGACGCGGAATTCATCTTCCAGGCCAAAACACACGAAGTTGCCGTCAACGAACACCTGGCTGATAGTGGCATCTCGATCCGAGACGAATCGGTCAACCTTAATCCTCACGTCACGCCCCTAGATGTCATGGGTTAACCAAGGCTTCATGTGCCGTCTGACGCAGCCGGCGAGGTCGTTGCCAGTCATTCGCCCCTCTCATCTCCGGGCAGGTAGGCGCCGGTGACGGCTCGGTAGGCATCCGACGTGCGGTTCCCGGGAACGCTATCGACCTTGACGAAGATCCCCGGAAAGGTATTGAGCCAGCGCTGCAGCGCCTCGACTCGCGCGACGATCTGCGGATCGCGTGATTTTCTGGTCGAGTGATTCACTACCAGCGGCGCCGTATCCGGCGCCGGAGCGGGCTGGTCCGTGAATTCGATAACCCCGGACTCCGCCATGCGCCGCAGCAGCACTGCCGCACCGCACTGCTTGGAGACTGCAGTGTCAGACCACGTACCGTCGGCGACGTACTTGCCGCTGCGGTAATGGTTGGCAAAGCTCCACAGGTAGGGCGAAGGCACATCCGCGTGATAATGCCGGTAACCCCACCCGTTGTACCGCTCGAGTTGGTACAGCGTGCCTGCAAGGCTCCAGTCGGTTTGCGCGCTCAGACCCTTCATCGACAGCGCGTCGCTCGCACTCTCCTCCCATGTGAACGGAGGCGTTCCGCCCTTTGGCCTTCCGGCCGGCACCTGGACTGTGCGGGCGGTGAGCGGATCGCCATTGTGCAGGTGTGTCCCGAAATCCAGGCTCGCCTCCATGTTGTGGATCACGGCGACGAAAGACCAAGGAACTCCGAGCTCGTTGCCGGCTAAGCGATAGCGCTCCATGGCGCCGTTCAGCCGGGCAACGATTGCCTCGACGGCCTGCGCTCGCTCAGGTCTGATCGAGCAGGTATTGAAGAGACGCTCGTACTCTTGCTTTAGTGCGGGCGTTAGGGATATGGCCGTCATGGTTTTGCCGCCCTGAGACAGCTAGTCGTGAGACTCTTCTGCTGGCGGCGGGACCCCGGTTGCAGCATTGCCGCCTACCACTCTCTTGTACGTGAGCCGACACCAGCCTGGATCACCCGTGATTGCCTTGCATCCGGTCACTTTGAATCTGCCGACCAGTTCGATCTCTTCCTTCTTGCTCGCGCAATCAACGCAGGGGATGCGTTGCCATAGCTCTTCCGCTGCTGATGCGACGGCGGTAGCAGCAGTCGCGTTGACTCTCTCATATTTGATGAGACACCAGCCAGGATCGCCCGTGATTTGCTCGCAACTGGTGACCTTGAATCTGCCGCTCTGTTCAATCTCTGCTTTCTTGCTGGCGCAATCGCTACAAGGAATGCGTTGCGATGGCATATCGTCCGAGGCCCTATGGTTGTTTCACAAGTCCGCAAACATGCACCCGGTGACGCAACAGACGAGTACTGCGATCCGCCGCAGCTCCAATGGAGATGCCGATCTCGTCGACGTACTCCGCGCGCGCTTTTCTCGTGTCCTTTTCGGCCTTGAGCAAGCCGAACGCTTTGTCGTCTTGGAACAGTTTCAAGTCGTTTGCGTTGTCGAGCACTGCGGGAAACTTGCCGTCCTCAACATAGGCGAAGCAGCGAAGGATCCGGACGACTTCACTATCCTGCCTGGCTACGCTTTCCCGGTACTTGCCGAGCGCCTCGTTACCGCTCTGCCTGAACGCCGTTCGGGTCTCAGGCCATGCTGCAACCTTCTCCGCTGCGGCGCCAGTTGCGAAATACTGAGACACCCCAATCTTGCTTTCTTGCAGTGTCGAAGCAGCCGCATCGCTCGAGAAGACGCCTATGACGGAGGCGTATTGATCGGTCCCTTCATGGGTGCCTATCGGGATATACGAGAGCTCTTTGCGTCTGTAACCCAACACGAGCCCTTCCGCGCCCGTCGCGGCAAAGCTGATCCGTACGCCGAACGTCGTGCTTGTGCCGAAGAACATTGCCTTTTTGGCGCCCTTGAGAGTACTTACTGACTTTCCAGAATCGTCGCCTGCAACCAGGGTCGCGGCTCGGCCCGTGGCATACATTTGCGTCACATTGCGGTCGAAAAGTCCGCCATCTGTTTGTAGATAGCTTGCCACTGGAGGTACTGCGCCATTGTCGTAGCGCGGTCCCAGGAACCCTTCGATACGGCTGTATGCGAAGCTAGCCTCGGGTGGAGTTCCGTCCACGTCCACGCCGAGCGAAGTCTTCGTGAAGAAGATCACGTTCTCCCTAGGGTCGAGTGCGGCGCATCCCTGCAATAGGAGTGCGGTTACGCCGAACCAAACATACTTTTCGATCCTCATGGCTTGACCTCGTATGCGCTTGTCGCATGACGCTCGAGTGGCCTGCACGTATTGCTACCCTGAACCGTGGAAGCATGGCTGTGATAGCCGACGGCGATTCCCGTCGCCAGTTCCGTCCGTAGCAGTGAAACACCGACACTAGTTGTGCGTACGCTCTGACCTGCACCGTCCGCGCCAACCGGAGGGATTTCGACATACGCTAGTCCGAGAATCCGCGTAGTCCCATCAGCATCGACATGGACGTGCGCGCAGGCCCCGAGCACCAACGCTGACAAGGCGACGCAAGAAATTCTCATATGGGTCGAATCTGTGACCGTATGTCCAACAATCGCGGGTTCGGCCACGGGCGATCCTCGCGACAGCAGAAGTCGAACCTGCTCATGTCCACCGCAAAACGGCGCGCTGCGCCTGCTGGACCATCCGCACGGAATCCCCCCTGAAGGATTGCAGTGCCATGGAGCGATTACGCGTGAAACGGAGGTTGACTTACATCAAACGCGCAGCCGCCCCCTCATACCCCGGACCATTGACTCACGCGGTTCGCAGCCGGTCAATAACACGAAAGTAGTAGCGCGGGTCAGAGCTTGATTCCCAGGCGCGTTGCAGCAAGCGTCGCCTGCATGCGCGAGCAGACGCCGAGTTTCGAGTAGGCGGTCCGAAGGTGCACCTTGACCGTGTTCTCCGAGACTTTGAGCTCACGCGCGATGTGCTTGTTCGCAAGCCCTTGCGCGGCGAAGTGCAGTACTTCCACCTGTCTCTCGCTCAGCCCGCCGTTGGGTGCTTTCGAGGGGGATCGCCAGTCGGACCAAAGTGCGATCGCCTTTTTCCGGGACGCGCCGATTTTCTGCGGTGCGATGTTACGTCGCCCTGCGCCGACGAGTTGCATCGCGGTCTCAAGGACGAATGGCGCGGCACAATTGCGGACGTAGCCGGTTGCACCTGCATCGAAGGCCGCGAGGATGTGCCGGCGATCGTCGATCGATGAGACTACGAGCACGGGGGTGTCGGGACAGGACTGGCGAAAGCGAATCAGTGCCTCGATCCCAGAGCCCGATGGTGCGAGGTCGAGCCACAAAAGACCAAGCCGCGCGGCGTCAGGTGTCAGCTCGTTGACGCCGATACGATTTGCGTGTTTGGTGTTTGCCCGCGCTGGGGTCCGCTCGGCCATCGAGCGCCCTGCCTGAAGCGACTTGAAAAGTGAACGCACGACCCCCCCTGAAAGGATCACCGCGCTTCCTATATATCTGGCGGCACGTCAACGTACCGTGAAATCCGTGTGAATTCCGGGGATCTCCAGCGTAGTCCGCGAAAGCGTGTGCGTTTTCGCACATGTTTGTGGCGATTCACCCAAAAGGATGAGCGCGAGAGTCGATTTGGGCTGAGCGGGTCACCCAGCTGCATGTTGTCCGTGCCCATACCTAACTTTAGTTAGTGCGGGCGCAGGTTTCCTGTAAGAGAAACTTGATTTTCGTGCTCCGAGTTTTGTTGCGAGCGAAACAAGGACTCCAAGGACGCCCCGTCTGATTGACAGGGTGCCAGTGCCAGCCTAGCTTGAAACACGGAACGGGTCCGCTACGGGATGTCCGAGCGGAAATCCGGCGCGGGGCTTGATGGCAACAACAAGATTCTCCTTCAACACGCGAGCCAAGCTGCATGCCGCATTCGCAGCCGTTACGCTGCTGGTGTTCCTGTTCTCGGTGGGCGCCATCTACCTGCAGATCGTGACGGCGGAGCGCGCCGCGATCCAGGAAGCCGAGCATGTTGCGAACTCGATCGCGATCACCGGCGTCGAGGACCCGCTCAGGGACCCTGCGCTTCTTCAGGAGCATGTGTCGAAGCTTTATCGGTTCTACAAGCGCGACTTATTCATTGTGGACGCAGGCAAGCGCGTCATCGCCGACGCGGACAGAGAGGGACTCGGCACGATTTTCAGTGGCGATCCGGGCGGCGTGATCGCGAAGACGATTGCGGATGGTCAGACGCGCACGTTCGTCGAGGCGGCCGCAAGCGGCGATCGCAGGCAGGTTGTGGTTCCGTTCCGCAGGGACCAGGCAAACGACGCCAGCATGATCGTCGGCGCGGTCGTCTTCGAGTACACCCAGATCTTCCAGAAACTCATGGACGATGCGCGGCCGAAGATCTACCTGATGGGTGCGCTGGGGTTCTTCTTCGTCGGCCTAACGGCATTGCTGGGGATCCGCGTGGTCGCGGCGGTTTCCCGGCCGCTGGAGGATCTTGAGCGAGGCGTCCAGCGCCTC
>Ga0070698_100003730_pt1 | contig 16741 bp, 14 predicted proteins | sample KBSK1502metaG_FD_65477 | JGI IMG/M metagenome (GOLD analysis project Ga0070698, IMG submission 65477) | Corn, switchgrass and miscanthus rhizosphere microbial communities from Kellogg Biological Station, Michigan, USA - KBS K1-50-2 metaG | ecosystem: Host-associated > Plants > Roots >...
GCCGGCAGGCTCAGCAGCACCGGCAGGCCGAGCAGCCGCTCTGCATCCCGGGCGGTGTGGATCCGCTTATCCCGCCGGTCCCGCACGAACGCGACAATCAGCCCGAGCACCAGCCCGACGGCGAACCCGCTGGGTACCACCAGCGACTTCTCCGGGCTGATGGGCCTGCCCGACGGGCTGGCCCTGGTGATGACGCTCCCGCCGCTGGTCTGGCCGGCCCTGCCGCTGAGCGTCGACAGCTGGCTGGTCAGCGACGTGAGCTGGCGCCGGTCGGACCCCAGCTGCTGCTGCGCGGCGGCCCGCTGCGCCGAGTTCGCCGGCAGGCTGCTGACCGACGTGCTCAGCGAAGCCGCCGTCTGCGTCAGCGCGCTGATTCGGCTCTTGAGCGGCCCGATCTGCTGCTGGATGAGGGATGCCGCGGCCGCGGTGCGGTGCTGCAGGTAGGCAGCGGCGAAGGCGTTCGCGCACGCCGCCGCGCCGGTGTTGGTCGACGCCCTGCAGGTGATCCGCATGTCCAGCGTGTTGGCCGGGACCGAGACCGCGATCGCAGAGGCCAGGTCGGACGGCGCGAGCGAGCTGTGCAGGATCGTGCCGGCGATGGTGGCGACCACGCCCGAGGTCACGATCTGGGCCTCGGTGTCGAGGTCCACCAGGCCCGGGGTCCGGGTGTTGAGAAGCCGGTTCGCGTTGACAACCCCGGTCGGCCTGACGTACACGCTCGTCGTCGCAGCGTAGACCTTCGGCGCGGCCACGTAGTAGCCTACGGTCCCGATCAGGCCGATCAACGTCACCCATAGCACCACCGGCCAGCGGCGGCGTAGAACACCCAGGTAGTGGGACAGCTCGGAAGAATCGGGCCGCAAGACGGGAGTCATGCTACAGTCCCCCCGCTGTCTCGATGCTTGGCCTGTCTGACACTCTAGGTCTCGCCGCCCTCGATTGATGACCCGCCCCTCGGAACTATGACGCGCTCCGCATGCCGGTGGATGACATCGGACTCTTCTGAAGGCTTGCTGGTGGAGGCCCCACCTGAATGTCACGAACGTGGTGGACGGTCAGCCCAGGAGCCTTCACCGCCCAGCGCAGGACAGGTTAGCATCGCCTGTCGCGGACAGCCAGCGGGGCTCCGGGTGGCCCACATGATCAGCCGTTCCCGCAACCGCTCGACCACCGCGGCGTGCATGGGTCAGCCATCCAGCAGATACCCCAGAATGCTATCCTCGGGAATCGTTTGTTTAAGGTTCCAGGCCGTCTTGTAGATCGGGACCTCCCGCTGGTCAATCTCCGATTGAATGGCAACCGAGACCGGGGACAGCAAGCCGGCACGGCGCAGCCGGTGCGGGAGTACGGCACTGACTTCCGGTGTGCGTTCCCAGACGCGGGCGCACTCAGGATCCTCGCGGATGAGCTTCTCGAATGCGAAATGCATCGCGTAATACGGCGAGATGGCCAGCCAATCCTTGATTACCTTGGAGAAGCACCAGGCGCGTGTGCGCGGTGATATCCGGAGGAACCGTGTCAGGGCTCGGTAGGAAAGCCGCTGCCGGTCACCGCGGAGCGGATGACCGCCATAGTAGTCGAGCATGAACTCGAACAACCGCGACACCAGGATGTTCTGCGGCTCGGCGGCGAGGAACCAGTTGGAGATGATCCGGTCCGGATGTGGCCAGGCGAAGGCGAAGAAACCCGAGTCCAGGTTCGGCGGGAGCCAGCTGTCCAGGGGCTGCACGCAGAAGCAGGTCGCGTCCGCCCATACCCCTCCGTGCCGGGCCAGCAGGTCCAGCCGCAGCAGGTCCGACCTCTGCTGGTGGGACAGCGTGGCGAAGCTGCCGGCGTAGTAGTCCGCTGAGGCGACAGCCTGGAGCGATGCATCGTCAAGGCAGACCAGTTCCCAGGATGGATTCCTGGCCACCCAGGATTCATGACACTTGCGCACCACATAAGGCGCGTTGTCAAGACCCTGGAACCAGAGAAACCAGATGATCCTCGGTATGCCCTCACCGCCCGCCTGCACTTCGATCTCTCTTCCGTTCATCGCTTGGCCGATCGGCGGGCTCGGAGACCGGGCAGCCTGGCAAACCCCTGGAGCTTGAGTGGGACGCGGAACCGCAGGACTCCCGCACCCAGCAGCACATATCCGGCGACAATCGCCGCCCCCAGCGAAACCCAGCCACTACCGAGCGCGGCGCGTATTGCCAGCGGTACGACGAAGAAACTCGCTACCGTGAGCACGATCGCGATGACGACCCCCCGGCTGATTGGCTGCAGCCGGAAGACCGTGGCCAGCTGGATGAGCGGCACGACGTTGGAGACGGTGATAGCCGTCGCCCACGCGATCGCCGCGCCCAGGATTCCGTGCCGGGGTATCAGCCAGAGGTCCAGGGCGACGTTCGTGGTGAGGACCAGCAGCCCGTTGAGCATGCTCCAGCTGCTTTTCCCCGCCGTGATCAGGACGATGTCCACCTGGCCCGTCAGGGCGCCTGCGAGCATTGCGATGCAGAGAACGACCATGACCGGGTAGCCCGCCCGGTACGAGTGGCCGAAGATCACCAGTGCCTGTGAGCCGTACACCAGCACCAGCAGGTAGATCGGGAAAGTCAGGATGATGAGCCAGGCGGTCGTGGCCTGGTAGACAACGTTCGTGCCGTGCCGGTCACGGACAGTGAACAGCTCGGTGAGCCGCGGTTGTGACGACCGGGCGATGGCCGTGCCGGCGAACTGGCCAAGCACGAGGAACCGGGTCGCGGCCGTGTACACGGCGGCTTCCACCGGACCTTTCATGATCGCAATGATCACGATGTCGACCCGCTGGATGATGGTCGACGTCACGGTGCTCACCGCCCGCGGCGTGGTGAAGCGCCAGAAGTCCCGGCGGGTCGCCCTGGCCAGCCGCTTGCGCGCCACCCGGCCCAGCATCGCGCCGCGGGTCGGGCGGGCCGCACCGGTCGAGTCGGTGCCGGGCACCGGGGCCAACGGTGTGGCGAGCGCCAAAAGCGCGGCGAGTTCCGGCGGTACATCGGGCAAGGCGGCACCGGGACGGGACGGGGCGTCACGACGGATTCGCCGCAGCCACAGCCAGGCGACCAGGGCGGCGGGCAGATAGGGCAGCGCCCACAGCGGCGCGAGAAGGGCCACGGATCCCGTGCCCGCCGCCGCCAGCACCACGAGCAACTGCGCGATCGTGACGCCCATCCGGTCGATCACCACTGTGGGCCGCATATCGCGGTAGCCCCTGCTGGCGCCGAGAAGCGCGCTCTCCAGCGCGGCGAACGGGACCAGGAGCGCGAGCCCGCGGAGCGCGACCGTGATGATGTCCACGCCGCCCGCAGAGCCCTTGTGGTAGTTGAGCAGGACGTGCGCCAGCGGGCCCGCGAACACCAGCATCGGGACCACGAGCGCCGCAGACAGCACGACCACGGGGGTGAGGGCGATCCGCAGGACAGCCGGTACCCGGTCTTCCTCGCCGAGCGAGCGGAGCCGCGCGATGAAGTACACGAGGCCGTTGTGGGCGCCGAGTGTGCCTATCATCGACACGATCAGAAACGCGGAGGTGGCGGTGAAGAACGAGCCAGCTACGTACTTGCTGAAGTGCCTGGTGACGAGCACGGTGACGCCCACGTTCGTGACCGCGGCGACCGCCGCGCCGCCCAGGTTCAGCGTGCCGCCCCGGGCCACCTCGGCCAGGCGGACCCGCCCGCTCCGGCCCTCTCGCTGGCTGGCACCTGCCCGGTCAGCCACCGCTGGCCGGTCAGCCGTGACCCCGCCCGCACGCACTCTGTCTATCCCGGCAAGCAGGCGGTCCCGGGCTAGTCGGCCCGGCTGCACTGGAAACCCAATCTCAGCCGCGGCCGGTTGATGGTGCCCTGCCTATCCCGGACATGCGGGCGAGTTCAAGGGAACCGGGCCGGCAGACGGGGTTCGGTGCTGTGGTGCACCCCACCGTCATGGTGCTCGGCTGCCTGTCTGACACTGTGGCTGTCGCCGCCTTTGCTCGATGCTGTCGGTCTCCCGTAACTTTGACGCGCGCCGTGCGCCGGTGGATGACATCCAGCCCTTCTGCAGGTAAGGCATGCTGGGTGTTCTCGCGTTGATTGTCACGGAAGTGATAGAAGGGATGAGCACCCAGGGCGGCCACACCCCCCGGGCGCGACGCTGCCACCGGCAGGCTAACATTCGCCTGTCGCGGCCAGCCAGCGGGTGCGGTGGCCCGCAGGATCACTGAGTGGGGGGAGTTCCGCTATGAGGCGAGGCGTCAGGCACCCCGTGGGGACTGCCGCGACCGCTCCGCTCGGGTCCGGCGCGGATGAGGCGGGACCCGCGACTCCTGTTGTCATCTACATCGTGGGATCCGGCCGGTCCGGCAGCACCTTGCTCGAGCGGGTCCTCGGCGATATGCCCGGCGCCGCCAACGTCGGCGAGCTCATCGACCTATTCCGCCGGACGGCGCCGCGCGGGGAGCTCTGCGGCTGCGGCCAGCCGTTCGCCGACTGCCCGTTCTGGGCCGGCGTCGGCAAACGCGCCTTCGGCGGCTGGGAGGCCGATCAGCTGGCCGTGATCCACCGGCTGCAGATCCGCGTCGCCCGGCAGCGCCATCTGCCGCGGCTGCTGGCCATGCCGCTCGCGGGCCGTGACTTCCGTGCCGACGTAGCCGCGTACGGCGCGAGCTACCGGGCGCTTTACCGGGCCATCGCCGGTGAGGCCGGCGCTCGCTACGTGATCGACGCGAGCAAGTGGCCGGCCCAGGCGCTCGCGCTTTCTCGCGCCGGGCTGGACATCCGGGTGATACACCTGGTCCGCGACGTGCGCGGGGTGGCTCATTCGCTGAGCAAGCAGGCCGTGGCCCGGCCGCACGCCGTCCAGGCGACCGACCACATGCTCAGCCATCTCCCCGCCGAGGCGGCCGCCCGTTGGGTGGGCATCCAGACTGAGGCCGAACTGCTCCGCCGCTGCGGCCTGCGCGTCGCCCTGATGCGTTACGAGGACTTCGTCGTCCGGCCCCGGCAGGCCGTCAGCGCGGCGCTTGCTGACCTCGGGCTCCCCCCCGGGCCCTCGGATCTGGCGCACGTCGGGGACGGCCAGGTCGTGCTCGGAAGCAGCCACGGCCTGTCCGGCAACCCCTCGCGATTCAGCAGCGGCCAGATCACGCTGCGCGCCGACGAGGCCTGGCGCAAGCGGATGCCGCGGCGTGACCGCGTTGTCGTGACCGCGCTCGGCCTGCCGCTGCTGCTGCGCTACGGCTGGCCGCTGAGCACCGGGCCGCGGACAGGAACGACGGCCCCGGTAACCCCGGCACCACCCCCGGACGACACGGCGTGGCCGCAGGTGACCGTGATCGTGCCAACCCGGAACCGCCCCGGGCTGGTCAGGGAGTCGATCGCCGCGGTCGTCGGCCAGGACTACCCGGGCCGGATCGAGTGCATCGTGGTGCACGATCAAGAGCCCCCGGATGAAGACCTGGCCCGTATGGGCACGGTGCGGCGGACCGTCCGCGTGGTCAGCAACAGCCGCACGCCCGGCCTGCCCGGCGCCCGCAACACCGGCCTGGCTCTCGCGCGAGATGAGTTCATCGCGACCTGCGACGATGACGATACGTGGCACGCGGCCAAGCTCAGGCTCCAGATCGAGCGGCTGCTCGGCGAGCCGGACCTGCTCGTCGTCGGCACGGGCATAAGGCTGCTGCTGCCGGGCGGCAAGATCCATGACTGGCCGGGACGAGCGGAGGAGATCAGCTACCGGCTGCTGCTCCGCAACCGGGTGAAGGAACTGCATTCATCGACTCTCGTCATGCGGCGGGAGGCGTTCACCAAGGCCGGGCCCTACGACGAAGAGATTCCGAAGGGTCACGGCGAGGACTACGACTGGGTGCTGCGCGCGGCGCGGGCCGGGCGCGTCGGCCTGGTGACGGAGCCGCTGGCGGACATCCGCAAGAACACCGCGTCGTGGTACCGGGGAGTGGCCGAGACCGCCCTGCCCAGCCAGGAGTACATGCTGGCCAAGCACCCGGATATCACCCGCTCGCGGCGCGGGCACGCGCGGATGCTAGGCCAGATGGCGTTCGGGCGGTCAATACTTGGCCAGCGTCGCGCCGCCCTCCGCGACGCGCTGAAGGCGCTCAGCCGCTGGCCGCTGTCGCCCCACGCCTATGTCGCGCTTGCGCACATCGTGACGGGCGTCCATCCCCGGCACCTGCAGCGGGCGGCCCGGCTGCTGCGGCGGGGCATGGTGTAGGGGGATCCATGACGCAGCGTCTGCCCAACTTCCTCTACCTGGGCCCGGGCAAGTCCGGTTCCACCTGGCTGCACGAGGTCCTCATCTCTCATCCGGAGATCTATTTCACCGAGGCCAAGGACCTCTACTTCTTCAGCCGCTACTACGACCGGGGCGAGGGCTGGTACGGCCAGCAGTTCCGCGCTGCGCGTCCCGAGCACAAGATCGTGGGTGAGGCCTCACCTGACTACCTGAGCAGCCCGGAGGCGGCCGAGCGTATCCGCGAGTGCCTCGGCCCCGACGTCCGCCTCATGACGACGCTGCGGGAGCCGGCGTCGCGCGCCTTCTCCTCCTACCTCTACCTGCAAAAGCACGGGCTCGCGGCACCGACGTTCATCGAGACGGCGCGGCAGGTGCCGGCCCTGCTCGACGAGGGCCGCTACGCGACGCACCTGCGTCGGTACCTGAGCAGTTTCGAGCGGAAGACACTGCACGTCGCGTTGTTCGACGACCTGGAAGCTGACCCGCAGGCATTTCTCGACGACGTTACGGAGTGGCTCGGGATCGGCCGGCATGCCGTCCCGGCACAGCAGCTTGACGCGCGGCTGCCCGCGAGCCGCGCCCGCTGGCTCCCGCTCGCGGCCGCCGCCGGGCGCGCCGCGAACTGGGTGCGCAGTCACGACGGAGCCGACCTGGTCGGCCGCGTCAAGCGATCCGGGCTGGTGCAGCGCGTGCTATACCAGCCGCTCGGTGACACCAAGCCCACGATGTCGGCGGATGACGTCTCATATGTCCGCGAGCGGCTCAGCCAGGAGATCACCGATGCGGAGCAGGAACTCGGCATCGACCTGCGGCGGCGGTGGGGATGGTCGTGAGCGCCCGGTGCGTCTACCAGCGGGCGGATCGCGCTGCTACAGTACCTCGGGGTTTGGGCTCCGGGTACCCGGCGGGCGACCCGGCTGTCCGTGCGGTCGTGCTGGTCATCGATGGGCAGTGGTCAGAACCTGGGGCGTTGGCGGACACAGAGAGGACGGCCGTTCCGGTATGGGTTCAGAACAGGGAATCGTGGTTGCCGGGCTGCAGCGCAGCGGTACCAGCTGGATCGGCAAGATGCTTGAGGCCAGCGGTGAGGCGGTCTATGTCAACGAGCCGATGAATCCGAAGCACCCGCCCGGCCGGTCGCCGGGTGTCCTCAACGTGGACGTGGACAGCCGGTTCCAGTACATCTGCGCGGACAACGAGGACCGCTTTGTGGCCGCGTTCAGGGACACGCTGCGGCTGCGCTATCACGTGATCGCGGAGCTGCGCCGCAACCACGGTGCCTATGACCTGGCCCGGATGGCGAAGTACTGGACGTCGTTCACGGCCGGCCGGCTGCGCCGCCGCCGCGCCCTCATCGACGACCCGTGCAGCACCTTCTCGGCCATGTGGTTCGCCCGGCGGATGGGCTGCGCGGTGGTGATCAGCGTCCGTCATCCGCTGTCGTTCGTCGGCAGCTGGCGCCGGCTCGGCTGGCGGGTCAACCTGTACGACGTGCTCGACCAGCCGCTGCTGATGCGTGACCTGCTCGGCCCCTACGAAGACGAGCTGCGGGCGATGGCCGGCTCGGATGATCAGGTCGCCAAGGCGGCGCTGCTGTGGCGGGTCACCTATGACCTGCTGGGCGACCTGGACGCGCGGCAGCCGGGGCTGTTGCACCTCAAGCGGTATGAGGACCTGGCCAGTGACCCCGAGGCGGGATTCCGCGACCTCTACGCGATCTGCGGCCTGAGCTGGACCGAACGGGCACGCAAGCAGATCAGATGGGCGACCACCGACCACGGCAAGGGTGAAGGCGGACAGCACAGCTGGACCCTGCGCGGCGGGGTGTCGCGGACCGCGTTCCGGCCGATGGACTCGCGCTCGTCGCTCGGCGCCTTCCGCAGCCGGCTGTCGGAGCAGGACATCGAGAAGGTACGCGAGATAACCGGCACCGTGGCCGCGCGGTACTACAACGCCAAAGACGGAGTCAGTTTTTGAAGATGCTGCTGTTGAGGTCCTGCATTTTCCGGAGGAGGCCGATGAGGGTGCGGGAGGATTTCATGACGTGCTCGGTTGTGTCCAGGGCCGTCCTGGGGATGAGGCTTTCGGCTTTGGCCAGGGCGACCCGCGTGGTTCCTACCAGGCGGGGGTGGATGAGGTCCTCGGTCGGGCGGGACTGGGCCGGGCGGAACTCCTGCCGCCGGATCTGCTGGTGCTCGATGTAACGGCCTGCTGATCCGAGGCAGTTGCGGCATGAGGGCAGCGGCTCGGGTGATGTCAGGTAGGCCAGCAGCCGGTCACGGAATTGCGGTGAATCCTCGATCTGGATGCCGTTGCGGTAGGTGGCCTGCGGGCCGAGCGACATTCCTTTCGGGATCGTGTAGCTCTGCGCGCACTTGAAGAACCACCCGTTCGCGATCGTGTGGCATCTCCACCGGTGCGCGCTGTTGCAGGTCGTGTAGATCCTTTGCACCAGCTCAGGGTCGTCGGTTCCCTGTTCGGAATAAGATTCCTGGAATGCCTGGTAGTGCTTGTACCGCAGCGGCACGTTGTGCTGGCGGGCGAGATCGGCGCAGGCATCCAGCTGGTCCTGCCGCAGGCTCCGTCCCGGGTAGAGGGAGATCCGGACCGAGTCCACCGCTTCCCAGACACGGGGCTCCATCCGGGGAAGCAGCCGGCCGTTTGTCCAGATCTCGAGCTTGTCCGCGACCTGCGACTTGCGGACGGCCAGCAGGACGTCCAGGAGGTCGGGGTGCAGCAGCGGCTCACCCCCCAAGATCTTCAGGACGTTCACGTGGTAGCTCCTGGACAAGGCGGTCAGGTCCGAGCAGAGAGCACCGGGATCGATGAAATACTTCGGCAGCACCGGAGACAGGTGCGCGCAGGAGCGGCACCTCAGGTTGCAATGCTCAACGACATTGACCACGCAGGCCCGATTGAGCACCCGCCCGTCCTTCAGCCTGTACCGGTCACCCAACTCAGATCGCCCCCGGTCCGGTGTGATCCCGACTGGTCCGCGCCGCCTCGTACAAGGTTGGACCATGTACAGCCTGACCACAAGGGAACGGCTTTGCCCGAAGATGTCTCTTCAGGCAGTGCCGCACCGCTGTCACCACGTTCTCGGCCTGCTCCTCGGTCAGCTCGGAAGACATGGGCAGCGCCAGCACCTCGGCGTCGAGCCGTTCCGTCACCGGCAGCCGCTCACCGTTTCCCATCGCGGTCAGGTGCAGTGCCCGAAAGTACGGTTTGGTCTGCACGCCGTAATCCAGCAAAGACCGTTGCAGGGCGTCGCGGCCGGGAGGCCGCGGGACGCGCATGACCCAGTGCACGAACGAGTGGGTGTCGCCCGGCCGGATCTCCTGCGGCAGCAGGCCCTGTATGCCCGACAGCCCAGTGCGGTAGAGCGCGGCCACCCGGTTGCGCCGCCGGACCAGGTCGCCGAGCAGCCGTAGCTGGTCCAGCGCGTAGATCGCGTGCGGTTCGTCCATCATTTCGGAGCGGCACCAGTTGGCCGGGTCGCGCTGCAGTGCCCTGGCGGCGTCCGCGGGGAGCACCGCCGCACCCCCAGCCCCGCTCGCCGATAGTACCTTCGCGAAGCTCATGGAGTAGGCGTGGCCGTCCGCCTGGGTGGCGACCGGGATGCCGCGAGCTCTGCTGCCCAGCGAAGCCGCGGAGTCGCTCACCAGCGGCACCCCCGCCTGGCGGCAGACCTGGAGCAGCGCCGCGTAGTCACACGGGTCGCCGAACGTGTCGACGCATACGACCAGGCGGGCGGAGCATGCGGCCAGCTCCCTGCGCAGCAGCCCCGCGTCCATCGTCCAGGTCCGGTCGTCAACATCGACGAAACGCAGCCGGTAACCGAGCTGAAGCAGCACCTCGGCGGTCGCGGGAAACGTGAACGACGGCAGCAGCGCAACCTCGCCGGGCGCTGCCCGCCCGGCGATCGCCACGATGACCGCGCGCAAGGCGGCGGTGCCCGACGCCATCGCCAGAACCCAGTGGCCGTTCCCGGTCCTATGCCCGTTCCCGCCCCCCGGGCTGTGCCCGCTCGGCACCCCCAGGGCGCTCGCCAGCTCCCGCTCCAGTTCCCCGGACCACCGGTTGCCGTACTTGACCTCCCCGTCCCATAGGCTCGCCTGCTGGCGGGCCGCCACCTGGTCCGGGAAGGCGGCCCGCGGCGGGATCACCACGGGCAGCGCCGGGTCGAACACCGGATGGTCCCAGGCCCGCAGCGCCTCGACCATCTGCCCCAGGTGCGACCGGGCCGGGGCTACGCGGTAACCGACCCCGGCAAGCCACCCTGAATCGACGATTCCGCAGCTGTCGGCCGCCGCCGGCCGCCGCGTTATCACTGGTGACGCCGTGCCGCACAGCGCGCGGATCTCCTCGGCGATGCTGAGGAGGGAGATGGGTTCGCCGCCGACGTTGTACACGCCCGGCGGCAAGCCGCCGGCGACGATCCGCGCGACCTCGCCCACCGAGACAAAGCTGCGCGTCACCGGCGTGACCGGCAGCGGATCGCCGGCCAGCGCCCTGCGAATGAGCCTGCACACGAAACGCTCCTGGCCGATGCCAATGACGTTCGCGAGCCGCAAGATCGTAAGCCTCGCGCCGGGCGCTCGCAGCAGCAGGCGTTCCTGCGCCAGCTTGGACAGGGCGTAGGTCCACCGCCCGGTGGGGTCGGCGGCGGCCATCCGGCGGCCCGCAGGCGCCGCATGCCACGGCGGGCACGGCGCCGCCGCCAGGGCAATCGCCTCGTCGCACCACTCGTCGATCTGCTCCACGGTCCACGGCAGCTCTGGCGGGGTGCTTTCCCGCAACGGCGCCGGTGCGCTCCCGTAGACCTCCACCGACGACAGCAGCACGACCGCGCGGTCCGCGAGCAGGGGCAGGATCCGCGCGGTGGCTACCGCGTTGTCCACGGGCAGCGTCCACGGCCAGCGTGGCCGTGCGTCGCTCGACCCGAGCGTGATCGTCACCTCGCCGTCCGGCAGCGCCGGCAGCTCACCGGTCAGCACATCGGCCGCGAGCCATCGCGCCCCGCGGCTGACCAGATCCGCTGGCGGCGGCCGCCGGTCCACGACCGTCACGTCGCGGCCGCGCGACAGCAGCGCCGCGGCCAGCGCCCTGCCTATGAATCCCGATCCCCCGAACAGCACGGCAGTGTTCATCTCTTACTGCCCGACGCCAGTAGTTGCTTGCCGATGTCGGCCAGCACCGGGTGGGCCGACAGCTCCCGCTCCAGCTCCAGGTGGCCGTCCCAGTCGTGGGCGAGCCGCTGATCGAGCCGCTCGCGGCCGAGCGGGGCCGCGGTCGACAGCAGGCCGGTCACCTCGACGTCCCGTAGCCCCGCGCCCTCGAACGCCTGGCGGAGCCGGACCGTGTCCAGCAGGTGCATCTCCGCGCCGTGCCCGGCCACGGTCCAGCAGCCCACCTGGGTCCGCAGCCGCTCCACCGCTTCCTCGGCACGGCCGTCCCGCAGTAGCTCGATGACCAGCGCCACCAGCGAGTCCACCAGGACCACCACCGTTCCGCCGGGACGCACCCAGCCCGCGAGCCGCCGCAGCGTGGCCGCTGGGTCGGTGGTGTACTGCAGCGAGCCGAGGGCGAGCACCATCCCAGCCGACGCCTCGGGCAGGTCCGCCGTTTCCATCGAGCCTTCGATCAGGGTGAACCCCGGCCCGTAGCCCGCGCGGCGCGCCTGGTCGATCATCCCCGGCGCCTGCTCTATGCCGATGACCTCATGCCCGAGGCTCAGGAGCCGCGTCACCCACCGCCCCACGCCGCAGCCAGCGTCAATGACCGGCCCGCGCTCGGGCAGCATGCGCCGGACACGTTCCCAGGCCAGCACGTCGTATGCACGGCGGTGCGGCACCTCGAAATGCTCACGGTAGGTAGGGGCAAGAGCGCTGTACAGAGCCTGGCTCGGGCGCATTCCGTTAACCCTTCGCCGCCAGGCGTTTCAGCCCGGCTTGCCAGAGCAGGTCGTCCAGGTAGGTGGCGGGCAGCCAGCGCAGGTTGAGGCTGTAGTTGCTGCCGCAGCCCACGCAGTCCTTCCGGAACAGGCGCGCGTGCTCTTCACGGTAGTGCGCCGACTCGATCACCTCGGCAACGGCCCAGTCGCGGATGTTGAAGGCCGGGTCGTGCGCCCAGCATCCCCCGATCTCTCCCCTGGAGTGGATCATGAGCTTGAGCTGGGATTCGGCGCACGGCACGTCGCGCTGCACCAGCTCCGAAAAGTGCCCCGGGATGTACCTCAAATCGGAGTAGCGGGGCAGCCACCGCGGGTCTACGCGCCTGATGACCTCCAGCTTGCCCAGCGCGGCGGCGATGTCGCCCGGGTCGACGCGCTTTTGCCGGGCCACCTCCGGAGCGCGGAACAAAAACGTGTGGTCGGTGGCCAGGTTCAGGTAAAGCTGCACACGCAGCTCCTGCGCCAGGCGCGCGATGTCCGGCAGGTGCCCGACGTTGTCACGCATCACGGTGAAGTTCATGCGCACCTTGAGATTCAGCCGCTCACGCTGGTCGATAAGGCGCCGCAGATGCTCGATCGTGGTGGCGAACGCGCCCAGCCGCCCGCGGATGCGGTCATGGACGAGCGCGTTGGGCCCGTCGACCGAGATGTTGAAGCTGCGCACTCCCGCGTCGAGCACCTCGGCCAAGGTAGCTGGCGTCAGCCGGATCCCGTTGGTGTTCAGGTGCAGGTGGCGCATGCCGAGCTGATGCGCGTACGCCATGAGCTCAACTGCGTCCGGGCGGATCAGCGGCTCGCCGCCGGTGAAGTTGACCTTGAGTATCTTCAGCGCAGCCAGCTGGCGCAGCACGCCCTTCCATTCGTTGGTGGTCAGCTCGCCCTTGGTGTTGTCGAGCCAGCAGCTGCAGCTCTTGCAGCGGAGGTTGCAGTTTTCGGTCAGGAAGAGCTCGGCGACCAGCGGCCGCACGTGAAGCCCCGGGACCAGCCATCGCTTCACCGCGAGCTGGGTGAAGAAGGCCGCGAGGCGGACGTTGTCTGTGGCTGTCATGACATCTTCTCAGTGGTCACGGCTGCGGGCCAATCGCGCGCACAGGCTGTCAAGGGTCTCGATGATGTGGCCGGGCGTGGCCGCTGGCGCTACCGGCCGCTCGCGAAGCAGTCGTTCCTGCTGCGCGGCGTGGACGGCGACCGCCTCCGGCAGCCGGGCCACGTCCCATACGGCCATGACCGGCCCGCTGACCTCCTCCATGCGCAGGTAGGAGAGCTGGTGGTCGTTGCCCATCTCGCCGAGCCCGGCCTGCCGGGCGACCGCGATCGGGACCTTGTGCGCTCGCTGAACGAGCCGCACCGTGTTCCCCGCGTGGGTGATGACCACATCGGCCGCGCCGATCCGCTCCTGGAGCTGGCCGAAGGGCACGAACGCGCGGTGCGGGCAGGGTGGCCGGACCCTGGCGGTTCCCGTCTGCGCGAACACCTCATGATCGGAGCAGAGCGGTGCGATCGCGCCAATCAGCCGGTCAAAGGGCCACGGGCCCATCCCCACCGTGACAAGGATTCGCGCCATCAGTACAGTTCCCCGAGGAGAACGGCCCGTGGCCGCGACGCCAGCAGGGCTGGCCGCTGGACCAGCACGGCCGCGGCTAGCTTGCCGCAGACCCTGCTGGCGCTCCCCGGCCTGTCGACGATGTTGAAGGTTTCCAGCCACAGCGCCGGGACGCCCAGCAGCCATGCCGCGACGAAGACCCCCACCGCGACCCCGGAACCGGCGGAGACGATCACGTCCGGGTCTTCGGCGCGAAGGATCCGCAGCGCGCGGACGACGGCGGCCAGCATGGGCAGCGGCCTGCGGGCGGACTGTTCCGGCTCCCAGCGGACCCGCTGGTGCTTCAGCAGCGCGGTGGTATCCGGCGCCGGCACGGCGATCCAGGAAACGCCGTGCCGCGACCACCACGGCCTGAGCGCGAGGAGATCGAGGAGCACGCCACCGCTGCTCGAGACCAGCAGCACCCGGTAACGAGGGTCGCCCACCCCTATCACGCCCCAGCCCGTGTCAGGCACCTCGTGTTGATCCAGTCACAGCGGGATTTTAGCCACCATACGGAACAATCGGCCGGGGTGCCAGGAGCTACACGCGCCAACTTGGCTCGTGGCTGAGCCACTTGGCGAGGCGCTCGTCGTACGGGCGGTAATGCTCCTTCAGGGCAGCCCGCACGTGCTCCGGCATAGCGGCGGCGCGGGGGCGGGCGTTACGGCGTGTGAAGTTGGGATAGCCGGCATGAGGCAACCCGAGGAACTCAAGAACCGCGTCATAGGCAAGCTCGGGGCTAGCGAAGAACACCTCGCTCTCGACAACGTGGATCCGGTCGCGGCCAAACAGGCATTCCAGCCGCTCCAGCTGCTCGGCGTACTGTCCACGGGTGCGGTAGGCGTGGTGCTGGTGGCTGTGGCTGACGTACCGAGGGTCGGCCACGATCCGTTCGGCCTCACCTGCCAGCCGCGTCGCCTCAAGCTCCAGCGCTCGCTCGAACGGTTCGCTCTCATGACCGAAGAACGTTTCGTGGGCATGGGCAGGTTAGGCACGCTCCACAGGGTCGCGCACCAGCACGAGCAGCTTCACACCGGGCAGGTCGCGCGAGATTCGCTCCGGAGCAAGCGGATGGAACACGTAATAGGGACTGGACTCGAAGGCCACCGGGGGTGATCCCGCCGCGCGCGCCGCCCACCGCGCCCATGACCGGAACGGGAAGTGACTCCGGTACCATCTGACGCCGCGATCGTAGTGGAGGTCGAAGTAGTGCACTTCCTCGCGCAATATGCCTCCGAACACGGCCGGATGCTGGCGCAAAGCGCGATCCATCGACGTTGTGCCGCACCGCTGAGCGCCAACGATCAGAAAGCCGGGCAGCATCCCCGCCCCGCCGGTCAGCATGCGTGCGGTCAACAGGGACGAGCGCACCGTCGGCTTGGCAGCCGCAACCACGAACCTGTTACCACGCAGGGTTGCCAGACGTCCCTCAGGCCTGCTCCCGCCCATGCCGGCACTCCGGTTGCCGCGAAGATCAAAACTTGGCCAAACTTACTGCTCCCGGGACTTGCGCCACAACCCATCGCTATGCGGCATAAGGTTCTAGCGCAGTGTGAATCCAGGAGATATACGATGGCTGACCCGTTGCCGAACTTCCTTCACCTGGGGCCGCCTAAGTCAGGCACCACCTGGCTGTATCAGGTTCTGGCCGAGAACCCTGAGGTACTCCTTTGCCCCGCGAAGGACCTGTACTTCTTCACTCGCTGCTACGACCGCGGCCTCGACTGGTACCGGGCGCAGTTCCGCGGCGCCGGGCAGGAACACAACGTCATCGGCGAGATATGCCCTGGCTACCTGTCCTTCGGTCCGGCTCCCGAACGTATCCGCGCCTGCCTTGGCCCGGACGTCCGGCTAATGGTCACGCTCAGAGAGCCGGTCTCCCGGGCCTTCTCCTCATATCTCGACCACCGCAAGCACGGCCAGGCGGCGGCCACCTTCCGCGAGACGACCCGGCTCTTGCCCCAGCTGATCGACGACGGCCGGTACGCCACTCACCTGCGTAGCTATCTTGAGCATTTTGGCCGCGAATCGCTCCATGTAGCCGTCTTTGACGACCTGCAGGCTGACCCGCAGGCCTTCCTCGACCGCGTTACGGACTGGCTCGGCATCGCCCGCCAGCTGCTCAGTCCCGAGCAGCTTGAGGCTCAGCTTCCGGCCAGCGAAGCGCGATGGCTTCCGCTTGCGAGGCTCGCCAAGCACGGGGCCAGCTGGGCGCGAGTTCATGACGGCGCGGACGTAGTAGCCAGACTTAAGCATTCGGCGCTCGCGCAGCGGGCGCTCTACCGGCCGCTGGGCGGGGAACGGCCCGGGCCGCCTGCCGAGGACGTCGCCTTCATGCACGAGCAACTCGACACAGAAATCGCGGGTGTGGAAAACGAGCTCGGCATCAGCCTGAGGCAGCGCTGGAACTGGCCATGAGCTGGGAATAGCAGCGACTCGGGCGGCATCTATGAGCGGCAGGGTAGCCCAATCCGGGCGGGTCCGCGGCAGCGGCCGCGGCTGGGGTGGACACGGTGACCAGGATGGTGCGGGCGTCGGAGCGCAAGATACCAGGTCGGGCATCGGTGAAGGCGGCCAGGAAGCGGGACTACGAACCCGCTCAGCTGTCAGTGTAATTCGTCATCCGAGTCCGAGGACTGACGAGCGGGCACTCAGAATTGGGTAATATGCCCACAGGCGCGAGCTCGGCTACTGCCGCCATTGATCACTCCAAATCGGCGTTCCGCGTCCTGCCGTGGCGGCTAAGCCAGTTCAAGGCCACGGGTGTGAGCTGTTTTAGATCACGAGTGAACATACCGAGCAGCGCATACGTATACGCATTCGAAACGCCCGCTATTCGGCATTCTCTGAACAATCCAAGTCGAGTTGTAGGTTTGGACGTTGTCCCAGGTCAAGGTAGATGCCGAGACGCTCACCTTGGTCCGTGGCTGGCCTCAAGGAGCAGCAACGAGGAG
>Ga0070698_100003731_pt1 | contig 16739 bp, 16 predicted proteins | sample KBSK1502metaG_FD_65477 | JGI IMG/M metagenome (GOLD analysis project Ga0070698, IMG submission 65477) | Corn, switchgrass and miscanthus rhizosphere microbial communities from Kellogg Biological Station, Michigan, USA - KBS K1-50-2 metaG | ecosystem: Host-associated > Plants > Roots >...
ACGAGCGCCCTGAAGACGCACTTCCAGGCCGCGCACGCCGCCATGGGGAAGGCGCACTGGCTGGCGCTTGCGTCGGCGGTGCAGGGCCGCGCGGTCCTGAACGACGCGCAGCGCACCAAGCTCAAGGCGTGGGCGGACTCGATGCAGACGTGGATGCAGCAGCACCGGCAGATGATGAAGCCGGGCGAGTCGCACTAAGCTTGAAGCACCAGCCGGCGCCGGGCCACGAGCATTCCCACGTCCAGATGGTGGACGACTTCCGGCGCCGCTTCTGGATCTCGCTGGCGCTGACCGCGCCGGCGCTCGCCACGTCCGAGATGCTGCAGCACCTGCTCGGCCTGCGAGGCACCCTCGCCTTCCCGGGCGACCGCTACGTCGAGTTCGCTCTTGCATCGGTCATCTACGTCTACGGCGGCCGGCCGTTCCTCATCGGGCTCGTCGACGAGCTCCGCCAGCGGCGGCCGGGAATGATGACCCTCGTCGCCCTGGCGATCACGGTCGCTTATGCCTACAGCACCCTGGTGGTGTTCGGCCTTCCCGGGACCGTGTTCTTCTGGGAGACTGCGACCCTCATCGACATCATGCTGCTCGGCCACTGGATCGAGATGCGCTCGGTGCTCGGTGCATCACGCGCGCTCGAGCAGCTCGTTCGGCTGCTGCCCGCCGAGGCGCACCGCCTCCGCGGCGACGGCTCCCTCGAGGAGGTCCCGCTCGATGTGCTGCGGCCCGGAGATCGGGTGCTCGTCAAGCCCGGCGAGAAGATCCCGATGGACGGCCTCGTCGTGCAGGGCCGCACCAGCGTCAATCAGGCGATGTTGACCGGCGAGTCGCAACCGGTCGAGAAGGGCAACGGGGACCAGGTGATCGGCGGCGCGGTGAACGGCGACGGGGCGATCACCGTCGCGGTGAAACGCACCGGAGCGGAGACGTATCTCTCGCAGGTCGTCGAGCTGGTGCGCCGCGCACAGGAGACGCGTTCCCGCACCCAGGACCTCGCCGACCGGGCGGCGCTGTGGCTCACGCTCGTCGCCATCGGTGGCGGCACCGTTACGCTGGTCGCGTGGCTCGCCGTGGGCCGCGAGTTCAGCTTCGCGTTGGAGCGCATGGTCACCGTCATGGTCATCACCTGTCCGCACGCGCTGGGACTCGCGGTGCCACTGGTCGTGGCGGTGTCCACCTCGCTGTCGGCGCGGAGCGGGCTCCTGATCCGCGATCGCTCGGCGTTCGAGCGGGCGCGCGAGGTCGCTGCGGTCGTGTTCGACAAGACCGGCACACTGACCGAGGGGCGTTTCGGCGTCACCGACGTCGTGTCGCTCGAAGGGCGGGATGAGCGCGACGTGCTGCGGCTCGGCGCGGCGCTCGAGAGCCGCTCCGAGCACCCCATCGCCGCTGGGATCGTGCAGGCGGCAACGGAGCGAGGCGTGACGTACCCGGTCCCCGACGACTTCGCGGCCATCGCGGGAACGGGGGCTCAAGGAACGGTCGCCGGCGTGAAGGTCAAGGTCGTGAGCCCCGGCTTTTTGACTGCGCACGGCCTGGCCGTCGCGGACTCCCGAGTCACGCGGCTGGCCGACCAGGGGAAGACGGTCGTGTACGTCCTCGCCGATGGGAAGGTCGTCGGGGCGATCGCTCTGGCGGATATCATCCGGCCGGAGTCCCGCGAGGCGCTCGACCGTCTCAGAGCGATGGGCATCAAGCCTATCATGCTGACGGGAGACTCTGCGGCGGTAGCCCGTTGGGTGGCGGGAGAACTGGGCTTCGACGAGTACTTCGCCGAGGTACTGCCTGACCAGAAGGCGACGACAATCAACGATGTGAAGCGGCGCGGTCTCACGGTCGCGATGGTCGGCGACGGCGTGAACGACGCTCCCGCACTCGTCGCGGCGGACGTGGGGATCGCGATCGGCGCGGGCACCGACGTGGCGATCGAATCCGCGGACATCGTGCTGGTGCGCTCCGACCCGCGCGACGTGCCTGTGATCGTCGGCCTCGCCCGGGCCACCTACCGCAAGATGGTGCAGAACCTGTGGTGGGCGACGGGCTACAACGCCGTGGCCATCCCGCTCGCGGCGGGCGTGCTGGCTCGCGCCGGTATCCTGCTCTCGCCGGCCCTGGGGGCAGTGCTGATGTCGGCATCGACCGTCGTGGTGGCGCTCAACGCCCAGCTCCTGGGGCGCGGTTACCGCAGCTTGACCGGTGTATAATGAACGCCATGAACGCGGGTCGCCGTTATCCGACGCTCGTACGGTCCGTCGCAGCCGCCGCGGCGCTCGCTCTAGCGGCACAAGGAAGCGGCGTGCCGATGTGTGTGTCGCTCCTCGCCGAGGCTGCAGCGCCGTGCGCGATGCACGCGCCCGGGGCGCAGACGCACCCGACGCATGATGCGAGGATCGCGACCATCGCCGCCGCCCCATCGGGACACGGCGCGTGTCATTTGGATGCCGCGAATACCGGCTGTACAGCGGGCGGCGGCTGCCCCACGGGCGGGACCGCCGTTCCGGTGTGGTCTCACATCTCGCTCGTGTCGCGGGCGCCCGCGCGCGCGACCGCTCTGGAGTCCGTCGCGGCCCTGGTTTCCTACCTCCCCTCACCACTCTCACCGCCTCCTCAAGTCTAAGTCGGCCCTGCCAGGTGTAGTGCGTCCGCGCCGCGGAAGCGGCGCGCGCTTTCGACTTTGCCTCGAGGAGAACGCGATATGCGAGAGCTGTTGCTGGTGCTCGTGGCCGGCGCGACGTGTCCGCTCGGAGCACAGATGGATATGCAGCATCCGATGAACATGAATGAAGGTCCGCTCGGGATCCCGGAAACGCGCATGGGCTCCGGCACCTCTTGGCTTCCCGACGCGTCCCCAATGCACGCGGCCCACGTCAGGCTCGGCGACTGGACGCTGATGCTGCACGGAGACGGGTTCCTCCAATACGACCGGCAGGGAGGATCTCGCGGCGGCACCCAGCTCGGCTTCGTCAATTGGGCCATGGCCGCGGCGACCCGTTCGCTCGGCCGGGGACAGCTGCAGCTGCGGGCGATGCTCAGCGCCGAGCCATGGACCATCGGCAGCGGGGGCTACCCGCTGCTCCTCCAGTCGGGGGAGTCCTACCGTGGCGCGCCGCTGCACGATCGGCAGCACCCCCATGACCTATTCATGGAGTTGTCCGCGCTGTACCAGCGGCCGGTCGCCCGGAATCTCGCGCTCTCCATCTACCTCGCCCCGGTGGGCGAGCCGGCCGTGGGACCAGTGGCGTTCCCACACCGGCCGTCGGCGGCCGACGACCCCTTGGCGCCGATCTCGCACCACTGGCAGGACGGTACCCACATCACGTTCGGGGTGATCACGGCCGGGCTGTTCACGCGCGCCATGAAGCTCGAAGCCTCCTGGTTCAACGGTCGGGAGCCGGACGATCGCCGCACGAACTTCGACTACGCGGGCCGGCGGCTCGACTCGTACAGCGCCCGGTGGACGCTGAACCCGGGGCCGCGGTGGAGTGTGTCGGCGTGGTACGCCTACCTGCAGAGTCCCGAAGGGCTTCACCCCGACGAGTCGCTGCACCGGCTTGGTGCGGCCCTGCTCACCACCCAGGCCCTGGGGGCGGGCGAGACCTGGTCGAGCGCATTGATCTACGGGGCGAACAGCCGGATTGGCACGGGGCGGCTTGCGAGCAGCGTTGTGCTCGAGAGCACGCTCGCGCGCGACGCCAGCAACTCCGTCTTCGGCCGGCTCGAGTACGTCCAGAAGAGCGCCGAGGAGCTGGTGATCCCCTCCGTACCCGCCTCGGCTGAATACGCTGTCGGCGCACTGGCGCTCGGTTACCTGCGTACTATCGGGACGATGGAAGGGATGAGCGCCGCTGCAGGGGTGCGCGGGTCAGTGAATCTGCTCCCCGCGAGCCTCGAGGTCGCGTACGGGAGTCGTGTTCCGAAGGGCGTGGCGATCTACCTGCGCCTGCGGCCAGCCGCGTCCGTTGACACATCAATGTAATTTGATATATCTTCATTTCATGGCGACGACCACCCCCGATGTCGGCAGCGCGGCGCACGTGTTCCACGCTCTCTCGGACGAGACGCGGCTCCAGATCGTGCGTCTGCTCTCGCACGGGGAGCGCTGCGTGTGCGAGCTGCAGACCGCGCTCGACGCGGCACAATCGCGCCTGTCGTTCCACCTGAAGACCCTGAAGGACGCGGGGCTCGTGAGCGACCGGCGCGAAGGACGTTGGGCGTACTACGCCTTGAACACGCAAGCGCTCGACGAGATCGCCCGCTTCGCGTCCGCGGTCAAGCCCGGCAGGCACGCCGGAAGCTGCGCTGAGGCATGCTGCAGCTCATGAGCGGCGAAGAGATCAAGGACACGGTGAAGGCGAAGTACGGCCAGGCCGCGACACGCGTGCTGGGCGGGCAAGGCGGCAGCTGCGGCTGCGATCCCGTCAGCTCGAATCTCTACGATGCCGCTGAGCGGGCTGCCCTCCCGGCAGGAGCCGTGCTCGCCTCACTCGGCTGCGGCAATCCCACCGCGTTGGCCGAGCTGCACGAGGGAGAAATCGTGCTCGACCTGGGGTCGGGCGGCGGGATCGACGTGCTCCTCTCGGCCAAGCGCGTGGGCGCGAGCGGGAAGGCTTACGGCCTCGACATGACCGAGGAGATGCTCGCGCTCGCGCGGGAGAACCAGCGCAAGGCCGGCGTCGCGAACGTCGAGTTCTTGAAGGGCGAGATCGAGAACATCCCGCTCCCCGACGCTTCTGTGGACGTGATCATCTCGAACTGTGTGATCAATCTCTCGGCCGACAAGGGCCGTGCGCTCCGAGAAGCGTTCCGGGTGCTCAAGCCGGGCGGTCGCTTTGCCGTGTCGGACGTCGTAGTGCGGGGCGAAGTCCCGGCGGCGGTGCGGGGCAGCATGGAGCTGTGGGTGGGATGCGTGGCGGGTGCGCTCGAGGAACAGGAGTACAAGCGGCTCCTCGCCGACGCTGGGTTCGCGGAAATCGGCGTCGAGGCGACCCGGATCTACGAGTTCGCGGATGCTCAGGCGGTGCTGACGGGCGCCGGGCTCGACGCCGCGGTGCTGGCGCGCGGGGTCGGCGGCCGGATCATGGGGGCGTTCGTACGCGCCAGAAAGCCCGTGTGACGGGACGACCCTTCCGCGTCCTCTTTCTCTGCACCGGAAATTCGGCCCGGAGTCAGATGGCGGAGGCGCTGCTCAATTGGAAGGGGAAAGGCCGGTTCGAGGCCGAGAGCGCCGGGTCGCGCCCGGCGGACCGCGTGAACCCTCTCGCGATCGAAATGCTGCGCCAGTACGACATCCCGTGGCGCGGCCGTGCTCCGCGCGGCGTCGAGGGCCTGGAGCGTGAGCCGTGGGACTTCGTCATCACGGTGTGCGATCGGGCCAAGGAATCGTGCCCGATTTTTCCGGGGCAGCCGATGCTGGCGCACTGGGGCATGCCGGATCCCGCCGAGGTCGACGGTGACGAGCCCACCAAGCGGGCGGCGTTCCGGGATGCGTTCCTGCTGATCAGCCGACGGATCGATCTGCTGCTGGCGCTGCCGCTCGAGAAGCTCGAGCGACTGGCGCTCGCCGCGCGGGTGCGCTCGATCGGTGCCTCAGGAGTCTCGTAGCTGCCGCAGCACGTACTCGAGAATCCCGCCGTGCCGGTAGTACTGCAGCTCCTGGGGCGTATCGATCCGCACCGTCGTGCGGAACTGCGTCGTCGACGCATCGGGGCGCGTCGCCGTGACCGTCAACTCCTTGCCGCGCGGGAACCCCTCGGTCAGCAAACCGGCGAGACCGGTCAGATCGAAGGTTTCCTTGCCGGTCAGGCGGAGCGTCTCGGGTGTTTCGCCGGGCAGGAACTGCAGCGGCAGGATGCCCATGCCCACGAGGTTCGAGCGGTGGATGCGCTCGTAGCTCTGCGCGATCACGGCCCGGACGCCGAGTAGCCGGGGGCCCTTCGCGGCCCAGTCGCGCGACGAGCCCGCGCCGTACTCTTTGCCCGCGATCACGAGCAGCGGTACACGGTCCGCCTGGTACTTCACCGATGCCTCGTAGATCGTCATCTGCTCGCCGTCGGGGAGGTGGAGCGTGACCGGCCCCTCGGTCCCGGGCGCGAGCAGGTTCTTCAGGCGGACGTTCGCGAACGTGCCGCGCACCATCACTTCGTGGTTGCCCCGGCGCGACCCGTACGAGTTGAAGTCCTTCGGCTCCACGCCGCGCTCGACGAGATACCTGCCGGCCGGGCTCGTCTTGCGGATCGAGCCCGCGGGGGAGATGTGATCCGTGGTGATGCTGTCGGCCAGGAGACAGAGGATCCGCGCAGCGCGGATGTCCGTGATCGGTCCGGGCGTCTTGGGCATGCCGTCGAAGTACGGCGCCCGGCGGATGTAGGTCGACTCGGGCTCCCACGCGAAGCGATCGCCTGCCGGGACCGGCAGATCACGCCAGCGGGCGTCGCCCGCGAACACCTCGCCGTATTCCTTGTGGAACATGGCCGACTTGATGGACGAGCGGATCAGGTCGTCGACTTCCTTGGCGGACGGCCAGATGTCGCGCAGGTACAGCGGTTTTCCGTCCTTCCCCGTTCCCAGAGGATCGGTCTGGAGATCGAGGTCGATCCGCCCCGCGAGGGCGTAGGCGACGACGAGGGGGGGTGACGCCAGATAGTTCGCCCGTACCTCCTGCTGGATGCGGCCCTCGAAGTTGCGGTTTCCCGAGAGCACGGCGCAGACCACGAGCTCGCCCTCTGCCACCGCCGCGGACACCGGCTCGGGCAAGGGGCCCGAGTTGCCGATGCAGGTGGTGCAGCCGTAGCCCACCAGGTGGAAGCGCAGCTGCTCGAGGTACCGCATCAGCCCCGCCTGTTGGAGATAATCCGTCACGACCTTCGAGCCGGGGGCGAGGCTGGTCTTGACCCAGGGTTGCGACGTGAGGCCCCGCTCGACGGCCTTCTTCGCGACCAGACCGGCGGCGAGCATGACCGATGGATTCGACGTGTTGGTGCAGCTCGTGATCGCGGCGATCACGACCGAGCCATGTTGCAGCTTGCAGGCCGTGCCATCGATCGTGAGGTCCACGTGGGTTCGGCGTTGCGGTGGCGCTTCCACCGCGGTGGCGACGTGGCCGCCCTCGCCTTCCCAGCGACCAGCGTTCGGGCCCGGCGCGGCGGGCTTGACCAGCGCCGGAAGCGCGAGCTGGAAGTTGCGGGGCACATCGCGCAGGGACACGCGGTCCTGCGGGCGTCGGGGACCGGCCAGGCTCGGCTCTACACTCGAGAGGTCGAGTGAAAGCGTGTCCGAATAGACCGGCTCGGGCGCACCCGCAGAGTGGAACAGGCCCTGCTCCTTCATGTAGGCCTCGACGAGCTGCACCTGCTCCTTGGGGCGGCCCGTGAATTCGAGGTAGCGGATCGTCTCCTGGTCGACCGGGAAGATGCCCACGGTCGCCCCGTACTCGGGCGCCATGTTGCCGATGGTGGCCCGATCGGCGACGGGCAGGGTGGCGATCCCCGGGCCGTAGAACTCCACGAACTTCCCGACCACGCCCTTCTTCCGGAGCATTTCGGTCACGGTGAGCACCAGATCGGTCGCGGTCGCGCCCTCGGCGAGCTTCCCGGTGAGCCGGAACCCGACGACCTGCGGGATCAGCATCGACACCGGTTGGCCCAACATGGCGGCCTCGGCCTCGATACCGCCGACGCCCCATCCCAGCACGCCGAGGCCGTTGATCATCGTCGTGTGCGAGTCCGTTCCGACCAGGGTGTCGGGGTACGCCTGCGGCTCGCGGTCCTCGCTCGTGAAGACGACGCGCGCCAGATACTCGAGGTTCACCTGGTGGACGATCCCCGTGTCGGGGGGGACCACCCGGAAGCCGCGGAAGGTCTGCTGCGCCCAGCGCAGCAGGGCGTAGCGCTCGCGGTTGCGTTGGAACTCGAGATCCGCGTTCGCCTGGAACGCCGTGGACGTGCCGAACTCGTCCACGATCACCGAGTGGTCGATGACGAGCTCGGCCGGGAGCAGCGGGTTGACCGTCGTGGGGTCGCCGCCCATGCCCTGCATCGCGTCGCGCATGGCGGCCAAGTCCACGACGGCCGGCACGCCGGTGAAGTCCTGCAGGAGGACGCGCGCCGGCATGAACGCGATCTCGTCGTCGGGGGTCTTCTTGGGATCCCAGCGCGCCAGCTTCTCGATCTCGTTGGCGCGCACCGATCGTCCGTCCTCGCGGCGGAGCAGGTTCTCGAGCAGGATGCGGAGCGAATACGGGAGGTGGGAGACCGAGAGCCCCCGCCGCTCGAGCGCGTCCAGCCGGAAGATCTGGAAGGTGCGGCCGGCGGCCCTGAGCTGCGTCCGGGACCCGAAGCTGTTCGCCGTCGTCATTCCACGCTCTTCACGTCGACGACGAAGTACTCCGTCTCGCCAAAGCAGCTGGTCGGAATGCCTTTGTGCTGTTCGTACCGGAGCGCCACGCGCTTGCCCATCGTCTGGTTCACGCGGGCGGCGACCGCGTCGTCCCGCACGGTGAAGTAGAACTTCTCGGACATCGTCCCCGGGATGGACACGAGCGCGAGCTCACCCTCCCACGTCTTACAGACCCAGCCCTTCTTGGAGAATTTCTGCACGTAGCCGGCCCGTTCGCCCGCCGAATAGGTCCAACTCAGGGCCGTCCAGGTGTAGAGAGCGAACAGCAGAACGGGCACGATCACGACGGCGGCGATGATCAGCTTCTGCGCGCGTGAGAGCGTGAAGTTCACGGAGGGAAGTTAACCTCGTACGTCTCGGTCTTGTACCGCGCGAAGCCCCGTTTCTCGTAGTTCGGGAGCGCGGCGGGATGGTCGAGGGTGCAGGTGTGGAGCCACACCCGCGCCGGCTCGAGCGCCCAGGCGTCGCGCACCGCGCAAGAGAGCAGGTGCTTGCCGAGCCCCCCGCCGATCGCTGACGGGGCGAGCCCGAAATACGCGATCTCGACCGAGCGGTCTTCCGGCACGCGGCGCAGCTCGTACCAGCCCGCGAGCGTGCCTTCCCGGCGCGCGACGTGCAGCGTGATCTCGGGCCGTGCGAGGTGGGCGCGGATCTCGGCGTCGGTCCAGTCCCAGCGGTCGCGCCAGTGGTAGGCCTCCCCCACGGTGCGATAGCAGTGACGGTACAGCTGCGGCATGGGCTGCTCGACCCGCTCCACGACGACGTCCGGGAAGCTTCCGAACGCCGGTCGGAACTGACCGGACGTACTGAGTTGGAGATAGGTTCGCGTCGCTTGCACGTCACCCCTGGGCGTCTTGGCGTCTGAGCGTCTTGGCGTCTATTTTCTCCCCATGACCTTCAACAAAATGGGCACCGTCCCCCTCCCGCTCGCGTTGCACCTGGCGGCCTACACCGTGCTCGGTCTGTTTTGCTTCTTCGCCGGGGCGCTCAACCTGATCGATCCGGTGAAGATCCCGCACGGCGTGATGTTCCTCGCGATCGCCGGGTTCAGCTGGGGCTACGTATTCGGAATCCTGATGGCGCGCAAGGAAGTCGTCGTGCTGGGATTCGCCGCCAGCGCCGCCTGGCTCGTGGCGGCGGCAGTGGGCGCGACCCGGTTCGGCTTCGACTGGCGGCTCACCGCGCTCCTGGTCGCGCTCGGCGGCTACGGCCTGATCACCCTCGCGTTGTACCGCACCCGCATCCTGGAGCACTGAGCGGGGCGCCGGCCCGGCTCAGCCGATCGTGCTGGCCTCGACGTGCTCCGGGGCGGCCGGGACCTCGACCACGAACTTGGCGCCGCCCAGCTCGGAGTCTTCGAGCCAGATCTTCCCTCCCACTTCCGTCACCACGCGCTGGCAGATCGCGAGCCCGAGGCCCGTGCCCTCGTCGGGGCCCTTGGTGGTGAAGAACGGGTCGAAAATGCGCGCGCGGATCTCCCGCGGAACGCCCGGTCCCGAGTCTTCCACCGTCAGACGCACCCAGCCCTCGCGCGACTGCGTCGTGAGCCGGATGATGGCCGGGCTGCGGCCCCGCACGACGTGCTCGGCGTTGGTCACCAGGTTGATCACGACCTGCTGCAGCTCCTGACCCAGACCCAGCACGGGCGGCGCCGAGTCGTCGAGCCCGGTCCGGAACTCCACGCTCTCGGTGCGCATCACCCGCTTGCGAATCTCGGCGACGTCGTGCACCAGGTCGTTCATCTGGACCCGGGTGGGCGCGGTGTCGGCCCGGCGGGCGAGCCGCAGTAGGCTGCGCACGATGCGGGCGGCGCGGTCCACCTCGCGGGTGATGGTCGCCGCCGTGGTGCTCGTATCGGGGTCCTTGCTGGCGCGACCGAGCAGCTCCGCCTCCATCCGGATGGCGGCGAGCGGGTTGTTCACCTCGTGCGCGACGCCGCTCGCGATTTCGCCCACCGTGGCGAGCTTCTCGCGCGCGATCAGGTCACGCTGGGCGCGCAGCTCGTCGGTGCGGTCGTAGAGTGCGACCAGCAGGCTGTCGGCGCCGGCGCCGGACAGGACCGTGACGGTGCAGTCGCACAGGCGACGGTCGCCGGACGGGCGCGTGACGAGCACCCGGCCGTGCCACGGCGCGCCGTCGCGCGTCCGCGCCAGCACGAGGTGGAGCGAAATCTCGCTGGGTGAGAGGCCGAGCGCTTCGAGGTGCGTGTCGAGCGCCTGTGCTTCCGATGGGATCCCGAACAACCGGCATCCCGCCTGGTTGAGCTGGAGGACGCGGCCGGCCCGGCTCACCAGCGCCATGGGGAGCGGGCTGCCGTCCACCATCGCGTGGGCGCGCTCGGCTGCCGCGCGCGCGCCGCTCACCGCCTCGGAGAGCTCCAACCCGCCGGCGATGTAGGCCGCCACCGCCGTGAGGTACTGCAGCTCCACGAGCTGGAATGGCGGCGGTTCCTCCCCGCCCGGCCGCAGGTAGCGCACCACGCCCACCGCGCCCGCGACGCCGCTCGACGTGCGCAGCGGGGCGATCATCGCCGCGCGCGCCGTCCCGGAGGGAGACAGGGCCCGCTGCGCCTCCGCCTCGTCCAGGATGTTGTCGGTGAGCAGCGCCTCGCCGGTGCGCACGACTCTCCCGGTGACGCTCGCGCCGATCGGGATCTCGAGCCCGTCGAACTCGGCGCACTGCCCTACCGTCGCCGCTACGCGCAGCGCGTCCGCACCGGCGTGGCGCAGCGCGACGTAGGCACCCTGGGCGTCGACCAGGCTGGTCACGCTCTGCAGCGTGTAGCGCAACAGCAGCTCGCGCTCTGGCGCCGCCAGGAGCCAGCGCGACAGCTCCACGAGGAACGTCCCGAGCCGGCGCTCGCGCTCGAGGCCGGCGCGCCGCGCCACCATCACGGCGAGGTGGGTGGCGATTTCGAGCCCGGAGCGCAGCGCGTCCGCCGGGAATCCCGCGGGAAGCCCCTCGAACCGCGCACTGACGTGCCGCCCCTCGGCGTCGTGATAGTCCGCAATGAAGGGGTCGCCCGGCTTGCCGGCGGTCCCCGCCTGGGCGCTGCCCGTCTCGCGCAGCCCCTTGAAGCTGAGCTCCACCCGCGCGCCGCCGGTCCACTCGCTCAGAATGGCGGCGGCGGCGTCCCAGAAGCCCCGGACCTGCTTGGCCTTGTCGGCTTCGATCAACAGCTTGCGGATGGGGTCTAGCATCGATTCAAACTACGTCACGGAAAGGCGTCACGGAAAGGCGTCTCGGAAAGGCGTCGCGGAGAGACGTTCAGGAGTCTACGGTTTTCCGTGACGGTTTTCCGTGACGACTTTCCGCGACGCCTCTTCGTGACGCCTCTATGGATTCGTCGGCCGGATGTCGAGCTCACTGATCATCGCCCGATCGGGGACGGTCAGCGTGGCGAGGATGGCATGCGCCACGTCGTCGGCGGTGAGGATTCGAGTCCGGTTGGCACGACTCTCTCGGAACCCGGTGTCGACCGAGCCGGGGCAGATCGCCACGACCCGCACGCCGTGTCGCCGCACCTCCAGCATGAGCGCCTTCGAGAACCCCAGCACCGCGTGCTTCGACGCGCAGTAGGCCGTGCCGCCCTCGACGCCGTTCTTGCCCGCGAGCGAGGCGACATTGACGACGGTGCCGCCGCCCGCGTCCACCATTCCCTTGAGGAAGGATCGGGTGACGAGATACAACGAGCGCACGTTCACGCCCATGGTCGCGTCCCAGTCCTCGAGCGACAGCTCGGGGAGGGGCTTGAACCGGCCGATTCCAGCATTGTTCACGACGATGCGGGGGGCGCCTCGTTCCCGGCTCACGAAGGCCGCGAACGCGTCCACGGAGGTCGGGTCGGACACGTCGCACGCCATTCCGAGTGCGTCGATCCCGGCCGCCTTGAGGTCACGCATCGTGGCATGCACGTTCGCCTCCGTGCGGGCGCAGACTGCGACGCGGGCCCCCGCGCGGCCCAGGGCGAAGGCCGTGGCGCGACCGATCCCTGCGGTCGCGCCGGTCACGACCGCGAGCGAGCCCGTAACGTCCATATACGGAGTAAATATACGGCGCCCGGGTCCCCGCGGCGCGGGAACCATGCGACGTTCTTCAAGCATACGGAGGGGGCTGTGCCATGACCGCTACACTGCATCCGATTTCCGACGAGACGATATCGCCCCACGCGACGAGCGCCGGGGCTCCGCCCACCGACGGCGAGCTGCTCGACGCCTACTCCCGGGCTGTCACGGGAGCGGCCGAGCAGGTCGGTCCGGCGGTGGTGAGCGTTGAGGTGCGCCACAAGGTCGAGCGACGGGGCCGGGGGCGCGAGGTGCCCGGGAGCGGCTCGGGGTTCGTGTTCACGCCCGACGGGTTCGTGCTCACCAACAGCCATGTGGTCCACGGTGCGACGCGGGTCGAGGCGGCGTTCCCCGACGGCCGCCGGGTGCGGGCCGAGCTCGTGGGGGACGACCCCGCCACCGATCTGGCGGTGCTCCGGGTCCCGCCCGTCTCGCTCACCGTCGCCGAGCTGGGCGACTCCGCGACGCTGCGGGTCGGCCAGCTCGTCGTGGCGATCGGCAACCCGCTGGGCTTCCAGAGCACGGTCACCGCCGGCGTCGTGAGCGCACTGGGCCGCTCCTTCCGCTCGGTGGGCGGGCGGCTGATCGACGACGTGATTCAGACCGACGCCGCGCTCAACCCCGGTAACTCCGGCGGCCCGCTCGTGGACGCGCGCGGTCGGGTGGTGGGCGTCAACACCGCCGTCATCCTGCCCGCGCAGGGGATCTGCTTCGCCGTCGGCATCAATACCGCGAGGTTCGTGACGGGACAACTCATCCGGCACGGCAAGATCCGCCGCGGCCGGATCGGAGTCGCGGGTCAGACCGTGCCGCTGCTGCGGCTCGCGCAGCGGGCCCTCGGCATCGATGCGAAGAGCGGCGTGCTGGTGACCGGGGTCGAGCCGGACAGCCCGGCGGCGCGCGCGGGCCTCGCATCCGGGGACACCATCGTCGAGTACGAGGGGAGCGCGGTCACCGGAATCGACGACCTGCACCGGCTGCTCACGGCCGATCGCATCGGCGTGGCGACCAGCGTAGTCGTGCTGCGCGGCGCGGAGCGCCTGCAGCTGCCGATCACCAGCGTAGAGTCGCCGCCGTCCTGATGCCGCACTACGTCTGCTCCACCTGCGGGACGCAGTTCGCGGAATCGGCCGCTCCGCCCGCCGGGTGTGCCATCTGTGAGGACGAACGCCAGTTCGTGGGGTGGCAGGGGCAGGCGTGGACGACGCTCGACGGGCTGCGCGCCACGCATCGGGTCGCGTGGAAGCGGGAAGCGCCCGGTCTCGAAGGGATCGGGATCGAGCCGGCGTTCGCGATCGGCCAGCGGGCGCTCCTGCTGCGTGCGGCCGGCGGCAACGTCTTGTGGGACTGCATCCCCCTCGTCGACGAGCCCGTGGTGGAGGCGGTGCGCGCCCTTGGTGGCGTGCAGGCAATCGCCATCTCTCATCCGCACTATTACAGCGGCATGATCGCGTGGAGCCGCGCCCTGGGTGGCGTGCCCGTGCACCTGCACGCGGCCGACCAGCGCTGGATCATGCGCCCCGATCCGGCGATCCGGCTGTGGCAGGGAGAGAAGCTGGAGCTCGCTCGGGGCGTGACGCTCATCCGTTGCGGCGGGCACTTCGACGGCGCGACGGTGCTGCACTGGGCCGACGGGTCGGGGGGGCGCGGGTCGCTGCTCACGAGCGACGTGCTCCAGGTGACGCAGGACCGGCGCCACGTGAGCTTCATGTACAGCTATCCCAACTACATTCCGCTCGGGCCGGAGGGGGTGCGCCGCATCGTGGCCGCGCTCGAGCCGTACCGCTACGACCAGATCTTCGGCGCCTGGTGGGGTCGCAACATTCTGGTCGAAGCCCGCGAGGCGGTGGCGCGCTCCGCCGCGCGCTACCTCGCCCGCATTTCCTGAAAGGATACCCACATGGCAACGCGACCCGAAGGTCCGGGAGCACTGCTCGCCGCCGGTACGCGGGCACCCGACTTCACGCTCTCGAGTGCCCCCGATCAGACCGTGTCGCTGGCGGAATTCCGCGGCCGGCCCGTGATCCTGGCGTTTTATCCCGCGGACTGGAGCCCGGTGTGTGGCGACCAGATGGCGCTCTACAACGAGGTCCTGCCGGAGTTCGAGCGCTACAACGCCCAGCTCCTCGGGATCTCGGTGGACGGCGCGTGGTGCCACGCCGCCTTCGCCCGCGACCGCAAACTGCATTTTCCTCTGCTCGCGGACTTCGAGCCCAAAGGCGCCGTGGCCCGCCGCTACGGCGCGTACCGCCAGAACGACGGTTTCAGCGAGCGGGCGTTGTTCGTGGTCGACGGGGACGGGATCATCCGCTGGAGCTACGTCTCGCCGGTGGACGTGAACCCCGGCGCGGACGGCATCTTGCGCGCGCTCGAGGCGCTCGCCGGGGCGCAGGCGCCGGCGTGAGCAAGCGCGAAACGAAGGCGGCGCTCACGCTGCCCGTCGGCGAGCGGGACCACATGCTTGGTTCAGGGGACGCGTCCGTCACGCTGGTCGAGTACGGCGACTTCGAATGCCCCCACTGCGGGCGCGCCTATCCGATCGTCAAGCAGATCCAGCGACGCCTGGGGCGGCGGCTGCGCTTCGTGTTCCGCCACTTCCCGCTGCGGGAGAGCCACCCGCACGCGGAGCACGCGGCCGAGGCGGCCGAGGCCGCGGGCGCAGAGGGGAAGTTCTGGGAGATGCACGACCGCCTGTTCGAGCGCCAGTTCGCGCTGGACGACGACTACCTGATCGAATACGCGGGTGACGTTGGCCTCGACGCCGCCCGCGTCGGCAGAGAGCTCGCCGCGGGGACATACGCGCCGCGCGTGCGGGAGGACTTCCGCAGCGGGGTCACGAGCGGGGTGAACGGGACGCCTACGTTCTTCATCAACGGGCTGCGCTACGACGAGTCGTGGGACCTCGAACCGCTGGTCGCGGCCCTCGAGCAGGCGGCGGCTAAACGCTGATCGCGCCGGGAAAACGCGCGGGGTCGGGCGTGAACCCCGGAAAGATCGCGGACAGGTCGCGTGCGCCGAGGTGACGCGCCAACACCTCCGCGAACAGATCGCGGAAGTCGGTGGTCACCGCCACGTCGCGGCCCTCGAACCGGTGGGCGGGATCGAGCCCGGGCCACGTCCCCAGCACTTTGCCGCCGTTCACCGGTCCGCCCAGCACGAGCATCGCGGTCGCGTGACCGTGATCGGTTCCCGAGTTGCCGTTCTCGCGCACCGTCCGGCCGAACTCGGACATGGTGAGCACGACCACGTCGTCGAGCTTCTCCCCCAGGTCCTGCGCGAACGCCGTCAGCGTCTGCCCCAGCTCGGCGAGCCGTGCGGCCAGCTGTCCTTCGCTCGCCCCCTGGTTCACGTGCGTGTCCCACCCCGTGACGTCGGCGAACGCCACCTGCAGGCCGACGTCGGCCTTGATCAGCTGGGCGATCTCGAGCATCGCTTTGCCGAGCCTGCCGCGGGGATAGTCGGCCCCGTTCGCGGGTTGATACTGCGTCGGGTCGACCCGCTGGAGCGTCTGCACCGCCTGGAACGCTTCCTGGGACGACCGCGAGAGCAGCCCCGTCGCCGAGCCCGCGTACAGCTCCTCGAACGCGCGGGTGAGCCGGTCGCGCGCGGCGGGCTGCGGCGCCCGCAGGCCGAACGCCTGGAGATCGGCGATCGCGAGGCTCGGCGCCGTGCCAGCGAGGATGCGCGGCAGCTCGGGTCCGAACGCCACGGCACGGAACGGCGTGTCCTGGTGCTCCCGGTCGTGCTGGCAATAGCGGTTGAGCCAGCCGTCCGGCGTCGCCTTCACGCCGGGCGTGCCGGACTCCATGTAGTCCTGAGCGTCGAAGTGACTGCGTGTCGCGTCGGGTGAGCCGATGGCATGGATTGCGGCGAGACGCTTCGAGTCCCACAGCGGCTTGAGCGCCGCGAGGCGCGGGTGCAGGCCGAAGTAGCCGTCGAGATCGACGACGTCCGTGGCGGGCACGGCGATGCGCGGCCGCTCGCGATAGTACAGCGGGTCGCCGTGCGGCACGATCATGTTGAGCCCGTCCACCGCGCCGCGCTGGAAGAGACAAACCAAGATGCGGCGGTCCGGCGGACCGGCGGACGGGCGGACGGCGAAGGCCGCTCGGGCGAGGAACAGCGGATCCAAGCCCAAGCTGAATAGAGCGAGGCCGCCCGACTGCACGAATACGCGTCTCGAGATCGTCATTGTCTCTGGAACTCCGGTCCTCCAAGCGCGAGGCCGACTGCCAGGGCGCGCGCTTGCATGGGATCGCTGATGCCCGACAGCTGGCGCGT